>Ga0209069_10000790_pt1 | contig 15274 bp, 14 predicted proteins | sample Str013_2_FD_187202 | JGI IMG/M metagenome (GOLD analysis project Ga0209069, IMG submission 187202) | Freshwater sediment microbial communities in response to fracking from Pennsylvania, USA - Straight Creek_MetaG_SC_2013 (SPAdes) (version 2) | ecosystem: Environmental > Aquatic > Freshwater >...
CTGCTGGCCGAGGTGGTCAAGACGACCTCCGACTCCTACGTCGGCCGGATCAGCCTGGTCCGGGTGTTCTCCGGCACGCTGCGCCCCGACGCCTCCGTGCACGTGTCCGGCCACGGCCGCGCCGCCCGCGGGCATGAGGACCACGACAACGACGAGCGGGTCGGCGCGCTGACCTCGCCGCTGGGCAAGCAGCAGAGGCCCGTCACGCAGTGCGCGGCCGGCGACATCTGCGCGGTGGCCAAGCTAGGCACCGCCGAGACCGGCGACACGCTGTCGGACAAGGACCAGCCGCTGCTGATGGAATCGTGGTCGATGCCCGAGCCGCTGCTGCCGGTGGCCATCGTGGCCAAGTCCAAGGCCGACGAGGACAAGCTCTCCCAGGCGCTGAACCGCCTGGTGGCCGAGGACCCGACGCTGCGCCTGGAGAATAACGCCGAGACCAGGCAGCTGGTGCTGTGGTGCATGGGCGAGGCGCACGCCGACGTGGTACTCGACCGGTTGCGCGCCGGTGGCGCGGAGATCGACACGGAGCCGGTACGGGTGGCGCTGCGGGAGACGTTCGGCGGCCCGTCCAAGGGGCACGGCCGGCACGTGAAGCAGTCCGGCGGGCACGGCCAGTACGCCGTGTGCGACATCGAGGTGGAGCCGCTGCCCCGGGGTACCGGCTTCGAGTTCGTGGACAAGGTCGTCGGCGGGGCGGTACCGAACAACTACATCCCCAGCGTGGAGAAGGGCGTCCGGACCCAGATGGAGCGCGGCCTGGTCGCCGGGTACCCGGTGGTGGACGTCCGCGTCACGCTCACCGACGGCAAGGCGCACTCGGTGGACTCGTCCGACGCGGCGTTCCAGACGGCCGGCTCGATGGCGCTGAAGGAGGCGGCGGACAAGGGCCAGGTGACCCTGCTGGAACCGGTGGACGAGATCACCATCCGGGTACCCGACCCGTTCGTCGGCGCGGTCATGAGCGACCTGTCCGGCCGGCGCGGGCGGGTGCTGGGTACCGAACCGGACGGCGACGGTACCGAGAAGACCCGGGTACGGGCCGAGGTACCGGCGACCGAGCTGGTGCGGTACCTGGTCGAGCTGCGCGCGATGACCTCCGGTACGGGTACCTTCCGGCGGACCTTCGCCCGGCACGACCCGATGCCGTCGCAGCTGGCCGACCAGGTGCGCAAGGAGCACAGCGCCCGGCACGGCTGAGCCGGCGCCGGCCGCCGTCCGCGGGGGTACCCCCGCGGACGGCGGCCGTCACAGCAGCCGCTCGCGCGCCGGGTGGCGTACCCCGGACCGGTGCGGTACCGGTCCGGCCGCGGGTGGGCGGCCGGTGGGTTCGTCGCCGCCGACCGGGCTGACCGTGGCCGGGCGGCCGGCCCGCACCAGCTCGGACACCGTCACCAGCCGTACCCCGCGCGCCCGCAGGCCGGTGATCATGGCACCGAGCTGGTCGATGGCGATCAGCCGGTCGGGCGTACCCACGTCGTGTGCCAGTACGACGTCGCCGGCCCCGACCTGCTCCACGATCGCCCGTACCTGCCCCGGCGGATCGGTCTGGTAGTACGACTCGCGCATCTGCCGCGACCACAGCACCACGGTGTAGTCGAAGTCGGCCGCGGCGATCAGGGTCGAGCCGCCGATGTGCCCGTACGGCGGGCGGAACAGCGTCGGGGTCCGGCCCAGCTCGTCCCGGATCGCCGCGTCGGCCCGGGCCAGCTGCTCGTGCACCGCACCGGCGTCGAGCCGGGCCAGGTCCGGATGGGACCAGGAGTGGTTGCCGACCTCGTGCCGGTCGAGCCGGCCGCGCAGCAGCCCCGCGTGCGCCCGCAGCCGCTGGCCGACCAGGAAGAACGTGGCCGGCACCTGGTACCGGTCGAGGGTGTCGAGCACCGTGGGCGTCCACTGCGGCCCGGGCCCGTCGTCGAAGGTCAGCGCGGCCAGCGGCTGGTCGGTGTGGACCCGCCAGACGACGTCGAGCTGCCCCATCCGCTCCCAGTCGGCGTGGTCGGCCGCCGCGGCGTACCCGCCCCCGATCGGCAGGTGCGCCGGGGCGAACAGCGGGGACGCCTTCACCGCCGCGCCCAGCACGGCGCCGCCGGCCACCAGCGCGGCCCCCCGCAACAGCTCGCGCCGCCGCAGCGCCATGCGATCCTCCCCCCGGCTGGGACTGGATCCTATCGCCACCCGGCAGCTTCCGGCTGCCCCGATCCGTCGACCCCGACCCGGGTACGGCCGGCCCGGCTCACCGGGCCGGGTCCAGCGACAGCGCGATCGAGGCCAGCGTGGACACGACGAACCCCAGGTTGTACAGCTTGACCCGGCCGTACCTGTCGCCGAGGCGGCCCGGCGTCACCACCAGCACGGCCGACACCAGCAGGAACCCCATCAGCATCCACAGCAGGTCACGGTCGAACCGGGCGGCCGGCTGGGGTGGGCTCATGCGGTCCAGGATAGTTGCTGTAAGCTAACTACTCGACGTGACCGCGCTCACCCGCGGCCGGCGCTCCGGCCGCCACGGCGTACCCCGACCACGCGCCGGCGAACAGGTCCCGGGTGTCCGACAGCAGCTGCGGCAGCACCCGGGTACGCCCGACCACGGGCATGAAGTTGGTGTCCCCGCCCCAGCGCGGTACCACGTGCTGGTGCAGGTGCGCGGCGATGCCGGCGCCGGCCACCGCGCCCTGGTTCATGCCGATGTTGAAACCGTGCGCGCCGCTGGTCGAGCGGACCACCCGCATCGCGGTACGGGTGAACGCGGCCAGCTCCGCCGTCTCCGGCTCGTCCAGGTCGGTGTAGTCGGGCACGTGCCGGTACGGGCAGACCAGCAGGTGCCCCGGGTTGTACGGGTACAGGTTGAGTACCGCGAACACCAGCGCGCCCCGGGCCACCACCAGCGACTCGGCGTCGGGCCGGCCCGGCGCCAGGCAGAACGGGCACCCGGCCGGGGTCTCGTAGTGGTCCTCGGCCCGGTCGGCGTCCTTGATGTACGCCAACCGGTGCGGCGTCCACAGCCGCTCCAGCGCGTCGGGTACCCCCGGCTGTGCGCGGTCGTGAATGGTAGCCACCCGGCGATCCTACGGGTCTGGGCTGCGGCCGGTCCCCGCCTCACCGGTACCACCGGCGCCGCCCGCGGGCGGGATCACCGCAGTGCCACCAGCAACCGGATGATCAGCAGGGCCACCACCGCGATCAGCATGGCCACGAGCAGCTGCCGACCCCGACCGGTACCCACCGGCGGCACCACCGGCTCGGCCGGCAGGTCACGCACGACCTCGGCCAGGTCGCCCAGGGTACGGGCGGCCAGCGCGGCGTCGACCCGCTCGGTGAACTCGACCAGGTCCAGCCGCCCGGCCGCGGCGTGCCGCTCCAGCGCGCCGACCACGTGCTGGCGGTCGGCGTCCGAGGCGCGGATCTGCTCCGGCATCGGCGATCACCCCTTTGCCCGGCCGGGCGGTGCGGTCGCGCCGCCGGGGGGCCGTGTCGTGGTACGCGGGGCACCGGCCCGCGCCCGCCGAGCGTACCGTCCTGGCATGGCGAACACCTCCGGCCAGGGGCCACTGATCATCGAACGTATCCTGCGCGACCGCGACGGCATCTGGCAGCAGATCGCCGCCGAGCGCGACCTGCGTACCCTCGTCCGGCAGCTACTGGTCAGCTCCGTGGTCAGCCTCGCGCTGTACGGCGCGGTCCTCGGCGCGTCGAACAGCGCGCTGCAGGCGCTGTCCTCGGTGGTCAAGCTGCCGCTGCTGTTCCTGGCCACGCTGGCCATCTGCCTGCCCACGCTGTACCTGTTCAACCTGGTCTTCGGGGCCCGGCTGTCGATGATGCAGGCGGTCTCGCTGATCATGGTGTCGATCACGGTGACCGCGGTGCTGACCCTGGCGTTCGCGCCGATCAGCCTGTTCTTCCTGATCACGGCGCAGAGCTACGCCTTCTTCAAGCTCCTCAACGTGGGCATCCTGGTGCTGACCGCGGTGGTCGGGCTGCGGTTCCTCACCGCCGGCATGGCCGCGCTCAACGCCCGCCAGGAGGCCGCCGCCCAGGCCACCGCACCGGTCGCGGCACCGCCGGCGACGGTACCCGCGGCGGTACCGGTCGGCGCGCTGGTCGCGCCGGTCGGCAACGGTACCGCCACCGCGGCACCCCAACCGGTACCGCAGCCGGTACCCGGGCGGCCCCGGGCTGGGCAGCGGTCGCCGGTACCCGCCCCGGCCGGCGCACGGGCCAGCAGCATGGGCCTGCTGTACATCTGGATCCTGCTGTTCGGCTTCGTCGGGACCCAGCTCGCCTGGACCCTGCGGCCGTTCTTCGGCAGCCCGGGCGAACCGTTCTCGCTGTTCCGGCACATCAGCGGGACCTTCTACGCCGACGTGATCCACACCATCGGGCGGCTGCTCGGCGCCGGCTGAACACGCCGCGATCCTCCGGGCAGCGGCCTGGTGCGGTCGTACGGCCGCGGGCCGGTGGTGCTCCACGGACGGCCACGCCGGGAGATCGGGGCAGCCGGCTGGGCGGGTCACCCTGGGTGATCCGCCCAGCCGAACTCAGGCCGCCGGGGCCTTCAACGCCTGCGCGAGCGCCTCGGCGTTCTTCTTGTCCACCCGGGGGAAGGTGAACGACACGCCGTCGTCCGGGGAACCGATGGCCAGTCGCAGCACGCTCACGATCCCCAGTTTCGCCTCGACCAGGGTCACCTGGTCGACCGGTATCTCAGCGACGACCCGGGCGCCCGGGCCACCCATGAACGTCTGGGCCAGCAGGATCAGGCGCCGGTCAGTGAGTACGGCGAACCGCTTGCCGGAGTTGGCCAGCAGTGCGCCCAGGGCTCCGGCGCCCTCGGCGACCAGGGCCCGGCTGGCGACCGTACCGATCCGGCTGGCCCCGAACCGGCCGACCAGGACCCGCGTGGCGACCACCGGCCGCTCCCCCGCCGCCAGCGCCGGGGCGACCCGCTCAAACGCTCGGGTCTGCAACGCCTCTCGCACCTGATTCTCCCTTCACGATGGGTGACCAACCGCACCGAATACTAGTAACGCGTCGAGAGATGCATATCAGACGATCAGTCAGCGATGCGGCAGAGTGGCGCGCGGCCGGTTCCCCGGTCGCAGTTTCAGCCGGCGCTCGGGCCGGCGTTGGTGCGCGCCGCGACGACCTCGACCACGTGCGCCACCGCGTCGGCCAGCGGTACGCCGTTGCGCTGGGAGCCGTCCCGGTACCGGAACGAGACCGTACCGGCCTGGACGTCGGCGTCGCCGGCGATGGCCATGAACGGCACCTTCTGCTGCTGCGCGGTACGGATCTTCTTCTGCATCCGGTCGTCCGAGGCGTCCACCTCGGCCCGGATGCCGCGCGCCCGCAGACTGTCCACAAAGGACTCCAGGTACGCCCCGTGCTCGTCCCGGATCGGGATGCCCACCACCTGTACCGGCGCCAGCCAGGCCGGGAACGCCCCCGCATAGTGCTCGGTGAGCACCCCGAAGAACCGCTCGATCGAGCCGAACAGGGCCCGGTGGATCATCACCGGCCGCTGCCGGGCACCGTCGGCGGACTGGAACTCCAGCCCGAACCGCTCGGGCAGGTTGAAGTCCACCTGGATGGTGGACATCTGCCAGGTACGGCCGATGGCGTCCCTGGCCTGTACCGAGATCTTCGGGCCGTAGAACGCCGCGCCACCCGGGTCGGGTACCAGCTCCAGCCCGGAGTCGGCGGCCGAGCGGCGCAGCGCCTCGGTGGCCCGCTCCCAGTTCTCCTCGGTACCCACGGACTTGTCCGGGTTGCGGGTGGACAGTTCCAGGTAGAAGTCGTCCAGGCCGCAGTCGCGCAGCAGGTCCAGCACGAAGGTCAGCAGCGAGGTCAGCTCGCCGGGCATCTGCTCCTCGGTGCAGTAGATGTGCGCGTCGTCCTGGGTCATCCCGCGTACCCGGGTCAGCCCGTGTACCACGCCGGACTTCTCGAACCGGTACACCGTGCCGAACTCGAACAGCCGCAGCGGCAGCTCCCGGTACGACCGGCCGCGGGCCCGGAAGATCAGGTTGTGGAACGGGCAGTTCATCGGCTTGAGGTAGTAGTTGGCGCCCTCCATCTGCATGGGCGGGTACATGCCGTCGGCGTACCAGTCCAGGTGGCCGGAGGTCTCGAACAGGTGGGCCTTGGTGATGTGCGGCGTGTTCACGAACGAGTACCCGGCCTGCTCGTGCTTGATCCGGGAGTAGTTCTCCAGCTCGCGCCGGATGATCCCGCCCTTGGGGTGGAACACCGCCAGGCCGGAGCCGATCTCGTCGGGGAAGCTGAACAGGTCCAGCTCCGCACCGAGCTTGCGGTGGTCGCGCCGGGCCGCCTCGACCAGCAGCGCCAGGTGCGCCTTGAGCTGGTCCCGGTCCGGCCACGCGGTGCCGTACACCCGTTGCAGCTGCGGGTTCTTCTCGCTGCCACGCCAGTACGCGGCGGCGGTACGCATCAGCTTGAACGCGCCGATCAACCGGGTGCTGGGCAGGTGCGGGCCGCGGCACAGGTCGCCCCACACCCGCGCGCCGGTGGCCGGGTCGAGGTTGTCGTACGCGGTCAGCTCGCCGCCGCCGACCTCCATCACCTCGGCCTCGTCCATCCCGAGGGCGTCGCTGTCCCCCTTGATGTCGACCAGTTCCAGCTTGTACGGCTCGGCCGCCAGCTCCGTGCGGGCCTGCTCCAGCGAGGCGTACCGGCGCCGGGCGAAGCGCTGCCCGGCCTTGACGATCTGGAGCATCCGCTTCTCCAGCGCGGCCAGGTCGTCGGGCTGGAACGGCCGGGGCACGTCGAAGTCGTAGTAGAAGCCGTTCTCGATCGGCGGCCCGATGCCCAGCTTCGCCTGCGGGAACAGGTCCTGCACCGCCTGGGCCAGCACGTGCGCGGTACTGTGCCGCAGCACCGCGAGCCCGTCGGGCGAGTCCACCGGTACCGGCTGGACCAGCGTGTCCTGCGCCGGCGCCCAGTCCAGGTCGCGCAGCCGGCCGGTGGCCGCCTCGCGGACCACCACCACGGCGCGCGGGCCGTCCAGCGGGTACCCGGCCGCGCCGAGCGTCCCGGCGCACGGCTCGCCGGCGGGCTGCACGTACGCGTCGGGCAGCGCGGTCTGGCTGCTGGTTGCGGGCACGGCGAACTCCTCGCATCGACTGGGGCGGCACCGGTGATGCTATCGGCTGCCCGGGCGGTACCGGCGGCGACCGGCCCGGTACCGCCCGGTACGGCCGCACGGGCGTGCCAGGCCGCCGTCCGTACCCTGACCGGATGCCGGTCGCGGGGTTACATTGGGCGCGTGGCCCCCCAAGATCTGATCGCCACGCTGCGGCGCCGGTACGAGAGCTTCTTCGCCTCCCGCCCGGCCGTACCGTTTGCGGTGGCCCCGGCGCCGGGCAGCGCGCCGTACCTGTTCGGCGGCGGCGAGCCCGCCTTCCAGATCACCGTCCGGGACGCCCGCGGCGCCCGCGCCCTGGCCGGGCTGGACCAGTTCGGCGTGGCCGTGGCGTACCTGGAGGGCTGGCTGGACGTGGACGGCGACCTGGCCGTGGCGCTGGCCATGCGCCGGTTCTTCCGCGACATCCACCCGGTCGCCTGGCTGTCCCGGTTCGCCCCGGCCCTGCTGCGTGGGCACCGCGAGCACGACCGCCGTACCATCTCCGCGCACTACGACGAGGACAGCGAGTTCTTCCTGACCTTCCTGGACACCCGGCACCGCTGCTACACCGAGGGCGTGTTCGCCTACGACGACGAACCGCTGGAAGACGCGATGACCCGCAAGATGCAGCTCGCCGTGGACACCCTGGGTCTCAAGCCCGGCGACCACGTGCTGGAGGTCGGCGGCGGCTGGGGCGCGTTCACCGAGTACGCCGGCAAGCAGGGCATCGAGGTCACCACCACCACGCTGTCGGTGGAGTCGGAGCGGTACCTCAACGACCTGGTGGCGCGGGAGCGGCTGCCGGCCCAGGTGGTACGCCAGCACATCCTGGCCTACCGCAGCCCCCGGCGGTACGACGCGATCGTGAACATGGGCGTCACCGAGCACCTGCCGGACTACCGGTCCACCCTGGCCAAGTACGCCGAGCTGGTCAAGCCCGGCGGCGCGGTGTACCTCGACGCGCTGGCCATGCGGACCAAGCACAACGTGTCCACGTTCATGAGCCGGTACATCTACCCGGGCCGGTCCTCCCCGCTGCTGCTGCACCAGTACCTGCGCGAGGTGGCCCGCTCCCCGTTCGAACTGGTCAGCGTGGACGACGACCGGCACAACTACTACCTGACCTGCCGGCGCTGGGCGCAGCGGCTGGATGCGGCCCGGGACGAGATCGTCAACCGCTGGGGCGACCACCTGTACCGGCGGTTCCGGCTGTTCCTGTGGGGTTCCGCGGCCGGGTTCGACACCGGGCTGGTGCAGGCGTACCGCTGGGTGCTGCGGATGCCGCCGGCCGCCACGGCGTAGCCGGGCCGGCCGGGCCGGTACCGCACGCGGTACCGGCCCGGCCGGATCCGGTCACGGCTGGCGCTTCCAGAACGCCCGCCGGGTACCGCCGGCGGTACCGGCCACGGCCGGCGGCCCGGCCGGCGGCACGACGAGCGCGTCCAGCTCCTCCAGCGCCGTGATCGCGGCACTCCAGCGCTGCGCCAGCGGTACCGTCAGGTCCCGCAGCGCGGCGATCAGCTCGGCCAGCGTGCGCGCCATCGGGTGGCTGCCGAACTCGACGGCCAGCGCCTCCAGCCGGCTGGCCAGGTCCTCCAGCATGTCCCGGCGGCGCGCCGCGGACTGCGCGTCGGCGTCCCGCAGCCGCCGCGCCTCGATCCGCAGCAGCCCGTGCGACAGGTCGACCGGCGAGCGGGAGGCCGAACCGACCGGTCCCGCGGCCGGGACCGGCGGGGCGGGCGGCGGTACCGGCGGCGATACCAGCGGCGATACCGACAGTGCGCCGTCGGCCGACGCGGACAGCCGCGCCGCGTCCAGCGCCTCGGCCTCGGCCGCCTCCGCGGCCGGCGAGTGGCCGCCGCCGAACCCGGCGCCGCCACCGCCGAACCCGGCCCGGCGCTCCCGCCGCATCTTCTTCGCCAGCTCGCGCCCGGCCCCGGGCGGGGCCAGGTGCAGCGACGGTGAGGCGGGCGCCGCCCGGGCCGGCTGCGGTGCCGGCTGGAACGGCGAACTGGCCGGCATCGCGTACCGGACGGCCGTCATCGGCGCCGGTACCGCCCCCGGCGGCGGTGGCGCCATCTCCCAGCCGGCCGGCATCTCCACCGGCTGGATGACCCGGTGCGGGGTACCGCCGTCGGTGACCACGGTGGTGTCCACGGCCAGGTACGCGGTGAACCGGCACAGCACGCCGAACCGCAGCGACACCGCGACGATCTCCCGCTCCAGGTCGGTACCGCCGGCGACCGCGTACCGGTCCGCCAGGTCCCGCAGGTGCCCGCGGGCCCACACCGCGGCCAGCGCCGGGTTGTCCGCCACGGTCGCGGTCACGGTACGCGACCAGGGCTCCCCGTCGTCGGTGAGGCCGGCGAGGTGGACCGCGCCGGTGGGGGTACCGCGGAAGCGGCCGGTGACCACCAGCGGTACGCCCGGGAACAGGTCCGGTACCGCGGCGACGGTACCGTCGAGGATCTCCAGCCCGTCCCCGCGCAGGGTGAGGTCGGTGACCAGCGGCGCGCCGATGCGGCGGTGGATGCGGCGCATCGCGGAGTCCAGCCGGTCCTCGGACTCGACCAGCTCGCACCGGCCCGCGCCGAGGGCGGCCAGCCGGCCCAGGAAGCCGGCGTTGACCGCCTGGTCCACGCCGACGGTGTGCACCCGCACTCCGCTGCCCGGGGCGACCAGCGCGAGGATCTGGTCCTCGTTGCCCACCTGGCCGTCGGTGACCAGGACCAGTACCCGGTCCCGGCCGGCGTCGGCCAGTAGCGCCAGCCCGGCCGCCATCGGTTCGAGCAGCTCGGTACCGCCGCGGGCGTCCGCCCCGGCCAGGTGCTCCACGGCCCGGTACCGGTTGCGGTCGCTGCCCGGTACCAGCCCGGCCGGCAGGCCCTGCGGGTACTCGACCTCGTGGTCGAAGGTCAGCACGGCGAACCGGTCGGCGTCGGTGAGCGTGTCCACGATTCGGCTGGCCGCGCGCCGGGCGGCGACCATCTTCCAGCCCTCCATGCTGCCGGAGCGGTCCAGCAGCAGCACCACGTCGCGGGGCCGGGCGTGACCGCGGTCGGCCGGCGGCAGTACGGTCAGGCTGAACGTGCCCTCGGTGGCCGGTTCGCCGTCCCGGGCCTGGTCCGGTACCAGTGTCAGCGCGTCCGCGCCGGCCGCCGCGCCGTAGCGCAGCCGCAGGATGAAGTCGCGGTTGACCCGCTCCCCAGGCTGGATCCGCAGCAGGCCGCCGTCCTCGGTGACCGCGTGCAGGCTGGAGCTGACACCCTCCAGCGGCAGCCCGGCCGGGTCGATGCGGGCCGACAGCGACAGCGCCACCGGGTTGGGGAACCCGGGCAGCAGTACCGGCGGGGTGATCCGGGACGCGTCCGGTACCGCGTCGGTGTCCCCCACGTGCCCGTCGCCGGCCTGCTCGCCACCGATCGGGGTACCCGGGATGTACCGCGGTGCGACCACCAGCGGGAACCGGAACTCCGCCTCACCGTCCACAAGGGACAGTGGACCGGCCAGGGTCAGCGCGATCGTCACCTCCTGCCTCGGGGCGATGTTGCCGACCCGCATGGTGAACACGTCGGGCCGCTCCTCCTCCGCGATCGCGGCGCCGTGGCCGCTGGCGATGGCCTCGTCGTACGCCTGGCGGGCCGCGCCGCGCTCGTGCAGCTGCGCCTGCACCACCCGGTCGCCACAGGTCATCACCAGCGTGGTCAGCGCGGCCCGGTCGGGCAGCGGGAACACGTAGGTGGCCTCCAGCGCCACGTCGAGGTCGTTGCGGAACACCTGGGTGACCTCGATGCCGGCGTGCAGCCCGGTGATCGCGGCGCGCACGTCCAGCGCCCGCAGCGGCAGGCCGCCCCGGTCGGTACGCAGCAGGCCGAAGCCGGCCCGCGGATCAGGCGCCGGCAGGGCCGGCTCGGCGATGGTACGGACCCGCATGAACGATGTCATCTGTCGTCTCCTTCTCGGGTGGCGCGCAGTCCCCGGTGGGCCAGCACGGTGAGCAGGTCGGTGGTGGCGGCGGCGATCGCGTCGAGGTCGTCGTCGGCCGGCGCCACGGGCAGCGTGAGCGCGACACCGCCGCCCAGGTCGAGCACGTACCCGGCCAGGTACGGGTACCCACCGACCCGGTGGCCGCCGGACGCGCCGGCGTGGTCGGCACGGTCGGCCACGGGCGCGGCGGCGCCGGTACCGGCGGTCGCGGCCGGGCGGACGGCCCAGAACCGGGGCCGGCCCGGCGGGTCGGCCGGGCCGGCGGGCTCGGCCGGTTCCGGCCCGGATCCGGTCGTGCCGGCCGGGTGGTCGGCCGGGTGGTCGGCCGCGGCGCGACCACCCCGGGCCGCGGCGGTGGCCGGTGCGTCGGCCAGCAGCCCGGCCGGTACCCGGGCCACCGCCGCCAGCGTCGCGTCGGTGGCGCCGGCCAGTTCGGCCTGGATCACGGCGAGGGTACGACCCTGGGCCTGGCGCCGCTTGACCGCGACCACCTGGCGCAGGTGCCGGGGGCCGTACCGGGCCACCCGGCCACGGCTGGCCAGCGGCCGGTCGACCAGGCCGATCGTCGCGTACCAGCGGATGGCCCGGCCGTCGGGGAGGTCCCGGACCCGCCCGTTCGGGGCGCGCACGTCATCGGCCGCCAGGGCCTGCGTGGCCCGGCGTACCAGTTCGTCCAGCGTCCATCCGTCGTCCATGCGAGTCACTATGACACTGTCATAATGACAGTGTCAACAATAGATTGCGCCCGACGCCGGCCAGGACGCATCATGGAGACCCGGCATGCCGCCGGTACCGGCGTGCCCGAGGGGGTCGGCGTGAAGAGTCTGCTGCTGGTGATCGTGGGCGCGTTGCTGGACGCGACCGGACTGATCTGGACCCTGCAGGGCCTGGGCGTGATCGGCGGCAGCTTCATGAGCGGCAACCGGACCTGGGCCGTGATCGGACCGCTGGTCTGCGTCGCCGGTACCGTCCTGATCGTGTACGGCGCCCGGCGCGGCCGGTCCCGCGGGGCGTCCTGACCACTGGTACCGTTTGGACATGATCGCCTGAGGATCGCGCGGCACCGCCGCACCCGTACCCGCAGCAGATCCCCGGTCGACGTGGACAGTGTCGACGTGGACAGTCCAGTCCCAGGAGGCGACGGCGATGCCGAAGTCCAGTCCGTCCCGCCGCGCGGCCGCACCGGCCCCCGCCACGGGTACCGCCCCGGCCGAGCCGGCCGCCGAGCCGGCCGAACCGGACCGGCCGCGGCGGCCGGCGGGCAGGGCTGCGAAGCCCGCCGCGGCCCCGGCGGGCAGTACCGTGAAGCCCGCCGCGGACCCGGCGGGCAAGGCGGCGAAGCCCGGTAAGGCGGCGAAGGCCGCCGCCACGGCACCGCCGGCACCACAGGCGGCCGACCCGGGTACCCCCGACGCCGAGGCCGACCCGGCCGACGGCACAACGGCACCGGAGTTCCTCAACCGGGCACAGCGCCGGGCCCAGGGCCGCAAGGGCAGTCCCCCGGTGGCGGGGCGCAACGTCGTCCCCGGCCGGCGCAGCGACGTCCCGTCCCCGCGGCAGTGGACCCGCCGCCGCGGCGGCGGCTGACCGCGGCGGTACGGTCCGGCGCCCGACCGTGCTGGTCCGCCCGATCGCGCCCGGTCCCCTGGTGGCGCTGCTGCTCGACCGGGTGGTGCGGCGTACACAGGACCGGCCGTGGACCCGGGTCGGGTTCGACGGCGCCCCCACGGCCGGCCCGGGGGAACTGGCCGACGCCCTGGTCGAGCCGCTGCGCGCGGCCGGGCACCCGGCGGTACGGGTCGACACGGCCGACTTCCAGCGCCCCGCCTCGGTACGGCTGGAACTGGGCCGGACCAACCCGGACGCGTACTACCAACGGTGGTTCGACCTGGCCGCGCTGGCCCGGGAGGTCCTCGACCCGCTGGCCCCGCACGGCACCGGGCGGATCCTGCCCCGGTACTGGGACGCCGGTACCGACCGCTCGGCCCGGGCGCCGTACCGGCATCTGGCGCCGGGGACGGTACTGCTGCTGTCCGGCCCGCTGCTCCAGGGCGCCGGCCTCGACCTGGACCTGACCGTCCACTGTGCCCAGTCCGCCCCGGCGCTCGCCCGCCGTACCCCGGCCGACCTGCAGTGGACCCTGCCCGCGTACGCCCGGTACGCCACCGAGGTGCAGCCCGGCCGGCTCGCCGACGTGGCCCTGCGGATGGACGACCCGGACCACCCGGCCCTGGTCCTGGCCGATCCGGCCGGCTGAGCAGCGATCCACCGAGGTGGATGCCGCCGGCCCGGCACCGGGTCCCCGACCCCGGCACGGGTCACTACCATCGTGGGCGCCGCCGTACGACCGGAATCGCACCGGCATCGCCGCCGCGGGCATGGCACCGGTACCGTGTCGGCAGCGACGATGGCTGCCGGCAGCGCCGCGATGGCCGAGCGGGAAGGGCGTGATGACGCAAGCGCCGCACCGGGTACGGACCGGCACCCGGGCCGACGAGCCCCGGGACACCTCGGCGCGGTCCACGTCCTGCAACTGCTGCTGGTGGAGGTGGCCGCCTTCGGGGCGCTGGCCATCACCGGCTCCGGCGCCACCCGGCTGATCTGGGCCGGGCTGGCCGGTGTGCTGGTACTCGGGGTGATGCTGGCCCGCTGGCGCGGCCGGTGGTGGCTGGAGCGCGTGGTACTGCGCCGGCGGTACCGGCGGCGCCGCGCCGCGGTACCCGACCCGGACGAACCCGACCTGCGGCTGAGCCTGCTACGCTGCCTGGCCGCCGACCTGGTCGTCACCGAGGTCACCGGCCCGGACGGCGGCCGGCTCGGCATCGGGTACGACGGGGCCGGGTGGTACGCCGCGGCACAGATCGACCCGCCCTCCTCGCTGCGCGGGGACGCCACCGGCCGGGTACCGGTGGAGGAGCTGGTGCGGTCGCTGGACGAGGCCGGCCAGCCCGGGGCGGTGGTACAGCTGCTGACCGGGACGGTACCGGCGCCGGTCGCGGACCAGGGCAGCACGCTGCGCCCGGCGTTCGACATCTCGTACCGGGAGATCCTCGGCGCCGCGGTGCTGCCGGCAGACCGGGCGACCTGGGTGGCGGTACGGCTGGACGTGCGGGCGCTGGCCCAGGCCGGCGTGCTGGACGGGGCCAGCCTGGGCGGCGCCGAGCTGGGCGCCCGGGTACCTGCGGTGGCCGGGGCGCTGGTCCGCCGGCTGGCCAAGGCGCTGCGCCGGCACGGCCTGGTGATGCACATCCTGGACGCGCCCGGCCTGCTCGACGCGGTGGCCGGCGCCTGTGGCATCCCGGCCGACCGCAGCGCCCTGCGCGACCTGCCCCGGGAACGGTGGCGCGGCTGGGGCTCGCCCGGCCTCGCGCACGCCTGCTTCTGGGTCCGGCACTGGCCCGACCCGGGCCGCCTGCCGGCGGTGATGGACACCCTGGCCGCCCCGCCGGCCGGGTCCACCACCTGGCTGTCGCTGCTGCTGTCCCCCCACGCCGACGGCGTGGACCTGCAGTGCCTGGTCCGGGTCAGCGCGGCACCGGACGCGCTGGAGCGGGCCTGCCACGAGGTGGCGCAGCGGGCCGGCGTGCTGGGCGCGGAGCTGTTCCGGCTGGACGGCGAGCACGGCCCCGCGGTGTACGCCACCGCCCCGACCGGCGGAGGCGCGCGATGACGACCGACGGCTGGCACCGGGACCGGCCGGTACCGGTACAGCCGGTGCTGGGCGGGGACGGCACGATCGCCGTACCGCCGCCCGCACGGGCGGCACCTCCGGCCCCGGCCGGCGTACCGGTCTCCGGGGTACCGGCCGCGGCACCGGCGACCGGACCGGCCGCCACGGTACCGCCACCGGCCACGTACGCCCCGCCGGTGGTCCGCGGCGCCCCGGTGCTGGCCGCGCCGCCCGGCGCCACGGCGGCACCCGCCACCTCGGCGGCCGTGGCGGCGTACGCGGCCGGGCAGCGCGGGCTGGCCACCGCCGCCGGTACCGCGGTGGCCAGCGGCCACCACGACCCCGGTACCGGTACCGGACCCGGTACCCCCGGCCCGGCCGCCCGGCACTCCCGGCCCCGCCGGCGCCGGGCCGCCCCGCCGTTGACCCGGCTGCGCATCGGCTCACCCACCGCCTCGTACCCGGTGCTGGCC
>Ga0209069_10000791_pt1 | contig 15256 bp, 10 predicted proteins | sample Str013_2_FD_187202 | JGI IMG/M metagenome (GOLD analysis project Ga0209069, IMG submission 187202) | Freshwater sediment microbial communities in response to fracking from Pennsylvania, USA - Straight Creek_MetaG_SC_2013 (SPAdes) (version 2) | ecosystem: Environmental > Aquatic > Freshwater >...
ATCCTGGCCAGGCACGACCTTCTCGGCGACTACACCCTGCAGGTCGGGCGCGCGCCGGACGGCACGCGGCCGACCCTGCTGTTCTGCGAGAACGAGACCAATGTCGCGCGGATCGACGGCGCCCCGCCGACGACCCCGTACCCGAAGGACGGCATCAACGACCACGTGACCACGGGCTCGCTGACGGTCAACCCGGACCAGACCGGCACGAAGGCGACCGCCTGGTACGAGGTCACGGTCCCGGCCGGCGGATCGGCCGAGATCCGGCTCCGCCTGACGAGGACGCCCCGGTCGAGCGACGGACGGTCGAAGCCGCAGGCGCCCGCGTCTGACGGCGTGACCGGGCCCCTCGGATCGCGCTTCGAGTCGATGATGCGCAGGCGCGAGAGCGAGGCGGACGAGTTCTACGAGGACCTGCGCCGACCGGACGGGACCGACGAGGAGTCCCGGATCATCCGGCAGGCCTTCGCGGGCATGCTCTGGAGCAAGCAGTACTACGGCTACGACGTGGCTCGCTGGCTCGACGGCGACCCGGGCCAGCCGGCCCCGCCGCCCGAGCGCAAGGCGGGACGGAACGCCGGCTGGCGGCATTTCGACGCGGCCGACATCCTGTCGATGCCCGACCCGTGGGAATACCCCTGGTTCGCAGCCTGGGACCTGGCCTTCCATGCGGTCACGCTCGCCCACATCGATCCGGCCTTCGCCAAATACCAGTTGCTGGTGCTGTGCCGGGAATGGTTCCAGAACCCGAACGGGGCGCTGCCGGCCTACGAATGGTCGTTCGACGATGTGAACCCACCGGTCCATGCCGCGGCTGCCCTGCAGGTCTGGCACATCGATGGCCGCAAGGACTTCGACTTCCTGAAGCGCATCTTCCACAAGCTCCTGCTGAACTTCACGTGGTGGCTCAACCGGGAGGACATGGAAGGCAACGACCTGTTCTCGGGCGGGTTCCTCGGCCTGGACAACATCGGCGCCTTCGATCGCTCGCACATCCCGCCCGGGATGGAGCTCGAACAATCCGACGCCACCGCCTGGATGTTCCTGTACTGCAACTCCATGCTGGCGATCGCGACGGTCCTGGCCGAGGCCGACCCGGCCTACGAGGACCTGATGACGACGTTCCTCGAGCACGGCGTCCGTATCTCGGCAGCGATGAACCGGAGCGGGTTGTGGGACGCGACGGATGGCTTCTACTACGACGCGCTCAGGCTCGGTGACGGCACGACGGTGCCGATCAAGGTCCACTCGATGGTCGGCCTGATCCCGCTCCTGCCGTCCGCGGTCGTCCCCATGCAGATCGTCCGACGCGGCCAGGCGCTCGGCAAGCGCTTCGCGCGCTTCCTCGAGGGCTTGGACGTGTCCGAGGAGACGCTGCGGCTGGGGGGCTTCGTCAGCGGACGTCCGGGCCGCGAATCGCAGTTGATCAGCGTGGTCCCGCCGGCCCGGCTGGGGATGCTCCTGCGCGAGATGTTCGCCGAGGACGGCTTCCTGTCGCCCTATGGCCTCCGGGCATTGTCGAAGCGACACCTCGCGGAGCCGTTCCACCTGGACGTGGAAGGGCTATCGGCCAGCGTCGACTACGAGCCGGGTGAGTCGACCTCGGGGATGTTCGGCGGCAACTCCAACTGGCGCGGGCCGATCTGGATGCCGATCCAGCTGATGGTCATCCAGTCGTTGCGGAACTGGGACGCGTGGTTCGGGGCGGGCTACACCGTCGAATACCCGACGGGTTCGGGCAAGCAGGTCCGGCTGCGCCACGTGGCGGCCGATCTTGCCCACAGGATCGCGTCGATCTGGATGCCCGATGCCGACGGCCGTCGTCCGGTCCAGGGCACGATCGAGAAGTTCAGGACCGACCCGGAATGGCATGACCTGCTGCTGTTCCACGAGTACTTCCACGGCGATACCGGGGCCGGCATAGGTGCGTCGCATCAGACCGGCTGGACGGGCATCGTCGCCCACCTGCTGTGCCGAGGTGGCGTCCTCGACGACATCGCCGAGGCGCGGGCGACCGCGATGGGCGCACAGGGCTTCGAGCACAGGGCTCCGCCCGCCGAGGTGCCGGAGCCGTCGTTGCTCTCGACGGAGGCCGCTCATTCGGTCGCATCGACGGAGGCGAAGACGGCTCCAGCCAAGGCGCCGACCCGCCGCGTGCGGACCGACGCCTTCTGATCGGTTCTAGAGTTCGCGGTGCCCGTCCTGGTCCTGGCGGTCGTCGTCGTGCTCGACCCGCCGACTGCCCTGGTCCTGCTCTTCACCGGGCCGATCCTCGTCCTGCTACTCGGCTTCATCGGCGGACGCGCACGGGGCATCACGGACCGGCGTTTCACCGAGGTCCGCTATCTGGGCGCGTTCTTTCTCGACATGCTCAGCGGTCTCGCCACGCTCAAGATGTTCGGCCGCAGCCGGGAGCAGGTCGCCACCATCGCGACGATCAGCCGGCAGTACCGCGACACGACGATGGAGGTGCTCCGGACCGCGTTCCAGACCTCGCTCGTGCTCGAATGGGGCGGCGCAGTGGCCGTCGCACTCGTGGCCGTCGAGATCAGCCTGCGGCTGATGGACGGCTCGATCGCGTTCGACCGGGCTCTCGCCGTCCTCATCATCGTCCCCGAGTTCTACCTGCCGCTGCGGACCCTGGCGACGCTCTATCACGCCGGCGCGGCCCGACGGTCTGTCGCGGCGCGCCTGTTCGCGATCCTCGACGAGCCCGTGCCGGCGGCGCTGCCCACGTCGAGCGCGCGATTCCGACGGCGACCGACATCCGGTTCAGCGGCGTGCGCTTCACCTATCCCGGCCGCGACGACCGTGCGCTCGACGGCCTCGATCTCGTCATCGGCCGGGGCCGGGTGGTCGCCCTGATCGGCGCGACCGGCGCGGGCAAGACGAGCATCGCCAACCTGCTCCTGCGCTTCGTCGTACCCGACGCCGGACGGATCCTCGTCGGCGACATGCCGCTCGAGAGCATCGAGATCGGTTCGTGGCGGGCGCACGTCGCGTGGGTCCCACAGCGTCCGCACCTGTTCCACGGCACGGTCGCGGACGACCTCCGGCTCGCCCGCCCCGATGCGACGGACGCGGACCTCGTCGCTGCGGCCGAACAGGCTGGGGCCGCGGCATTCATCAGGGCGCTCCCCAGGGGCTTCGACACGCCGGTCGGCGAGGACGGGCTTCGGCTCAGTGGCGGCCGGCGTCAGCGGCTCGCCATCGCCGGGGCATTCCTCGTCGACGCCTGGCTGGTCATCCTTGACGAGGCGACATCGCACCTCGACGCCGAGAGCGAGACGGCGATCCGCGATGCCGTCGCCCGTCTGGCCACGCGCGGTCGGACCGTGCTCGTCGTGTCGCATCGCCTTCGCCTGGTGGAGACCGCCGACGACATCGTGGTCCTCGATCACGGTCGGGTCGTCGAGACCGGCGCGCCGGCGGACCTCGCCACGGGCAGGGGCCGTACCGCCGATCGCTCGCAGCGGCAGCGGACGCGCCGGACCTCGATCCGTGACGGTCATCCGCCGGCTCCTTGCGCTGACCGCCACCCACCGCGGCTGGATCGCGTTCGGGGCCGTCCTCGGGTTCCTCGCCGTCGGCTCGAACGTCCTGCTGATGGCGGCGTCCGCGTACCTCATCTCGAAGGCGGCGCTCATCACCAACGTCGCCGAGGTGGCCATGGTGATCACATCTGACCTCAGTCATGTCCCGACGACGGATCGACACGGTCCGCTCCAGCTCTGCTGGGTCGATCGATCAGTGCCCGGCGTCGCCCTCGGCAAGGCGCTCGCCGGCCCCGATCCGGTCGGGCAGCCGGTTCTCGGCCGGGGTCAGCGGGCACGAGTAGTAGGGCGAGTAGACGCACGACGGGTGATAGGCGAGATTGAAGTCGATGACATAGGTCCCGTCGTCCTCGGGCTCGAGGTCAAGGTAGCGGCCGGCGCCATAGGTCTCGTGTCCGCTCGTGGCGTCCAGGACCGGCACGAACAGCGAATGCGAGTGGCCGCCATCGAGGACGTACGCGGTCAGGCGCCGCGGCTCGCCGCCGATCTCGAAGGCGAATGACCCGGCCCGGTGGGCAGGCTTGAGCTGCCCATCGGAGGTCGGGATCTGGAACGATGTCGGCTGGTCGCCGGCGTACTCCTCCAGCGCCAGGCCCTCGAATCGGAGCGCCTCGTCGATCGGGAAGTAGGGGAGGCCTGCGAAGTCGTGGCGGACCTCGTGTGGCAGCGGGCTGTTCGGGGAGTCGCGGAAGAAGTCGTCCTTGTCGGCCCGGAACGCCTCGACCTGGGCCGCGTAGTCGAGCTCCTCCTCATCGTGATCGTGATGGTGCTCGTGCTCGTGGTCGTGCTGCTCGTGCTCGTGGGTCATGCCAGTGCCCTCCCGACGACGGCCTGCGCCTCGTCGATGATCCGCTCCAGGTGGTGATCGCCGCGGAAGCTCTCCGCGTACACCTTGTAGACGTTCTCCGTGCCGGACGGACGAGCCGCAAACCAGCCGAACGCGGTCATGACCTTGAGCCCGCCGATGGCCGCACCGTTGCCGGGCGCGGTGGTCAGGATCGCCGTCACCGGGTCGCCCGCGAGTTCGGTGGCGGTCACCTGGTCGGGCGAGAGGCGGGCGAGGACGGCCTTCTGGGCGGGCGTCGCAGCGGCATCGACGCGGCGGTAGGCCGGCGCGCCGAACCGCTCGGTCAGCGCCACATATGCCGCGCCTGGGTCGCGGCCGTTCTTCGCGGTCATCTCCGCCGCGAGGAGGCAGGCGATGATGCCGTCCTTGTCGGTCGTCCAGACCGTGCCGTCCCGGCGCAGGAACGAGGCTCCGGCGCTCTCCTCGCCGCCGAATCCGAGGCTGCCATCGACCAGCCCGGACACGAACCACTTGAACCCGACCGGGACCTCCAGGAGCCGCCGACCGAGGTCGGCCGCGACCCGATCGAGCATCGCCGACGACACCAGCGTCTTGCCGACCGCGACGTTCGCGCCCCAGTCGCGCCCGCCCCCGAACAGGTGCCCGACCGATACCGACAGGAAGTGGTTCGGGTTCATGAGGCCGACCCCGGGGGTGACGATCCCGTGGCGGTCCGCGTCGGTGTCGTTGCCGAAGGCGACGTCGAACCGGTCGCGCAGTTCGACCAGTCGCGCCATCGCGTACGGCGATGAAGGGTCCATCCGGATCCGGCCGTCCCAGTCGCAGGTCATGAACCCGAACCGGGGGTCGACGGTGGTGTTGGTCACCGTCAGGTCCAGGCCATAGCGCTCGCCGATGCGCGGCCAGTAGGCGACGCTCGCGCCACCGAGCGGGTCCGCGCCCAGGCGGAGCCCGGACTCGCGGATGGCGTCCATGTCGATGACGGACGCCAGGTCATCCACGTAGGCGCCGAGGTAGTCGTGGGGCGTGACGGTCGCGCGTGCGTCCGCGAGGGATACCTGCTGCACCCCGTCCAGGCCGGCCTCCAGGAGCCGGTTCGCTTCGTCCTGGATCCAGCCGGTGACATCCGCGTCGGCCGGGCCGCCGTTGGGCGGGTTGTACTTGAAACCGCCGTCCTCGGGCGGGTTGTGCGACGGCGTGACGACGATCCCGTCGGCCAGGCCATCGTGTCGTCCGCGGTTATGGACGAGGATCGCATGCGAGATGACGGGGGTCGGCGTGTAGCCGTCGGCGTCGTCGATCCGGACGTCCACGCCGTGCGCAACCAGGCCCCGAAGGGCCGTGTCGAAGGCCGGTCCGGACAGGGCATGCGTGTCGCGGCCGATGAACAGCGGTCCGTCCGTCCCCTGGCTCGCGCGGTACCGACAGATCGCCTCGGTCGTGGCCGCGATGTGCGCCTCGTTGAAGGCGCCGTCGAGTGACGACCCGCGGTGGCCGGACGTCCCGAACGCGACCCGCTGGGTGGAGTCGGATGGGTCGGGCGCCTCGTGGTAGGCCGCCATGAGTCGGTCGATGTCGACCAGGATGGATGGGTCGGCCGGTCGCCCGGCACGTTCGCTGACCGCCACGGGGTCTCCTCTCGCGACGATCGTACAGGCACCGGGCGCTGGGATTCGCGAACGATCGAGCCGTCACTGCATGGATCCGGTCGGCGGCGGTGTCGCACAGGTCGAGCGGCGGATATCGGACGCTGCCGACGACCAAAGGTGACCCCGAAGGACCACGACGACGATTTCGATCTCGCGAGCCGCCTTGCCGCGCTCCATGAGAAGCCTCAAAGAAAGGCCACGAAGCCTCGACGCCCGACCGGATACGCCCCCAGACTGCAGGGCATGCGGATCCTCGTGGTCGAAGATGAAACGAAGATGGCCGGCCTGATCCGGCGCGTGCTGGTCGCGGAACGGCACGTCGTGGACGTCGCGCCGGACGGCGTGACCGCCATCGGCCTGACTGACGGACCGGCCTACGACGCCATCGTCCTCGACCGGAAGCTGCCCGACATCGATGGCCTGACCGTCCTCCGCCTGCTGCGCCAGAAAGGGATCACCACGCCGGTGCTTCTCCTGACCGCGCTCGGTTCTGTGGAGGAGCGGGTGGCCGGTCTCGATGCCGGCGCCGACGACTACCTGCCCAAGCCGTTCTCGTTCGCCGAACTCGTTGCCAGGATCCGCGCCCTCGGTCGTCGGCCCAGCGGGGCGTCTGACAGTCGCCTGGTCGCCGGCGATATCGAGCTCGACGAGTCGCGCCACGCCGCCCAGGTCGGGGACCGCTCGGTGGACCTGTCGGCGCGCGAGTTCGCGTTGCTGGGCTACCTCATCCGGAATGCCGGCCAGGTGCTGACCCGGCACCAGATCCTCGATGCGGTCTGGGGTTCGGAGCCCGACGTCTACTCGAATGTCGTCGACCTGTACGTCCATTACCTGCGTCGCAAGCTCGACGAGCTGGGTCGAGCCGACCGGTTGCGGACGGTTCGAGGCGTCGGCTACACCCTTCGGGCGGAACCCTGACCCCGCGATGAGCGACCCGACCGCCAGATTGCTGGCGCGGACGCGCCGCCGGCTGTTCGCCGTCACCCTCGGTCTGGTCGCCCTCCTGGTCCTCGGGATCGGGGCGGCGACGGCGATCGTGACGTTGCGGGCCCTCGATGAGAGCGTCGACAGCGCCCTGGCCGCGAGCGTCACGGCGACGGCCGATGCGGTGCACGACGGTCTTCCGCACGACAGCGACGTAGACCAGACCGACGACGTCAGCCTCGACGCGTCGGACACGTTCGTCCTCATCCTGGACGCGGGCGGCAACGTGGTCTCCAACCCGTCGCGAGTCAGCATCCCGCCTGGATTGCCCGACGCGGCGGCGGCCCGGGCTGCGACGGCGACGGGACGCGACATCCGGACGGTGAACGCCGGCGGGACGCCTGTCCGACTCCTGACGGTGTCGGTCACCCCAGTGGGCGGCCAGCAGGCCGGGTTCGTGCAGGGTGGGTTCGTGCTCGTCCTGCACGATCGCCAGTCGCAGACGGTCGTCGCCGCCATCCTGCTGCTCGGGGCCCTCGGACTCTTCGGGGCGGCGATCGTGACCCTGATCGTGACCGGACGAGCACTCGTCCCGATCCGTCGGTCGTTCGACGCGCAGCGCCGTTTCGTGGCCGACGCGTCGCACGAACTGCGGACGCCGGCCGCCCTCATCCGCGCCAACGCGGACGTCGTCGAGCGGGAGGGCCTGGTCGCCGACGATGGACGAGCCCTCATGGCCGACATCATCACCGAGGCCGACCGGCTCGGACGGCTCGTCGGCGACCTGCTCCAGCTCGAGACGGACGATGCTACAGGCGTGCCCATCGAAGCTCAGCGGGTGGACATCGCGACCGCCGTCGAGGCCACTGTCCGCCAGGCCGAGGCACTCGCGACACAACGCGACGTACATCTCGCGGTCTCGCCGACGAGTCTCGCCAGCGCGGTCGTCAGCGGTGACCCAGACCGGCTCGTCCAGCTCCTGCTGATCCTGTTCGACAATGCGTTCGACCATTCACCGCCCGACGGGACCGTGACGGTGGAGGTCCATCGTGCCGGTCACGCGATCCAGGTGATCGTCTCCGACGAAGGCCCCGGGATCCCCGAATCGGAGCGCGAGCGCGTCTTCGAGCCGTTCACCCGCCTGCCCGGCGTGCAGCGTGACCGTGCCGGTGGGACCGGGCTCGGCCTGGCCATCGCCCGTCGGATCGCCAGTGCACACCACGGCTCGATCCGTGTCGCCGACGCCCCCGGTGGAGGCGCGGCGTTCGTCGTGACCCTCCCGTCGTCGGGCGGTGTCCCGGCGTCCTAGCCCGCCTCGAGCAACGGCTCCGAGAACTGGCTGTCGTACAGGTCGTAGTAGAAGCCGCGCTTGGCCAGCAGTGCCTCGTGCGTGCCCTGTTCGACGATCCGGCCGTGGTCCATCACCAGGATCGTGTGGGCGTCGCGGATGGTCGACAGCCGATGGGCGATGACGAAGCTCGTCCGACCCAGCATCAGCTTGTTCATGGCGCGCTGGATGAGGATCTCGGTCCGCGTGTCCACTGAACTGGTCGCCTCGTCGAGGATCAGGATGCGGCGGTCGGCCAGGAACGCCCGGGCGATCGTCAGCAGCTGCTTCTCGCCCTGCGAGACGTTCGTCGCGTCGTCGTCGAGGATCGTCTCGTAGCCGTCGGGCAGGGTCCGCACGAAGTGGTCGACGTGGGCGGCCTTGGCGGCTTCGACGATCTCCTCTTCGGTCGCCTCGATCCGCCCGTACACGATGTTCTCGCGGATCGTGCCGTGGAACAGCCACGTGTCCTGGAGGACCATCCCGAACGTCGAACGCAACTCGTCGCGAGACATCGACCGGCTGTCGATGCCGTCCACGCTGATCCGGCCGGCGTCGATCTCGTAGAACCGCATCAGCAGGTTGACCAGGGTCGTCTTGCCGGCGCCCGTCGGGCCGACGATGGCGATCGTCTGCCCCGGTTCGACGACGAGGTTCAGGTCCTCGATGAGCGGCACGTCCGGCAGGTAGCGGAACGACACGCCCTCGAGCGCGACGCGACCGGCGACGGCGGGCCGTGCCCCGACGAGTTCGATCTCCGGGCTCTCCTCGCCCTCGTCAAGCAGCTCGAACACGCGCTCGGCTGAGGCGACGGCCGACTGGATGACGTTGGCGATGCTCGCCGTCTGGGTGATCGGCATCGTGAACTGGCGCGAGTACTGGACGAACGCCTGGACGTCGCCGAGGCTCATCTGCCCGTTGGCGACCTGGATGCCGCCGATGACGCAGATGGCCACATAGTTGAGGTTGGCGATGAACGCCATGATCGGTTGGATCGTCCCCGACAGGAACTGGGCCTTGAAGCTCGCCTGGAAGAGCTGCTCGTTCTCTGTGTCGAAGATCTCGATCGCCTCGCGCTGACGCCCGAACGCCTTCACGATGGAGTGCCCGGTATGCATCTCCTCGACGTGGCCGTTGAGCTTGCCTGTCTGCGCCCACTGCGAAGCGAACTGGACCGACGAGCGCTTGGCGATGAACACCGTGACCGCGATGGACAGGGGCACCGTCAGCAGCGAGATGACCGCCAGCAACGGGCTGATCCAGAACATCATGAACAGGACGCCGATGATCGTGCAGACCGCCGTGATGAGCTGGGTGAGCGTCTGCTGGAGCGAGTTCGCGATGTTGTCGATGTCGTTGGTGACGCGACTGAGCGTGTCGCCACGCGGGTGTGAGTCGAAGTAGCGCAGAGGCAGACGCGACAACTTGGCGTCGACGTCGCGACGCATCCGATAGACGGTCCGCTGGGTGACGCCGGCCATGATGTACGACTGGGCCCAGGCGAACAGCGAACTGATGATGTAGATCATCGCGACGAACAGCAGAGTGTTGCGGAGTGCCGTGAAGTCGATGCCCTGGCCGGGCGTGACAGTCAGGCTCGCGAGCAGGTCCGCCTGCTGGGTCTGACCGGAGGCGCGCAGCGCGTCGACGGCCTGCTGCTGGGTCAGTCCCGCCGGGATCTGCTGGCCGACGACGCCGTTGAAGATGATGTCGGTCGCGTTGCCGAGGATCTTCGGGCCGATGACGGCGCAGGTGACGCTCAGGATGGCGAGCGCGATGACCAGGCCGATGCGCGGCGCCTCGGGACGAAGCGTCCCGGCCAGGCGACGGAAGGAACCCTTGAGGTCCTTCGGCTTCTCCGCAGGCAGGCCGGGGCCGCCGAACGGGCCGCCCATCCGGGGCGGTGGACGCCGGGCCATGGCGCCCGCGCCACCTCCGGGGCCGCTCATGCCGCCTCCTCGGCGCTGATCTGCGAGTAGACGATCTCGCGATACGTCTCGCAGATGGTCATCAGCTCGGCGTGCGTGCCGACGCCCACGATCGTCCCGCCGTCGAGGACGACGATCCGGTCGGCGCCCATGATCGTCCCGACCCGCTGGGCGACGATGACCACGGTCGCATCGGCGATCTCGTCGGCCAGGGCGGCGCGGAGCATCGAGTCGGTCTTGAAGTCGAGGGCGGAGAAGCTGTCATCGAAGACGTAGATCTCGGGACGCTTGACGAGCGCCCGGGCGATCGCGAGGCGCTGCCGCTGCCCGCCCGACAGGTTCGACCCACCCTGCGTCACGGGCGCATCGAGGCCCCCCTCCAGCTCGCGGACGAAGCCCTCGGCCTGGGCGATGCGGAGCGCGGCCCACAGCTCTTCCTCGGTCGCGTCGGCCTTGCCGTAGCGCAGGTTGCTGGCGATGGTCCCGCCGAACAGGAACGCCTTCTGCGGGATGAGCCCGATCCGTGCCCAGAGGTCCTCGCGGTCCATCGCGCGTACGTCGACCCCGTCGATGTCGAGCTGGCCGCCGCTCACGTCGAAGAAGCGCGGGATGAGGTTGATGAGCGTGGTCTTGCCACTCCCCGTGCTGCCGACGATGGCCGTCGTCATGCCCGGCTCGACGACGAGGGAGATGTCCCGCAGCACCGGATCCTGGGCGCCCGGGTAGCGGAACTCCACGTCGCGGAAGGCGAGGGTGCCGGCGCCGGGCGGCGGTGCCGCGGGCGTCTCCGGGTCGCCGATGGTCGGTGTCGTGTGGAGGACCTCCTGGATCCGCCCGGACGAGACGACCGCTCGCGGGACCATGATGAACATGAACACGGCCATCATCACGGCGAACAGGATCTGCATGACGTACTGCAGGAACGCGATGAGGTTGCCGATCGGCATCTCGCCGCTGCTGACCCGGATGGCTCCGAACCACAGGATCGCGACGCTCGACAGATTGAACACCGCCATCAGCAGGGGGAGCATGATCGCGAACATCCGGTTGACCTTGAGCGAGGTAGCGGTCAGGTCGAGGTTGGCGACGTCGAAGCGCTCCTCCTCGTGCCGGGTGCGGACGAACGCGCGGATGACGCGGATGCCGCTGAGCGCCTCACGGGTGACCTGGTTGACGCGGTCGACCTTCCTCTGCATCGCCTGGAACAAGGGCAGCGCCCTGGCCATGAGCGTGCCGACGATGAGGGCCATGATCGGCAGGACGACGACCAGGATCCCCGACAGCGGGACGTCCTGACGGAGGGCCATGATGATCCCGCCCACCGCGAGGATCGGGGCGATGATCATCATGTTCAGACCCATCAGCACGACCATCTGGACCTGCTGGACGTCGTTGGTGTTGCGTGTGATGAGCGACGGCGTGCCGAACGTATCGAGCTCGGCGCGCGAGAAGCTCTCGACCTTGCGGAAGATGGCGCCGCGGACGTCGCGCCCGAAAGCCATGCCGGTCCGCGAGCCGAAGTAGACGGCGATGATCGAGGCGACCAGGACCACGGCCGAGATGCCCAGCATGAGCGCGCCGGTGGACAGGATGTATGAGGTGTCGCCCTTGGCGACGCCGTAATTGATGATGTCGCCGTTGAGTTCGGGGAGGTAGAGCGTCGCGAGCGCCTGGACGACGAGCAGCCCTACGACAAGCGCGAGCGTGGCGCGGTATGGGGCAAGGTAGGTCTTCAGCAGGGCGATCATGCCTGGGCCTCCTGGCGTTCGATGATGTGGCGGACGAGCCGGTGGAAGCCCGACAGCTGTCGCGGACTGAGGACACCGAGTGCGTTGCGAACGGATTCGATCCGTACCCCGACGACTTCCTCGAGCAGGCGTTGGCCGTCAGGCGTCAGGAGGCACTCCACGATGCGCCGGTCGTCCTGGCGATGCCGTCGTTCGACCAGGCCGTGCCGCTCGACGCGGTCGACGAAGCCTGTGGCCCCCGTCGAGCTGAGGTCGAAGACGTCGGCGATGGCACCCATCGGCTGGGGGCCGGAGCGGAGGAGGAAGAGCAGCCGGAGTTGCCCGAGGGTCAGGTCGCGAACCGGCGCCGGCGGCACGGCCCGATGCATTCCGTGGATGACCTTGAGCAGGTCGACGGCCGCTTCGGTAAGGCGGGGATCTGCTGGGATTGGTTCAGGCACCCGAGGATAGTACATGTGCGCGTGAACTATCGTCAACAGGGGTTGCCCGGGCTGCCGCGTTCGATCGGCGTGAGTGCCCGTTCGCATTGGATCTTCGTGACGAATCGATCGTGCGTGTCGGCGAGCAGGAACAGATTGCCGACGAGAGCGCTGCCCAGAACCACGGCTCCGAGCACGGATCCTGCCGGGCGGCGGACCCGGGCGAGCAGCACGGCTCCGGCGATGACGATCGTCGGCGCGACGACGTAGACGTATCGGGAGGCGGTTGCCTGCTCCGCGCCGAGCCCCGCTCGGGCGAGCCCGGCGACGCTGAAGAACGCCACCCCCGATGCGAGCAGCGAGAGCACGACCGGAGGCACCGACCGGAGCCAGCCGAACCCGAACGCGAGGGCGAGCAGGACCACCTGACCCGCGACCAGCGATGTCGCCCCGATGGCACCGGCGGCGCTGGCGGTCAGACCGGTCAAGACGTACTCGGGCAGACCGACGAAATGTGGCGGGCCGATGGCCCGGACGCCGAAAAGGACGAGCCAGATGCCGTAAAGCACGGCCGGGAGGAGCAGCCATGGTAGCGAGCGGGGCCTCGTCAGCAGCAGGTGCACGGCCGTCCCGGCCGCGAATGCGAGGCCGACGCCCGATGTCGCCAGGGCCACGGTCAGCAGGATCGCCGCGACCGCCGGTCGTCTAGGAGCCACGACGACTGCCGCCATCCCGGCCGCCGTGGCGCCGATGGTGCCCGACTGGAAGGCCCACAGGATGTCGTCACCGCCCGACCCGAGGAGCAGCACCACAGCCATGGCACCGAGGGCCCACAGAGTACCCGCCTCGCGTCGGACGACGACGTACGAGATCAGCGCGACGACCACGTGGAGCGCGAACGTCACCCCGAGATATGGCCAATAGGACCCGGTACCGACGGTCCCGACCAGGACGCGATAGAGGAGCACCAGCGTCGTGCTCAGGTGCTCGTTGTGCGGCGTGAGAAGGCTGTCCCACGACAGGTCGCGCTGCAGGATGAACGCGTACTCGTCGTGGTAGAAGGTCATGTCGCGCCCGAGCCAGATGAGCACCGGAAGCAGCGCGACGACGAGGACGACGGGTGCCCGGCGTGCCCAGCGCGGTTCGACCCGTGGGGGTATCGGCGGCGACATGTCTGTCGAGTCTACGAGCCTCGTCGTCCGTCCTCCTCGGCCGGGTGTCACCCTCGATGGAACCGCAAGCCCATCATCGCCGTCTGGCGGGCGTCGTGCCCGCATGTGCAGCCAGGAGGCCCATGCCCGTCCATCGAGCGATCCTCGTCATGATCCTCGCGGCGTTCGCGCTCATCGTCTCTACGTGCGGCGGAGCGACGTCGTCGGGCAGTGCTCCCGTCCCCGTCCCGACCGCCGCACCGTCCTCGTCCGCAGTTCCGTCACCGTCGCCGGCCGCCGCGACCCTCGTGCTCAAAGTCACGTCGGAGGGCGGGTTCATCAATCCCGCCGCGACCCTGGCGGCACTGCCGATCGTCGCCGTCTACAGCGACGGCCGGATCCTGACGCCAGGTCCCGTGGACGCGATCTTCCCCGGGCCATTGCTTTCCCCGGTCGCCGTGCGTGATGTCGGCGCGGCCGGCGCATCTGCCATCCTGGCCGCGATCAAGGCAGGCGGTCTCGACAAGCCCGCCAGCGGTGGCCCGGGCATCCCCGGAGACTCGGGCACGAACGTCTTCACGGTCGTGCTCGATGGTGTGACGACCACGTCGCGGTACGCTGGCGGCGGACCGGGAGGGCCCAGGGGCCCGGTCGCTTCCGGCGACGAGAGGCGTGCGAGCGCCATCGCACTCCTCGATCGCCTGCTCGATCCGGCCGAGACATGGGGTGCGGCCAGCGCCCGCGAATCGGCCTACGCGCCGGAGGGCTATCGGATATTCGTGGCGACCGGGGCTCCGCCGCCCGATGCGAGCGTCAGCGAACCGGCAGTCGCGTGGCCGCTTTCGACCCCATTGAGCGAGTTCGGGACTGCCGCCACGCCGGACCGCGGGATTTCGGGCCTCAGGCAGGGCACGGTCGTCGGTGCGGATGCGACCGTACTCGGCCCCCTGCTCAAGGGTGCCACGAGCCTGACGGCTTTCACATCGGGCGGGTCGCCGTTCACGCTGTATGTCCGGGCTCTCCTGCCCGACGAACTCGGGAGCTGACGCCGGGAAGCGAGATCGCGCGGGCGGGGTACGCTTCCTCGCGGCACTGGCCTGTCACGCCGGAGGAGACGAGATGCGCGCATGGATCGGTCCGGCTCGACGATGAGTCGCCGCCGCGCCGACCATCGCCAGCGCACCGCCCCTCGTCAGGTCGTCGCTCCGCCGCGGGCCGCCGGACCCGATCGACTGCCGGCCGATCCGCCGCTCCACGAGCGGATGAGGGACCTGTCGGTCCGAGCCGCAGCCCTGCTCCCGCTCCGGGTCTTCCTCGGCGTCACGTTCCTGTACGCCGGCTTCGACAAGCTGCTCGACCCGACCTTCTTCGATCCGACCAACCCGGCCTCGATCAACGGCCAGATGGCCACGTTCGTCCGGGACTCGCCGATCGGCGGTCTGGTCCACCTGGCTGAGCCATTCGCCGTCCCGATCGGCCTGCTCATCGCCATCACGGAGATCGCCATCGGCCTGGGTGCATTGACGGGTCTCGCCTTCCGCGTGGCCGCCATCGGCGGCGCCGGGCTCTCGCTGTTGTTCTGGTTGACCGCCTCGTGGCCCACGCGTCCGTTCTACTACGGAGCCGACCTGCCGTACGCGGTCGGCTGGATCACGCTCGCGATCGCCGGGACGGGTGGTCTGCTCGTGCCGCGATCGCTCCGCCCACCGACGCCGGTCGCCACTCGCGGAGCGCGGGCCAGGAGCGTC
>Ga0209069_10000792_pt1 | contig 15247 bp, 11 predicted proteins | sample Str013_2_FD_187202 | JGI IMG/M metagenome (GOLD analysis project Ga0209069, IMG submission 187202) | Freshwater sediment microbial communities in response to fracking from Pennsylvania, USA - Straight Creek_MetaG_SC_2013 (SPAdes) (version 2) | ecosystem: Environmental > Aquatic > Freshwater >...
CTGCTCGGGTACTTCGGCGAGCAGCTCGACCACGACTGCGGGCACTGCGACAACTGCGCGCGGGGTACCACCGCGGTACCGGCGGCGCGGCGCGCCGGGACCGTACGGCCCCGGGGCACGGGCGGGCCGCGGCCCGCGACGGCGGCGGCCGGTGCCGGTACGGTGGCCGGTGCCGGTAGGGTGGCCGCCCCGGGACCGGCCGACCTGCCGTACCCGCTGCACAGCCAGGTCCGGCACCGGCACTGGGGGCTGGGCACGGTGCTCGGCTACGAGCAGGACCGGATGACGGTGCTGTTCGACGAGGTCGGGTACAAGACGCTGTCGGTGGCCGTGGTCCGGGACAACGGGGTACTGGCGGCCGAGGCGGCGTAGCCGGGCGGTCGCGCCGGCGGGCGTCGCGGTACGCGACCGGCCGGTCCACGGGCGGTGAAAGTCGGCCTGGCCACGCCGGTACCGCTCGCCATCGACGTACCTCCGGCCTTATGGTGGGCCGCGTCCGGCCCAGCAGACGGAGGTCACGCTCGATGTCCGCGCGCCGCACCACCGCCCTGGCGGCCCTCGCCGGCGCCGTCCTGTCGGTCCTGTCCGTGCTGGCGCCGGGCGCCCGGCCGGCCTTCGCGCACGGCGCGACCAGCGCCCCGGCGAGCCGGGCGCTGGAGTGCGGCCCGCTGGGCGGCGCGGCGGCGACCTCCGCGGCCTGCCGGGCGGCCGACGCCGTGGCCGGCGGTCCGATGCCGTTCACCGACTGGGACAACCTGCGGGTACCCGGGGTGAACGGGCAGGACCGCCAGCGCATCCCGGACGGGAAGCTGTGCAGCGCCGGGCTGGCCGGGTTCCACGGGCTGGACCTGGCCCGCGCGGACTGGCCCGCCACCACGCTGGTGGCCGGCGCCGGGTTCACCTTCCAGTACCGGGTGACGGTCCCGCACAAGGGATCGTTCCGGCTGTACCTGACCGGGGACGGCTACTCCCCCACCCGGCCGCTGCGCTGGGCGGACCTGGCGGCGGTGCCGTTCCTGACCGTGACCGACCCGCCGATCCGCGACGGCGCGTACACCGCCCGGGGTACCCTGCCGGCGGCGAAGCCGGGGCGGTACCTCATCTACACCATCTGGCAGACGACCAGCACGCCGGACACGTACTACTCCTGCTCGGACGTGGTGCTCACGGCCGGTGCCACGGCCGCCGCGCCGGTACCGGCGACGGTACCGGCATCGGCCGCCCCGGGTACCCGGACCGCCGCCCCGGCCACGGCCGGCACACCGCTGGCCGCCGCCGGGGGTACCGCCGCCGCGGTGCTCCCGTACGCCGGGCTCGGTGGCGGCGTGGTGCTGCTCGGCGGCGCGCTGCTGCTGGTACGGGCCCGCCGTACCCAGGCCCGGGCCGGCCGGCACACCGGGCGACGGGTACCGCGCGGAGGGTACCCGCCCCCGGGCCGGTGAACCGCCGGCGGTACGCCCGGGTGCAGCGGTGGCCGCAGGCAGTGCCGTTCATCGATCGATACGCACCGCCTGGCGACGGGGTCGGCGCCGGGTGGCCAGGGCCGTGCGACCGTTGACTTTCCGTGGTCGACCGGTACCGCCGGTGGCACTTTCCGCACAGCGAGGTGATGCGATGTACCGTCAGGTGCTCGACCCCGTGTCGGGCTCACTCGCCCTGAGTGCGATCTTCGCGGCGCTGCCGCTGCTTGTCCTGTTCCTGTTGCTCGGCGTGGTACGGCTGACCGCGTGGCTGTCCGCGCTGATCGCCCTCGCGGTGGCGCTGGTCGTGGCCACCGTGGTGTACCCGATGCCGGCCGGCCCGGCGTTCCTGGCCGCGTCGCTGGGCGCGGCGTTCGGCTTCTTCCCGATCCTGTGGATCGTCATCAATGCGATCTGGATCTACAACATGACCGTGGAGACCGGCCACTTCGACGTGCTGCGGCGCTCGTTCGGCCGGGTCAGCGAGGACCAGCGGATCCAGGCCATCATCATCGGCTTCTGCTTCGGCGCGCTGATGGAGGCGCTGGCCGGCTTCGGTACCCCGGTGGCGATCAGCGCCGTGATGCTGATCGCGCTGGGCTTCCCGCCGCTGCGCGCGGCGAGTGTCGCGCTGGTCGCCAACACCGCCCCGGTCGCGTTCGGCGCGCTGGCCACCCCGATCACCACCCTGTCCACGGTGACCGGCCTGCCGCTGCACGACCTGGGCTCGATGGTCGGGCGGCAGACGCCGGTACTGGCCGTGTTCGTACCGCTGGTCCTGGTCGGGATCGTGGACGGCCGGCGCGGGCTGCGCCAGACCTGGCTGCCCGCGCTGTTCTGCGGGGTGGTGTTCGGCCTGGCCCAGTGGATCACCTCGAACTACCTCTCGGTACCGCTGACCGACGTCGTCGCCGCGCTCGTCTCGGCCGGTGCGATGGTGCTGCTGCTGCGGGTCTGGCAGCCGGCGCAGCCGGTGGTGGTACCGCCGGCGGTACCCCGGATCGCGGGCGGTTCGCTGGACGAGCCGGACGCCGCGTTCCGGCAGCGGCTGGCCCACCCGGACCGGCCGGCCGAGGAGGTGCGCGCCTACGCCCCGTACCTGATCATCATCGTGATCTTCGTGATCGCCCAGATCAAGCCGGTGACCCGGCTGCTGGACAAGGCGACCCGGTCGTTCAACTGGCCCGGCCTGCACGTCCAGAACGCCGCGGGCAAGGTGTCCACGGTGTCGGTGTTCCGGTTCAACGTGCTCACCGCCGCCGGTACGCTCATGCTCGTCGCCGGCCTGCTGACGATCCTCGCGCTGAAGCTGCCGCCGGGGCGGGCGCTGCGCGCCTACGGCCGTACCCTGCGCCAGCTGCGCTGGGCCATCCTCACCGTGATGGCGGTACTGGCGCTGGCCTTCGTGATGAACGCCAGCGGCCAGACCGCGACCCTGGGCAGCTGGATGGCCGGTGCCGGCAGCGCGTTCGCCTGGCTGTCCCCGATCCTGGGCTGGCTCGGGGTGGCGGTCACCGGTTCGGACACCTCGTCCAACTCGCTGTTCGGCGCGCTGCAGGTGGCCGCGGCCAAGGGTGCCGGGCTCAACCCGACGCTGATGGCGGCGGCGAACTCCTCCGGCGGCGTACTCGGAAAGATGATCTCCCCGCAGAACCTGGCCATCGCCGCCGGCGCGGTCGGCCTGGCCGGCAAGGAGGGGGACCTGTTCCGCAAGGTGATCCTGTGGAGCCTGGTGCTGCTGGCCGGCATGTGCCTGCTGGTCTACCTGCAGTCCACCTCGGTGCTGAGCTGGATGGCGCCGTAGAGCGCTGGGTCGTTGCCGTCAGCCGGCCCGGCCGCCGCCAGCCCGTACCGGGGCCGGCGGCGGCCGGGTCGCGGCGGTTCAGCGTACGGCCAGCTCGTCCAGCGAGGACCAGCCGTCCTGCGGGACGGTCACGCTGATGATGCGCGGCGTCTCGGCCAGGTAGCGCGGCAGTTCCTGCTGCGCCGCCCGGAAGTGCGCCGACCCCACGTGCGCCGCACCGGCGTCGCCGTCGGCGAACGCCTCCACGAGCACGTACTCGAACGGGTCGTCCAGGCTGCGGGACCAGTCGAACCACAGGCAGCCCGGCTCGGCCCGGGTGGCCTCGGTGAAGCCGCGCGCGACGTCCGGCCACTGCTCGGCGTGCTCGGGCCGGATCCGGAACCGGGCGGTAATGAAGATCATGAGGTACCCCGATCGTTCGCCTTCGGTGGAGCCTCCACGCTAACCGAGACCACCGGGTACCCGCAGCAGGGCGGCCGGCCGGGCGGCGGGTCAACCCGGGCGGGTCCAGCTCAGCACGGCCACCTGGCGATGGCCGGCGCCCTCGGGTTCGCCGGTACCCCCACTGTCCACTTCGGACTCGTCGCGCATCGCCACCCGGGCCCGCAGCACCGGCGTACCGGTGGTGGCGCAACTGGCGGCACCGGGGCACAGGTACACCTCGAGGTACACGCTGATGAGGAAACCCGGGCTGTCGTCGGGTACCTCGATGACCGGCCCGGTGTACGAGAAGCTGCCGGTCTCGGTCAGCCACAGCGAGCGCACCACCACACCGAACCGGAAGACCTGCTCGGCGGCGTTGTTGAGGATCAGGTCCACCACGGCCGCCGGCGCGTACGTGGTGCCCTGCACGTAGAACTGGTTGCCCGCGTTGTTCACCGTGGACACCAGCGCGCAGGCGGTACCGCTGCCGTACGGCGTGGCGGTGACGCAGCCGCTGCCGGCCCGCAGCGCCGGCGGGGTGTACGTCAGTTCGAGCGCGACCGCGTCGACGTCCTCGGTGTCGTTGTTGGCCGAGGGCCGTACCGTGACCGCGATCTGCGCGCCGCTGTACGTGCCGGCGTACACCGCCTGCGCCAGCGACCCGGTCAGCGCGGTGTCCACCGCGACCAGGTCGGTCCGCATGGCCGTACCGCCGGCCCCGCCGGCCGCGGTACCGGTGACCGCGGTACCGCCGGTCGGCGTCACCGACACCGTCAGCGGGTCGGTCGAGCCGGTGTCGGAGTGCCGGTGCACCACCCGTACCGCGGCCGAGCGCAGCACCGAGCCGGCCGGGATCGCCGCCGGTACCCCGAATCCGGACACGGTCAGCGTGGTGCTGTCGTTCTTCTTCGTCGTGCGCCAGGAGGCGAACCGGGTGGCGTCGACGGTGGCCAGGTTCGCCACCGTGGCGCTGGCGCCGAACCCGCCCGGTGCCGGGACCGCGGACAGCGCCAGCGCCGCGGTACCGGTCAGCGCGGTGGTGCTCCCGGTACCGGAGGTCAGCCCGTACACGGCCACCGGCGGCCGGGTGGCGCTGTAGCTGCCGCAGATCTCGACCTGGCCGGCCTTGACCGCGAACTGGCTGTCACCGCCGAAGATGAACTGCACCCCGCTGGCGGCCGGGTCGTCGATCGGGTTGTCGCACGCGCCGGGCAGCACGGCCGGGTTCGCCGGGGCGGAGACGACCTTGCCGGTGGCGTCGACCGGGGTACCGGCGACCAGGTACCCGTCGTTGACGGTCCACGTGTCGCCGGCCGCGGGCAGCAGCGCGTTGCGGCCGGTACCGGCGTTGTGGAAGTCGAAGTAGTACACCCCCGGGGTGAACCACCAGGTGCTGTGCCGGCAGCCGCTGTTGCCGGCCATCATCGCCGACAGCCCGGCCGCGTCGTCGTAGTAGCCGGGCTGGAAGGTCACCACCGAGTTGGCCCGGGTACAGGCCGGCAGCGCCCGGTACGCCGGCACGGTCGAGGTCTGCGGCAGGTACCCGGGGTCGTTGCCCAGGGTGTTGGCTGTCGTACCGTAGTTGCAGGCGGCGTTGGGTGTGCTCTGGATGGTTCCGGTGCAGGCGCCGCGGGCGTACACCGCCGCGTTGGTTTTCAACGTCCCGTTGACGACGTCGATGGTCGAGTTGGCGAAGACCGTACCGTGCACGTTGAACGTGGACGTGGCGGGCTGCTTGACATTGACGCCGTCCTCGCCGGCCACCCGGCCGAGGGTGAGGATGGCCGCCCCGGGCCGGTTGCACTGGCTGGCCGACGGGCACTGGATGCGGACCTTCTGCGGGTCCGCGGCACAGGTCACCGCGGCCGAGTCGCCGCCGTAGAAACCGGTCAGTTGCAGCGTGTCGGTACCGCCGAAGCAGTGCTGCCCGGTGGCGCCGGTGTAGTCGCCGGTACGCAGGGTGTTGACGGCGGCCTGCATCGCGCCGTCCGCGCGGTACGTGTCGGCGGCCTGGCCGCGCAGCTGGACGGTGACCCGCAGGCTGGAGTCCACAAAGGACAGCAGCACGGACAGGCCCATCGCCACCACGGTGACCAGGATCAGGACCAGCACCAGGGAGGCGCCCCGGTCCCGGTCCGGGTACCGGCGCCGGTACCAGCGGGTCATGTCTGCCTCCGTTGTCCGGTCAGGACGATCTGGTAGGTACCGGCGCCGGGGCGCGACACGGTGAAGGTGAGCGTCACCTGCCGCGGTACCGCGGCGGCGGTACAGGTACTGGAGCAGCCGACGGTGGCGCTGCCCACCACGACGTCGTGCGCGACCACGGTGTCGGTGACCGGGGTGGCCGAACCGGTGCAGCGCAACCGGTGCAACTCGGCGGCGGTACCGGCGACGGCCAGGTAGTAGGCGACCACGTCGGTGCGTACCACCGGCGTGGCCCCGGTGGTGTCCCAGTCGTCGGACAGCAGCCGCAGCAGCGCGGTCGGGGTACCGGCGGCGCCGCAGCCGGTACCGCCGGCGGTGTACCCGGCGTCGAGCTGGATCGAGGCCCGGAACGGCTGGTTGCCGTTGGCGTCCTGTGCCGCGGCGTAGTCGCGCAGCCCCGTCGAGGCGACGTCGCGGGCGAAGTACGCGGCGGAGAGCTGCGCGTCGTGGGACAGCGCCAGCCGGTCGGCGGTGGCGTCGGTGGTCCGCACGTACCCGATGACGGCGTTGCCCAGCGGCACCATGATGACGCCGAGGATCACCACCGCCACGAGCAGCTCGATCAGCGTGAAGCCGGCGTCGCGGGCGCGGACACGGCCGGCCCGGCCGGCGCGGGCGGCCCGGCCGGCGTGGGCGGTCAGCACCATGCCGTCGCCGAGAACGGGCACGGCCGGCGCAGCACCACGTCGAGCTGTTCGCTGGCCCGGCCGTCGGTACTGGCGACCTGTACGGTGATCCGTTGCAGTCCACTGTCGACGGTGCAGACCGCCTGCCAGCCGCCGCCGGTCCAGTACCGCACCGAGGTCGGTACCACGCTCGCGGTGTACCCGGCCGGCGCCGCGTACCCGGGCGGCGACGCGTACGCCGCGGCGGTGGCGCACGGGACGTAGCCGGTACCGGCGACCGAGTCCTGTACCGCCTCGGCCAGGTCCCGTACCGCCACCCCGGCGGTGGCCTGCTTGCGGTGCACGTCCGACATCAGCACGCCGACCCCGACCCCGCCCAGGATCGCAGTCACGGTGATGCCCATGATGACCACGGTGAGCAGGATCTCGATAAGCGTCTCGCCCCGGTCGCCGCCGGTACCGGCCGTGCGGTGCGGCCGCATCACACGTGCACCTGGCTGAAGATGCCGTACATGGCCGAGACCAGCGCGACCGCGACGAAGCCGACCACCACCCCCATGACGATGATGACCGCGGGCTCGAACAGGGCGGTCAGCTTCTTCAGCTTGTAGTCCAGTTCGCCCTCGTAGTACCGGGCGGTGACCTCGAGCTGCGTGTCCAGGGTGCCGGTGTCCTCCCCGACCCGCATCATTCGGGCCGCGGTACCGGGGAACAGCCCCGTGCCGGCCAGCGGCCGGGCCAGCCCCTCCCCCTCCAGCAGCGCCTCCTCGACGGTGGCCAGGGCGCGCATGAAGACCCGGTTGCGCAGCGAGCCGGTGGCCACCCGCAGCGCCTCCGGCAGCGCCACGCCGGCACTGGCCATCGACGACAGGATCCGGCAGAACCGTTCCACCAACGCGAACCGTACCGTGACGCCGAGCACCGGTACGGACAGCAGCAGCCGGTCGGCCGCGTACCGGCCGCGCCCGGTACGCAGCGCGACGGCGACCACCGCGGTCACCAGCGCGGCCCCGGCCAGTAGCGCCCACCACCAGCCGGTGAGGAAGTCGGTCAGGGCCAGCAGCGCCCGGGTCGGCCACGGCAGCCGGGCGTGCAGGCTGGCGAAGAACACCTCGAACCGGGGCAGCACGAAACTGGCCAGTATCACCACCGTCACCGTGGACATCAGCGCGATCATCGCCGGGTAGATCATCGCCGCCTTGATCTTGCGGCGGGCCTCCAGATCGCGCTCCAGGTACCGGGCGAGCTGCTCCAGTACCGTGTCCAGCGCCCCGGTCAGCTCGGCCGAGCGCAGGATCCCCCGGTAGAACTCGGGAAAGATGCGCGGATGCGCGGCCAGGCACTGCGACAGCTTCTCCCCGCCGCGCAGCCCGTGCTCGACCTGCTCCATCATGGCCCGCACGCTGGAGTTGGTCGCCTCCTGCCCGAGCGTGTGCACGGCGTCGATCAGCGGCAGCCCGGCCCGTACGAACGCGCCGAGCTGCCGGGTCAGGTGCATGACCTCCTCCCGGGTGACCCGGGGGGCGAACAGTTCGGTGGACCGCACCCCGCGGTGCTCGCGCAGCCGGATGTCGCGCAGCGAACGGCCGTACAGCGCCAGTTCGGCCGCGTCCCGGCTGTCCGCCCGCTGTACCCCGGTGGCCGGCCGGCCGTCCGGACCCACAGCCACGTACGCGTACCTGGCCACGGTCACCCCCCTGTGACGTAGATGGAGCGCAGGATCTCGGCGATGGTGGTGATGCCGGACTCGACCAGGCGCGCGGCCTCCTCCTGCAGCGTGCCCATGCCCTCGGCCCGGGCCACCCGGCGGATCTCGTGGTGCGGGGCCCGGTCCAGCACCGTGGTACGCACCGCGTCGGTGACCGGCATCAGCTCGTACACGCCGATGCGCTCCAGGAACCCGGTGTGGGCACAGAAGTTGCAGCCGGCGCCTCGGAAGAACCCGTCCTGCGGCGGCTTGCCGCCGATCGTGTCGAGGATCGCCAGGTCCTGTGCCGGCGGCTGGTAGCCGACCCGGCAGTGCGCGCAGATCCGGCGTACCAGCCGCTGGGACAGCACCCCGGTGACCGAGGAGGACACCAGGAACGGCTCGATGCCCATGTCCAGCAACCGGTGCAGCGCCGCGGCGGCGTCCGTCGCGTGCAGCGAGGACAGCACCACGTGGCCGGTGAGCGCGGACTGTACCGCGATCCGCGCGGTCTCCACGTCCCGGATCTCGCCGACCAGGATCACGTCCGGGTCCTGGCGCAGGATGGACTTCAGGCCGCCGGCGAACCCGATCCCGGCCGCCTCGTTGATCTGGATCTGGTTGATGGACGGGAAGGTGTACTCGACCGGGTCCTCGATGGTCATGATGTTGCGTTCCGGGCTGTCCAGTTCGCGCAGCGACCCGTACAGCGTGGTGGTCTTGCCGCTGCCGGTCGGCCCGGCGCAGATCACCATGCCGTACGGCGAGCCGAGCAGCCCGCGGTACCGCACGGCCAGCTCCTCGCGCATCCCGAGCTGTCCCAGGTGGAACAGTGGCCGGCTCTTGTCCAGCAGCCGTAGCACGACCTTCTCCCCGCCGACCACGGCGGTGGTGGACACCCGGATGTCCACCGCGCGCCCCTCGACCTCCATGCTGATCTGGCCGTCCTGGGGGCGGCGGCGCTCCACGATGTTCATGCCGCCGAGGATCTTCACCCGGCTGACCACCACCGGACCCATCGACCCGGGCAGGTCGAGCACGTCGTGCAGGGCGCCGTCGATGCGGTACCGCACCCGTACCCGTTCCTGCTGCGGCTCGATGTGCACGTCCGAGGCCCGGTCCCGCAGCGCCTGGGTGATGATGAGCTGCACCACCTGTACCACCGGCGCGTCGTCGCTGGCCGTGACCGTGTCCAGCCGGGTGGCCTCGCGGCGCAGCACGTCACGTGCCTCGAAGTCGCGTACCCGCGAGCCGACCCCGGCCAGCGCGCGGTAGCTGTTGCCGATGGCCCGGTCGATGTCGGCGGCCGCGGCCACCCGGGGCCGTACCGGCCGGCCGATCCGGGTACGCAGCGCGTCCAGTACCGGCCCGGTCGGTACCGCGACGGCCACCTCCACCTCGTCGCCGCGTACCACCAGTGGAAGTGCCGCCAGTTCCCGCGCGCCCTGCTCGTCCAGCAGCTCGACGGCGGCCGGCTCGGGCGTCACGTCACGCAGGTCGACCACGTCGAGCCCGTGCTGGCGGGCCACCAGCACGGTCAGGTCGCGCTCGCCCACCGCACCGGCGTCGACCAGCAGCTGGCCCAGCCGCCGGCTCGCGTCGCGGCGCAGCGTCTCCAGCGCGGCGACGACGTCGGCCACGGTCGCCAGCCGGGCGTCCACGAGCAGCTCGCCGAGCCGGTCGCCACCGGGCCGTACGGTCAGGTCGGCCGGGGCGACCGCGGCGGTGACCGGCGGTACCGCTTCCTCCACAGTGGACACCGGTACCGGCCGGCGCCGGCGCAGCTTCACGCCGGTACCACCGAACGCAGTCGCGGGTGCACCTCGATGTCGGCCGGGTACAGGCTGCGCGCGGTGGCCTCCTCGATGCCGACCACGCCGCCCTGCACCAGCCGCGACAGCGACTGCTCGAAGGTGAGCATGCCGTCGCGCTGGCCGGTCACCAGCGAGTTGCGCAGCTGGTGGGTCTTGCCCTCCTTGATGAGGTTGCGTACCGCGGGCGTGGCGACCAGGACCTCGAACGCGGCCACCATGCCGCCGCCGGTACGGGGGATCAGCCGCTGGTACACGATGGCGGACAGCGCCGCGGCGAGCTGTACCCGTACCTGCGCCTGTTGTTCGGCCGGGAACACGTCGATGATGCGGGCCAGGGACTGGGCGGTGTCGTTGGTGTGCAGCGTGGCGAAGACGAGGTGGCCGGTCTCGGCGATGCTCAGCGCGAACCGGATCGACTCCAGGTCGCGCATCTCCCCGACCAGCAGCACGTCCGGGTCCTCGCGCAGCGCGAAGCGCAGCGCGTCGTGGAAGGAGGCGGTGTCGGTACCGACCTCGCGCTGGCTGACCACGGCCCGCCGGTGCTCGTGCACGTACTCGATCGGGTCCTCGATGGTGATGATGTGGCAGGCGCGGTCGGTGTTGATCTGGTTGACCACCGAGGCGAGGGTGGTGGACTTGCCCGAACCGGTCGGCCCGGTCACCAGGACCAGACCCTGGTGGGTACGGGCGACCTCGCGCAGCACCGGCGGCAGGCCGAGCTGGTCCATCGTCGGGATCTCGCGCGGCACGATCCGCAGCGCCACCGCGGTCTGCCCGCGCTGGGTGAACGCGTTGCCGCGGACCCGGGCGTGGTGCAGGTAGCTGAAGGAGAAGTCGTACTCGTGCCGCTCGCGCCACTCGATCGCCTGCTCGGGGGTGAGCAGTTCGTCCAGCAGCCGGTCGGTGTCCGCGCCGGTGAGGACCGGCTGGCCGGGTACCGGGCACAGCGCGCCGTGGACCCGGATCTGCGCCGGCAGGCCGGCGGTGAGCAGCAGGTCGGTACCGCCGGCCTGGCGCAGCGCCTCCAGCAGCACGCCGACCGGACTCGCGGGAGTGGAGAACAGCATGGGACCTACCTCCGTTCGCAAAGCGGTCGGGTGGGGCCACCGGATCGGTGGCCGGGTCGCCGCCGGGGGCGGTCCGCGCGGTGCGGACCGCCCGGGGCGGGCCCGGTCAGCAGATGTCGGCGGTCACCGCGCCGGTCGCGGCGGTGTAGGTGACGGTGTAGCCGTTGGTGGTCGACGGCGCCTCCTTGAGGTACCCGGCGCCGACCAGGGTGGTCGCCGAGTGCGCGGCGTCGTCGATCGCGGTGGCCCACACCGAGCTGTGCTTGGCGTAGTACGCCTCGGCGGCGATCTCCACGTTCTTCTTGTCGGTCTTGCACGCGGCGACCTTGCCGTCGCCGTTGAACGCCTGTACGGCGAACACCACGACGCCGGAGAGCACGCCGAGGATGACGATGACGATCAGAAGCTCGATGAGCGTGAAGCCGTTCTCGCTGCCGCCGGTACGGATCGCGCGGATGCGCTGACGCATGAACCACCCCTGTCTGCTGTGGGCAGCCGATCTGGCGTACCCGGTGCCACCCCGCGTGGCTCGGCTGTTCTGACTACCCAGAGCAACCGCTGGCCAGGACGGGACGCCGGTACCGGCGTGCCCGGCGCGGGTCGCGCCGGCGGCCGGTTCCGGTGGCGTACCGGCGCGGCGAGGGTACATGCGGGGCCGTCGACCGTACCGACAGTCACCTGACTCCCTCTCCCCTCTTGGCCGGTTTACGCCTTGTTTGCCCTGGTCAGAGCCAGAACTTTAGCCGGACAAGTCCGGCGCTCCTGTCATCCGTTCGGGCAATCTCCATTACCCAAAGTAGTCACAGCTGGGTCCGGGAACCGGGCTGCGGGGAAGCGCGCGCCGCCGTGACGGCGTACCGGCGCGGGGCGGAGGCCGCCGGAACAGGCACCGAGGCCAGCTACCCAGCGATCACCGAGCGTAATCACGATCACTCCGGTGCGGCCGGTACTGTCCCTTGTGGACGGTCGTCGGGTACCGCCGGGTGGTGCCACCGAACCGGGCCGGCGGCCGCGACCACGGGACCGCGACCGGGACAGAACCCGACACCATGTAGCGTGCGATCCGCTACATCCGACAGCATGTCAGGGTACCCGCAACACCAGTACCGGCCGGCCAACCGGCGCGACCAGTCACAGAAGTCCTTACGCTGCGACAGGTTCCGCTCGGCAGCGGTACAGAGCCGTTGCGTACCAGGCGATCCAGCTGCGCGTACCGCCGCCGCCGCGAACGGTCGAGCGAACCGTTAACCATTCTTGAGTATCAATAGTGGCAGATATAGATTTCATCAAGCGCCCCCTGCCAGGCTGCCGGTGTTCGGGCCGAGCCGATCACCCGGGGGCACCGTGGACACGCGACCAGCAGAGCATCCAGGCAGCCAGGTCACCGGATGGCGCCGCGCCCTCGCGCTGAAACCGGACCTGGCCGACTTCGACCGCCGCGGCTTTCGCACCGGGCCGGCGGCGACCCGGGCCACGCTGGAAGGCGCCGGTCGGGCCTTCCTGGCCGGCTTCAATGCGGAACTGGCCAGCACCGCCGGGCAGGCGGTCGACCTCGACGCCGTACCGGCGCCACAGCGCGGCTTCGCCGTCGAGGGCGCCGCGATGGCCGCCGCCATGCTGGACACGCTGCGGCCCGGTACCGGGCGGCGGCTGGCCGTACTGCACGACGCCCACGCCGGGCGGTACGGGTACCTGCTGTACGTCGGGGCCGGCTGGGCGACGGCCACACTGCGGCTGCGGCGGCTGCCGCCGGTACCGGCGCCGCCCCTGCTGCGCTGGCTCGGGTACGACGGGATGGGCTTCTGCCAGGCGTACTTCGCCCGGCCCCGGGCGCTGCGCCGCTGGTACGCCCCGCACCCGGCCTGCCCGGCCAGCTGCGACATCCGGTACCAGGGGCTGGGCCGGGCGCTCTGGTTCCGCGCCTGCGGCGACCCGCAGGCGCTGGCCGGCCACCTGGCGGCAATCCCCGCCCGGCACCGCGACGACGTGTGGAGCGGGGTGGCGCTGGCCGCCACCTACGCCGGCGGCGTCCCGGCCGGCGGGTACCCGCACCTGCTGGCCCGGTGCGGCCGGCACGGGCCGGCCCTGGCCCAGGGCGCCGCGTTCGCGGCCGAGGCGCGGCGGCAGTCCGGCGAGGTGCCGGAGCACACCCGGCAGGCGGTGGCCGCCCTGGCCGGTACCACTGTGGACACTGCCGCCGACTGGACCTGGCAGGCCCGCGCCGGCCTGGCCGGGCCGGACGCCGGCCCGGCCGCGTACCGGCAGTGGCGCTCGACGGTGGCCGGGTACGCGGCCGGACGCCGGCCGGCCCACCGCGGCGGGGGTGCCTGACCATGTTGCTGCTGCGCGCCCTGCGCCCGTCCGCCGTGGCCACCACCGCCGTCGTGCTGTGCCTGGCCACCGGCGTCGGTACCCGCGAGCCGAAGCCGCCCGGGCACCGGATCGACCAGCTGTCCCTGCGGTTCCACTACGACATCAGCGACGCCAACGGCGACCCGGCCGGCGCGCGTACCCGGCGCGCGGTACAACCGGCCCTGGAGCACATCAACGCCTGGATCTCCGCCGTGGGCGCCGCCGCGGGGCTGGCCGACCTCGACGGCGACGGCCTGCCCGCCGAACGCTGCCTGGTCGACCCCCGCGACGACTCGGTGACGGTGGCCGCGACCCCACCGCACACCGGCCGGTTCGCGCCGTTCCCGCTGCTGCCGGCGGGTCTGCGGTACGATCCGCGGACCACGGCACCGATGGGCTGCCTGCCGGCCGACCTCAACGAGGACGGCGACAACGACGTGCTGGTGTACTTCTGGGGCCGCCCGCCGGTGGCGTACCTGCGCATCCCAGGTACCCCGCTGGCCGCGGCCGGCTTCACCGCCGTCGACGTCACCGGCGACCCGGCCGCGATCTGGAACAGTTCCGCCGCCAACGCGCTGGACCTCGACGGGGACGGGCACCTCGACCTCGTCCTGGGCAACTACTTCCCCGACGGCGCGAGGGTGCTGGACACCAGCGCGGTCGACGACCCGCTGATGCGCATGCAGTCGTCCATGTCGCGGGCCACCAACGGCGGCCGCAACCGCATCCTGCGGATGACCGGGTCCCATGTGGACGGTGCGGTGTCCGTGCCGGAGTACCGCGAGTCCCAAGCGCTGACCGTCGAGCAGGCCGGTTCCTGGACCCTGGCGGTCGGCGCGCAGGACCTCGACGGCGACGGCCGGCCGGAGCTGTACTTCGCCAACGACTTCGGCCCGGACCAGTTGCTGGTCAACGAGTCCACCCCCGGTCGCATCCGGTTCCGGGAGGTGCACGGGCGGCGCGACCTGAGCGTCCCCCGCTCCACCGTGCTCGGCGCGGACTCGTTCAAGGGCATGGGCGTCGCCTTCACCGACCTCAACACCGACGGCCGCCCCGACATCCTGGTCAGCAACATCACCACGGCCGGCGGGTTGCAGGAGAGCAACCTCGCCTTCGTGAGTACCGGTACCGGGCCGTTCGGGGCGCTCGCGCCGTACCGCAACGACTCCGAGGCGCTCGGGCTGTCGCGTACCGGCTGGGCCTGGGACGTCAAGACGGCCGACTTCGACGGCGACGGCGTGGACGAGATCATCCAGGCGGTCGGCTTCGTGCGCGGCGACCAGGACCGCTGGGCCCAGTTGCAGGAACTGGCGATGGGCAACGACATGTTCCTGCGGTACCCGTGGGCGTGGCCGAACTTCCGCGCCGGTGACGACATCGCCGGGCACCAGCGCAACCCGCTGCTGGTACGCGACGGCGGCGGCCGGTACGTCGACGTGGCCGCCGCGGTGGGCCTGACCAACCACGCGGTCAGCCGGGGCATCGCCATCGGCGACGTCGACCACGACGGCCGGCCCGACGCGCTGATCGCCAACCAGTGGGGCCGCTCGACGTTCCTGCACAACACCGGGCCGCACCGGCCGTACCTGGGGCTGCGCGTGCTGCTGCCGCCGACCGGGCCGGACCGCCGGCCCCGCCCGGCCATCGGCGCCGCGGTCACGGTGACCGGACCCGACGGCCGGATCCAGCGCCGGCAACTGTTCCCCGGCAACGGGCACGCCGGGGCCAGCGCACCCGAGCTGCTGTTCGGTCTCGGCCCGCCGGCCGCTGCCGAGTCCACTGTGGACGGTAGCCGGCCGGTACGGGTGG
>Ga0209069_10000793_pt1 | contig 15244 bp, 10 predicted proteins | sample Str013_2_FD_187202 | JGI IMG/M metagenome (GOLD analysis project Ga0209069, IMG submission 187202) | Freshwater sediment microbial communities in response to fracking from Pennsylvania, USA - Straight Creek_MetaG_SC_2013 (SPAdes) (version 2) | ecosystem: Environmental > Aquatic > Freshwater >...
CTCCAGCACATGTGCATCCAGCTTGCACTTGCTGGTCAGGATTATATCCGCATTCTTGGCACGCTCGATCTTCAATTCAGGCGGAGTCCGATCATATATGACACAGTTCCCCAACGCCTCCAGCTCTGTCCAGGGATTATCGCCGGGGTTTATTGTAACTTTCGGTAAACAAGACACTCAATCTAACTGCTATGCCCGCACCATTCTGGTCACAGACTACTGATTCAATATTATCATTACTTCAAACAACTGCAAAAGGGCTTTCTGCTCAGGAATCGTTGGACAGGTTGAATAAAAGCAATAACCGCATTCCTGTGAAAGCAAGGTGGAAGCGGGATCTCGTCCTGCTGTTTGATCAGTTCAAAAGTCCGCTTGTATTGTTGTTGGTAGCGGGTGTTATTCTTTCCGCCGTTCTGGGTGAAACTTCAGACGCATTCATTATTCTTTTTATTTTACTGGCAACCGGCCTGATGGGTTTCTTCCAGGAAAGAAATGCAGGAAGGGCAGTGGAGCAATTGCAGGCCATTATACAATTAAAGAGCAATGTGCTGAGAGATGGCATCGCAAAAGAAATCGCTACCAGTGAAATTGTGGCAGGCGATATTGTTGTTTTTGCGGCAGGCGATATTGTTCCTGCAGATTGTCTTCTCATTGAATCGAATGAATTGTATGCCAATGAGGCCAGTCTCACCGGGGAATCATACCCTGCCCGTAAAATAGTGGGTACGGCAGACATCAATGCGCCTATTTCAAAAAGAACCAATTCACTATGGCAGGGAAGCAATATCATTAGTGGCTCGGCAACTGCAGTGGTGGTAAATACCGGAAAAGACACTGTATTCGGCCAGATTTCGCAGAGTACAAACCAACCGGTAATCACTTCATTTGAAAAAGGCATTAAAAGATTTGGTTACTTCCTCATGCAGATTACCGTTATTCTCTGCATTGTTATTCTCGCCATCAACCTTTACTTTCACAAGCCCGTTACCGATTCCATACTGTTTGCGTTGGCCCTGGCGGTAGGTATGGCGCCCGAGTTATTGCCGGCCATTATGACCATTGCCATGTCTGCAGGCGCGAAAAGAATGGCTTCTAAAAAAGTAATCGTCAAAAAACTTTCCTGCATTCTCAATTTTGGGGAAGTAGATCTCTTGTGCACCGACAAAACTGGTACCATCACAGAAGGAATAATAAAAGTAACCGCTATAAAAGACATGGAGGACAATGATAATCCCTATGCAAAAAAACTGGCAGTACTCAATGCTGTTTTTGAAAGCGGTTTCGCCAACCCGATTGATGATGCGCTCCGCCAATTACAGGAAGATACCAGCGGGTATGAAAAAACAGGTGAGGTCCCCTATGACTTTATCAGAAAACGCTTAAGTGTTTCTGTTAAGAATAAGGATGGGAATATTTTAATATCAAAAGGGGCCGTGAAAAACATCCTTGATATCTGTACCCGTGTCAGCATCAACAATCAAATAGTTTCTATTGACAGTTACAAACAAAAGGCAGAGGATCTATTCAGTAAATGCAGCGCCGAGGGTAGCCGGGTAATCGCTGTTTGTTACAAACCCATTGAAGCGGGTATTCTATCCAAGGACAATGAGGCAGACATGATTTTCTCTGGTTTCATTTTATTAAACGACCCATTGAAAGCGGGTATCAAAGAGACACTCGACAGGTTGAAGGCTCTTCATATAAAAATTAAAATTATCACAGGTGATAATCCTAAAGTGGCGCAATATGTAGCCCGTCAAATTGGTATGGAGAACCCTGTCATCATGGCCGGCGCCGAAATGCAAGCCATGCTGCCCGAAGCATTCGTGGTTCAGGCAGCGCGCACAGATATTTTTGCAGAGACTGAACCACACCAGAAAGAACGCATCATTAAAGCATTGCAAAAAAACAATTTCACTGTAGCCTACATTGGTGATGGCATCAATGATGTAGCCGCCATTCATGCTGCCGATGCTGGTATCTCTACCAGCAATGCAGTGGATGTAGCAAAAGAATCCGCGGACTTTGTAATGCTGGAAAAAGATCTGGGTGTACTGGCTGATGGGATAGTCGAAGGAAGAAGAACATTCTCTAATACACTGAAATACATTTTTATTAATACTGGCGCCACTTTTGGAAACATGTTCAGCGTGGCGGGCGCATCGCTGATGCTTCCATTCCTGCCCATGCTGCCAAAACAAATTCTGCTGACCAATTTCATCACCGATTTCCCCTACCTGGCAGTAGCGTCGGACAATGTAGATGACGAACAGATAGAAGAACCCGGGAAATGGAACCTGAAGATTCTCCGCAATTTTATGATTGTATTTGGCCTGCACAGTTCTGTATTCGATTTTATAACTTTCTATGTATTGTTCAAATACTTTAAGGTGCCGGATTCCTTGTTTCAAACGGGTTGGTTCACCGAATCCATCATTACAGAATTACTGATTCTGTTCATTATTCGTACCAGGCGCTCATTTATTCAAAGTAAGCCGGGAAAATACCTGATGTGGTTCAGCGCAGTATCTTTAATCATCACACTGGCACTTCCATTTACCCCATTGAGTGCAGAATTAGGGCTGGCAAAGCTTCCATTGAATGTAGCCATTGCCATTGTTATAATCCTGGCCTTGTATGTTATTACAGCGGACCTTTTAAAAATATATTTCTTCCGTCACCAGAAAGTGACGCCTATTAAAAAAGGCTGATACAAGATCAGCCTTTTTATAAAAGTATCATTGCTTTTTATTATTCCAAACCAAACAACCCTTTATTTAATAATTGCAAGGTTTGGGTTTTATAAGAAGAAGGTATCAATACTGATACATTGTGCGGACTGCCACCATAACTTACCATTCTAACAGGCACAGGTGATAAAGATTCAAATAACCTGCTGAGAATATCGTCCGTTTTTGCCAGTTCATTTCCAACAATAGAAACAATCGTCTGGTCAAAATCGATTTCCGTTGTACCGAATGGTTCCAGCTCCTTCTGTATTTCCTTTAAATGAACGGTACTGTCAATGGTCAGTGATACCGCCACCTCGGAGGTGGTAATCATATCAATGGGAGTGCGGTATTTTTCAAATACCTCAAATATCTTTCTTAAGAAGCCATAGGCAAGCAACATGCGGCTGCTTTTTATTTTAATGGCGATGATACCATCCTTTGCTGCAATGGCTTTTACGCCCACACTTCCGGCCTCCTGCTGTATCAGGGTTCCTTTCGCTTCCGGTTGCATGGTATTCAGCAATTTCACAGGTATCTTAAACATTTGCGCAGGCCAGATAGAAGCGGGGTGCAATATTTTAGCGCCGAAATATGCCAGCTCGGCTGCTTCATCAAAACTAAGTTGTTCAATAGGCAGCGTTTTCTTCACCACACGCGGGTCGTTGTTGTGCATGCCATCAATGTCTGTCCATATTTCACAAACACTTGCGTTTACTGCAGCGGCTATCAATGACGCGCTGTAATCGCTTCCCCCACGTTTCAGGTTATCTACTTCACCCCTGCTGTTGCGGCTGATATATCCCTGCGTGATGAATAATTTCTTATTGGAGTATTGCTGCAGCAATTGCGCCAGTTTCACTTTAATGCTGCCAATCTGTGGCTCATCATAACTGTCAATGGTCATAAAATCAAGTGCCGGCAGCAACTGGTGATCGATTCCTTTTTCTTCCAGGTATACACAGAATAATTTTGTACTCAGCAATTCGCCTTGGGCAAGTATGTCTTTGTTCAACGCTTCGTTGAAAGATATCTTAAGTATGATGGTCAGAAATTCGAAGTGCTCTGCAATAATGGTTTTTGCCTTATTCAGTGCAGCTTCAGTTTTTACAAGATCCTTAATAAAAGCCTGGTAATGCTCTTCCAGCTTTGCGATTTGTTGCTTCGCTGTTTCCTTTTCACCCTTGCTCAGACTTTCGCCAATAGCCACCAGGGCATTGGTAGTACCGCTTAATGCACTCAACACCACAATCGTGGGTTCATTGTCTCTTGTAATTAACTGGGCTACCTGGTGCATGCGTTCGGGCTTGCCTACCGAGGTACCGCCAAACTTCATAATTTTCATTGTTCCCCTCCCCCAATCCCGCGCTGGCGGGATGTTTTAAGATGAATAAATAATTTGGGTTGCAAAGATAACGGTGATTGCAATAACAAGTGTTAGGATTAGAAGGAATATACCGTTAACCCATTGAATAAATACTATATGGTCTTAATAGACAATTGAAGCAGGGCTGTCAATCAACCCATCTGAGCGGGTAATTCATTATAATACTACTTCAAATCTTTCCCCTATATCTCTTAAATCCTGCGCTACTGCATTTAATAAAGGAATGCCATTTTTCAATCTTTCTGCATTGGCCTCCCTTTCAGGATCGCCAGGTATCAATACCTTTTCTTCCCCGGCAATAGTCTTTGCCGATTTGAACCGTTGTATCCATTGGTCCATATGCAGTTTAAATTCTCCTGCAGGGCGAAACGCATCTATGCGCATGGCGCCAAAGAAATGACCAATGCCTTTACCCGGCATATTTTCCGGCATCGGTACATAAGCCGGAAAGGGTGGCACCCATGGGCCATAATTGGCGCCACTTAAGATAGCCGAGAAAATATCTACCACTGCTCCAAGCGCATATCCCTTATGACTGCCATGTTCCCTGTCGCCACCAAGGGGAAGTAATGCACCACCGCCTTTTAGTTCGTGTGGATTATTGGACGCGTTTCCATCCTTATCCTGTATCCAACCCGTAGGAGCAGCTAAATTCTTTCTTTGTAAAATTTCAAGCTTACCATTAGCAGCAGTGGTAGTAGCAAGATCTGCAACAAAAGCAGGTTCATTGCCGGCTGGAATGGCTACGCAGATCGGGTTGGTACCCAGTAACCTTTCAATGGAAAAGGTAGGAGCTACCAGCGCACTGGCATTGGTCATGGCAATACCAATCATATCATGTTCAAGCGCCATCATGGCATGATAACCTGCAATTCCAAAATGATTGGAATTGCTTACACTTACCCATCCGGTTCCCACATTTTTTGCCTTGTCAATCGCCAGTTGCATGGCAAAAGGAGCAACCACCAATCCCAGCCCGCTGCCACCATCTACCACACCCGTTGAAGGTGTTTCATGGGTAATCTTTATAGCTGGCGTAGCATTTACCCTGCCCGCTTCCCAGAGGCGGATATAACCACTCAGTCGCGCTACCCCATGTGAATCAATCCCACGCAAGTCGGCGGATAACAATGCCCTGGCGGCTGTTGTGGCATCTGCAGGACTGCATCCAATTTTGATAAATACAGCTTCAACAAATTGTATTAAACGGGGATAGGAAAAAATTTGTTCTGCCATGGCGCAAAGAAACAACAATTGGTGGATTCAGCTAATGGTTAAAAAAAGAACCTGCTCATAATAAGCAGGTTCCGAAATGAGCTTTTCTATAAGTCAATTATCCATTCGCCAGTTTCATGTTTACCGGATCCCAGTTGATGATTTTCTTTTGGAAATAACTGTCGTTCGAAGCAAGACATGGTGCGCAGGCCCTGAATCCAAAAGAAGGATCTTCAAAAATAGCTTTGCCATTGCGCACGCCATCAAAGAAATTCATGAAATGCTCCAGGTGTTCATCATGACCATCTGGTTTCTTGTATTTGATAGGAGCTTTTGTTGGGGCCTCCTGATCATCTTTCGACCATTTGCTGTTGTATTGTTTTGTCAATTCCTCCTGCATGGCCTGCGGATAAGTTGATAAAGAATCCCATCCGCCAATACCGGGTGCCTTAGACATAAGACTGTGCGTAATAGTAACACCGTCCCATCCTTTTTCCATAACACCCTCACTTCCGATAAACCTAACAGAGCTATGATCGCCACCACCGCTGACAAAGTTTACACGCAGCATTACCTGGAAGGCTGGATGCTCTGGTGTTTCAGGATAATCCATAATTGCCGTAGTAACATCCGGAACATCTCTTCCGTCTTTCCAGTAACACAGTTGCCCGGAGGAGAATATTCTTTTAGGGCCTTTTGAATCCGTTACAAAATGGATACCTGTTAACAGGTGAACGAATAAATCGCCTGGCATACCGGTTCCGAAGTCCTTGTAATTGCGCCACCAGAAAAACTTTTTGGCATCATAAGGCTCTTTTGACATACCGGCGATATAACGATCCCAGTCAACAGTCTCTGCAGAACCATCTGTTGGCATCGTATATTCCCAGGCGCCAATTGCGCTTTGCCGATCATAAGTGGCTTCAATACAATTGAGTTTTCCAATCTCACCGGCTTTGTACAATTCCTTTGCTTTTGCATAATCAATACCACTGATGCCCTGGCTGCCCACCTGCATTACTTTTTTGGTTTGCTGCTGGGTTTTTATCACATCCCATCCCTGGCTTATTTTATGTACCATGGGTTTTTCGCAATACACATGTTTGCCTTTGTTCATAGCGTCGATGGATATGCGTGAATGGTAATGATCGCTGGTAGCCACAATCACCGCGTCGATATCTTTTCTTTCCAGTATTTCGCGGTAATCCCTGGTGGTGAAAACATCCTTGCCATATAATTCTTTAATCCTGGTCAGACGCCCGTTGTATAAATCACAAGCAGCGGCCAGTTCAATACCCGGTACTTTTAATGCCGTCTGCAAATCATTATGACCCATGATGCCGGTACCGATAACCGCGATTTTTATTTTGTCGCTGGATGAAATTCTTTTTTCATATTGCAGTATGCGTTCTTCCACTTTTTCTTCGGCGGCAAGTCGCGTTAATGAACCCGCGCTTAACAACAATGTGGTACTGCCCAGCTTTTGTAAAAATTTCCTTCTGGAGGAAGAATAGTCTTTTGCCATCGTTAATTTATTTTTTGTTGATAGATGGATGATTGATTGCTATTGAATGATTATTTAAGTTTCGACACCTGGTCATGGAAAAATGCAATTTCTTTTATTACATCAGGCACATTGTTTTGCCAGTTTTCTTCTCTTTCAATGGAAAACATACCACTGAAACCCTGGCGCTTTAACTCAGCAAATATTTCAGGGAAATGGTTTACCCCTGTTCCTGTTAGTACATCCGGTGAGTCGGTTTGATTGAATGTTTTTATATCTTTAAAATGAACCCCGATAATATGCCCTTCAAGTTTTTTCAGGCATTCCACTACGTCCAGTCCGCTTCTCGACCAATGCCCTACATCTGCGCATGAACCAATATTGGGATGTCCCTTTACCGCAGCCAGTACAGAATCCGGGTGCCAGTAATGGCTGGGTCTCGGGTGATCATGAATGGCTACTTTTATTCCATATACTCCTGCCAGGCTATCCACTACGCCCCAATGCTCATCATTTGGTTCTGCTGTCAGGTATTGGATACCCATGTCTTTTGCAAAATCAAAATATGCTTTCCATTCTGCCGGAGAGTCCGCACCCACAACGCCAAATGCAACGAGTGTAATTCCTTTTGACTGCAGCAGTTGTTTTACTTTCAACCGATTGGCCGCAGAAAGTTTTATGCCAAACGTATCATTGTAATCGCCACCCATGACCTGGCCGGGAAAGGCCTCTATATATTTTACTTTGGCGCTGTCGGCTTTTTCAATAGCTGTTACAAAGGGAAATTCATGAAATGTCCAGAGCTGAACACCAATTCTCCAGTTATCCGTTACAGCAGTGGAATCCTTTTTTACTTCGGCTGTTTTATCAGCCGGCTGGTTATTACAGGATGTAAATAAAATAGTACCAATCAGTAAAAAGGAGCAATACGCTACCAATCTTTTCATGTGGCAATTGTTTTGGGTTGATAAAAATAAATGGATGCTGAAGTTAAGAATAATCAGGTAAAGAACCGGGTATTAAATAGACAGTATGTAGATAGAATAAATGCTGAGCCGGCACCAGTATATTTTATTCATAATAATTTCCATGTAGCTAAAAAGTAGCATAATTCACTCCTTATAACAATTGCTCCCTGAATACCCAATACCATGGTAATAACTATTAATAGTGAATTGCTGTCCCCCAAAATAATCGGCAATATTGATTTATGCATATAGAAGGGCAGGGATAAAACCAGTTGCAGGGTTTCCCCCTTTATAAACTATGATATCGGAAGTATTGACCATGCTTCACCCTTGGTACATCCTACGGACATCCTACGCAGATCCTACGCAGGTTATTAAAGACGATTAATACGTGGAAAAAAGGCTGGTTTAAGTTGGTGGTCCTTGCAGAAACTGGCGCTTACTACTTCCCATATCTTCAAAAACAATGCCCCGGCAGGGCCAGGGCATTGAGCAATTATCATTGGAAAAAATGACTTAGAATGGTAAATCATCAACAGGCTCTGTGATATCGCTGGGAGAAGATACCGGTGAATGAGACGCTGTGCTGGATGCTGTACTGTATCCACCACCACCCGGGGCACCAGCACCATCGCCACGATTGCCCAGGAGCTGTACACTTACCACGCGAAGCGTTAATGAAGCCGCCGTGGTACCATCCGATTTCTGATAGGTTCTTACCTCAGGTGTTCCTTCCACATATACCTGGGTTCCTTTTTTCAAATATGGTGCGATACCGGTACGATCCGTCCAGTAAGCACAGTCTACCCAAATGGTTTTGTCTTTTTGAACGCCTTGCGCATCTTTAAATTTTTCCGTGTGCGCCACATTAAAGTTGATAACGTTTTTACCATTCACTGCATTGGTCACACAATCCTTTCCAAGGTTGCCGATAACTTGTAACTTAATCATAATACTGTTTTTTGCTTCGTAATTAATATTATTTGAAATGGCAATTTAGGGTTTCTGACCAATTCACGCAATTTGAGTTACTCGTAAGTTATAAACAGAAAATTTTCTGGAAATCTACCCCCCAACCCCCTTTTCCAAATGCCCTCAATATTTGACAAAACAATTACATTCCCTTTCTTGTTACATTACCTGAACACACAGGACTATTAACCAGTCCTTTAGCCAAAATACAACCTGACCAAAGAGCAAAAGAAAGCAAGTACTTCCCATGAAGCAACCCAATCAATGCCTTCCTTTTCTGTTCCCGTTGTATATTTGCTGTTCGAAAAAAAATGATTCATGAGCCGTAAAGGAAAAGTATTGGTAGCAATGAGTGGTGGTATAGACAGTACCATTACGGCCCTCATGTTGCACGACGAAGGGTATGAAGTAGTAGGTATTACCATGAAAACATGGGATTATGCCACCAGTGGCAGCAGCAAAAAAGAAACCGGTTGCTGCAACCTGGATAGTTTTAACGACGCCCGCATGGCTGCCGTTCAGCATGGCTTTCCCCATTTTGTACTGGATATACGCGAAGAGTTTGGCGATTTTGTTATAGAAAACTTTGTAGACGAATACCTGGCCGGCCGCACACCCAATCCCTGTGTAATGTGCAACACACACATCAAATGGCGCGCACTGCTGAAAAGAGCGGATGCCATGGGTTGTGATTATATAGCTACCGGTCATTATGGTAAAATAAACCAGCACAACAATGGCCGCTTCTATGTAAGCAAAGCCGTGGACGAATTAAAGGACCAGAGCTATGTTTTATGGGGACTGCAACAGGATTTACTCAGCCGCACTTTATTACCGCTTGGCCCTTACCGTAAGACCGCCATCCGGCAAATGGCAATGGATTATGGCTACCCGGAACTGGCAAAGAAAAGTGAGAGCTATGAAATTTGCTTTGTACCGGATAATGATTACCGGGGTTTCCTGAAAAAGAAAGTAAATGGACTGGAAGAAAAAGTAGCCGGCGGAAATTTTATTGATAAAACCGGCAAAGTACTCGGCCAGCACAAAGGCTATCCCTTTTATACCATCGGGCAAAGAAAAGGTTTGGACATCACTTTTGGAAAACCGGTTTACGTAACTGGTATAAACCCTAATGACAACACCGTGATGCTGGGCGACGAAGAAGATCTAAACAAACCGGAAATGATGGTTACCAAAATCAACTGGATGAAGTACGATGGTATCTCGGATGGTATGGAAGCCACCACGAAAATCCGCTATAAGGACAAAGGCACATTATCCAATTTATACAACCATGAAAATGGTATACGCGTACAATTTTATGAAGACGCGAAAGGCGTTGCACCGGGACAAAGCGCCGTCTTTTATGAAGGCGACGATGTAATCGGTGGCGGTATCATTATGCGGAATGCAATGCCGCCGGAACAAAACTGACCACTTTAACCCGCTTTCCGGCTCCCCATACCCAATTATAATTAAAAAACGGGTTTCCTGCAGCAAAAAGGCTGGATTACCAGTCCTTGATCCTGTGCAGTTTGTACTATTAATCAGGCGTTTAACAGACAATAAACCAACTTTTCAGGCGTTTGAGACGTATTAAAAACAGTATTGCCGACCAGGCGCTAAGTGGTTGACCTTATCGAAGCAGATCTATCATTTGAAACTACCTGTAAACTATGAACAAAAACATATACGCTTTTATTATACTCGCTTTCTCCGGCCTGTTGCTTACCCGTTGTTCTGCAAAGAAGGATGGATTTTCCAGTGAAACACTTACCGCTTACATGAACCTCAGTGTGGGCAAATATGTGACCTACCAGCTCGACTCTATGAAATTTGTCAATTTTGGACAAGCTGATACCACCATTAAATACCAGGCAAAAGATGTGATTGACGCAGCTATTACAGACAACCTCGGCAGACCCGCCTGGCGCGTTATCCGGTATTTGAATGATACACTGGCCAGCGGTACCTGGACACCGGATATGACTTACATGATCGTTCCAACCACCCAAACCATCGAAGTAATTGAAAACAATATGCGATTTCAGAAATTGAAATTGCCCATTGTAAATGAATTCAGCTGGAAAGGCAATACGTTTATCGATACCTATTCGGTTAACTCAGATGTTCGTTACCTCGACGACTGGGACTATACTTACACGAATGTTGGACAGGCTTATTCAACCGTTCCAAACAGCATCACCATTAATCAGCGCGATGAAACGCTTGGAACAATAAACAATGTGGATGCCTACAGCGAAAGAAATTATTCACAGGAAATTTATGGTAAAAATATTGGGCTTGTGTACAAAAGCTTCCTGCATTGGGTATTTCAACCAAGAAACAGTACTTATCCCAATGGATACAAAGAAGGATATGGCATTACACTTAAAATGATAGATCACAACTGATTCATATAACACAGTCTATTCGATCCAAATACAATCCTGATGAAAAAGATTTATACAAGCCTTTTCATTTTAATATTTGTCTTCGCAGGTACATCCTTACATGCACAATACAGCAGGTACATCATACAATTGAAGGATAAGAATGGCACACCCTATACTATCGGCAACCCCACAGCTTACCTGTCCGCTAAATCTATAGCACGCAGGATAAGATACAATATCAATGTCGACTCTACTGATCTCCCCATCACCCCTGCCTATATAGACAGCATTCGACTGGTACCCAATGTAACCATACTCAACAATTCCAAATGGCTCAACCAGGTATGTATTCAAACCACGGACCCTGCCGCCCTTGCCAAAATAAATACTTTCCCCTTTGTAAAAGCAAGCAACCCTATTGCGGTGGCGCCTAATTTAATTAACCCGCCCACCAATAATAAATTTGATGGCATTAACCCCATCGGCATCACGAGACCTCCTGATGTAGTGGCTTCTCCATTTGGTGTCAACGGCGTAACAGGTATCAATGATTTTTTTAATTACGGAAATAATTTTCCGCAAGTACATATACATGAGGGTGAATACCTCCACAACAATGGTTTTCACGGAGAAGGTATGACGATAGCTATCCTGGATGCAGGGTTTCTGAATTATCTCACCAACCCGGTATTCGACAGCATCCGGTTGCAGAATCAAATTCTGGGTACCTGGGATTATGTTGCCAACGAACAAAGTGTAAATGAAGACAATGCCCATGGAGGATATTGCCTGTCTACGATAGCTGCCAATTCACCAGGCAGTATGGTAGGCACAGCGCCCAAGGCGAAATTCTGGCTGTTCAGAACAGAAGATGTAGCTACTGAATACCCGGTTGAAGAACAAAACTGGGTGGCAGCTGCCGAATTTGCCGACAGCGTTGGAGTTGATTTGATTACCTCCTCACTTGGTTATTGCAATTTTGATGACCCCTCCTTTAATCATAGTTACGCACAGCGCGATGGTAAAACAGCCATCATCAGTATTGGCGCCAGCCTTGCCGTAAAAAAAGGCATCCTTGTTACCAATAGCGCAGGCAATTCAGGCAACAATCCTACAGACTTAAAATTTGTTATTTGTCCGGCAGACGCCGACAATGTGCTTGCAATAGGTGCGGTAAACAGCAGCGGCGTTATTGGAGGTTTCAGCAGCTGGGGCCCGAATGGTGCAGGTGAATTAAAACCAAACGTGGTTTCAGTAGGTGTCGGTGCGATAGTGGCACTGCCCAATGGTACACCGGCGGCTGGAAATGGTACTTCTTTTTCTAATCCCAATATTTGCGGATTAATTACCTGCTTATGGCAGGCCTTTCCTGAATTTAATAATTTGGAAATCATCGATGCGGTACAGAAAAGTTCCAGTCAGTACAATACACCCGATAATCATTATGGCTATGGTATACCCAATATGCGGATAGCCTACCAATACCTTTTGCAAAAAAGAATCAGCAACAATTATCTTAAAATACTGGGCAACAATTTTATAAAAGCTTTCCCTGTTCCTTTCAATGATAATTTTACCGTCCTGGTCAAAGCGCCGCTTACAGGCAGGGCCAGTCTTCGCTTACTGGATATGAATGGCGCCCTCATTGAAACACAGGTAGCGGATATACAGCAGGACAACCTGTATACCCTTTCATTCAGCAAGGCCAACCAATTGAGCAAGGGCGTGTATACAATTCAATACATGGATGGGAAAAACAAGGCTTCGCTCAGGATTGTAAAACAATAATAACTCAATCTCTAATTAGTAAAGCGGCAAACATCGTGTCTGCTTTATTTTCATACCCTTTCATTACTTCCATTTTCAACAGCCGAAGGGAAAACTGCTTTTGTATAAACGCAACAATGGATTCGTTTTCCTTTTTAAAAACAGAACAGGTAATGTACAGGAGGTAACCCTGCTTTTTTACCCGCAAAGCAATATTGGATAGTATCTTTTTTTGCAATTCGTTATAGGCTGCTATTTGTTTTGATTCAAAAACGGAAAGCTGTTCGGGTGTTCTTCCCCAGGTACCCGATCCACTGCAGGGCATATCGGCAATAATTAAATCAAACTGCTGGTCAATCGCCTTTGGGGCTGCCTTGGTCAGGTCCGCCAAATAACCATAATAATCCTTTATTCCTGCTGCTATGAAACGCTTTTTCAAATTGGCAAGGATACTTTCTCTTATATCAGTAACCGTTAGCTGAATGTCTCCCAGTCTATCTTTTGCCATGATGGATTTACCACCACTGGCTGCGCAACAGTCCCATACAAAGGGAGCAACTGTTTTATTAAACATAGCCCGTTCGGGAATCATTGCTCCAATGCGCTGCGAACTTTCATCCTGGATAACAACTTCCTTATCGGCCTCCAGTATATTATCAATTTTGCTGGTATTGGGCAATGCAATGCAATCGTCATTCAGAAAAAGATATTCAAGCTTCGCAGTATTCAGTTTGTCCACTACCTGTTCCCTAAACCCCGGCCGAATTCGAATAAATAAATCCGGTTGCTCCAGGTGCGACAGGAAAAATGCAGTTGCATCAATACCATTACTCAATTCTTCACCAGCCGGAAAAATAGAGAGCGAATCAACAGAAGTATTTAATAGCAAACATTTCTCTTCCGGCTTTGCGGTACTTGCTGCATTCCATCCGGGTTTAAGATGGGCCAGTAATTCATTGGGCGCCCTTGAACAAAGAAACAATCCGGTAAGTATCCTTTCTTCAGGAGGCATTGCAGGAAATGATTTCCCCAGTCTGAAATAACAATAACATAGCTGGGTGATGTTTTTCCTGTCACTGGAACCATACTTCTTATTTTGCCGGAAGAATTCTTTGATAAAATGATGAAAAGGTTGTTCCCAACGGTACAACTTAATGATCGATACGGCCGTATTTAAATGACTGAAATATTTCACACGCACAATTTAAAAAACAAAACGTGCCATTGAATCAATGGCACGTTACTATAATACCAATTTGTTTATTCTATTAAACTTCCAGCAATGCCTTCACGGGGTCTTTTCCAAAAAGCAACTGATCCGGGTTTTCCAGCAATTCCTTTACCCTTACCAGGAAACTTACAGATTCACGGCCATCAATGATGCGGTGATCATAACTCAGGGCCAGGTACATCATTGGCTTCGCCACAATCTGCCCGTTTACCACTACCGCTCTTTCTTCTATTTTATGCATCCCCAGTATCGCACTCTGTGGCAGGTTGATGATGGGTGTACTCAGCAGGGAACCGAATACGCCACCATTGGTAATGGTAAAAGTTCCTCCCTGCAGTTCTTCCATACTCAGCTTATTATCCCTTGCTTTTCCCGCCAGCTCTATTACTTTCTTTTCTATACCCGCCATGCTCAGGCTTTCCGCACTGCGTATTACCGGCACCGTTAGCCCCCTTGGTGTGGAAACGGCAATGGATATATCGCAATAATCATGGTACACCAGTTCATCCCCGTCAATATAAGCATTCACTGCGGGCCATTCCTGTAATGCAAAGCAACATGCTTTCGCAAAGAAACTCATGAACCCGAGTCCAACACCATGCAATTCCTTGAACTTGTCCTTATACTTGTTGCGGATGTCCATAATGGGCTTCATGCCCACCTCATTGAAAGTGGTGAGCATAGCCGTTGTATTCTTCGATTCCACCAGCCGGCGCGAAATGGTTTTGCGCAGGTTGCTCATTCGTTCCCTGCGTTCATTTCTTGCAAACAATTCCTTACCGGGTATTCTTCCCGGATTGTTCAAAGCAGCGAGCACATCGTCTTTTAATATTTTCCCCTGCGGACCAGTGGCGGTTACTGATTTTGGGTCTACTTTCCTGTCGGCAATAATCGCCGCGGCAACCGGGCTTGTCTTAATATCATTGGGCACAGCGGTAACAGGTGCTGTTGATGTCTGTTTTTTATTATCACTGCCATTAGAAGATGCAGCTACAGGCGCTGCCGTTTCTTTTGCTGGCGCTGCGGCGGGTTTTCCTTCTGGCTTTGCAGCCGTTTCATCAATAGAAGCCAATAC
>Ga0209069_10000794_pt1 | contig 15243 bp, 12 predicted proteins | sample Str013_2_FD_187202 | JGI IMG/M metagenome (GOLD analysis project Ga0209069, IMG submission 187202) | Freshwater sediment microbial communities in response to fracking from Pennsylvania, USA - Straight Creek_MetaG_SC_2013 (SPAdes) (version 2) | ecosystem: Environmental > Aquatic > Freshwater >...
GCCCGGGCCTGCCGCCTCCAGGGCGGGCCGCAGCAGCGCGACGTGATCGGCGTGGTCCACGCTAACCCGTGCTCTGGAGACCCGCCGCGACGCCGTTGACCGTCAACTGGACGAGGCGCACGACCAGGGCCCGATCCGGATGGTCGGTCGGCAATCGACGCAGCCGCGCAAGCAGCCGGACCTGCATCTCGGACAGCGAATCGACGTACGGGTTGCGCAGCGCGACCGACCGCTGGAGGACTGGCGCGCCATCGAGCAGTCGCTCGCGGCCGGTCACCCGGGCGAGGAGCGAGACGGTCCGCCGGTATTCTGTCTCGATGGTCGTCCAGCGTCGGTCGTCGCCGTCGCCGTGGGCGAGCTCGGCATACAGGCGCGCCACACCCATATCCGCCTTGGCCAGGCTCATCTCTGCGTTGTCGAGAAGGCTCGACAGGAACGGCCAGTCGCGCGACAGCCGGGCGATCGCGTCCAGCCCGGCCTCGCCATGGGCCGCTCGATATGCCTCGAGCGCGTGCCCGAGCCCGTACCACCCGGGCAGGTTGATGCGCGCCTGCGACCAGGCGAACGTCCACGGGATCGCCCGAAGCGAGTCGATCGTGGGCGCCTCGTCACGCCGACCGCGCGCGGCGGGCCTCGACCCCAGCCGAAGATCCGACAGCTCGCGGATGGGCGTGATGTCCCGGAAGAACCGCGCGAACCCTGGATCGTCGTGCACGAGCGCCCGGTAGGCGGTCCGCGACGTGGCGGCGAGCTCGTCCATGATCGGGGCACCAGCGACGAGCGCGCTTTCGAGTCGGGCGCCGTGTTCGGGTGCCGAGGCGAGCAGGATCGCGCCGGTCATCTGCTCGAGGTGGCGGCGGGCGATGGTCGGGTCGGCGTAGTTGGCGGCGATGACCTCGCCCTGCTCGGTCAGCTTGAGCCGCGCATCGACAGAACCTGGGGCCTGGCCGAGGATGGCCCGATTGGTCGGGCCGCCGCCGCGACCGAGCGCGCCGCCCCGTCCGTGGAACAGCGTCAGTTCGACGCCGCGCTCGCGGGCGATCCGTGCGAGCGCGCCCTGTGCCTGATGGAGCATCCAGGCGGCCGAGACGAGCCCCGATTCCTTGTTCGAATCGGAGTAGCCGAGCATGGCTTCCTGCCGATCGCCACGGGCCGCGATGCCCGCGCGGTAGACCGGGTCGTCGAGCAGCGCGCCGAGGATCTCCCCGGCGTCGCCGAGTGCCTGGCTCGATTCGAACAGCGGAACGACATCGAGGACGGGCGGCCCGTGCTCCTCAGCGCGTCCGCGTTCGAAGGCGACCCGTGCGAGTTCCAGCACGTTCGTGACGTCCGATGGCGACGACGTGAAGCTGATGACGTACCGGTGACAGGCCTCGACCCCGAAGCGTGCCTGGATCGCACCGATCGCGCGAAACGTGGCGAACACCTCGTCCAGCGTCACCCCGGGCGACAGCTCGGTCGTGCCCGGGGCGTCGCTGCGGATCGCGGCCAGCGCGGCCTGGTGGACGGCCGCGTGCTGGCGGATCTCGAGCGACGCGAGGTGGAAGCCGAACGTCCCGACCTGCCAGCGCAGTTCGGCGACCTCGCCGTAGGCGACCCGGTCCAGGCCGTCGGCGACGAGCGCGTCGGCCACCTCAGCCAGTTCGGCCTCCAGTTCGTCCGCCCCGGCGTACCGCCCGGTCAGCGGCGCGGGCTCGCCGACCAACGCCGCCCGCGTCCGGCGCAGCCGCTCGGCGATGAACCCGAAGCGCTGGCGATACGGCTCGTCCGGGAAGCGGCGGCGGAGTTGTCGGTCGGTCTCGGGAAGATCCTCGGCGTCGCGGGCCAGACGTGAGGCGAGCGGTCGCCCGACTCGCTCCACTGGCGTCGCCGCGGCCAGCGTCTGCATGAGCCGGGTGGCGACCGCCTCGTAGCCGCGCAGGACATGGTCGGCGTGGATGCGGACGGTCCGCGCGGTGATCTCGGCGGTCACGCCCGGGTTGCCGTCGCGGTCGCCGCCGATCCAGCTGCCGGGCCGCAGGAACGCCCCGACCCTCGGAGGGCGGGTCCCCGTGCGCCCGGTGTCCGACGCCGGCGCCGGCGCCCGACCGGTCGGCGGGTCCAGGGCCGCATCAAGAGCCCGATACAACCGGGGGATGACCGTGAACAGCGTCGCGTCGAAGAACGCCATCGCCGTCCGGACCTCGTCGAGCGGCGTGGGGCTGACCACGCGAAGGGCCGACATTCGCCACAGCAGCGTGATCTCCTCGCGGAGGCGGCGCCGGACCTCGCGGTCGTCGGACGGGGTGAGCCGAGGGTCGTCCAGCCGTGCGAGCAACACCGCACATCTGCCGAGCGCCACCAGCGTCGTCCGGCGGCGCGCTTCGGTCGGGTGGGCGGTGAAGACCGGAGCGACGACGAGCCGGGCCACGAGCGCATCAAGCTCCGCATCCGTCCGCCCGATCCGTCGCAACCCGGCGACCGCATCCGCCACCGAATCGTCGAGGACGCCGTCGCGCGCCGCGCGCTCGCGACGCCGCAACGTCCGGACACGACCTCGCGCCTCGGCCAGGTTGACGAGACCGAAATACAGCGCGAAGGCCTCGATCACGGCCTCCGCGTCCTCGAGGCCGAGCGCCTTGAGTTCGTCCTCGAGGCCGGCGCGTTCGGCCGGGTCGTCGTCGCGTCGGAGGGCGATCGTTCGGCGTCGGATGCGTTCGACGGTGGCGAACAGTTCCGGGCCGGCCTGCTCGGCGATGACCTGGCCGAGGAGCGCGCCGAGGAGCCGGACCTCGCGCGCCAGCGGGTCGCGCGCACCCGCCGACCCGATCCCGAGCGGCTCCGCAGCGACCGCGTCGGAGACCCGTGGCGTCCTGTCGTGCGTCACGCGGTCGCTCCGAAGGGACCGTTCCGGGACCAAGCCGGCACCGGGTCGCAACCGTCTTGATCGCAACCTTTCCCTAGGCTTGTATGGTGATGCCCATGCCGAGCGTTCGCGGAGGCTCCGCAGCCACTCGCGCGCCCCTTCCGGGGCGTCGTCCCGCAACGCCCAAGGCCGCCAAAGCAGGCCCGGCTGTCGCTGCCGACCCGGCCGGTCCTTCGACGTCCCCCGCCGACGACCAGCTCCGGCAGCTCGAGTTCCTGCACGAGGTGGCCCGCCTGGCCACGACCGCGCGCACCTGGGACGAACTGCTCGAGACCGTGGTGGACCGGACCCGGGACGTCCTGCACGCAGATGTCTCCTCGCTCTATCTGCTCGACCGGGACGGAGCGTACCTGACGCTGGCCGCGACGAACGGCCTCGACCGCTTCCAGATCGGCCGCGCGAGGGTCCCTTTCGCGGAAGGAGTGACCGGACGAGTCGCCGCCGCCCGCGAGCCGCTGGTCATCACCGACGTCCGGGCCGACTCGCGCTTCCTGTGGGTCCGCGGCATCGACCAGCGCCGCTTCGTGTCGTCGATGCTGTCCGTGCCGCTGACCTGGCACGACCAGACCGTCGGCGTCCTCAACGTCCAGACCGAGGAGACGCGGACGTTCAGCGACCACGATGTCGCGCTGCTCGGCGCCGTGGCGGACCTGCTGGCCGGAATCATCGAGAAGGGCCGCCAGCAGACCGAAGCCGAGGCGCGGGTCGAGGCGCTGAAGGCCATCGACCAGGCACGCAGCGAGCTCATCGCGCTGGTCACCCACGAGCTCCGAACGCCGCTCGCGATCGTGCGCGCCTACGCGGACCTGCTGGCGGACGAGCCGCCGCTGCGCGGGCGCGAATCGCGCGATATCGCCCGGCGCGAGACGCGGGCGACCTGGCATCGCGCGACGCTCGAGCAGATCGAGCGGTTGGACCGCCTGGTTGACTCGATCCTGGCGTCGGTGCGCGTCGTGCCCGAGGGGCCTGCAACGGTCACTCCGGTCGACCTCGGCGCGCTCGTCGGCGAAGTCGTCACCTCCCTCAAGCCCATCCTCGAGCGGCATCCAGTCGAGGTCGTACCGAGCGTCCGGCTCCATGCCCTGGCCGACCCGCCGCGTCTCCGCCAGATCATCGAGCACCTCGTCGAGAACGCGGTCAAGTACGCCCCGCCCGGAACGACCATCCGCATCGACTGGACGCTCGACGAGGGTGTCGTCCGCCTCGGTGTCTCCGACGAAGGACCGGGCATCCCCGATGAATGGCGCGAGCGGATCTTCGAGCCGTACGCCCGCCGCGACACCCATACCGCCAGGGGATCCGGGATCGGTCTCTATGCCGCGAAGCGGCTCGGGGAATCGATGGGGGCCCGCCTCTGGTGCGAACCAGCCCGACCACATGGCGCCCGATTCGTCGTGGCGCTGCCGGCCGCCGTGGCCGTCTGAACCGCTAGAGCGAGGACCATGATCACGATGAGCACACGCCCCCTTCGAATCCTCGTCGTCGATGACGACCCGGCGATGGTGGGGGCCATCACCGCACTGGTCGGCACCGAGGGCCACCAGGTCATCACAGCCTACGACGGACTGACGGCCGTCAAGCGTTTCCGCGAGGAGCACCCGGACCTCGTCCTGCTCGACCTCGCCATGCCTGGTCCCGACGGGTTCAACGTCGCCGGGCAGATGCGCGCCGTCGGCCAGGCGCCCATCCTGGTCGTGTCGGGCGAAAGTGGCGAGGCGGCCAAGGTCCGTGCCCTGGGCCTGGGTGCGGACGACTATCTGACCAAGCCGTTCGGCAAGGCAGAGCTGCTGGCGCGAATCGCCGCGGTGATGCGCCGGGTGGACCGAAGTGGCGGACCGTCCGGGACGGGTGGCGGCCCCCTGACAGCGGGCGCCCTCGTGCTGGAGCCCGGCCGTCATGAGGCGCGCGTCGGCGACACGGCGCTGTCGCTGACGCCGACCGAGTTCCGGCTCCTGGAGGCACTCGTGCGTGCGGGCGGCGACATCGTCCCGCACCTGCAGCTGGCGCGAGCCGGCTGGCCGGCGGAGACCGATCCGGATCTGCTCTGGCTCAAGCCACACCTGGCGCGCCTGCGCTCCAAGGTCCAGGCCGCCGGTGGCCCGCAGGTCGTGGCTGTGCGCGGCGTCGGTTATCGGATCGTGGTCGAGGACGAGGCAGCGGCTCCGGCGAACTAGCCTGCCGCCTGCTCCGGGCGCACGATTTGCGTCGGGAGCACACAACGACGGCCTCGGGCAGGTCGGCCCAGAATTCGTGCACCCGATACAAGATTCGGTCGCGCATCGGCCAAGCCCACGGATTCCGAGCCGAGTCCTGTCACCCGGGGGCAAACAAACCGCGCGTCCGGTCTCCAAACGTGAGGTTGTGTGCATTCCGTGCAACGCATGCACCGCGGGCAAGGCCCGCGGCGGGCCTGGTTCGAGGACCGGAGCTAGACCGCGATTGCGATCGGGCGCCCCGCGATGTCGTGCGCGGCGTCGGCGCACGAGATCTTGCAACCGCGGGCGTCCCGCCCGGCGATCGGGTTGAAGTGGAAGTACGCCTCACCCGACACGGTCAGGCGGCAGCCGCAGGCCGCGCATGTGACCGGGCCATCGCGCCCGTCGCGGACCGCGGACGTCGGTCGGATCTCGGAATCGGACGGGTGGATCATCGGCGTACCTTCCGGGCTGGGGCCACGTTTGCGAGCTCGGGACGCCTCACCCAGAGGTGACGGTGACCCATGCTCTTGCGAGGGTAGGCACCCCGACCCCGGTCGTCGGCGTCGGAACGGGAACGATGGGGTTGCGGTGAGGTTGCGACACGTCGGGCGACGAAGGTGTCACGCGGCAGGCCTGGTGCCGGACCCCGAGGGCTGCGGCCACAGCCAACCGGCCACGGTACAGGCGACGGCCAGCGCCAGCACCGTTGCGATCCACGCCGCCGCGACGATCAGCTCCAGCGCCGATTCACGGTCTTCGACGAGCCGCAGTGAGCGACCGGACGTCACCGTTCCGCCGTTCCACGGGACTGTGATCGTGGCGACCCGGACGCCCGTCCGCGGCTGCCAGGTGACGGCATCCCGTCCGGTCTGCGTCGCCGAGGCAAGGACGCCGTCCGGAAGCATCGGTGCCTTGCCGTCGAGGACGCCGTCCGTGGCGAGGACGTTCCCCGTTGCGTCGTGGACGATGATGAATGGCGCCAGGTCAGCGGCAACGTCGACCGTCGTTGATCCGATGACCGTCGCCGGAGCTGCTCCGCCATCCAGGCGCGTTGCGGCGTCTCGCGCCAACTGCTCCTGGGGGTCATTGGCCCCGGTCCGGAGACCGTTCTGGGCGACGACATAGACGAGGCCACAGAGCGCTGTGGCGAGGACCACGCTGGGCAGGAACAACGCGAGGGCGCGGCGGGGATGCATCGACCAGCGGACGGTCGTGACTCCCATCGTGTTACGAACTGGGACCAGGATCGAAAGCGTCACACCTGACTGCCGGCCATCGGGCATGGTCGAATGGTCACATCGGCATTGGGACAGGCAGAGGAGGATCAGCGATGAGCGAGGCCCCACGGGCCGCGTTCGTCTTGCGGCCCGGCGAAGGCCGCTCGATCGACTTGAGTGCCCTGCAGGATCGTTCATCCACATCCCGGCCGGGCTGCGCCACGGCTTCCGCGTCGGGAACGTGCCGAGCCGGAAGCTGAATCTCTACACCCTCGCTGCGATGGTCGGCTACTACGACGAGCTGAGCGCGTCGATCGAAGCCGGCGAGTCGGATGGAGCGCGGCTCGACGAGATCGCGGCCCGGTATGGCATGGAGGTCATCGGCCCCGTGCCGGAGGGCTATCTCTAGAGCTGGATCGCTGGGACCCCGTTGTGCGTTGGCTCGGGGGCGACGGGCCGCGTCGACGCTGGTTCGGGGGTCGCCACGACAGGTGCGACGACCACGATCGGCTCGACAAGCCAGAAACGTGCCGCGAGATCGGCCTCATCGAGGAGACGCCCGGCGAGCTCCGAACCGGCGGAGCGGTGAGCCTGCAACAGGCCGATCAGTTCGATCACCCGGGTCTGACCGTCAGCCCGATCGGCGAGGGCCGTCGCCAGTCGCACCGCGCCCACGCTCCGTTCATCGAGCGCCGCAGTGTGGCGACCGCTCGGGTCGTACAGGTATGCCCGGCCGCCCGTCATCCCTGCTCCGAAATTGGCGCCCACAGGCCCGAGGATGACGACCGTGCCGCCCGTCATGTATTCGCAGCCGTGCGGACCGATGCCCTCGACGACGGCCTCAGCGCCGCTGTTCCGGACGGCGAAGCGCATCCCCGCCCGACCGACAAGGTGGAGCCGGCCGCCGGTGGCGCCATAGAGGACGGTGTTGCCGGCGATCGCCTCGGTCGCAGCGGCGGCGCCAAGGTCGGCCTCGGGTGTGATGGTGATCGATCCGCCGGACAGGCCCTTGGCGACGTAGTCGTTCGCCTGGCCGGTCAGGCGGAGTTCGACGCCAGGCCCGGCGAAGGCACCGAACGACTGCCCGGCCGCGCCGCGCAGTTCGAGCCGGACGGGACCGTGGAGCTCGCCGCGCTCGAGCGCGCCGGTGAGCCCGGCACCGAACGAGCGATCCGCCGTCGTCACGCGAAGACCGGTCGCCGAGACCGACTCCTGGCCACGGAACGCCGCCGCGATCCCCACTTCCAGGGCCGACGCGGGTGCATGGCCGATCTCGCGACCGGCGCCGGCCGGGTCCGCGCGACGGGCCGCCGAAGCGCCCCACGGTGACGCCCCGATGACGACGGCCAGCTCGGCCCGGGCGATCGGCACAGCCCTGAGGACGCGCCGGCTCTCGCCGACGATCTCGCCCACGGAACGGGCGCCGATTGCCGCCAGCTCGCGCCTGACGTCCTCGGCGATCGCGGTGAAGTAGCGGACGACCGCGTCCGGCGTGCCCGCGAATTTGGCCCGCAGGTCCTCGCGCTGCGTGGCGATCCCAGTCGGGCACGTGTCGAGGTGGCACTGGCGGGCCATGTCGCAACCGATCGCGACGAGCGCCGCGGTCCCGAACGCGAACTCCTCGGCACCGAGCAGCGCGGCGATGAGCAGGTCACGGCCGGTCTGGAGGCCACCGTCCGTGCGCAACGCGACGCGGTCGCGCAGGTCGTTGCGCAGCAGGACCTGGTGGACCTCGGCCAGACCGAGCTCCCACGGCGCGCCGACATGCTTGATCGACGACAGAGGCGATGCGCCGGTCCCGCCGGCATGGCCGGACAGGTGGATATACGACGCGCCGGCCTTCGCGACACCTGCCGCGACCGTGCCGACACCACGGCTGGCGACGAGCTTGACGCCGATCCGAGCCTTGGGGTTGATCGCGCGCAGGTCGGCGATGAGCTGGGCGAGGTCCTCGATCGAGTAGATGTCGTGATGCGGCGGCGGGCTGATGTAGCCCTGGCCGGGCTGACCGCGACGCAGCGCTGCGATGTAGGCCGTGGCCTTCTTGCCGGGCAGCTGGCCGCCCTCGCCAGGCTTCGAGCCCTGGGCGATCTTGATCTCGAGCTGATCGGCACGAGCGAGATAGGTGGCGGTCACGCCGAACCGTGCCGAGGCGACCTGCTTGATCCGCGCGTCATGACGGCGACCGTCCGCGGTCGGGGCATACCAGGCTGGGTCTTCCCCACCCTCACCGGTGTTCGCGGACCCGCCAGCGCGCTGGATGCCGATGGTTAGAGCCTGGTGGGCCTCGGGGCTCAGCGCACCGACGCTCATCGCCGACACAACGAAGCGGCGGACGATGTCGCGGGCGGGTTCGACCTCGGAGAGGGCCAGGGGCTTGTGGGCCACCCGGACGCGCAGTTCGTCGCGCGGCACGGACCGATCGGCCGCCGGGCGCGCAAGGGCGGCGCGATAGCGGGCGAGAGCGGCATCCGTATCGCGGGCGGCGTCGATATCGACCTCGCCGTGGCCCGACAACACCTGGATCTCCCCGGCGATCCGTGGCGAGAACAGGTGCTGTTCACCGTCGGCGCGGAACCGGGCGAAGCCGGGGTCGGGTATGCGCGGCTCGCGGCCGACCGCCGGCTCGGGGATGGCGAGGGCGGCCGTCCGGCGGCGGATCTGACGGTCGGCGAGGTCGGCCAGGGTCGTGCGCCCTGGCCACGCGGCGGCGGTCGGGAAACAGCGCGCCAGGACGGACGCATCGAGATCGACCACGTCGACCAGCGAACCGCCGATGTACGACGCGACCGCGCTGATGCCCATCCGGGCGAGCGTCTTACGCAGGCCGGCTTCGAACGCCGACACGAGTCCGCCGACGGTGTCGTCGGAAGTCAGCGCCTCGGCGCCGCGGGTGCCGGCGAGTTCGGCCGCAAGTTCGACCGCGAGGCGCGGCTGGACGGCCGTCGCTCCGACGGCGAGGACCATCGCCATCGCGTGTACGTCGAGGACGTCCACCGCGCTCACGGCGACGTCGGTCCGGCCGCGCAGGCCAGCTCCGGTCAGCGCCGTGTGGACGGCACCGGTCGCCAGGATCGACGGCACGGGAAGCCGATCGACCGACCAGCCGGCGTCGGTGACGACGACGACTGAAACGCCCCTGCGCGAAGCGGCAACGGCGTCGGTCGCCAGCCGCTCGAGCGCGGCCTCCAGTCCGGCTGGACCTGCATTCGGGTCCCAGGTCGCATCGAGCGTCCGGACCGTGGCCCCGTCCGCCCGAACGGCCGCGACCAGCCCGTCGATGTCCACGATGATCGGTCGCTGAAGGCGCACCGTCTGCGGCCCGCGCGGCGGGCCACCCAGGAGTGCCGGTCGCCGGCCGAGTTCGACCCGCAGGTCCATGACGATGCGTTCGCGTTCGGGATCGATCGCCGGGTTGGTGACCTGGGCGAAGGCCTGGCGGAGATGGTCGGCGACGGGCCGGTCGAGGCGGGCGCGACCGGGTGTCGGCGTGTCGTCGCCCATGCTCCAGAGCGGTTCGTGCGCTTCGAGGGCCATCGTCTTGATGTCCAGGCGGGCTCGTTCGGCGTCGAGACCCGCGAGGTAGCGCAGGACGTGGTCGGTGGGGTGGTGGACCCCGGGGGCCGCCACGAACCGGTCCTCGTGCACCGGCCGCGGCGCGTCGTGGATCGGGAAGGTCCGCAGGGCGCGCGCCTTCGCCTCGGTATCCTCGAGGATGGCTCGTCGGCCCGGCTCGACCAGCAGCAGCTCGCCCGGGCCGAGCCGGCCACGACGAACCGTCTCGGCCGCGGCGAACGGAACCGCACCTGCCTCGGACGCGACCGCCACGAGCCGGTCGCGAGTCACGGCGAAGGCCGCGGGCCGCAACCCGTTCCGGTCCACGAGAGCGCCCACGGACCGCCCGTCGGCGAAGACGATGGCCGCAGGCCCGTCCCATGGCGCCATGAAGCCGGCCGTGCGGCGCCGCAACGTGGCGACGTGTGGATGCGGTGCGCGGCGCAACCCCAAGGCCTCCGGGATCGCGGTCAGCAGGGCAGCGGTGAGGTCCCAGCCGGTCGCGGTCAGCAGTTCGAGCGCCTCGTCGAGCGAGAGCGAATCGGAGCCGTCGGCGGACAGGAGCGGGCCGGCCGCCAGGAGAGCCCGCGCGATCTCGGAGCCGGCGGCGTCGGCGGCTCGGCCGCGCACCTGCTCGCGGTTGCCACGGACCGTGTTGATCTCGCCGTTGTGCGAGATGGACCGGAACGGCTGGGCGAGCCGCCAGACCGGCCGCGTGTTCGTCGCGTAGCGCTGATGGAAGACCGCATAGCCCAGGGACAGCGACGCCCGCAGGTCCGGGTAGAGGTCCGGCAGGCGACCACCGATGACGAGGCCCTTGTAGACGACGGTCCGTGCGGAGGCGGACGGGATGGCGATCTCGCCAAGGTCACGGCCGGCCGCGCGGATCGCCGTTTCGAGCTGACGCCGCGCGACGATGAGGCGACGCTCGAACGCGTCATCCGTCAGCGGGCGAGCGTCCACCGCCGAACGCGACGGGCGAGCCACGATCGCCTGGGCGAACGCGGGGCGTGACACGGCGGCAGCGGAGCCCAGCGCGTCAGGGTCGACCGGGACGGCCCGCCACGTGACGATCGACAGCCCCTCTCCGGCAAGGACAGCCTGGACGAAGGCCCGCGCCCGCGCTTGGGCAGTGCGACCCCGTGGCAGGAACAGCGAGAAGACACCCGGTCGGCCGGCCGCCGCATCCCCGGCGAGGAGCTGCAGGAGCGACCGGTCCAGCGGCAGGGCGACCCCAGCGCCGTCGCTCGACTCCCCGTCCGCCCCGAACGCCCCGCGATGCCCGAGCGCCGCCAGCCCGGCGAGGGCCAGCGGCAGCACCCGATGCCGCGACCGCCCCCCGGCGTCCGCGACGAACCCGACCCCGCACGCATCGTGTTCGTAGCACGCGTCGTAGAGAGGGGTGACTGGGCGACGACCGGACCGCTGATGCTGGTTCACGGCAATGCTCCGGAGAGGGACGGACCGGCCGCCATCGAGAGGGTCGACGGCGGCCGGCGCGGGAGGACTTGTGACGTCAGGCCGGGAGCGCCGGGACGTCACGCCTGATAGGCGGCCTCGCCGTGGACCGAGAGGTCCAGGCCCATCGCCTCGACTTCCGGCTTCACCCGGATCCCGAGGAGGACGTCGACGACCTTGACGATGACGACAGTGCCGACCGCGGCGTAGAGGATCGTGGCGCCGACGGCGACGGCCTGGGTGACGACCTGCTGCGGATTGCCGTCGAGCAGACCGGAGTAGGCGGCCTGGACCGTGCTCGAGGCGAAGATGCCGGTGGCGATCGCGCCGAACATGCCACCGACACCGTGGACGGCGAAGACGTCGAGCGCGTCGTCGACGCGAGAGCGAGCTCGGAGGAGCGTCGCGGTGTAGCACAGTCCGCCGGCGACCAGGCCGATGATGAGCGCGCCACCCGGAGTGACGAACCCCGACGCCGGGGTGATCGCGACCAGGCCGGCGACAGCGCCGCAGGCGGCCCCGACGACGCTGACCTTACGCGTATTGACGTAGCTCGCGAGGACCCAGGTGATGGTCGCGGCGGCGGCCGCGATATTGGTGACGGTGAAGGCACTGGCGGCAAGGCCGCCGGCGCTCAGGGCGGAGCCGGCGTTGAAGCCGAACCAGCCGAACCACAGCAGGCCGGCGCCGAGCACGACCATCGGGACGTCGTGCGGCTCCTTGCTCTCGCCGTTCATGTGGCGCTTGCCGATCATCAGCGCGACGATCAGGGCCGATACGCCGGAGCTGATATGGACGACGGTCCCGCCCGCGAAGTCGAGCGCCCCGAGCTTGTACAGCCAGCCGTCGGTCGACCAGACCCAGTGGGCGATCGGCGAGTAGATGAGGATGGACCACAGGATCGTGAACAGGACGAAGGAGCCGAATCGCTTGCGCTCGGCGAAGGCGCCAGTGATCAGCGCCGGCGTGATCGCCGCGAACATCAGCTGGAACATCGCGAACAACATGAACGGGATCGTCACGGCATAGACCGCCGAGGGTGCCTGGCCGACGCCGTTGAACATCGCGAAGTCGAGGTTCCCGATCAGCCCCATCCCGTTGACATCGGGACCGAAGGCGAGCGTGAACCCGACGATCACCCAGACGACGCTGACCAGCGCCAGCCCGAAGAAGCTATGCATCACCGTCGAGAGGACGTTCTTGCGGCGGACGAGGCCCCCGTAGAAGAGGGCCAGCCCCGGCAACATGACCATGACCAGGGCCGTGGACATGAGCATCCAGGCCGTATCTCCGGTGTTCATCGTCGACGTGTCCTCCGACCAGCAGGGCCCGGCCCGAATCCGGGCATGGCGGAAGGCTAGGAGGCGGGTCTGTCTGGGGGCGGCCCCACGGCAGGACCGACATGGTGTCGGTTCGGTGGCAGCGCCGGTCGGTTCGCCCCGATTCGGTTGCGAGTCGGGGTCGGCGGGAGCACGATGCGGGAGCGCGCGACGCGACCTTCGGCGGACCGATGGCGATCGGGGTGATCGGCGCCGACCTGGTCGAGCGGGTGCCGCTCCGGCTCAGCCGGGCATCGGGAGCCTAGGCGAACAGGTTCACCGCTCGGGCGATGACAAGCCCGATGACGGCGAACGAGATCAGCGCCTGGGTCCCCATGGCGACCTTGGCCCAGTGGGTCATCGGCATCGTGTCGGTCGGGCTGAATGCGTTCGCGTTGGTGAACCCGATGTAGAGATAGTCGATGAATTCGGGGCGCCAGCCGGCCGGAGCGAGTTCCGGGTTGAGTTGCTGCGGGAACGCGAAATCCGGGTGCGCCTTCATCTGCCGGGCCCGGGCCACGGGTCCACCGCTGTCGAACTGCCAGTACAGCAGCGCGAACGCGACGTTGTTGCCGAGCCACACTTTCCCGCCGGCGACGAGCACGTTGACCGCGTTCTTGGTCACGGCCGACCCTTCGAGGAGGCCGACGAGGAGCAGGACCGTGGCGGTCAGGGTGCTGAGGAGGATGACGGCGACGAGGGTGAACGAGATCAATCGCAGCGAACGCGTGTCGCGATCGATCCGGCCCGGATCGCCGATGAGCAGCGCGAGGAGCAGCAGCCCTTCGATCCCGGCCAGCACCCATCCCGGGAGCAGGGCAAGGTCACCGGGCGAGACCACCGCCAGGGTCATCAGGGCAAGGACGGCGATGGCCATCGGCCAACGCGATTCACCTCGGATCGGTTCGTCGGTCATGGAGGCTCGAACCGGTAGACGTGGACGTCGCGCACGTGCTCGTAGCCGATCTCCTGGTAGATGTGGTTCGACGTCGGGTTGGCAGCGTCGGTGAAGAGGAAACAGAATCGCCGACCCGAATCAAGCGCCTCCTGACTCACGGCGGCGACGAGGGCGCTGGCATAGCCACGACCTCGTACCGCTCGAGGCGTATAGACGGGCCCGATCCGGATCCCATGCGGCGTCGGGCCGCCGACCCCGCACAATGACACCGGCTCGCCATCCTCCCAGATATGAAGTGTGCGGCCGCGGCCGACGATCCAACGGTCGGTCATCGAGTCCACCTCGGCCGGGTCCGAACGACCGAACGCATCGACCATGAAGCCATCCAACCAGGCACGGACGAGCTCCGTGTCGCCTGTGTCGACCACCCGACGGGTGCCGCGAACGGGCCGTGGAGGACGGACCGCGGTCAGCCGAAAGGCCCGGTCGGACTCGGTGTGGTTACCGACCGGCCCGCCGGCGGCCACCCTCGCCTCGACGAACGCATCGACCGTGCCGACCGGGCCCGCGACACCAGGCAGGTTGCGGTCGACGGTATCCGCAGCAAGGGCAACGATCGCGGCGGGGTCGTCGATCTCTGACAGGATGAGCCGGAATGGCGGCGTCTGGATGGCGGCTGCGACCACCCGGCGGTCCTCGTCGACCACCGTCGCGAGGTAAGCGGGGCCGGTGTACTGCTCGGGCGCCTCGCGAAGGCTCGCGGCGATACCGAAGATCAAGTTGTGCTCCGCTTCGCGCGCGCCGAGGAAACCGCCCGCATCGGCCAGGAACGCGTCGACATCGGCATGGTGACGGACGTCCATCGGGGCAGCATAGGGTCCCACGTGGCTACCGAGCGAGGAGACCGTCGTGGACGTGCCCGCGTCGGTCGGCCGCGAGGGTGACGGACGACCCTCGGTCTTACAGCGCCAACCTCATCGCGCACCCATACCGGGACTGGAGCTGATACCTGGGGATCCTGCGAGCCGGGTGGGATTCGAACCCACGACCAAGGGATTAAAAGTCCCGTGCTCTGCCGCTGAGCTACCGGCCCGCTGCGAAGCCTACCCCGTGTTTGGTGCCTTCGCTCACGCGATGAGATCGTCGAGGATGGCGACCTCGAGGCGAGGCAGCGTCGGCATCCGGCGATCGTTGGTCAAGAAGACCGCGGCCTCGGCGGATCGAGCGCAGGCGAGATGGATCGCGTCCGGGACTGCTATCCCGAACGTCCGCGGATCCAGGCGACGTCCTCCGCCCCATCCGTGTCGAGCGCCACGATCGGGTTCATACCAGCCGCGACTCGCGGCGAGGCCACGCGATCGATCCCAAGACGTGGTGTAACAGGGCGTCATCCCTGCGCCTGATCGTCAGCTTGCCATCATCAGGGCCGGGCCCACCTCCTCGGGTTCGTTGACCGCGTCGATGAGAGCCATCGTCTCGGGTCGGAAGTAGCGTCGGCCGCCCTGCCATTCGTCATCCTGCTCGGCGAGGATCATCCCGACGAGGCGGATGACCGCGGCCCGGTTGGGGAGGATCCCGACGACCGCAGTCCCGGACCGCCATACCGTGCCCTGGGGCGGAACCGGCGGATGGTCACCACGCGAGCATTCGGCCGCGCTCTAGCGACAGATCCGCCGCAGGGCGAGCATCTGTC
>Ga0209069_10000799_pt1 | contig 15179 bp, 16 predicted proteins | sample Str013_2_FD_187202 | JGI IMG/M metagenome (GOLD analysis project Ga0209069, IMG submission 187202) | Freshwater sediment microbial communities in response to fracking from Pennsylvania, USA - Straight Creek_MetaG_SC_2013 (SPAdes) (version 2) | ecosystem: Environmental > Aquatic > Freshwater >...
GCCGGGTTGGTTGAGGGAGGCAGCTGGTAGAGGCGTTCGATGTAAGCGACGAGACTGGTATGCGAACTGGTGTCGTGGGAGACGTGACGGGCTTTGGCGTAGGGACTGACGACGATGGATGGCACCCGTGACCCGTAGCGGTACGGGTCACCGTTGGCGGTCGTCTCGACGACTGGTGGGGTGACGTGATCGGTCCAGCCGCCCCAATCGTCGAACGTGACGAAAAGGGCGAGGTGATCCCACAACGGTTGCCCGTCAGCGCGTTTCCCGCTCGTGATCCCCCGGACCGTCGCCTGCAACCAGGCGTCGGAGGCGCTCATCGATGATGAACCAGGATGGAAGTCTTGGCCGGCCGGGCCGTACACCCAACAGACGTCAGGCAGATGACCGTTGTGGGCGTCGGTGATCACCTGGGCAACGGGATGGCTGTTCGTGCGCATCGCCGGATCGGTGTAGTACCCGAACGCAAACCCGTGACCGTAGTTCCCCCAACTATGCCCGCTCGCAGTGAGACGGACCGGGACCCCGGGGTGGGTGAGGAACGGTTTGATCCCACGTGACGGGTTCGTGATCGCGCCTTCGGCATCGGCCCCGATCGCGAACGCATGGTTCGGGAACGAGTTCGCCGTCACATCTGAGTAGTAGCGGTCACACACGCTGTAACGATCCATCAACGACACGATGAACGGCACCTGCGCCCTCGTGTACCGCTCCCGCACTGCGCCCGTCGTCCGCCGCATCCACGCTTGGTGGTTGTGCGGCGAATCGCGAGGATGATCAGCGGCCAACGCCAAGCTCAGATCACCGTCACCACCGACGACATCGGACGCCAAGTTGTCGTAGGTGTGGTTCTCCATGAACAAGATCACCACGTTCGTGACCGGTGCCATCACCACCGAGCCACCTACCACGACCGGCCTCCGCCGGTTGCTGGAACGCACGCATCGATCGGCTCACCGTCACGCCCGCTGACGACAGCCGGGTCGGTGATCGCCTCGCATGACTCATGCGAACTGGTCGAGGTCAACGCATCGAACGGCGCCAGCGAACCGGCGCACTGCCGCGGCAGACCCCCTACAGCGATAGCGGTGTCGCGGATCGTGCCGATCGCTTGGACACTCGCGACAAGGGCGACACGGATCGCGTCACGCCGATGCCCTAACCCGGTGCAGTCGGTCGACTTGTCAGGCATCATCCCTCCTCGGCTCCAGAGACGCGACGTGACGTGACGTGAACGTCGACCACCACGACCACCTCCGCGACCGGCGGTGACCCGGTCTTTCTCGTCACGGCATTGAGCGGTGGCTCACAACTCGTCCCGTGCGACTTGGCCGCCAGCCCACTATGGGCAGGTGCCGGTGAGCGACGAGCGTGCAGTTGGCAAGCGCCAGGTAAATCGCCAACTTCTGCAAGAACTGAAGGCCACGCCGAACACCTCGTCCGACCACGAACCGTGTACCGCACGGATCTCACGGCACCAGCTCGTGCGATCAGCAGGGATGCCGGTCGTCGAGCGGCCACACTCAGGACATGGCAGACAACGTGCGAGTTGTGAGGCGATCGATGGTCGGGCGTCGTTGCCCGTAGCGCGGGTTGGGCGCAGGAGGATGCGGTCGAGTGCAGACGGTTTACCGGCTGTTGAACGGGTTCATGGGTTGGTCTGAACCGGGGTTCGTACGCTGCGGTCTTCTTCGAGAAGGTGGGATCTGATGGCGATCATTGGTGAACGAGACGCGGGCCGGTCGGCGGCGGTGTCGATGTTGAGCAAGGTTCCGGAGGTCACGATCTTCTTCTGGGTCATCAAAGTCCTCGCTACGACGGTCGGTGAGACGGGCGCGGATTTCTTGAACACGAACCTGAACATGGGGTTGACGGGGACGACTGTGGTTGTTGGCGGTCTGCTGGCTGCGGTGTTGTATGTCCAGTTCCGGGCGCGTCGGTATGTGCCGGGGATCTACTGGTTGGCGGTGGTGTTGATCAGCGTGGCGGGCACCTTGTTCACCGACAACTTGGTCGATCACGTGGGGATCTCTCTGATGGCGTGCACGATCGCGTTCGCCGTCGCGCTCGCGGTCACGTTCGGTGTCTGGTACTCGAGTGAGAAGACGTTGTCGATCCACTCGATCACGTCCTCGAAGCGTGAGGGGTTCTATTGGGCGGCGATCTTGTTCACGTTCGCGCTCGGGACCGCAGCGGGCGATCTGGTGGCGGAACGTTTCGGGCTCGGCTATTGGAAGTCGGCGTTGTTGTTCGCGGCGGTGATCGGGCTCGTCGCGGTTGCGCACTACCGTTACAGGTTGAACGCTGTGCTGGCGTTCTGGATCGCGTACATCTTGACCCGTCCGCTTGGCGCGTCGAGCGGTGATTACTTGTCCCAATCGACAGATGTTGGCGGTCTGGCCCTCGGGACGGTCGGGACGAGCGCGATCTTCGTCACCGTCATCGTTGCGGTTGTCGTCTACTTGAGTGTCGAGCAGAAGCGAGTTGCCGTCGACAGCGCCACGATTGGCTGAGCTGGCGGCGGCAAGGGCATCAGCGTTGGTCGGGCGCGATGTTGTGCTGCACGATCCGGCTGGTCGCAGGGGCTCGGTCGAGGTGTCGCTCTATGCTCGTGGGGTGCCGTTGAGCGTGCTGGTGGTCGAGGACGACGAGGCGATCGGTGGCGCGATGCGCGACGCGTTGGATGCGTCTGGCTATCGGGTCGACTGGTGCGTCGACGCGGCGGACGCGTCGGCTTCGTTGGGTCGATGCGTGCCCGATCTGGTGTTGCTCGACGCCGGGTTGCCTGACGCGGATGGGTTCAGTTTGTGCCGGCGGATCCGGGCGGATCACCGGGATCTGCCGATCGTGTTGGTGACGGCACGCGACGACGAGATCGACATCGTCGTCGGGCTCGACGCTGGCGCGGACGATTACATCACCAAACCGTTCTCGATGAACGTGTTGTTGGCACGCGTTCGTGCTCATCTGCGCGACGCTGAGGCAACCGATCTGGACGCCCCGATCGATGTTGGCGGCGCGAGGATCGATCCGGCCGCGTTCGTTGTGCTGGTGAACGGTCTACCGGTTGTCCTGCGGCGCCGCGAGTTCGAGCTGCTTGTCGTGTTGGCACGTTCGGCGGGTCGGGTCGTGACTCGTGAACGGTTGCTGGCCGACGTGTGGGGACTGCATTGGGACAGTGCCACCAAGACGTTGGAGATGCACATCCACGCGGTGCGCCGCAAGCTCGGTGATGTTGTCGAGATCACGACAGTGCGTGGGGTCGGCTACCGGCTCGAAGCCTCGTGAGACGTCGGATCACCGCCGCGATCGTCGGTGTTGTCGCGCTGGTCCTCGTCGCGTTAGGCGTCCCGCTCGCTATCGCTGTGCGTCACTGGGCGCTCAGCTCCGAAGTCGTCGAGCTCCAAGCGACCGCGGCACGAACCTTGACCGAGGTCGCCGTCCCGTTCAACCTGACCCTGCTCGCTGCTGTCGCGCACGAGCCCGACGCACCGCCACCGTTCGGTGTCTACGACATCGACGGTGGACTCGTGTTCGGCCGGGGACCACTGCGCGGTGACGACATCGTCGGGCGTGCCCTGGCAGGGGTGACGGTGACGACCACGAACGGCCAGATCGTGGTCGCGACACCGATCCATGTCGCGTCGGGCGAGCAGATCATCGGTGTGTTGCGCGTCAGCGAATCACTCGACGGTGTGAACCGGCGTTCCCGGTTCGCGTGGATGATCATGGGCATCGCTGGTGCCGCCGCGCTTGTTGTCGGTTGGCTGATCGCCCGCCGCCTCGCCCGACGTCTGTCGCGTCCCGTCACCGACCTCGCCGCCGCCGCCGGCCGGGTCCATGACGCTGGCGTGCTCGAATGGGCGGGCCCGTCTGGCATCGGCGAGATCGACGCGCTCGCCGCAGTGCTCGTCGACAACTCGCGGCGCGTGTCCGAGGCGCTCACAAGGGAACGACGGTTCAGTGCCGATGTCTCGCACCAGTTACGCACCCCGCTAACAGGGCTACGGCTCCGACTCGAAGCAGCGCGTGCCCGTAGCGATCCTCGCGACGCGATCGATGCGGCACTCGGCGATCTCGCCCGTGTCGAGAGCACCGTCGAGCACCTGTTGGCGTTCGCCCGCGACGCCAGCGCGGCGACGGGCTCGGTCCGTCTCGATGTCGCTGCTCGCGACGCCGCTGAACGATGGGACCAGCGGGCACGGGCCGCAGGACGCACCGTCGTGTCCGAGGCCCCCGACGCGATCGTCACGGTCGGGTCGCAAGTGTCGGTCGGGCAGATACTTGACGTGTTGATCGACAACGCGCTCCACCACGGGCACGGCACCATTCGAGTCATCGCCCGACGCATGGCCGGTGGCGGCGCGATCAACGTCACCGACGACGGCGACTCGATCGCTCAACACGACGAAGAACGCATCTTCCGACGCCGCCACGGCAACCACACTGGGATCGGGCTCGCACTGGCCCGCTCGATGGCCGAAGTCGACGGCGGCCGGCTGCTCCTCACCAACCGGCAACCGACAACGTTCTCACTCATCATGCTCCACACCGATCACAGCGACAGTGACAGCGACAGCGACGGTCACCGCGACGACGCCGCGAGCGACGACGCGTCAGCGCTCGAACAGGACAGCGCTCGTGTCGGTCACCGTGCTGCGAACCGGTAACCGATCCCGCGCACGGTGTGGATCCAGCGAGGATCATCGACGTTGTCGCCGAGCCGACGGCGCAACGACACCACATGAACATCGAGCGCCCGGTTGCACGACAGATCCCAACCTTCACCCCACAACGCGCCCAACAGGTCGTGACGCGTGACGACGCGACCGGCTTGCCGCATCAACAGTTCCAACAACGCAAACTCGCGCGGTCGCAGCTCGATGACCGTGCCGTCGAACGTCACCACATGGGCAGCGTGGTCGAGCCGCAGACCTGCGACGATGATCGTTCCGTCGGGCCGGGCACGGGACCGGAGATGGGCACGGACCCGGGCGACCAGCACCGCGGTCGAGAACGGCTTGCACACATAGTCGTCCGCACCTGCGTCGAGCCCGACGACCACGTCGACGTCAGCGTCGCGACCGGTGACGATGATGATCGGCCGATCCGCGACATCACGACGAAAGCGACGGCACAGGTGCAACCCGTCGATGTCAGGCAACCCGAGATCAAGCACGATCAGCGACGGGTCAGCGTATTCGACGGCAGCCAACGCCTCGCGACCCGTGCTGGCGACGACCGACCGGTACCCGGCAGCGGTGAGACCGACATGCATCGCGTCGGCGGTCGTCTCGTCGTCTTCGACCAACAGCACCGTCACCGACATCGTCGCAAGACTACGAGCGCGCACCGACACGACCAGGTCAGTTAGGCGAACGTTCGCGCGATACCTAGACGATTCACAGCCGGTCGCAGCACCGTCCTCACCTTCGGCGCTCAAGGTGACGATCGTGGATCCGCATCCGCGGCGTCACACCAATTCGAAGGGAACAACTATGAAGAACAAGCTCGCTGCCGTCGCGTTGACGGCCGGCCTCCTCGCCGGGGCCGGTGCCGGGGTCGTCCTCGGCATCACCCAGCTCTCCAGTGCCCAGACCACCACGACTCCCGCCGCGCCCGACCCCGCGGCTGCAGCGACACCTACCCCTGCGGCGGGCGCGACCGGCGCTGCAACCGGTTCGAACGAAGACGCCACGCACGAGGCCGGCGAGTCAGCTCAGCACGAGGCCGACGAGAACTCGGGCAAGGCCGGCTTCGGTCACCATGGTGGCGGCTCGAACGAGGACCCGACCCACGAGGCCGGCGAATCCGCAGCACGCGAAGCCGCCGAAGACGCAGCCAAGGCTGCCGGCCAATCCGGCACGCAGACCCCCGCCCCTGCCGCGCCAGCGAGCGCCACGGGCAGCAACGCCTGACGCAGTCATGTGGACACGCGGTGGGCTGGGCGAATCGCCTTCGACCCGGCCCGCCGCGGGCGAACATACCGACTTCAGGACTCGGCCACGATCGCCGTGGTGACCACGACAGGGAAGATCCGACAATGACCCAGCTCGCCAGCGACACCTTCACGACCGCGACCGTCGCCGATGCCCAGATGAGGTTGATCGTCGACAGCGCAGTTGACGCGATCGACGGGTTGGCCGGCGGGATCGATGAGATGCTCGTCGATCCCCGCTCGCGACAGGTCACCGACGTCATGGTGCGTGGGCGCCACGAAGACCCACGCGTCGTCCCACTCGACGTCGTAACGAATTGCGATGAACGCCTCACGTTGTCGTGGTCACTCGCCGACATCGACGACGCCCAGCCCGTCGTTCACATCGCGCTGGTCGCGTCTGAACCGCGACCGGTCGAGGACGAGCCGGTGACGGGAACCATTGCGATCGGACGCAGCAGCGAGGTTATCGGCGTTGACGGGCATCTTGTCGGCCACGTGCGCGGACTGGTCGTCGAACTGGAGGGGGCGATAACACATGTCGTCGTCGGCCGCGGCCACCTCTGGGCCCGTCGCGACGTCGAGGTGCTGGTAGGACACGTCGACTCGTTCCTACCCGATCGAGTGCAGCTCGGCATCGGCCGCGACATCGTCGACACCTTCCCGTCGACGCGTCCACGCCGGCACGAGCGCAGCCGTCCAACCTGACGGCGTCCACTCCAGCGACGCGGCGACCGTAGGCACCCTTCGACGCACGCCCGCATCTAGTGCATCGCCGTCACCGGTCCTTTGCGGTACAGGCAGGTTGGCTGGCGGAGCACGCCCGCCATGGCCACGCCCCACGGACCTGAAACCCCCCGCGCGTGGCCGGACCTAAAGCGACGGCTCGACCCTTGCGAGCGCTGCCGTCTGGCTCGTCGCTCGGCGGCCTGTCGTGACGGTCTGTCTACCGGGTCACGCACCTGGCGTAGCGCAATCCTGCCCGGCGGTCGACGGCGAGGGCGGCGCAGGCGGCGGTCGTGAGGACGGCGCTGGTGGCCCAGGTCCGGCCTGGTGGTGCGGCGAGCTCGAAGTAGTGCTGGCTGAACGGGACGAGCAGGACCGTGGAACAACGCGACCAGGGTGAGGAGCAGGGCCAGCCGTCGGAGGTTCGACGGTCGGGCTATGAGGGCGAGGAGGCAGCCGGCAACGACGGCGAGCACGATGGTTGCGGTCGTGCGGGCTTGGGTGAGTGTGGCGCCGTCGTTGCTGGCGTCGGCGTACGCGGCGAACGTCGCGGCCGCGGTGACCGTACCGGCGGGGATGGCGGTGGCGAGGACGCGTCGGGCGAACCCGGGACGGGCGCGTGCGGTGTTCGGTTCGAGCGCGAGGAAGAACGCGGGCACGCCGATCGTGAACGCCCCGACCAAGCTGAGCTGACGGGGTAGGAGTGGGAACGGGAGTCGTGCGATACCGGTCGCTAACGCGAGGACGAGCCCGACCACGACGAGATCGTCTTCGACGATGTCAGCCGGCGCGACCGTGATGAGTGTCGCGTCGCGCCGCACCCGCACTGGTGCGGTGGCGACCACGGTGAGCTGGTCGAGTGTCCGTCGTGCCTGGAGCTCTTGCGCCACGCCGACGGCCAGGTTGACGACAACGACCCAGATGAACACGCTGTCTTTGATGGCGCCGACGGCGACGGTCGCGACGAGCAAGGTGCCAAGCAGCACGTTGAAGCGCGTCAACAGGTTCGAGCGGATGATCTGACCGACGCCGCGGCCGACGGGCGCGGGTCGCCCGTTCACCCGCCCGGCGGCGCGGCGTGCCGCGACCGCGTCCGATGTCAGCCCGTCCGAACCCGATGCGATGCTCCCGAGTCCGGTGACGGTCGGGTTCATTGGGTTCCTCGTTGCGTTGGCGTGTCGTGATGGCGGCGTGCGAGCAGTGCGCCGAGCACGGGGACGTCGCTGAGGACTTGCTCGGCTCGTGCCGACGCCAACCCGACCTTGGCGAACTGGTCGGCGGCGTCGACGATCACGTAACGCGGTGACCAGGTCGGGTCGTACTTGGCGTTGAACCGCCACAGCGACTCGATTTGGAAGGATCGACTGAACCGGCGGAGCAGGACACGTCCCCATCGTCGCCGCCACGTCGTGGACGTGGTGTCGGCGACGACGGTTTGGAGGGTGGCGAAGTTGAGGCTCAGGCGTTGGCAGCCGCGTTCGGACAGTGTCGCGATCGTGGTGACGAGCAAGAAGTCGAGCAGACCGTTGGGGTGATCGCCGGTGGAGCGGCGCATCAGGTCGAGCGAGTAGCCACCGATCGCGGGCGCCGGGACGAACTGGCAGAACGCCACCGGGTCGCCGTTGCGGTCGCGGGCGATGGCGAGGAGCAGGTCGCGGTCGTCGGCATCGAGGAGCCGTCCGAGGGTCATCGAGAAGCCTCGCTCGCGCTCACTTCGCCGGCTTTGCGTGGCGAGCACGATGAGCTGGTCTCTGGTCGTCGAGTCGACGGAGGTTGGGTCGACGAGCTCGGCGGTGTAGCCGTGGCGGGCGACGCGGCTCGCGGCCTGGCGTAGGCCTTTGAACTGGCCGCCGTCGAGCCGGAACGCGCCAACGTCGACGACGGCCTTCGTCACCGAGGTAGACGGCGCGCATCCCGGCCCGTTGGTAGATCGGCAACCAGGCGGCGGTGGCGCCGAGCACTGCGGTCGACCAACCGTGTCCGTCGGCGAAGGCGTGGAAGCCAGCCCAGCTGGTGACGCGTTCGTCAAGGGGCCCGACCGGGTCGGGCGACACGAGGCAGACACCGTTCAAGACGCTGTACGCGACAACGGTGTGCCCGTCGAACCAGTGGTGCTTGTCGTCGCGGAGCGCGAAGTAGTCGAGCGTCCCGGTCCCGTACCGGCTGATGATGTCGCGGGCGTGGCGAAGGTCAGTCGATAAGGTCGGCGGCATGCGGTTGGGGCGCAGCAACATCCACGCGCCACTACCGGCGGCGGCGGCGGCGGCGAGTACCAGCATGCTGTTCGTGCCGACGAACTGGTTCGCCCAACGGGCGCGGCGTGCGACAGCGGCGACGACGACACCGACGTTGACGGGCCGGTCGCGGCTCGCGGCGACAGCGAGCGCGACGAGGCCGGCGCTCGTACCGGTCACGGCAGTGCAGGCGACGATGCGTGCCACCCGCCTGGTCATCGCAGGGTCGGTCGCCGTCCGGAACGCCGAACGATGAACGATGAGGTAGACGGCGAGCGTCGCCGACGCGGCGGCTTCTTGGATGTCGAGGCCTTTGACGATGTTCGCGACGACGGCGACCGTGAGGATCGTGACCGCTGCGAGCCAGGCCCGGCGGTGCCCGCGTCGGAGGCCGGCAGCGACGACGACGAGGACCACGCCCGACACCGCCGCCGTCGCCGCGGCGGACTCGCGGGCGTTCAACGGGAGCAGCCCGCCAACGACGCTGATCCGTGCGGCGAGCGGTGCAGTAACAGCGGACACGACGTTGACGACACCGGCGGCGGTGAGCGCCGTCCGAGACCGCCGACGCACCCGTGTCCGCACCGCATGCCCGCCATCGCGTTCGTGCATGCGGGCGTTCATCGGTTGTTGCCGGTGTGCCCAAGCGAGTAGCCGCCCGGTTGCGGGAACACGGCGAGGCCGTGCGGGGCGCGCACCGTCGGGATCCGCACCTTCAACCTGCCTGTCGTGGTGTCGAACACGTACACGACGGCGTCGTAGCGGCCCGACAACCACAACTCGGCGCCGTCGTCGGTCACGCCACCCATGTCCGGGGACCCGCCACGAGGGATCGACCACGTCGCGACGACCTGATCGATGGCCGGATCGACGACGCTGACCGAACCCTCACCGGGCTGCGAACGGCGAGTCGTGCTCCCCCTGGCCCGGCCACGGTTCGAGACGTACAGCCGGGTGGCGTCACGGCTCGGGTAGATGCCATGCGCACCGTTGCCGGTAGCGATGAACCCGGTCACCGCGAACTGGACGCCGTCGACGGTCCACAAGCCGCCATTCATCATGTCGGCGACATAGAACTTCGTACCATCCGGACTGAGCCGGATGTCTTGCGGCATCGCCCCCTTCTGCAACGCCAGCGTCCCGATCAGATCACCGGTGGCGGTATCGAGCTTCAGCAACTGGCCAGAGAACTCACACGTGGCGATGAAGTAGCGGAGATCGGCCGACCAGTCGGCGTGGTTCACACCCCGGCACGGCACCGGCAACGACTTCACCAGCTGCCAGGTGACCGGGTCGTAGTAGTCGATCCGCCGGCGCCGTTCGGCCATCACCACCGCACGCGTCCCGTCGGGCGTGAAGTACAAGTTGTACGGGGCGTCGACCGGGATCGGCCGGCCCGGCGTACCGGTCGCCGGGTCGAACGGGACGAGCTGGTTGGCGCCTGACGCGTTCGCGTACAGGCGCGTCAGGTCGCGTGACGGGACGACATGTTGGACCTCGGCACCAACCTTGTAGCGGGCGACCTCGATGCGGGTCGCCTGATCGATCACGGCGACCGTCCCATCATCGTTGCTCGGCACGTACACCAACCGTTTCGCACCAGCCACCGCCGGGCTCAACTGTCCGGCACCAGTCGCGCCATACACACTCCCAGCCGGCACGGACACTGGCACGGCCGCGGCCTCGGTCACGCTCGCACCCGGCAACACAGCCGCGTCGGCCGGCGTCTGCGGATCCGCTGCCGCAGCGGCGACGTTGGCGCCATCAACCGTTGCCCGCGGAGCGGGCGAGCAACCGGACATGACACCAACGCCAACCACGACGACCGCCACCACCGCGCCTGCGCGCCTGCGGCGATGGCTGGGTCGTCGCGGCGATGATCCCGGCGGCGATGGCTGATTGGTCACGTGTGGGTTGGTGTCGTGACGCTCGTTCAGAACGCTAGGTACTTCTCGATCGCTGTTTCCAACGGGCCCGCGATCGTCTTGGTCATCGCCGTGCGGAACGCGTCGACATTGGCGAACGGGCGACCGGCCTTGATCGCGGTGATCGCCTGGGTCGTGATCCCCGGGATCTTGGCCAGGTCGGCATCAGTCGCCGTGTTCACGTTGTACGTCGCCGCCGAGGTTCCCGCCTTCGCCGTCGTCGCCGTGCCCGCCTTCACGGTCGTCGCGACCACCGTCGTGGCAGGCTTCGTCGCCGCGGCCGTCGTTCCCGACTTCGCGGTCGTCGGGGACGGCTTCGTTGCCACCACGGTCGTGACCGTCGAGACCTTCGGTGCGACGGTCACCGTCGGCTTCGCCGCAGTGCTTCCACACGCAGCCAGCGCAGCGATCGCAGTGACCGAGACGGCACCGACAAGTGCACGATGAACGATTCGTTGTCTCATCTGTCTTCCTTTGCATGGTGGTCAGGTTGCCGCCATGGTGCGTACGTGCTGGTGAGCGCCGATCATGCGACAAGCAACCGCCAGGTAAATCACGGCTGTCGCCGTCGTCGATCTCCACACGCCCGTCAACGAGGCGAACTCACTGGCCACGACCGGGAACGAGCCACACACATAGACACGGCGGCCAGGTCTCGCCGTCGTCAGCGTCGGTCACTCGCAGACATCGGTGTCGATCAGCGCGCACACACGCTGCTAGGACGCGTCGGGTGCAACGTGTGTGCGTCGACGGCGGTGGCGGGCGAGCTCGACGCCAACTGGGAGCAGGCTGAGCGCAACGACGGCAACGACGGCGAGCTCGATGTGGTTGCGGATCGTTGTGATCTGGCCGAGGTAGTGGCCCGCCGTGGTGAGCCCGACCGCCCACAGCAGACCGCCGAGAACGTTGAACGCGAAGAACTGCCGGTACGGCATCGCGCTCGCCCCAGCCGACACAGGCGCGAACGTCCGTACCACGGGCACGAAACGAGCCATCACGATCGTCTTGTTGCCGTGACGGGCGAAGAACGCTTCCGCTCTCGCGAGGTGGGCGCGACGGAACAGGCGGCCGTCGGGCCGGTCGTCGAGCGCCGTACCGATCCGGCGGCCGATCAGGTAGCCGACCTGGTCGCCGGCGACCGCGGCGACGAACGCGACGACGAGCACGATCGGGAGCGCCGGCAACCGGTGCCCGCCACCGCTCGAGGTGAGGAACCCGGCGACGAACAACAGCGAATCACCGGGCAGGAAGAACCCGGCCAAGATCCCGGACTCGGCGAACACGATCAACGCCAACACGGTGAGGCCACCCTGAGCGAGGAAGTGCTCGGGGTTCACCGCCGTCGCCTCCCGCCAGCTCGGTTCAGCATCAGCGACAGACGAATGTGCAGCGCTGGTACGAGTTGGGCGGTCGACAACGCGCACACGACACCGAGCAGGACACCGGCGGCGGCGTCGAACGCGTAGTGGGCGCCGACCGCGACACGGGCCCACGCGACGCCAACAGTGCCGGCACCGGCGACCCACCAACCGATCCGCTGGCGGCGCGGCCACAGACCACCGATCGCGACCGCGGCGCACGCGCCGAGCGCCGTTGCGGTGAACCCGGTCGCGTGACCGGACGGGAAACCGAACCCGGCCTCACCGGTGAACGATGCGGTGACCGGTCGCGCACGGGCGACGAGCTGCTTGCCGACGAGCTCGACGACACCGCCGACCGTCGCCGCGGCCGGGGTCACCAAGGCGGCCGCCGCATCGTGGGTGCGGCGCCACACGACGGCACCGACGATCAACGCGATCATCGCGACGACTGGGCCCGAGCCGAGCACCGAAACCGCGTTCGCGAGCGTGAACACCGCTGACGACTTCGCCTGAACCATGTCAGTGGTAGCGGCACGGTCGACCGCCGCGATGTGACCGTGCCAACTCAACCCGGTCAACACGCCAAGCACCAGCAACGCGCTACCACAGGCCAACTTCGCCACCTGGCGCTCCCGTCGAGCGCGCCGGCGATGCTCGTACAAGGCGAAACGGAGCACATCGGGAATGTGAAGCGGGGACACTGGGGCACCATCACCGCTGTCACACGGATCCACACCGAGATCGGCGCCAACCTCGATCGCCACAACCGGGTCTGCGGCCGCGCCAGCGGGCGGCCGACGATGACCGGGTCGTCGCGGCGACGACGACATCGACGATGATCGCTGGACGGTCACCCGCGGCTCGATGCCATGGCGATGGTCGAGATCTCGAAGCAGGGCTCGAGCACTGTCTCCACTGTGGCGCCCACCTTCGCCGTGCTCGCCGCGCCGGGCTCCACGGTGTTCTCGACATCCGCGGCACCGGGCCTCACGCCCGTTGCCACCAGCGTGTTCACGGATCGCGCCGTTGTCGGGTCGGCGTCGTCGCCGCCGTGACGGACGAAGTACCAGCGAAGACGCGGCGAACGAATCGTTCTCTCATAGCTTCCTTGCGGTCGGTTCACTCTGTCGCCACTGTGCCCACGTGCTCGTGAGCGACAAGCATGTTGTTGGCAAGCGCCGGGTAAATCGGGTCCTGGGTCGCCGCAATGCAGGATTCGCGCCGGCGCTCGCAGATCGCGACAGACTGTGGACCGCCCGGAAGCCATCGTGTCGATCGACACGTTCCACACCGCGCCTACGTCACCGCACGGGCCGAGGTCGAGGACGAGTACATCACGTACACGGTGGCCGTCGCACTAGAGGACGGCAGCCCGCCGCCATGTTGTAGCGCGTCCTCACCGCACCGATCACGCTCTGACCAAGACCTCGGCCACTGACCGCTACGCTGAGTGTTCGCCCGTGTCAGGCGCTGACGCCGACGCCCGACTTGTCGATCGGAGTCGTTGTCGAGACATGGTTCGTGTACAGCACCGAACCGTCCGCTGCGTCCGACACCGACAGCTCGACGCTGTAGGTGGCCGCAAGGGGCGCGTTGTCGTTGTCGAGGTTCGCGACGGTCCAAGACTTGTTTGGGTCGATCGTCACGAGCGGGTTCCAACCGAACGCCAAGTCGGGCTGATCGACGACGGACTCGGCAAGCGCGACCTGGACGGTGATCGGCGCGGTGCCGCAGTTCTTCACCGAGTAGGAGGCCCACACGGCACCGATCGAGCTCGACGACGACGGCCGGTATCCGCTCGTCGCCTTGAACGTGACGGCCACGCACGGCTTCGCGGGCCCCGGAACGGGCGCCGCACCGCCGCTGGCGATACCACGAGCGAATGCCGGAGACGCCGAAACGAGGACAGCGAACGCGGCTAGGGCTGCGAACCGTGCGGGACGAATCATGGGACCCTCCAAGGTCAGGGAACGGCGACGCGTTCCCAGATGAGATCGTCCGATTGCACCTGGCAGATGATCCCGACTTTGGTGCTAGGACCTGCCGGTCTGGCGAGCGTGCGCACGGACAGACCCGCAGGACCCGTCCGGTGACACACCGCGGGTGTCGGAGCCCATCCGGCAGCGCCAGCGACCGGCGGAAGCCAACGTCTCGGCTGCTCGGCTGCTCGGCTGCTCGGGTGTTGCGGGCGAGGGCCGAACGTGTCCGGGGTCGTCGCGTCCTCCGAGGCGTTGATGACGAGCCGAGCGCTCGTCGACTTCGCCCACTGGTCGTTGTGCTCGCCCTCTCCGCGCAATCAACGCGCGACGGCTGTCCGAGTAGGTGTCTCGCGTGGTCGGCGCGTTGTGAGCGATGATCGTGACATGGTGGTCGCCCGGTCGGATCGCAAACGCGGCGAGACCCGATGGTCGTGGAGGGTCGTGTTGCTCCTCGCGATCGTCGCCGCGTTGTTCACGTTCTCGTTAGCGGCCGGCACCGCCGGCAGGTTCTCTTCAGCGACGCGGCGCCTTGGGCGTCGTCTGCAGGATCCGGCGACGCGGCTGGCGGCGGCGACATCGCTGGCTGATCAGTTCGCTGCGAGCTTCGCCGGCAACCACCCGACCCTTCCCGGTGCCCGGGACGACCAGACCTGTCCTGGCGCCTATGCCGCTCGAGCTTCCGCGCTGATCGGTGCGCTCACTCCTGTCGATGCTGCCGGGATCTTGCGATCGGCGGCCCACCGCTTGTCGGCCACTGGATGGCGTGTCGACCAGACACCGCTCGATGCTGGGGTGTCTCGAGTGACTGGTCGCAACCGTCGCGGGCTCGATGTCGTTGTCAACGAGCAGCCTGGCGATCAACTCACGACGATCGAAGTGACGGTCACCGTGTCATGTCCGGCGCCGGCCCGCTCGACGACGACATCGACATCGTCGCCGGCAGCGTCCAGCGCGGTCGGTGGGTGACTGCCGGTCCGAGCAGCAGGTACATCGATGCGCCGATGACACCTGCGGCG
>Ga0209069_10000801_pt1 | contig 15174 bp, 12 predicted proteins | sample Str013_2_FD_187202 | JGI IMG/M metagenome (GOLD analysis project Ga0209069, IMG submission 187202) | Freshwater sediment microbial communities in response to fracking from Pennsylvania, USA - Straight Creek_MetaG_SC_2013 (SPAdes) (version 2) | ecosystem: Environmental > Aquatic > Freshwater >...
GTCCACAGCCAGTTGGCGAGCATGGTCTCGGCGATCGGCACCGGCACGGCGAAGCGCCCGGTAAGCCGCATCAGCGCCGCCGCATCGCCGAGGTCCGCGCCGACGCCGCCGGCGGTTTCACTGACCAGCGTCACAGGCAAGCCGGCGGCCTTGAGCTCCCGCCACAAGCCGACGGGCCATTCGCCACGCTCGGCCGCCCCGATGACCGCTCCGCTGCAATGGTGCTCCAGCAGCCGAGCCGTCTGCTCGACCAGCATCTGCCGCATGTCGCTCATCTGAGACCCATCCCCCGTGCAATGATGCCGCGCAGGATTTCCCTGGTGCCGCCGCGCAGCGAAAAGGAGGGTGCGTGCAGCATGGCGTGGGCGAGGTCGCGCGCGCAGGCTGAGCCATCCGGGCGAGGTGACAATGCCGCGATCAACCGCACGATCTCCGGAATGCTCTGCTCGAAGTTGGTGCCGAGGTCCTTGACCATTGCGGCCTGCTGATTGGGGTTCTCGCCCGCCTCGAGCATGCCGGCGATCGAGATCGACATGCGCCTCAGCGAGGCCACCCGCGCGATCAGCCGGCCGATTGCTTCCTCGGCCCTGGCGTCTCCACGAACGGCGGGCTCATCGAGCGAAAGCGCCAGCAGTGGCAAGGTCGAGAGGAAGCGGTCGGGTCCGGATCGCTCGAAGGCGAGCTCGGAGGTGACCATCCCCCAGCCCCTGCCGACCTCGCCCACCACGAAATCATCGGCAACGAACACCTCATCGAGGGTCACCTCGTTGAACTCATGGGCTCCGGCGAGGTTGTGGATCGGCCGCACGCCGACCGCCGCGTCCTTCACCTTGACGATGAACTGGGTCAGCCCCTCGTGCCGCCGCTCGGTGAGCGGAGCCGAGCGCGCGAGCACGATCAGGTAGTCGGCGACGTGCGCATTGGAGGTCCACACCTTGCGGCCGGTTATGCGCCAGCCACCGTCGACCTTCTCGGCCTTGGTGCGCACCGAGGCGAGGTCGGAGCCGGTGTCGGGCTCGCTCATGCCGATGCCGAAGCAGCAGCGCCCGGCGGCGATCTGCGGCAGGATCTCGCGCTTGGTCCGTTCGCTGCCGTTTCGCAGAATTTGGGGACCGCTCTGCCGGTCGGCGACCCAGTGATAGGCGCACGGCGCACCGGCGGCCAGCAGCTCCTCGACCACGACATAGCGCTCGAATGCCGTCCGCTCGTGCCCGCCGTACGCCTTCGGCCAGGTCATGGCGATGAAACCGGCCTCGCCGCACGCGCGCGAGAATTTCGCGTCCGGGATCGCCCAGGCGTTGCTGACCGGCGTAAAGCCGCCGCTTTCGATTTGCTTGGCGAGGAAGCCGCGCACCTTGGCCCGCACGGCGGCAGTCTCGGGCGGCAGCGGATGAGGATGAAACTCGAGGCCTGGGATCATGGGCAAGCGTTTCCTCGTGGGGCTAACGCGTCCAACAGATCACAGCCACGCGCACCTTTCCAGTGCTGCGCCGGAACCAACGCCGGAGTGGCTGCTTTGACATTGCTATCGGAATGTTGTCATCCCATGGCTTGTCCATGGGATCCAGCAGGCCGTTGGCTCCGGTGCTCGCGGAGGGCTGGATACCTGGGACAAGCCCCGGTATGACAACGGAATTGATCGTTGTTGGACTGCGATTGAATCGCTTGCAGTCGCGGCTATGGAGGTCTCCATGCGTTTCGTTACCCTTTCCGGCGGCGAGCAAGTCCCCGCCCTCGGGCTCGGCACCTGGCACATGGGCGAGCGCGCATCCGAGCGGGTGGCCGAGGTGAAGGCCTTGCAGCAGGGCCTCGACCTTGGGCTCAGCCTGATCGATACGGCGGAGATGTACGGCGAGGGCGGCGCCGAGACTGTGGTCGGTGAGGCGATCGCCGGGCGGCGCGACGGCGTGTTCCTGGTCAGCAAGGTCTATCCCCACAATGCCTCGGCCAAGGGCGCCATCGCCGCCTGCGAGCGCAGCTTGCAGCGCCTCGGCACCGACCGGCTCGATCTCTATCTGCTGCACTGGAAGGGCGCGGTTCCGTTGGCCGAGACGGTAGCGGCGTTCGAGCGGCTGAAGGCGGCGGGCAAGATCCGGCACTGGGGTGTCTCCAATCTCGACCCCAAGGACATGCGCGCGCTGGCGGCGGTGACGGACGGCGGGAGCTGCGTTGCCAACCAGGTGCTCTACAACCTGAAAACCCGCGGCATCGAATGGGAGCTGCTGCCGGACCACCAGAAACGCGCGATCGCGGTGATGGCGTATACACCGCTGGGCCAAGGCACGGTGCTCGGCAAGGCTGCCGTGCAGAGCGTTGCGGAAAAGCACGGTGTTGCGCCCGCCGCCGCCGCTCTTGCCTGGGTGCTGCGCCAGCCCGGCATCATCGCCATCCCCAAGGCATCCCGTTTGGAGCATGTCCGCGCCAACGCCGCCGCGGCGGAGTTACAACTCGATGCCGAGGACCTCGCCGCGCTCGACAAGGCCTTCCCGCCGCCGAAGGGCCCGACCGCGCTGGCGATGCTTTAGCTCACTGGCTTCACCGCTTCCTTTCGAACGCCCCGACGATCGGGCCGGCCGGCCAGAAGCTGTCGGTGCGGCTGACAGAGGGCGCGTAGAGGCTGGAAATGCTGCCGTCGAGAAACAGCGCGTTGGGGCATTTCATCGCATCGCGGAACAGTCGCGCAAACTCGGTGAAGCCGACCGGGTTGGTTGAAATCGCGAACACCACGGTATGGGGGTCGCGCAGTCCGACGCCGTTGCGGACCTTGCGGGATTGGCCGGTGGGCCGGAACCTGGGATGCAGCTTGCCGTCGATCACCAGCATGGGTCCCGATTGGGTGGCGAAATCGGCTTGCGGGCGGCTTTTCAGGAAACGGCCCGTTTCCAGCACGCCTGCCGTATCGCCGGCGATGTAGAACACGCCGTTCGGCTTCATGTGGAAGTTGCCCGGGCCGTTGCTGGTGCTGGCCTTGACCAGCTCCTGGCCATGCTCGACGTAGAGCCCGACCGGGCGCAAGTCGGGATGATACATGCCGGCATTCATGGCGAAGGTGAGCTTGCCGAGCTTGGCGTCGACGGCTTGCGTGAAGCCGCCGAGCGAGCCGAACGGCGCCCCATCGGCCCGCCTCCAGAACAGCTGCACGCGGTATTGCCGGAGGTCGAACACGCAGGCGGAATAGTCGTTGCCTTCGTGGGTCAGGTTCTGGCAGGGGGCGAGCACGACAGCCAGTGCCGGTTCCGACACCAGCACCGCCAGCATCAGTGCAAACAGCCCCGCAACGGCAGCATTCGTACGGCGCACGTCGAGCTCCTCATCTTGAGTCGGCCCTATTGAAAGCACGATTCGAGCGGGCTTATGGCGCGGTCGTGCCGCCTCCCCCCGGATGCCTATGGTGCAGCGGATGCTCATGCGCCCAGGCGTGCAATTGATGCCAGGACCTGCGCGTGTTCCAGAACGCGAACGCCACCGAGGGAACCAGCGCCAGGGCGAGCAGCCCGAGCCACTGATCGCCGCCCATGCTGGCGAAATACCCGATGCTATAGTCCCAGAGCCGCGTCAGGCTGAAGCCGGCGGTGCCGAGTCCTCCGATCACGGCGAGCACCATCCATGCCCAGGCGAAAAAGCCGGCGGTGTGATGGGCGACGCTGGCAAGGAAGCTGCCGAGCCGGGTCGGAGAGGTCAGCAGGTGCATGAGCGGAGAGGGACGGTCGGCATGATGATGGCGATGCGGCAATTGTTTCCACGACAGGTAAGCCTGGTGCAACGCCACCAGGACTGCCGGGATCAGCGCCAGCACCAGCAGCGCGCGCCAGTGCAGACCGCCGCCATCGAAGAAATTGAGGCCTTCGCGCTGAATGTTGCTGATATGGAACCCAGCGGTGAGGAGCGGCACCACCACGTGCAAGGCGAGCCAGGCCCATGCAAAGAAAGCGGCCAGATGGTGGGCGAGGCCGACGCTGAAGGTGGCCAGATGCACCGGCCACCTCAGCCATGGCAGATGGCGCCGCACGTGATGACGCATGTGTTTCCCCCAAGGCACTGACAGCCCAACAGCGACGCGTGGCGTCGGTCAGCTCACGCCAGTCTATCGCAAACCCCAGGCAAAATCTCGTGCATGCAATTGGCATTGCGGGTTAGGCTTCGCCCGATCACGCCATGGCAGGAGCTACCAAATGCCCGACAAGCCGCATCAAGACTTGCGCTATGAGGTCGACGGCGCCATCGCCACCATAACCCTCGACCGCCAGGAGCGCATGAACGCCTTCACCTTCGCGATGATGGATGCCTGGTCCGCGGCGCTGCGGGAGGCGCAGGCCGACGACAACGTGCGCGTCGTCATCGTGACCGGGGCGGGCGAGGCGTTCTGCTCGGGCGGCGACATCGTGCAGATGCAGGAGCGGTTCGCGCAGACGCCGCTGCAGCGCAAGGAGGAGCTGTGGAAGCGCGTGCAGCGGGTGCCGCTGATGCTGGAGGATTTCGACAAGCCGGTGATTGCCGCCATCAACGGTGCGGCAACCGGTGCGGGGCTCGACGTGGCGCTCGCCTGCGACATCCGCTATGCGGCGCAGAGCGCGCGGCTCGGCGAGACCTATGTCAGGATGGCGCTGGTGCCGGGCGCGGGCGGGGCGCACTTCCTGCCACGGATCGTGGGGCCGGCGCGGGCGCTGGAGATGTTCCTGACCGGCGAGTTGCTCGATGCCACAGAGGCCGAGCGCATCGGGCTGGTCAACAAAGTGTTCAAGGACGATGTGTTCCGCGCCGAGGTGCAAAAGCGTGCCGAGCGGATCGCCGCGGCGCCGCCGGTGACCGCGCGCTTCCTGAAACGTGCGCTGGCGCAAGGCATGCGCAACGATCTCAGGACCAACCTCGATCTGATCTCGTCCCACTACGCCGTGGTGACCTCGATGCAGGATCACCGCGAGGCGGTGGCGGCCTTCCTGGAAAAGCGCCAGCCCAAGTTCGAGGGCAAATAGCTGGAGTGATCGCCGCGCCATCGCCAGCCTGGCGTGCCTCGGTCACTTGCGGGCGCGCGGCCGCGCGCGATGCTCAGTTGGTGGCGGCGCCGGCAGCTGCGGCAGCTCGCTCTCCTGCATCATCGAGCGGCGATTGTTCAGCATCTCCTTGACGCGCAGCCCGCTGAGACCCTGCTTGTCGATGGCGCGCTGCCAGGACAGGAACTCATCGACCGTCAGCAGATAGCGCTTGCAGGCATCCTCCATGCTGATCAGCCCGCCGCGCACCGCCGCGACCACCTCGGCCTTGCGCCGGATTACCCAGCGTGTATTGGCCGGGGGCAGATCGGCAACCGACAGCGGACTGCCATCGGGGCCGGTCACTGCCTTGCCAGCGATGCTGTCGATCTTGAAGCGGGTTTCGCCGAGTTTTCCCATGACGCAATTCCTGGCCCACGGGAACCGACCTTTCCCCGGCACATGAGAACGCAAACCGTGGGAATTCACTGCACGTGCCAGCAGAAAGTATTAACTATCTGACTTGTCGAAAGAATGTGGATTAACAAAAATGGTTAACGGCGGCGACCACCGGATGCCGCCGCCGGCTGATCGCCCCAGCCGTGTTCTCGCCTTGGCGCTGCTTCAGCGCGCGCTTTCATGGATCGCCCGCCACACCTTGTGAGGTGTCAAAGGCATATCGATGTGCAGGATGCGGTACTCCTTCAGCGCGTCGAGGACGGCATTGACGATGGCCGGCGGTGCACCGCAGCAGCCGGCCTCCCCGGCGCCCTTGACTCCGAGCGGATTGTTCTTGGTGGGCGCCCCCTCGTAGTAGGCGATTTCCAGTGGTGGTACGTTGTCGGCCCGCGGCAGGCAATAGTCCATCAGTGAGGCGGTCAGCAGCTGCCCGCTCCCCTCCTCGTAGACCACCTTTTCGAGCAGCGCCTGGCCCAGCCCCTGCACGATGCCGCCCATCACCTGACCGTCCGCGAGCATCGGATTGATGATGCGGCCGAAGTCGTCCACCGCCCAGAAGCCCACGACCTCGACGACGCCGGTATCGGGATCCACCTCGACCTCGGCCGCATGGCAGCCGTTGGGGATGGTGATCTTGGCGCGCTCGAACACGGCGGACGAGGACAATGCGCCGGGCGCCACGCCGTGCGGCAGCCGCCCCTGCTCGAACGAAGCCTTGACGACCTCGGCCATGGTCGCGCTCTGATGGGTCTTGGCGTCGGTGAAGCGGCCCTCGGCAAACTTCAGGTCGTCGGACCGGGAATTCAGCAGGAAGGCGGCAATCTCCCCGGCCTTGACGAGCACCGCCTCCGCCGCCCGCAGCACCGCATTGCCACCCAATTCCATGCCGCGCGATCCGCCGTGACCGCCGCCGGTCGGGGTCGCCGCGGTATCGCCCTGAACGTAGCGGATGGCCGCGATGGGCAGGCCAAGTGTGTCGGCGAGAATCTGCGCATGGGCGGTTTCGTGGCCCATGCCGGTCGACTGGCTGCCGACCTTCAGCTCGACTGTGCCGTCGCTGGCGAACGCGACCGCGGCATATTCCTTGGGGTCCCCGCCGGTGCATTCAAGGTAGGGTGCCACCGCAAACCCGCGCAGCCGCCCCCGGGCTTTGGCGGCGGCGGCGCGCGCGGCAAAACCCGCGTGATCGGAGAGCTTCAACGTCTGGCGCAGCAGCTCGGGAAAATCTCCCGAGTCGATCTCGAGCCCCATGACTGTCTTGTAGGGCAGCGCCTCGCGCGGCAGCAGGTTGCGTGCCCTGAGCTCGACCGGATCGAGATCGAGCTTGCGGGCCGCGTACTCGACGATCCGCTCGATATGAAACGACGCCTCCGGCCGTCCCGCACCGCGATAGGGATCGGTCTGCGCGGTATTGGTGAAGACGGTGGTCGACTCGTACAGCATCGCCGGAAAGCGGTAGGGACCGCCCTGGGTCCGCGCTGTTCCCATCGTGGGGGTGAACGGTCCCATCGTGCCGCACCAGGCGCCGAGATTGCCGACGGTGGAGACGCGCAGCGCCTGGAACACGCCTTGGGCGTCGAGGGCGAGCTCGACACGGCTGACCTGATCGCGACCATGTGCGTCGGCCTGGAAGGATTCCGAGCGGTCCGCGATCCATTTGACCGGCCGCCCGAGCTTGCCGGCGGCATGCAGCAAGAGAGCCGGCTCGGCATAAAGGCAGTTCTTCACGCCGAAGCCGCCGCCGACGTCCGGCGCGACGTGACGCAGCTTGTCGGCAGGGATCTTCAGCATTCTGGCGAACACGTCGCGATTGGAATGGATGTTCTGCGTCGAGTTGGTGAGCGTGTAGCTGCCGCTGGCCGCATCATAGCTGGCGATTACGCCGCGCGGCTCCATGGCGACGGCGGTGACGCGATTGTTGACCACATCGAGCGCCACGGTGTGGGCTGCCGACGCGAACGCCGCCTCGGTGGCGGCGCGGTTGCCGAGCTCGAAGTCGAGGCAGGTGTTGCCGGCGATGTCCTCCCAGATGCGGGTTTGACCGGCCTGGCGTGACAAGGCAGGATCGGTCAGTGCGGGCAGATCCTCGTAGTCGATGGCGATCAGCTCGCTCGCCTCGCGCGCCTGGCGGTAGGTTTCGGCGATGACGACCGCAACCGGCTCGCCGACGTGCCGAACGCGGTCGATTGCGAGACAATGGTGGATCGGCTCGCCAAACGGGGTGCCGTTGCGATTCTTGCGGATGGCGTTCTTGGTCGGGATCGGCGCATAGCCCGTTTCCTTCCAGTCCGCGCCCGAGAACACCAGCAGCACGCCTTCGGCCGCCTGCGCGGCGCTCAAATCGATCGCGGTGATGCGGGCGTGCGCGCGGGAAGAGCGCAGGATCACGGCATGGGCTGCATGCGGCGGTACGATGTCATCGATGTAGCTGCCGCGGCCACTGACGAAGCGGTCGTCCTCGCGGCGGCGCACGGCCTCCCCGATCCTCACGTCTTGCATGTTGGTGGTCCTCAGGATGTGACAGACGTTGCGAAGTTGCAGCACCTTATTAGCTGATGCCGCCCCGGTCGAGTGCCGGATTTGCCGGGTGTCGAATGCGACCTCGGTGCCAAGCGTGTCAATCGATTGCAGCCACACGAAACGATCGCGGAGGCTCGCAACGCTCAAATATGCTCCACATTTCACGATAAGCAATTTCGATGTGGCGGCGATAGCGGTGCATATCGAACAGCGGGGTTGTTGATCGATTTGTGATCAGCCGCGTGCGCATGCTGTTCAGCAGGTCCCGGTCTCTGGCGAGTCTCAAGGCCAACGCTTCGTACTCCTCCGAAGACTGTGTGACAAGGTCGGGCAGCCCGATGGTTGTGAGGAGGCTTCCCGCCACGCGCGAGGCAAGACTGCGTCCGGCGCATGTGAGGACCGGCAGCCCCGCCCAAAGTGCCTCGCTCGCCGTTGTATGGGCATTGTAAGGCCACGTATCGAGGAACAAGTCGGCCAACCGATGACGGGCCAAATGGTCTGCGTGCGAGTGCAGCCGCACCGCAAATATCAGCCGGTCGGGATCGACGCCGCGCCCGCGCGCCGCTGCCTGCAAATTCCGCTTCACCAGTTCGCTGCTGCCGGCCAGCCAGAGCGCGCTTCCAGGAATTTGGTGCAGCAACCGCATCCAGACGTCAAAGGCGGAGGGCGTGATCTTATTGGGTGCGTTGAAGCAACACAGCACGAATGCCGCCTCGGGCAATCCGCATTCTCCCCGCGTCATGGCCCGATCGCTGATTGCGAGCGTATCGTCGCACGGCAGGAAGCAATCGGGCAGCACCACGAGTTTTTCTGAGAAGTGCTCGGCGCTGCCGAGGGGTGCGACGTGGCGATCCACCAGGGTGTAATCGATGAAGCTCGCGCCGCTCGTTCCGGGATGTCCAAGATACGACACTTGCACGGGCACCGGATGGCTGCTCAAGGCGGCGATGCGCCCATTTTCCGTATGTCCACCGAGGTCGATCAGGATATCAATGTTCTGCTCGCGCAAATAGGTGGCGAGCGCGTTGTCCGAAAGGTTTTCGACATCATGACAGTGGTCGAAAGCCGCCTGGATCCTGCCTCGCAATGCGCTGCCGTCGCTCGCGCTGGATGAGAACCCGTGCACCGCGAACGCGCCGCGGTCGTGCAATTCAATCAGCCGGGCGATGAGGCTGGCGACCGGGTGCTGCCTGAAATCCGCGGAAAGATAGCCGATATTGAGCCTGCTCCGGTCACGCGGCGCCCGCCTCGCCGGGGCTGGGGCCGGTGAACCGATCTTGTTGCGGACGTAACTGCGGGCGGCGCTGAATTGCAGGCCCGGATCGTCGCTGACGAACAGCACGGGCCCTGGCTCGGCCTCGCTGTCCGGCCGCACGCATTGTCGGGCGAGACGGTCGGCTTCCCCGGCAAAACCGGTCCAGTCGCAGATCCGGCACATAGTCATCACCAGATAGCCCGTGACGAAGCCGTTCCCGGCGGCCAGTTTCTGCGCGCGGCGGAAGCAGGCCGCTGCCTCGTCCAGGCGATCGAGTTTCGTGTGGGCAATGCCCAGATTGGCATAGGCTTCAGCATAGTCCGGCTTGATTGCGATCGCCCTTTGATAGCTGGCCAGCGCCTCGGCGGCACGGTTGAGCGCGATCAGGACATTGCCCCGGTGGGTAAGGGCCTCGGCATACATGGGCTTGGAGCTGAGCGCCTTGTCGTAGCTGGTCAGTGCCTCTGCGAAGCGCTTCAATTCGACGAGCGCGTTGCCGCGATTGTTCCAGGCCTCGGCCAAATCGGATTGCGTTGCCAGCGTCCTGTCGAAACATGCCAACGCATCCTCGGGACGTCGCAAGCGAAGCAGGGCATTGCCACGATTGTTCCAGGCCTCGAACAGCTGCGGTTCGATCGAGATGGCCGTGTCGCAACTTGCCAGGCAAGCTTCGTACCTCTTCAGATCGTTCTCCGCCGCCCCCTTGTTGAGCCAGGCGACCGCGTTGCGCGGCTGCCGAGCCAGCACACGATCCAGGCAGTTGAGGGCCTCGGAGCTGCGACCGGCGGTCTGCAGGGCGCATGCGTAGTTCATCACCAAGTCGAGATCAGATGGCGCCAGTCTGACCGACGTCTCGATCAGGGTCAGAGCTTCATCCCATCGGCCCTGTCGAGCGCGAACCAGGCCAAGCAGGTGGTTCGCATGGACGTGGGCAGGGTTTGCCTTGAGCACCCGCTTGAAACAGGACGCGGCGTCGACCAGTCGTCCGGCCTGATAGCAGGCAACACCCCGGTCGAACACGGCCGACGAACTTTGCTTGGAATTCATACGAGCTCGTAATCTGCCGACTTGATCCTGATGGAGTGTGTCATCTCTACCGCTCCTCTACCGCTCCGGCACGCCAGCGTCGATCGGCACACCCGGCGCGAACTTGGAGCGGCGGATGGCGAGCGCGGTCTTGACGCTGGCGACGTTGGGTGCGGCGGTCAGCTCATGGATGATGAAATCCTGGAACGTCGGCAGGTCGGGTGCGACGCATCGCAGCAGGAAATCGACCTCGCCCGACAGCATGGTGCATTCGCGGACGAAATCCCAGCCGTGCACCAGCGTCTCGAAGGCGAGCAGGTCTGCTTCCGCCTGGCTCGACAGTCCGACCATGGCGAATGCCGTCAGCTCGAAGCCGGCCAGACGCTCGTCGATGCTGGCAAAATAGCCCTTGATGAAGCCCTGCTGCTCGAGTGCCCGGACCCGCCTCAGGCAGGGCGGAGCGGAAATTCCGACGCGGCGCGCGAGTTCGACATTGGTCATGCGGCCGTCGGTCTGCAGCTCGGCGAGGATGCGCCAGTCGGTACGGTCGATGCGGTGTCGCATGGCTGCTTTCCGGCGCGGGTTGAGGATTCAGCGAAGGGCTGCGAACCGACCCGAGCGGGACGGGCGCACAGCTTACCAGAATTCGGGCGCATGTCGCCAAGCCCCGATCGCGTGCGGGCCGACCAGGTTTGCGCTGCCGCTACGCTTTGTCCCTTGGTGTTTCTCGCCGGGCAGTGGGAGATGATGAGGCTGCTTGAGAGTCGCGGTTTTTGGCGGTTACCGAATTCATGCAACCAAGGGGATCCGATGCACCGGCGTTTGCCATCGCCCGATACCGATAGCGTCGAGAAGCGGTTGCCCTGCGTGGCGCTGCGGGGCTGGATCATCACCGACGGCAAGATCGGCATGGACGTGCAGTGCCGGGGCGTTGCCGACGCGCTCGGTCTGGACTATGAGGTCAAGCACGTCACTCCGAGCGGCATGCGCGGCTTGCTCGCTCCTTGGAGCTGGCCGAGCCCGCGTGAGCGGCTGGGCGCTCCCGGCAGCCTGCTGGCGCCGCCGTGGCCCGATATCGCAATTGCGACTGGGCGGCAGTCGATCCCCTACCTGCGCAAATTGTCGCGCCTGGCCGGTCACGCCACCTATTACGTCGTGCTGCAGGACCCCAAGATGGGTGCCGCAATTGCGGATCTGGTCTGGGTGCCGCAGCATGACCGGCTGATCGGGCCCAACGTCATCCGCACGCTGACAGCGCCTCACAGCTATTCGCCGGCCCGGCTTGCCCTGTTGCGCGAACGCGTGCCTGAAGCGATCGCGGCGCTGCCCCGCCCGCGCATCGCTGTGATCGTCGGGGGACCGAGCGGAGCCTATAAGTTCACGACCGCCGATGGTGCGTCGCTGGCGCAATCGTTGCGTGCCCTGGCTGGGCTTGGTGCGAGCTTTCTGATCACCCCATCGCGCCGAACCCCTCCTGCAGTGCTGGGATTGGTCGATGCCGCAACACGGGACTGCCCGCGCATCTTGTGGAATGGAGAGGCCCCTAATCCCTATCCGGATTTTCTCGCCCATGCCGACTACCTCGTGGTGACTGGGGATTCTGTGAACATGACCGGCGAGGCTTGTGCAACCGGGCGGCCCGTGTACGTGTTCGAGCCGGTCGGCGGCTCGGCCAAGTTTCGGCGCTTTCATGCGGCATTGCGCCAGCATGGGGCGACACGTCGCCTGCCTGCGGCTCCGACGCACCTTGAGAGCTGGCACTACGAGCCGCTAGATTCGGCCTGCCAAATTGCGAGCGAGATCGAGCGCCGCATCGCCTTGCGCCGCCGGCACCTGCCCGCCGGCGGGCGCTTTTTGCACGCGTGAGTGCTTGACCTGTGGACCATTCGAGGAGCCAGCGGCCGATGTCACATTTGAATCTCGACAAGCTGCGCTCCGCGCCGCTGCAACGCGAACCCTACCTGTACACGATCGTGCCGGGATTTCTCTCCGCCGAGAGCCTGCACCGGATCAACGCGACCTATCCCCACATTGAAAAGGGCGGCTCCTACCCGATCGAGACGCTGGATGAGAACATGACCATCAAGCAGGTGATCGAGGAGCTGGATGGGCCGGAGTTCGAGGCGGCCATTGCGGAGAAATTCTCGGTCGATCTGACCGGCAGGCCGAAAATGTATTCGCTGCGCGGCTATACCCGCGGCAAGGATGGGCAGATCCATACCGACAGCAAGGACAAGATCATAACGGTCCTGCTGTACCTCAATGAGAACTGGCCGCACAAAGGCGGCAAGCTGCGGCTACTGAAGAATGGCCAGAACGTCGAGGATTTCGTCGCCGAGGTGGAGCCCGACAACGGCACGCTGCTGGTGTTCAAGCGCTCGGACAATTCCTGGCATGGCCACCACCCCTTCGAAGGGCCGCGCCGCTCGCTGCAGATGAATTGGATGACCAGTGGCGGCTGGAAGGGCTGGCACAAGGCGCGCCATACGCTGTCGGCGGCGTTGAAAAAATTGACGGCGGTGGAGTAGCCGGGCCATACCGGCAAGGAGCGGCATCGACCGGACAAAGGTTGCCAAGGACGCGCCAGGTCGGATCGGTCAAAACGATTGTCTGCTCGCGTATACTATTGATCTTTCACCATATTGCGAGTTTGTTTACGGATCGGGGCAGCGCTGCGGGACCGCCCACCGGCGCACACTTACGCTGCCCTACTTTCTCCGCTATGGTGCCGCAAAACAAACGGGTCAGAGGTGCGGGGAGAGCGGTTCCTGATGACGAGCGTAGAGTACGGCTTGCAGCCCGACGGCGAGGCGCCGATCAATCCCTATAGTCTAATGGAGTCGGTCAACGTCGCTAGCGATAGCGCCAACACAGCTTGGATCATTTTTCTCGGCCTGATGGCCTACATCACCATCGCGGCGGCGGGCGTCTCGCATCGCGATCTGCTGGTCAACTCGCCGCTGGCCCTGCCGGTGCTGCAAGTTTCGATCGACATGACGCGCTTTTTCATGTTCGCGCCGTTCGTGCTGGTGCTGCTGCATCTGGGCGTGCTGGTGCAACATGTGCTGCTCGCCCGCAAGGTGGTCGAGTTCGACGACGCCGTGCAGTTGCTCGAGGCCAGCGATCGCCGCACGCATCCACTGCGGCTCGAGCTGCATTCCTATTTCTTTCCGCAGGCGCTCGCCGGCCCCAAGCGGAGCCGCATCATGGGCCTCGTCCTGCACGGCATGTCGTGGCTGACGTTGGTGATCCTGCCGGTGGTGCTGCTGCTCTACATCCAGGTGGTGTTCCTGCCCTATCACAGCACCGCCATCACCTGGGGGCATCGCATTGCGCTTACCATCGACATCGTGGTGCTGGTTTCGATGGGGGTGTTTCTGACCCGCATCGAGACCTCGTTCTTCCGTGCCTTCAGTCGCATTGGTCGTCAGCATCCGTTGACGATCATGCTGACGTCGATGGTGCTGGCGCTGGTCGGCTATTTCTCGTTCTTCGTTGCGACGGTTCCAGGCGAGGCGCTCGACCGGCTCAATCGCGACCTGTCGGCGGCGACCGTGAACGGCACGGGGCGAGATGCGGCATTCGGATTCCATCTGCCGATGATTGGTGCCACGCTCGATGGCACCTTGTTCGGCATGTTTCACCGCAATCTGGTGGTGACCGATCTGCCGCTCGTGTCGGAAAAGGACGCCCAGCCCGGCGAGCCGACCCTCAACCTGCGCAACCGCGACCTCAGATACGCCAATCTGGCGCGCGCCAAGCTGTTCCAGGCCGACCTCACCGGCGCGGATCTGGGGGGCGCAATTTTGATCGGTGCCGATCTGCGCAATGCCCGCCTGACCTGCTCCAACCTCAACGCCCTGGTGTTCGAGCGCAACCGGCCGGCGGCCGGCTGCACCAATGGTCGGGATGCCAACTTCACCAAGGCCAAACTGATGGGCGCCTTCATGGAAGGCGTGGACTTGCAAGGTGCCAAGCTCGAGGAGGCGGATCTCGAGGGCGCGGTGCTTCGGTTCGCCCGGCTGACAGACGCCAACTTCGCGTACAGCCGCCTCGACCGGGCTGACGTCAGCGGCGGCGTCGCCATGCAGCACGCCAATTTTCTGCTCGCATCGCTGCAGGGAGCGAACCTGACCGACGGCAAGATGCAGGCGGCCAATCTATCGAGCGCCTCGATGCAGGGTGCGTTGCTGGCGCGCGCCCGACTGCAGGGCGCCAATCTCGGCAGCACGGAGCTCGGTGCCGCGGACCTCAGCCAGGTGAAGCTGCAGCTGGCGGTGTTGAGCGGGGCCAAGCTCGGCGGGGCAGATCTGCGCGGTGCGGAAATCTGGATGACGACGCCGCCGGCTGCAGAGGACCTCGTGCTCGCCGATACGACGCGCATTGATATCAAGGCGCCCGAAAAGCTGGATCTGGAGTCGCTGACCCAGGAAATCGACGGCCTCTCCGCGGACGTCCAAGCCCAAGTGATGGAGGTGCTTGGCCCGATGCTGAAGGGCAAGGAGGACAGCCAGCAGTGGGGGCGGTCGGCGGAGTTCGCGCGCTGGCAGGGCATGCTTGCCGGAGGTGCCGCGTCACAGGCGGATACGTACAAAGGACAGATTACGGATTATCTGTCGAAGCTGATGTGCCGGGTGCATTGGTCGAATGGTGCGATCGCTGCCGGTGTGGCCCGCCGCGTGACGCTGGCGCGTGACGAGTTCAGCTTCAAGGGCGATATCGCCAAGCTCTATGGCAAGCTCAAATCGGACGAGTGTTCCGCCGCAAAATCGCTGGCCGACAAGGAGAGCAGCCTGCTCAAGGAGCTGTCGATCGCCGCAGATCCGGACGTCGGCAAGTGAGGCACCTGAGCGACGCGCCTGACGGTTCTGACCATCTCAGCCGATGATCAGGCGGCTGCCGATCAACAGCAGAACGCCGGCGAGCAGCGGCAGCAGATAGCGT
>Ga0209069_10000802_pt1 | contig 15173 bp, 11 predicted proteins | sample Str013_2_FD_187202 | JGI IMG/M metagenome (GOLD analysis project Ga0209069, IMG submission 187202) | Freshwater sediment microbial communities in response to fracking from Pennsylvania, USA - Straight Creek_MetaG_SC_2013 (SPAdes) (version 2) | ecosystem: Environmental > Aquatic > Freshwater >...
GTCCTGTTCTGGGCCGGCCGCACGAAGACGATCCCGTCCATGCCCATCTGCACGTGCTCGACGTCCTCGTTGTGGCAGTGGTACATGTACGTGCCGGGATCGGTCGGGTGGTAGTAGTACGGGAAGTCCTTGCCGATCCCCACCGAGATCGACATCTCGGGTACCCCGTCGAACAGCGGCAGGGCGTTGCGGAAGCCGTGCCAGTGAATGGTGTGCGGGTCGGTCAAGTCGGGACGCTGCGCCAAGCCCAGGTTGCTGAGGGTGATCTGGATGGCGTCGTTCTCGTCGAAGTACATCAGTGGGGCCGAGTGCTGCACGTGACCCTTCTGCGCCAGGATCCTCGTCTCGGTCGTGGTCCCCGGCGTCGGTCCCGGAGCATCTAGAACGGTGACGTCACGGAACCCGAAGACGTACGTGGTTCGGCCTCCTGGCGCGAGCGGATCGGGTGCCAGCGTTGCGCCGAGATCGTTCTTGATCGTTCCCGTCGGGATCGAGATCCAGCCGTCCGATCCGACCAGGTGCTTGTAGACCGTCGGCGCTGGCGAGGTCGGCCCGGCAGCGGCGGCGGCGTCGACACCGACGAGCGGGTGCAGCACCCGGCCCCGCCACTTCGGGAGCAAACCGGCACCGGCGGCGACGACACCGAACCCACCACCGGCGACTAGCAGCTGTCGCCGGCTGAACTTCTTGTTGCTTGCGTCAGTGCTCACGAGGCTCTCCCATTGTCGGGGACGGTGATCGTTGTTGGTTCAGGACCGGTGTCATCACGGGACGGTCCCGCCGCTGAAGTTGTCGACACGTGCGCCGCTCGGGAGTTGCATGCCGATCCGGCCGGTGCCGGCGAAGGCGGCGACGGCGTTGCTGTGACCGAGGTAGGTGGTCGTGGTGCCCGCCGTCCGCCACACGTCCACTGACCCGTCGGCGTTGGCTACCGCTGTCAGGGTGCTGCCGTTGGCGAATGCGCCGGCAAAGGTGCCCTGCGTCGTGGATGCAAGACCGAAGTTCGTCGTCGTCTCGACGACGACCCCGCTCGCGGTGACCCGCACGCGGATGAAGTTCGGTGCCACGCCCAACGCCGCAGTTCCGCTCGCCTTCAAGATCAGGCTGTCCCCGATGAACGTCGAGTTGGCGATCGTGAAGGCCGCACCCTGCTTGGCGCCGAAGCCGGCGGCGGGGACGTTCCAGTAGGCGTTGCCAGGCAACGTTGCGTTCGCGACACCGGTGCTGGTGCTTGCAGGTGTCGTATCGACGATCCGGATGGCCGCGGCACCGAACAGGGTGAGCTGGCTCCAGTTCGTGCCCAAGGTGTTGGCGTTGGCTCGGTTGAAGTTGTCGAGCACCCCGAGCGTCGGCAACGGAACGATGATCGTGTCGGTGTCGGTCGCGCTGTTGTTGCCCATGATGGGGTCGCTCGTGCCCGCCGGAGTCGCCACGGTGGCCGTGTTGGCCAGCGAGCCGCTCGCGTTGGCTGCGACCGTGGCGTTCAATGTGAACGTGGCCGAGCCGCCCGCCGGCAATGTGACCGTCGTGTTGATGTTGCCGGTACCGCTCGCTGCGCCGCACGCCGATCCACCGGGGGCGGTACACGTCCAGGTAGCACCGGTCAGGGCGGCGGGAACGTTGTCCGTCACCGGAGCCAGCGCCACCGCACCCGGGCCGGCGTCGCCAACCGTGATGGTGTAGTGCACGACGTCGCCGGGATGGATACTGGCGACGCCATCATCCTTGGTGATCGACAGGTCGGCCTGGGCGCCGGGGAACTCGTCGGCGCCGCTGTCGAAACCGCCCAACGCCGGACGGCCCTGGTTGTCGATGTCGATCGCGGGGGCGGCGATGCTTGCCGGTGGCTGCTGGTAGGTAGGCGCCGCCTTCGACGCTGCACCAGCGTTGAAGGCCGACGAGGTCGTGGCGCTCAGGTGGTAGTCACCCATGATCGACACCGGGATGTCCTGGGCGACGATCACGCTGGCCACGAAGTTGGGGTTGCCTCGCCAGGGCTGCGCCAACACCGACACGTCGAACGGAGCGTTCACCAACGGGTCCTGGTCGACCTTGTTCGTCGGGCTGGCAACCACGTCGTTGTGGTTGATGGTCTCGGACTGGAGCACCGAGTTCGTCGGAGCGAGCCGGAAGGTCGTGCCCGGCACGCCCATGTCCCAGTGGTTGAGCGGCGTCGCGTCCGGGTTGCCGAGCACGTCTTTGCCGCCGATGCCACGAACGACACCGCCGGCCGGATCCCACGTCCCCGCTCGGTTGTCCCAGAAGATGTTGTTGAACTGCAACGGGTTGCTGAACAATGGCGAGCCAGCAGGCAGGGTCGCCTGCAAGAACGTGTTGTTCATCGCTGTCGACAGACCCGCTGGCGCAGGTTGACCGTTGCTCGTCGCCGCCGTAGCCGTCGTGACGTTCTTCATGACGGTGTTGTTGTAGAAGCGCACGTTCGGTGCGTTGTCGATCGCTACACCGCCGCCCTCGTGGGTGGAGATGTTGTTGACGATCATGTTGTTGTAGACGTTGTACGGGAAGTTGCCGGCGGTGAGGAAGCGCAGACCGCCGCCGTCGTCGTTGGCCAGGTTGGCCTCGACGAGGTTGTTGTAGATGTTCACGGCACCGGCACCGGCGCCGAACGTGGTCGCGGCGTTCGGACCAGTCGGCGGTTCGCCGGCGATGATCACGCCGCCGCCCTCGTCGTAGGAGCCGTTGAAGTAGACGCGGTTGTCGTGGATGGCGCCGCCGCCACTCAAGCCGAAGTGGCTGATGGCACCGCCGTACTCGTTCGAGAAGTTGCCGCACAGGTCGTTGTTGTTGACCTCGTACGAACGCGCCCCGGTGAAGATGCCAACCGCGCCGGCAAGGTTCGTGCCGCCGTTGTTGAGGATGCGGTTGTTGGCGACATGGATGCCGTCGTTGTTGTTGTCACCCACGAGCGGTGTCCCGATCCGGATCGCCCCGTAGGCGCCGGCGTTGCTACGAACGATGTTGTTCGTCAGCTGCAGGTACTTCGTGGACGCAAGCGCGACAACCGCACCACCCTGGTTGGGGTTGGTCGGCGTGTTGTTGCCGCCACCGACCTGTGACCCGTTGCCCAACGTGTTGACGTTCGGCACGAAGTCCATCACGTCACCGTTCTGGATCGTCATGCCGTCGATGGCGGCCTTGTAGGACGACGTGTACTGGTTCGCGCTGGTCGCCACCGACAAGACGACCTCACCTTCGGGTGGGGCGACGGTCGCTGGATTAAGCGGCAGGCCGTTCGGGCCGATGATCGTCCCGACGGAGGCCAACGTCGTCTGCCAGCCGGCGTCACGGGCACCGTCGGTGCCGAAGCCGAGACCGTCGAGGACCGTGCCCTTCTCGTCCGTGTTCAGCAGGGCACCCGACCCAGGATCGGTGTAGATGCCACCAGGGCCAACGCCTTGCACCTTGACGGGCGAGTGGATGATGACGTTCTCGAAGTACGACCCGAACGGGTTGAACGTGTCGGTCGGACCGGGGTAGACGACGACGAGCTTGTTCGAGCTGCTCGTCGCGGCGGCATCGAGCGCGTCTTGGAGGGCGTGCTCGTAGCCGCCGGTGTTGTGGCTGGCCGCGGCCGGGTCATAGGCCTTGCCGGCCCCGACCTCGAGCACGGTCGGGTGGTATCCGCTCCCACCGGAATCGAACAGGTGCAGCGTGATGCCGTTGACCGAACGCTGGCCGTTGGCGCCCTGGACGATCACCTGGTGTGGCCCGGACGGGAAGCTCGCTGGTGGGCGGATGACGATTTGGGTATCGGTCCAACCGGGCTGGATCCATCCAGGCCGCGCCACGCCGTCTACGAGAATCGTGCCTGGTGTGGTGCCGAAGTACTGACCTTTGATGGTCCGGTTGCGCGTCGCGCCGGACTCGGCATCGGTCACGTAGGGCTTGTCGATCGAGAAGAACTCGGGCACCTTGGGCGCGGTTGGCTGCGCGGGATCGTTGGCGAGACACTGCGCCGGATGAGCCTGTTGCGCGCCGGGGTTCTCCACCGCGAACGCGACCGGGGTCGGTGCCAGGTCAGACGGCAGGCTCACGCCGGGCCACACCTCGAAGAACCCGCCGATCGTGCGGTACGCCGGGTTGTAACCCGGGTTCGGATGCGCGGGTTGGCCGGGGTCGTTGGCCAGGAAGCGGTAGATGCCCGGACACGGGCCGGCGGGGAGCGGACAGTTGTAGCTCGACGTCGACGGCAAGATCACCTCGTAAGCGCCCTGCGGGTCGGTTTGGATCGTCCTCACCAGTCGGTTCGAGAAGTCGTAGATGCCGATCGGCATGTTCGGGATGCCGTACTTCTCGCCGTAGAACAGTTCCTTCGGGTTTGTCGACAAGTTCACGTCATCGACGGCAATGCCGAAGATGCGGCCCGGCATCGGGACCGGCGTCTGGCCTTGCGTGCCCTGGGTGTGCCACATGAAGTTGGGCGTGGCCGAGCGACCATTACGGACGGTGACGAGCCGGGCGTCGCACAACGGCTTGCGCAGTCCCTGGTACGGACTGCCGCCACCGGCCACGAAGTCCGGGTTGTAGATGCCCGACGTCGTCGCCGGGTTCGCCGGATCGAAGTGGGCGTCGGCCGTGCTGGACACGACGTTGACCGTGTGCAGCGCACCGACGCACGGGAACGGCGGGATGGCCGGCGTGACGCTCACCGGTGGCGTGCGGTTCGGTGACGGCGGGTTGACCGGTGTCTCGCCCGGGGCGACGAACTTGTCGCCCGACAAGATGTTGACCTCTTCTTCCTTGGTCACCTCGAGCGTCGGCTTGCCGGTCGTCGGGTCAACCGGGCTCTGCGGCTGGACGATGTAGTCGGCCGGCGGAATCGTGATCGGGGCGGCGAGCGCGGCGCCCGTCGTCGGGTCGTGATCGATCTGGGTGAAGCCGTAGTTGCCGGTCACCTGCATGAAGGGACCGACGCTGTTGTTGCCCACCTGGCTCGACATCATCGGCGCCTCGAGGCAGTCGTGCCCGCCAGGATCGGTGCCACCACCGGGTAGCGGGTCACCGCCGAGCGCCGGCAGGACTTGCTCGGCGACGCGGCTGCCGTCGGCGCCACGCGCCGTGCAGTCGGTCGGGCGCTTCCACGTCTCGCTGACGTAAGGCGCGAACAGGTCGATGGGGTTGCCCGAGGAGTCCGAGAGCTTGACGTAGGCGCCGTTCTGCGGGTTGGCCGGGTCGTTGATGGTCAGGTAGTTGTTCGACCCGAACGCAGTCGTCGTCGGCGTGCACGTCGCACCGGTCGGTGCGGCGACGGTCGGATCGCACTTGACCGGCGCATACAAGTGCACGGGGATGCCCGAGACGCCGGGCTGGTACGACTCATTGGCCGAGAAGCGGGCGTCGAGCTCGTTGCGAGTCGTGTCGTAGACCATCTCACCGACGATGCCGCCATTGACGGGGCCAAGGCTGGCGTTGGCAGGCGACTCGTAGGGGTGCACCGCCCAGTCCATCCGGGTCTGGTGCCCGATCAGGTTGAACGTGCTGACGTCGACGAAGCCACCGTTGGCCATCACCGTCGTCTCTGTGGGCTGGTTCTCCGTCTGGTAAGTGACCCCGACGGTGTAGAACTGCTCCCAGTAGCCTTGAGCGACCACCCACTGACCGAGCGGATAGGTGCGCGGGAAGCTGTAGTTGCCGTTGGCGTCGGTCGTGGCGGTGTTGTCGCCATAGAACTGCACCGAGTTGTCGCGGCCGAGCAGGTTCAACTTGAGGCCCGGGATGCCCGCCTCGCCGGGATCGCACTTGCCGTTGCGGTTGGTGTCGTTGCACACCTTCCCCTTGACCTGGCTGTGCCATGCCGCGACGTCAAGGACACCCATGTCGATCGCCTGGCCGTTGACGACGCTGACGTTCGCCTGGGTCAGCAGGTACGCCTGGTCCTCATCCCAGAACGTGAGCACGTAGTCGCCGTCCGGGACGTTGGTGATCGAGAACGTGCCATCGGTGTTGCCGCGGCCGACGTAGACGGTGTCGTCGTTGCGGGCCGTGTCGATCAACGAGATCAGCGGCTGATTGATGTTCTCGATGATGTGCTTGCCGTTGCCACCGAAGTTGAGGCCGCCCACCTGTGGCGTGTACTCACCGATACCGACGACGGTGCCCTTGATCGAGCCGGTCGCCAGCGACGGGGTGGTGTAGTTGCAGCAGGTGGTCGAGTTGACCGTCACACCGGAGGCTGTTTGCACCTGGACGAAGCCGAACTCGGCGAACGGGAATGGTTCGGCGCCCTGAACGAACTCTGGGTCGTAGCCGTTCCAACCTTCGATCGACCAGGTGTCCCAGTCGTGCCAGCCCTCGAGCGTGCTGGTTTGGAACCACACCTGCCCGTTCGGCGCGGTCACTGTCGATGCGTAGCGATCGGGCCCCAGGTAGGGAATGGTGATCACGCCGTTCGCGTCGCTGAAGCAGTGTCCGCCGACGGTCTGGACGAGCGGCTTGCCATCCGAACCGAACAACATCAGACCGCTGCCGTCGTGCTGGTACATCGTGCAAAGCGGGTTGCCATACCAGTCAGTGGTGACCGGTCCGAGCACATCGTCGAGGTGGCCTTCGAACCCTGGAAGGTTCGCCTCACCGGTGTCGTACGCGCCGTTGGTCTGAGTGTCGTTCCAGACCTTCATGCGCACGGTCGTGAGCGGCAGCGGATAGGGCTGCATGTCGACCGTCACGTTCTCGCTGTGGCCGACGGTCGCGCTGTTGTCGGATAGCGGAAGGCTGAACCACTGGCCATCGATCTTGAAGCCATCAACGTGGCACGTGACCGTCGAGCTTGCGGTGCAACCAGGGACGTCGTACCCATCGGCTGTCACCGAGATCATGTAGCTACGGTTGGGGTTGTGGTCGTTCTGAACCCAGCCCGATGTGTCAATCCCCTTTGTCGGATTGCCTGTCAGATCTGGGGCGAACACCGTTTCATCACCTTGCGCGACGATCTCTGAATCCTGCGCACCGTTGGGCCCGCCGACTGCTGTCGTGCCCGCCTTGATCGAGTGGATGGCCGGCCACTGGCAGTTCGCCGGATAGGCCGGATCGCCACCGCGCGACTGCGGCGTGCACGCATAGTTCGAGTTCTTCGTGTCCGTCGCACCAAGGTTCGCGCCGTAGCGCGTCGGATCACCGGTGTCGTCCTGTACGACTACCCAGCGGTACTTCGGGATCGCCTGACCCTGGGCGAGGCCCGACGGGATCCACTGCCGTCCGCTCTCGACGCGCAGCCGCAGCACACTCGTCGTGGGCGGCGCCGCGGCAGCCGGTGTCCCACTCGTCAGCGGGATCATCACTAGTCCTGCCACCAACAACGCAAACGCGGCCATCACGCCGCGCGGCATGAACCTCGAATCGACAGTGCGACCTCGACTTGTCTTCATGGCAGCCCTCCCGGACATCTACCGAAGCGTCGAGCGCGACGGTCGGTCACCCGCCCGCCAACACTCACCTCGTGCACCGAACCACAGCGCTCGTGCCGGAGGTTGAAGATGAAGAGATCGTCATCTCAATCACATGCAGGAGCTCTGGAGTGAACCGGCTGCGAGGCGGATAGTGCTCGCAGCGATCCCGCCGAGCGACGAGAGCTGGGCACGGCGGACTTCCTCCAAGATCGCAGCTCGCCTAGGAGGTAGGAACGATGACCCGACTGTTCGGCAGACGTAGCCGTTGGCCGTGGGTGCACGCACCAGCAAGGCGCATGAATGTGGATCCCAGTGCTCGCGACCGATGAGGCCACGGTCGTCGCCACGCCCATGAAGGTCGACCTTGCCCTCGTCGAGCTCGTGATCGACGCCGCGCGCAGCGAGCAGACGAGACGCGCGCTTGCGACATTGAGCTGCGATCCGGCGATTCTCACAAACGCCATCCGGATCGCGGAGGTCGCCGCCAACTTCGGTGGAATGACATGCTCCGCCGTCGAGGAGCTGCGCGCTGCTCTCGACTTGGTTCAATGACTTCGACGCCGGCAGCCGTGGTGCATGGGCAATAGGAACTGGTGCCGAGGGATGGCGGACGGCATTGTGGTGAGCAGTACCGAGGGCGCGGCGCGCGCGACCACGCCAAGCTGCGACCCAAGACAATGCCGACGGTGTCACGCGGTGGCGACTGCGGACCCGCACTTCGATACGGAGCGCGTATCCGCTGACGAACACCTGCAACCAGACCTGACCATGCGGCTCGCCGACCCAACCCGATTAGTGGACGATCTTGATGTTCGGCGTTCTCAGTGTTCACGGCCTTGGTGACCGTTTGGTCTGTCCCGCGTTCGCTATCGCCGCGCGCCATGGCAGCGAATTGACTACCACTCGCGTGCTGGCACTCTAGACGTTTAGCGATGACAGTGCGACTTTCGGCTAACAACGAATACTACCTTTGGAGGGCGGCCATGCACGGGAGCGGGGTTCTAACTCGGACGGAGAAGGGCCCACGGGTCGAAATCCAACCGATGGCAGCGGAAGCGGTCGGCGCTACTGCGTTGTGCGCCGTTGCGTTGATCCACTTCATTGACTTCTTCAGCAAATGGCACGAGACGCGCTACATCGCCGTCCTGTACCTCCTCTTGATCGCCGGCAGCCTCGCCGCCGCTGCGCTCTTGTTGGTCGGCAACAGGCGCGCTGGTTGGCTACTCGGCGGCACGCTCGCCGCCCTCACCTTGACCGGCTACATCATCAGCCGAGAGTGGGGACTCCCCCGCGCCGCCGGCGACGTCGGCAAGTGGACCGAGTCCCTCGGCGCTGCTTCCATGTTCATTGAAGGCATCGTCGTCGTGCTCAGCGCAGTCATGATTCGCATCCACCGGTCCGCGACCGGCAGCCGGTAGCGAATCGTGACCGGGTGCACGCGGCAGCTGACACCGGTCGGCAGCTGCAGTCTCGTCAACAGGGAACAGCGTTCAAGATGAGCGCTCGCGACGTCAGCGCAACGACGACTCTGAGCGCTGGCCTCGCGCATCGGCCGGCAGTCGGGGCTGGGTTGCGTCCGTGGCCGGGTGCCGATCTCGTGGTGAGGAGATCGCCTGATGTTCTGCTTTTCTGCCAGGTCGGCGCACGTCGACGCGGCCGGCCGTGTCTGTGAAGGCGCGAGTAGGTCTGCCCCAGTGTTTGTAGTACGTCGATGCCTCTGGCAGAGCGACGCCACAACAGGCAGTATTCGGCTTGTGTCGAGTTCACGTCGTTTCGTTGACGGTGTGCATCGCGACCGTCGTGTTCGTCGGCATTGGATCGTTGCTCGCCGCCAGCGGACACGGTCCGAGCAGCAGGTGGTGCGGTCGTGACGGCGGGGTGCGTGATCATGCTCGATGGCCCGTCAAGCGCGGGCAAGACGACGCTTGCTGCTGCGCTCCAGCACCGTTTCGCGGCGATTGGCGAGTGCTGGTTCGTGCATAGCGTGAACGACTACTTCGCCAGGATCCCGTTCGAGTGGGTCACTGCCGGGTCACATGTCGGGATACACGCTGACGACGGTGTGGTGCTCGAGATCGTCGATGGCGTCTTCCGGATGCGGATCGGACCGATTGGACGCCAGGTGCGCGGTGCGTGGCGCTGTGCTGTCGGTTGTGCAGCACGGGCCGGCCTCAACGTCATCGCTGATGATGTCGTGCTAACCGCTCAGGAATGGCATCAATGGCAGGTCGAGCTCGACGGGCTCGACACGTACTGGGTCCGCGTCCAGATCGCGCTCGACGTCCTCGAAGCCCGAGAATGGGCACACGGTACTCGCATGCCTGGCCATGCTCGCGCCGACTACCGCGACGCCTACCGCTACCCGATCTACCACACCGAGGTTGACACCGGGACACTCGACCCAGATGCCTCGGCCGCCGCCGTCCACGCCCGATGGCGCGCTCGGACCAAGTGACACCTGGCCGATCGCCGATGACGTTCGCTCGACCGCAGTCAAACACATTGTCCGAGCCGACCAAGCCCTGGCCGAGTGCTTCGCGCACCCGATCGGGACTCCAACACCGACGCGGCAGGAACCAAGACCTCGCCTGTCAATCGTGCCCAAATGGGTCGCGATGCGATCGAACCCGCACGATATCGGCGCACCATACGCCGGTTCCGACCTCGACAGACCCGCTCGTAACGGCCCGCGCGCGGTATTGGCAGGTCGTGGACTGGTCGATGTCGTGGCTGTTCGCGACTTCACGCGGGGATCGCGCTGGGCGTCGACGTGGGCGGCGTGCGTGGGGCACCGGCTCAGCACGCGCTTGGACGAGTTGGCGATGGCTGCGGCCCGCGGCGCTGGGCTCGGCACTCCAGGTTCAACTTGTGGTGTTGGGGGCGAACATCGGGGGCCCGACGCGTCAGGGAACGGGGCGGCTGGACGTTGGTCGCGGACCGGATGCTCGGCGGTGACGATCCGTCGGAGATCGATGTTCTCGACGTGCTGGCATTGGCCCAACCAATCAAAAGTGTTTCTTGTTGTGGGAGGGCGGGCGTGCTCGCCGAAGACACGGGCGGCAGCATGGGTCGGATGTACATCGTGCTCGCCGGCACGGCGCGTGCCGAGGTCGACGGGCACACCGTCGCTGACTACACGGCTGGCGACCATTTCGGCGAGATCAGCCTGCTCGCCGGCGGGCCCGGTTCGGCAACAGTCACCACGACTAGCGTGGTCGTGGCGATCCACTGCTAGGACACCGAACGACCCTGATGCGCGGGCATCAGGGTCGCCGTGCGTTCGAGAGGATGCGGCGGTGCGGTCGTGGATGAAAGTTTGCTGCGCAACGACGCTCAGACGGATCCGGTAAGTGCCGGTCTCTAGGTGGGAGCGCCCGTTGGCAGGAAGCGATCGTCGTCTGACGCCCGGTTGCGAGGATCCGACCGGTGTGCCTCGCACGCCGTGTGCATCGCCGCCGGTTCAGTCGGGTGGAGCTTCCTCTCCTGCGGCTGATGCGTCAGTCATCACACCTCCTTGTCGAAAGGGTTTGCACCGTTCGACTACTACAGCGTGAACCCAAGATGACACGAATTCAAGTCGTGACTTCGGCGGTCGCGGCATGACCGGGTGCCGACCGCCGGCATCGCCGACTGGGTCGTCACAGCGCGGTCGACCACGGACACGACGAACGCGACCGTCATGTCGCTGGTGTTCGAGCACCCGCGAACGCTGCCGCCGCGACCGCCACGACGTCGTCATCCCGATCGAGTGACGGCGCGACATGGCGATGTGGATGCGCCTCGCCGCCGGATGATCTCCTACGTGGTCGGGCCCGCGGTGATGGTCGTCTCGCTCGTCGCGACCAGTTGCGGGTTCAGCAACGGCTGGCTGGTGGCGCTATAGGCGTTCGTCGTCTCGACGGCGAACTTCATCGTCGTGTTCGGGCTCAGGCTCGAACGAGCGATGCCTCAGCGTGGGGCATTCATCCTCTCGGCGACCCACAACTGCCCAAGGACATCGGCCACGGCATCATCGTTGGCGGGTTGGGTCGACCGCTCGCCGGCCTGCGCCGCCAGCACGATTGGGCTCCTCGGCGTCACCGGTTTGATCGATCGACACGTCCACCGGTGGCCGGGCGGGTGGCCGGTCGCCGTCCAGGTCCTGTTGACCCTGCTCCTGTCGAGCTACGTCGGCTACTGGACGCTTCGCTGGTTCCACCGGGTCGGCTGGCTTCGGCCGTTCCATGCCGTGCACCACGCGATGGACATCGGCAAAGTAGGCGGAAGCGGTCTCGAAGAGGAACCCGTCGCACGCGAATGTCGCCGAGCGTTGTGCGCGCGTCGTCGGCGACGCCGCGATCGTGCGTGGGGTTGGGCGGTCCCGGCTCGTCGGAGCGGACCTGAGGCAAGGTCCTCGATCCGGGGTTCTCGGAGAGTGGCGTCGCATGCTGCGGCCGTAGCGCGACGCGCAGGTCAGTGGCATTGGCATCGATCGTCTCGGACGCGCACTCGTGGAGCACCGTGGCAAGGGGGCTTGTCCATCGTGCGCCGGCGCGAACCGTTTGCTCGCGGTGGTGTGGATGCCGTGCGGGATGTTGCTAGGTTTGTTTGCGTCTACGGGGATGGTGTAACGATCCGAGGAGCCGGTCGATGGCGGCGGTGAAGCGGTCGACGTCGTTGTGGAGCCTGGCGATCAACATCGCGCCCTCAAGGTCGCTGACGATGACCCGCGCGGTGTGTTCGGCCGAACCGTCGAAACGCAGGGATCCGTCCTCGCGGCCTGATGCGAGCACGGTGGCGAGCCAGCTTTCGTTCTGATCGAAGAACTGGAGCACCGCGGTGCGCATGGGTGCCGGTAGGGTCTGGTACTCGGCGGCGAGCATCCCGCACAGGCACATCCGACCGCCTTGCAACACGTCGAGATACAGCTGCCCGTAGCGGTCGAGCTTGGCGGCGGCGTCGAACCCTTGTATGTCGGCATCGTCGAGCGCGGCGACGAAACGGTCGGTGTAACGGGCCAGCAGCGCCACCCCGAGCTCGCCCTTGCTGACGAAGTGGTAGTGCAAGGCGGCCTTGGTGATGCCGAGCTGGGCGGCGATGTCGGCGTAACTGAACCCGTTGTAGCCGTACGTTTGCACGAGGCGTTCGGCGACGTCGAGGATCGCTTCTGCCGTGTGGCTGTGGCCCGACCGCGGCGCCGTGGTGACTCGTGGGTTCGTCATCTCTCCTCTTGACTCCTACTTACTAGTAGGTAGAATCCTACAGGTCGAGGGGTGGCCAACGCGGCACCGGTGCTCGATGCCGGTGGGGGCCACCGTCAACCGGGGGGCGCCCTCATGCACGAGACAGAACACCGCAGCTTCTCGGAGCCCGACGAGACCCGTGCGTTCCCTCACGGACGCGCCGAGATCGTCGCGGTCGGGGGCGCCGAGGTTGGGCGCATGGTGTTCGAGCCTGGTTGGCGATGGTCGCACGACGTGAAACCAATCGCCGGCACCGAGAGCTGCGAAGCGCCGCACTTCCAGTACCACGTCAGCGGTCGACTGGCGATCCGCATGGATGACGGCGAGGAGTTCGTCGCTCAGCCCGGCGACGTGACATCGCTGCCGCGCGGCCATGACGCCTGGGTGGTGGGTGACGAGCCCGCGGTCGTCGTCGACTGGTACGGCGCCAGCGCCTACGCGAAGCAGTCGGCCTGGTCATGAACGCACGACAGGTAGTCGACACGTTCGCAGCGGCCTGGGCAGCACACGACCTCGACAGCGCGCTGGCGCTGCTCACCGACGACTGCGTGTTCGACGCGACCGGTCCCCCGCCTGACGGCACCCGCTGCGTGGGACGCGACGCCGTACGCGCGGCGTGGAAACCGATCTTCGACGACGTCGCCAGCAAGTTCGACATCGAACAGACGATCGACGCTGGCGATCACGTCGTCGGGCTGTGGCGGTACTCGTGGACGGACGGGCACATACGGGGCGTCGATGTCTTCCGGGTGCGCGACGGGCTCATCGCCGAGAAGCTCTCGTACGTGAAGGGATGAACGTGACAACGACTGACGCGACCCGTGGCACCAGCATCGACGCTCTGCACCGCCAGGCCCTCGAATCGACACACCGGTTCGTCGCCGGCATCGAAGCCGGTCAATGGACCAACCCAACACCATGTGCCGACTGGAACGTCAGAGCACTCGTCAACCACGTCGTGGCCGGGAACCTGTGGGCGGTCGAGCTCGCATCAGGTCGCACCATCGCCGACGTCGGCAATCGACTCGACGGCGATCAGCTCGGCGCGGTCCCCCTGCAGGCCTACGACGAATCAGCGCACGCCGCCGCACTCGTGTTCGAAGCACCCGGCGCGCTCGAAGCGCCATGCGCCGTGTCCTATGGCCCGGTTCCCGGTTCCGTGTACGCCGGGCATCGTTTCATCGATGTCCTCATACACGGCTACGACATCGCCGCCGCCACCGGACAGAACCCCAAGCTGGACCCTCGCCTCACCGACGCCTGCTGGGAAGTAGTCGAACCACAACTCGCCGCCTTCCGCGCCAGCGGCATGTTCGGCACAGATCCCGACGGACCATTGCCGACCGACCCCCAGCATCGGCTACTGGCCGCCCTCGGCCGCCCTAACCACACCTGACGCTCAGGCCAGGCGATAGCGCCAACCGTTGGCGGGCGTTCCGTCGCAACCCGTCCTACATCACGGCGCCATAGGAACAACCGTGCTCGTCACTCCGGCAACGCGTGCCACACCTCGCACCGAACTCCTCCTCCAAGCCCAGCGCCCGTAGCACCTTGAGCCCGTTAGGGCTGACGTGCAACCCGGCCCGATCTCTGCCAGTTCGCGGGTTTGCTCGTAGACGGCGACGTCACACCCGCGTCGAGCCAACGCCAGCGCGGCTGTGAGACCACCAATACCCGCACCGATCACCGCGATCTCCGTCGAACCCACGCCACCTCCCCGAGTTCGCGCACGGACGAACCAGAACGCTACCGCTGAACGGTGTTGCGGCTAACGCCGATCATGTCGACGATCTGCTGCATCGTCAGCTACCGCTCGTCACACAGCCTTCAGCTGGTGATGTCCAGTTCCCACAACCGCAGGCCGCCGAGGAGACCGGCGTTGGCGTCGATGACGGTCACGTGGTCGGGCAATGGGAGCGTGACGTGGCGCGTGTTGCCACCGCCGAGGTAGAGGTGGTCGAACACGAACAACGTGTTCAAGGTGGCGATAGCGCGAGTTAGCCGACGGTTCCAGGTCTTGTTGCCAACCTTTTTGCGGGCGACGTCACCGAGCTGCTCGTCGTAACTGTCACCGTTGCGGAACGGGTGCTGGGCGAGCTCGAGGTGGGCGGAGAGCTGCCCGTGGTTGAACACCGCGGTCCCGAACCCGGTCCCGAGCGTCACGATGACCTCGACCCCATGCCCGGTCATCACGTCGAGGCCTTGCAAGTCGGCATCGTTGAGGACCCGTGTCGGTCTGCCGAGGGCGCCGGTGAGGGCGCCAGCGAGATCGAAGCCGGTCCACTGCGTGCGTAGCGTCGCGCTGACCGCCGTGCCCGGCCCGTGCTTGGTGACGAAGTGTGGTGCGGTGAGGACATGGCCCAGACGTACGACACCAGGGAAACCGACCGCGACACGCTCAGACGCCGGAAGCGGTGTGACGAGCGCGACGAGTTGGTCGATGAGCTGCGCCGGCGCAACCGGATACGTGGTCGGCACGCGGGCCCGGTCGGTGAGCATCTTGCCTTTGGCGTCCAAGACCGATGCTTTCAGCCCGGTGCCACCA
>Ga0209069_10000803_pt1 | contig 15145 bp, 15 predicted proteins | sample Str013_2_FD_187202 | JGI IMG/M metagenome (GOLD analysis project Ga0209069, IMG submission 187202) | Freshwater sediment microbial communities in response to fracking from Pennsylvania, USA - Straight Creek_MetaG_SC_2013 (SPAdes) (version 2) | ecosystem: Environmental > Aquatic > Freshwater >...
CGGCGGCGCTGCGGGTGCCGGCGGCGGCGCTGGCCGCCGCGGCGCGGGCGCTTGACCCGGCGGTACGCGCGGCGCTGCTGGTGGCCATCGAACGGGCCCGGGCGGTGCACACCGCGCAGCTGCCGGTGGAGTCGACCACCACGGTGGCCCCCGGCGGTACGGTCACCCAGGTGTGGCGCCCGGTGGTCCGGGTCGGCCTGTACGTGCCCGGCGGCCTGGCGGTGTACCCGTCCAGCGTGGTGATGAACGTGGTACCGGCGCAGGTGGCCGGGGTGGCCTCGATCGCGCTGACCAGCCCGCCGCGGCGCGACACCGGCCTGCCGCACCCGCACATCCTGGCCGCGGCGGCGCTGCTGGGCGTGGACGAGGTGTACGCCGCCGGCGGCGCCCAGGCCGTCGCCATGCTCGCCTACGGTACCGGCGGGTACGGCACCGGCGGGACCGGTACCGGCAGTGGGACCGGTACCGGCAGTGGGACCGGTACCGGAGACGGGACCGACCCGGACGGCTGCGCCCCGGTGGACCTGGTCACCGGGCCCGGCAACGTGTGGGTCACCGCGGCCAAGCGGCTGGTCCGCGGCGTGGTCGGGATCGACGCCGAGGCCGGCCCGACCGAGATCGCGGTGCTGGCCGACGACAGCGCCGACCCGCGGCACGTGGCGGCCGACCTGATCAGCCAGGCCGAGCACGACCCGCTGGCGGCCAGCGTGCTGGTCACCGACTCGGCCGCGCTGGCCGACGCGGTGGACGCCGAACTGGCGGTCCAGGTCGCGGCGACCCGGCACCGGGAGCGGATCACCGCCGCGCTGACCGGTCCGCAGTCGGCCACGGTGCTGGTACCGGACCTGGCCGCGGGACTGGCGGTGGTGGACGCGTACGCGGCCGAGCACCTGGAGATCCAGACCCGGGACGCGGCCGCGGTGGCGCGGCGGGTGCGGCATGCCGGGGCGGTGTTCGTCGGCCCGTACGCGCCGGTGTCGCTGGGCGACTACTGCGCCGGCTCCAACCACGTGCTGCCCACCGGCGGGTGCGCCCGGCACTCCGCGGGGCTGTCCACCCGGACTTTCCTCAAGGGCGTGCAGCTCATCGAGTACGACCGGGCGGCGCTGTGCGCGGTGGCCCCGCACGTGGTGGTGCTGGCCGACGCCGAGGACCTGCCGGCGCACGGGCAGGCCGTGACGGTACGGTTCGGGTCATGACCACGCGGTTGCCGGTACGGCCCGACCTGGCCGGCCGCGGCCCGTACGGCGCGCCGCAACTGGACGTGCGGGTACGGCTGAACACCAACGAGAACTCGTACCCGGTACCGGACGAGGTGGTGGCCGCGATCGCCACGGCGCTGGGCGCGGTGCTGCGCGACCTCAACCGGTACCCGGACCGCGACGCCGTGGCGCTGCGCGCGGACCTGGCCCGGTACCTGGGGCACGGGCTGGGCGTGGCCCAGGTGTGGGCGGCCAACGGCTCCAACGAGGTGCAGCAGCAACTGCTGCAGGTCTTCGGCGGGCCGGGGCGTACCGCGCTGGGCTTCACGCCGGCGTACTCGATGCACCCGCTGCTGGCCGCCGCCACCGGTACCGGCTGGATCGACGCCCGCCGCGGCGGTGACTTCACCCTGCGCCCGGCCGACGCGGCCGACCAGGTGGCCCGGCACGCGCCGGACGTGGTGTTCCTGTGCTCGCCGAACAACCCGACCGGTACCGCGCTGGGCGCCGACGTGGTCCGCGCGGTGCTGGCGGCGGCGCCGGGGATGGTGGTGCTGGACGAGGCGTACGCCGAGTTCGCCCGCCCGGGTACGCCCAGCGGGCTGGAGCTGCTGGCCGGGCACCCGCGGCTGGTGGTGACCCGGACCATGAGCAAGGCGTTCGCGTTCGCCGGCGGCCGGCTCGGGTACCTGGCCGCGGACCCGGCCGTGGTGGACGCGGTGGGCCTGGTGCGGCTGCCGTACCACCTGTCCACGCTGACCCAGGCGGCGGCCCGGGCGGCGCTGGCGCACGCGGACACGCTGCTGGGTACGGTCCGGGCGATCATGGCCGAGCGGGACCGGATCGTGACCTCGCTGCGCGGGCTGGGGCTGACCGTGGCCGACAGCGACGCGAACTTCGTCCTGTTCGGACAGTTCCACGACCAGAAGGCGGTCTGGCAGGCGCTGCTGGTGCGCGAGGTGCTGGTCCGCGACGTGGGGCTGGCCGGCTGGCTGCGGGTCACCGCGGGTACCCCGGCCGAGACCGACGCGTTCCTGGCCGCGATGAAGGAGCTGGTGTGATGGGTACGGTCGGCGGTACCACCCGACTGTCCGATGTGGACGGACGCCCGGCCGGGCCGGACGGCGTACGGGCGGCCCGGACCGGGCGGGTGCACCGCGCCACGGCGGAGACCACCGTGGCGGTGGAGCTGGACCTCGACGGTACCGGCCAGGCCACCGTGGCCACCGGCGTCGGCTTCTTCGACCACATGCTCGCCCAGCTGGCCCGGCACGGCGGGCTGGACCTGCGGGTACGGACCGAGGGCGACCTGGCCGTCGACGCGCACCACACGATCGAGGACACCGCGCTGGCGGTGGGCACGGCGCTGGCGCAGGCGCTGGGGGACAAGGCCGGGGTACGCCGCTTCGGCGCCGCGCTGGTACCGCTGGACGAGGTACTGGTGCAGGCCGCGGTGGACCTGTCCGGCCGGCCGTACGTGGTGCACGACGAGCCGGTGCTGGCGCCGCTGGTCGGCCCGGCGTACCCGACCTCGATGACCCGGCACGTGTGGGAGTCGCTGGGGCACGCGGCCCGGATCACGCTGCACGTGTCGGTGCTGCGCGCGGCCCGCCCCGGCGGGGTACCGGACGCCCACCACGTGGTGGAGGCGCAGTTCAAGGCGGTGGCCCGGGCGCTGCGCGAGGCGGTGGCCGCCGACCCCCGCGGTACCGGCGCGGTACCGAGTACCAAGGGCATGCTGTGACCGGCGCACCGCCCCGCCGTGTCGGTCCACTGTGGACGGTACCGGGGTGAGGATCGTGGTGCTCGACCACGGCTCGGGCAACCTGCGCTCGGCGCAGCGCGCGCTGGCCCGGGCGGCGTCTACTGTGGACGATCGGGCCGAGGTGGTGGTGACCGCGGACCTGGCCGCGGCGCGCGCGGCGGACGCGCTGGTGGTACCGGGCGTGGGCGCGTACGCCGCGTGCATGGCCGGCCTCGCCGGGCTCGGCGCCGGCCCGGTCATCGCCGACCGGGTGGCCACCGGCCGGCCGGTGCTGGGCATCTGCGTGGGCATGCAGGTGCTGTTCGAACAGGGGGACGAGCACGGCGTGCGCACCCCGGGGCTGGGGCTGCTGCCCGGCGTGGTACGCCGGCTGGACGCGCCCCGGGTACCGCACATGGGCTGGAACACGGTCGCCCCGCCGCCCGGGAGCCGGCTGTTCGCGGGCTGCCCCGCGGGTACCCGGTTCTACTTCGTGCACTCGTACGCGGTACCGGCGGCCGGCGCGGACCCGGCGCTGGCCGGTACCGTCACCACCCACGGCGAGCCGTTCCTGGCCGCGGTCGAGGCCGGCCCGCTGTGCGCCACCCAGTTCCACCCGGAGAAGTCGGGCGACGCCGGTGCCGCGCTGCTGGCCAACTGGCTGCGTACCGTGCGGTGTGGTGCCGGGTGAGCCACCAGCGGGCGGTACGCCGGGCGCAGCGCGAGGCGCTGGCCGCCGCTGCTGCGGCGCGGCGGGACCGCCAGGCGGCCCGGCGGGCCCGGCGGCGGGCGCTGGCCCACCGGCTGGTACCGCCCCGGGGGCGTACCGGCCGGCTGTACGCCCGGCGCAGTACCGCCGAGCGGGCCGCGATCGTGCTGGCCACGCTGCTCGGGCTGGCCGCGGTCTGGTACTGGTTCGACGACCTGGCCACCCGGGTCGCCCTGTCCGCGCTGGTCCTGGTGGCCTCCCCGGCGCTGATCGTGCTCACCCTGGACCGGAGGCGCTGATGCTCACCCTGCTGCCCGCCGTGGACGTGGCCGGCGGCCAGGCGGTACGGCTGGTCCGCGGCGCGGCCGGTACCGAAACCGGGTACGGCGACCCGCTGGCGGCCGCGCTGGACTGGCAGCGTGGCGGCGCCACCTGGATCCACCTGGTGGACCTGGACGCCGCCTTCGGCCGCGGTTCCAACGCGGCCCTGCTGGCCGGCGTGGTCGGCGCGCTGGACGTGGCGGTGGAGCTGTCCGGCGGCATCCGGGACGACGCCTCGCTGGCCGCGGCGTTGGCCACCGGCGCGGCCCGGGTCAACCTCGGCACCGCGGCGCTGGAGGATCCGGACTGGTGTGACCGGGTGGTCGGCGAGTACGGCGACCGGGTGGCGGTCGGCCTGGACGTGCGCGGGCACACGCTGGCCGCGCGCGGCTGGACCCGCGACGGCGGGGACCTGTTCACGGTGCTGGACCGGCTGGACTGCGCCGGTGCGGCCCGGTACGTGGTGACCGACATCCGCCGCGACGGTACCCTCACCGGCCCCAACCTGGACCTGCTGCGCGAGGTGTGCGCGGCCACGCCGGCCCCGGTGGTGGCCAGCGGCGGTGTGTCCACTCTGGACGATCTGCGCGCCCTGGCGGCGCTGGAGCCGCTCGGGGTGGAGGCGGTGATTGCGGGCAAGGCGCTGTACGCCGGCGCGTTCACGGTCGCCGAGGCACTGGCGGTGCTGGCCGGTCAGCGGTGCTGACCAGTTGAGCGGGGTGGACCCGGGCGGCGGTACCGGCCCGGACGGTGGCCGGATCCGGCGGTACGGCTCCGGCGGGCCGTGGGAGCGGCGGTTCGGGTACTCCCGGCTGGTCCTGGCCGGCCCGTGGGCGCTGGTGGCCGGCTGTACCTCCACAGTGGACGGACAGGTGGTACACGCCGGGGACGCGGGCGCGCAGGCGCGCGAGGCCATCGGGATCGGGCTGGCCGCGCTGGCCGCCGTGGGGATCGGTCCGGCCGCGGTGGTGCGTACCCGGATGTACGTCACCGCGCGGGCCGACGCCGACGCGGTGGGGCTGGCGCACGCGGCCGCGTTCGGGGCGGCGCCACCGGCGGCGACCCTGGTCGTGGTGGCCGGGCTGCTGCACCCGGACCACCTGGTCGAGGTGGAACTGGAGGCGTACCCGGGATGAGCGTCGCGGTACGGGTCATCCCGTGCCTGGACGTCGACGGCGGCCGGGTGGTCAAAGGGGTGCGCTTCACCGGGCTGCGCGACGCCGGGGACCCGGTGGAGCTGGCCGCCGCGTACGACGCGGCCGGCGCCGACGAGCTGACCTTCCTGGACGTGACCGCCTCGGCGCACGGCCGCGCCACCATGCTGGACGTGGTCCGGCGTACCGCGGAGACGGTGTTCATCCCGCTGACCGTCGGCGGCGGGGTGCGCTCGGTGTCCGATGTGGACACACTGCTGCGTACCGGCGCGGACAAGGTCGGCGTGAACACCGCCGCGATCGCCCGCCCGGCCCTGGTCGCCGAGATCGCGGACCGGTTCGGCCGGCAGGTGCTGGTGCTGTCGCTGGACGTACGCCGGGCGCCCGGGGTACCCAGCGGGTACGAGGTGACCACGCACGGCGGCCGGCAGGGTACCGGCATCGACGCGATCGACTGGGCCGCCCGCGCCGCCGACGCCGGAGCCGGCGAGATCCTGCTGAACTCGATGGACGCCGACGGTACCCGGGCCGGGTTCGACCTGGCTCTGATCGCCGCGGTACGGGCGGCGGTGGCGGTACCGGTGATCGCCTCCGGTGGAGCCGGCGCGCTGGCGCACTTCCCACCGGCGGTCGCGGCCGGGGCGGACGCGGTGCTGGCCGCGAGCGTGTTCCACTTCGGCGAGCTGAGCATCGGCGCGGTCAAGGACGCGCTGCGCGCGGCCGGCCACCCGGTGCGCTGAGCCGGGCCGGTACCGCGTTGTCCTCCCGCGATTGGCATGCGATGCTGGGGTTCTGAGGATGCCAGTTGGCACTTGATAGGTCCAATTCCGGGGAGGTGGCATGGTCACACTGATCAGAGCCGGTCAACTGGCCCGGCTGATCGGTACCTGGCGGGTCACTGGCGGGACCGCCGGTACCCCGGGGTACGCGAGCCTGGCCGGTGCGATCCGCGGGCTGCTGGCCGACGGGCGGCTGGCGCTGGGGGTACGGCTGCCGGCCGAGCGGGAACTGGCCGGCGCGCTGGGGTGCAGCCGTACCACGGTCAGCGCCGCGTACGGCCAGCTGCGCGACTCCGGCCACCTGTCCAGCCGGCGCGGCGCCGGCAGTTGGACCGCGATGCCGGCCGGGGCCACCGTGGCGACCAGCGGGGTGTGGACCCCGTACGGCGAGGCGGACGTGCTGGACCTCGGCTGCGCCGCGCTGAGCGCCCCGCCTGAGCTGGCCACCGCGGCGCAGCGGGCGGTCCGGGACCTGCCCCGGTACGCCACCGGGCCCGGGTACAACCCGGCCGGCCTGGTGGAGCTGCGAGCTGCGGTGGCCGCCGGCTTCGCCGCGCGCGGGCTGCCGACCAGCGCCGAACAGATCATGATCACCAGCGGCGTGCAGCACGCGGTCGACCTGGCCACCCGGCTGCTGGTCGGCCCGGGACAGGGGGTACTGGTGGAGTCCCCGACGTACCCCAACGTGCTGGCCACCCTGGCCGGGCGCCGGGCGCGGGTACTCACCCACGGCATGGCCGGCCTGGACTGGGACGACGACCTGCTGCTGGACACGCTGCGCCAGGCCCGCCCGGCGGTGGCCTACCTGGTACCGGAATTCCAGAACCCCACCGGTGCGCTGATGGGTACCGGGCTGCGCGAGCGGCTGCCGGCCACGGCGCACGCCGCCGGTACCGACCTGGTCATCGACGAGTCCTTTGTGGACCTGCCGCTGGACGTGGACACCATGCCCCCGCCGGTGGCCTGCTTCGACCGCACCAGCCGGGTACTGACCGTCGGCGGCATGAGCAAGCCGTACTGGGGCGGCCTGCGCATCGGCTGGATCCGTGCCTCGGCGCCGCTGGTCCAACGGCTGGCCGCGGTCCGGGTCGGGATGGACATGGCCGGTCCCGTGCTGGAGCAGCTCGTCGCCGCCCGGCTGCTGGAGTACGGCCCCGTGGTGCTCCCGCGGCGCCGGGTCGAGCTGCGCGCACGCCGCGCCGCGCTGCTCGCCGCGCTGGCCGAACACCTGCCGACCTGGCGGGTACGGCCCGGAGCCGGCGGCATCTCGCTGTGGGCCGAGCTGGACGCGCCGGTGTCCAGCGCGCTGACCCGCGCGGCGCAGGCCTACGGGGTACGCCTGGCCCCCGGGCCCCGGTTCGGCGTGGACGGCACGCTGGAACGGTTCCTGCGCCTGCCGTACGCGCTGACCGAGGCCGAACTGGCGCAGGCGGTGGCCCGGATCGCCGCGGCCCGGGCCGACCTGGACCGGCCGGCCCGGCGCTGGGACACCCCGGCCCTGGTCGCCTGACCGCCGCCGTGCGTTCCGCCGGCCACCCGCCAGTCCGGTAATCTGGCCATTGCGACCGGTGGTGATCCGGTGGGCCTGGTGGGATTGAGGGAGGGCGGCAGATGACAGCGGCGGCGTTCGGTGCACACATGCCGGCCAATCTCACCCTGACCGATCTGGCGGCAATGTCGGTGGCCGATGGCTACGGCCACCGGTACGAGCTGAGCCCCGAAGGAGTCCTGTCGGTCATGCCGCCTGCCTCTGTCGAGCACGCCATTCTCGCTTCCCGGCTGCTCGCCTGGTTTCTCGGTCACGGGTGGCCACCAGAGCGGGTGTTGCAGAACTGTGGGCTACGCATTACGACCGGCGACCGGGTCGGCGGCCGGGTGCCCGACCTGACCGTGTGGTCCACCGCTCCCCGGTCTGGTGCGGTATGGGCGCCCGTGACCGGCCTGCTGGTCGCCATCGAGATCGTCTCGCCCGGGTCTGCGGCCATCGATCAGGTCATCAAGAAAGACGAGTACGCGCTGGCGGGCATCCCCTGGTACTGGATCGTCGGCAACGAGGCCGGTGACCCGGTGACCAGGTACCGGCTTGAGGCGGGCGCGTACCAGCCGGTGGCACCGGCGCAGCCGCTGGCCTGGCTGCTCAACACCACCCCGGAGGAACTCCTGGGCTGACCTGGCGCAGGGTCACCCCGGCCCTGGTCGCCTGACCGGTGCACGGGAGCCGGTCGGGCACCAGGTGGCCCGGCCGGCCGTGTCAGGCGCTAGTTGTACTGGTTGTACTGGCCGGTCACGCCCGGTACCACCGGGTGGATCTCCAGGGTGCTGCACATGTCGCTGTTGACCAGGGCGAACCGTACCGAGTGTGTCTCGTCCGGTGGCGTCACCAGCAGCGCCGCGTACGGCGTGCAGGCACTCCCGTCGGACAGGTTGACGGCCATGCCCTCCACCACGGCCGAGGCCGACTGCCCGGCCGCGAGGTCCACCGTGGGCGGCGAGGTACCGATGGCCACCCCGCCCAGGTACCCGCTCAGCCTCCGGGTCGCATCGGCGACCGTGACGCCGCTGCGGTTCAAGGCCGCCACGCCGGGGTACCCGCGCAGCCGGCAGGTGGTACCACCTGAATTGGTGAAGACCAGGGTCTTCGACCGGTGGCCCGACCCCGCGTTGCCGTCCTGCAGGCTGATGGCGAGCTGGCTGATCGTGCAGGTGGGCACCCCGGGGGCCGGTCGTTGTGTCGACGGGGTGACCGGTGGCGTCGACGGGATGACCGGCGGGGCCGTCGCGGGCGTCCCCGGGGAACTGGGCGACGAACTCGGGGATCCGGTCGCGGCGACGCCGGCCGGCGGTCGGCCCGCGGCGTACGACCGCAACCCGAAGCCGACCCCCGCGAGCACGGCCAGGGTGGCGACCCCGCCGGCCACCGCGCGTCGGGTGGTCGCCCGCCGCGAACGTTGACGGATCCACGACGCCGGTCGGGGCTGGGCGGTCCGGGCAGCGGTGGCCGCGACCTCGGCGAGCTGGTGGTCGAAGGCGGGCGTGTACCGGCGGCCTTCATGGAGATCAGACACCTTCGGTCACTCCTTCCCCGTCGGCTGCATGGGCAGGTCGGCGAACTCGACGAACTGATCGGCCAGTGCGCGGCGCCCGCGGGACAGCCGGGACTTGACCGTGCCGGCGGGAGCGTTGGTTTCCCGGGCGATGTCGTCGACCGACAGGCCCACCAGGTGGTGCAGGACGATCGCCTGCCGCTGCGAGTCGGGCAACCGGCGCAGCGCGGCGACCAGCGCGACGTGGTCGGGGCCTGCTTCAGGTACCTCGCCGGCCGGGCCGTGCCGCTGGTGGGCCAGCAGCCGACGTCTGGTCCTGCGCCAGCTGCTGACCGCGATCCGGAAGGCGACCGTGCGTACCCACGCCTCCGGGTTGTCGTACGCACGCAGCCGGTGGCGCCGTTGCCACGCCCGGCAGTACGCCTCCTGTACCGAGTCCTCCGCCTCGCCCAGGTTGCCAGTCATGGCGTATAGCTGCCCGACCAGCCGGCGGTAGCTGCTCGCGTAGAACTCGTCGAAGTCCTGGTCATCATTCATCGGCGCCCCTCGCTGCGGCATCGATCGTTGCCCTCGCATCCATCACGCCCGGGGCGGGCGCCAGGTTCCCCGATCACTGCGTCGGGGTTGGGCAACTCATCGCCGAGCCGGCCGGGTCGTCCCGTCGACGGGCCGGACCCGGATCGCGCGGATCTCCAGGCGGGCGGGACCGAGGTCGATGCGGGGCGCGGCGAACGGGTACCCGCCTGCGGCGCCCGGGCAACCACCAGCCCGGACCGGCGCTGCGGGCCGGCCGTCAGCGGCCGGCGACGGTACCGGCGTACAGCTCGTCGATCTGCGGCGCGAACGAGGTCTCCACCACCCGGCGCTTGACCTTCAACGACGGTGTCAGTTCACCGTCCTCGATGGACAGATCGCGGGGCAGGACGGCGAACTTCTTGATGCTCTCCCAGCGGTTCAGCTTCTCGTTGAGCTGGTCCACGTACCCCTGGACCAGCTCGCGTACCTCGGCCGAGGTGACCAGGTCCGGGTACGGCGTGCCGTCCAGCGGGCCGCCGGCGGCCCAGCCGGCGATCGCGTCCGGGTCCACCGTGACCAGCATGGTGCAGAAGTTGCGCGCCTGCCCGATCACCATCGCCTGGGACGTGTACGGGCACAGCGCCTTGAACAGGCCCTCGATGTGGGAGGGCGCCACGTACTTGCCGCCGGAGGTCTTGATCAGGTCCTTCTTGCGGTCGGTGATGCGCAGGAACCCGTCGGCGTCCAGTTCGCCGATGTCGCCGGTACGCAGGAAGCCGTCCCCGGTGAACGCGGCCGCGGTCTCCGCCGGCAGGTTGTGGTACCCGCGCATCACCGGCATCCCGCGCAGCAGGATCTCCCCGTCGGTGTCCAGCCGTACCTCCAGGTCGCCCAGGGCCTGCCCGACGGTACCGATGCGGAACGCGCCGGGCCGGTTGACGAAGTTGCCGGCGCTGCTCTCGGTCATGCCGTAGCCCTCCATGATGGGCAGGCCGACGGCGGCGAAGAACTCGGCGATGTCCTGCGACAGCGGGGCCGCGCCGGACACCAGGACCCGGATGTTGCCGCCGAGCCGCTCGCGCAGCTTGGCGTACACCAGCCGGTCGGCCAGCCGCCGCTGCGCGGCCAGCAACGCCGGTACGCTGCGGCCGGCCTGCTCGGCCGCGACCGCGCGGCGGCCGACGGACACCGCCCAGGTGAAGATCCGCGCCTTGGCGCCGCCCCCGCCGGTGGCCGTGGTGACCACCGTGTTGTAGACCTTCTCGAACACCCGCGGCGCCGCGCACATCAGCGACGGCTTGACCGCGCGCAGGTTCTCCACCAGCTTGTCCACCCGACCGTCCACATAGGTCGGTACCCCGACGTGGATCATGCTGCACATCAGCGTCTTGCCGAACGAGTGCGACATGGGCAGCCACAGCAGTTGGAGGTCGTTCGACTCCAGTACCCCCAGCCCGCCCTGGGCCGCCCCCTGCCAGCACCAGCCGCCGTGCAGCAGTTCGACGCCCTTGGGCCGCCCGGTGGTACCGGAGGTGTAGATCAGCGTGGCCAGGTGCTCCGGGTTCAGCCGGGCGACCACCCGGTCCACCAGTTCCGGGTCGGCGGCCAGCGCGCCGGCGCCGCGCTGCTCCAGCTCGGTCATGGTGATCGCGCCCTCGGGTGCCGGGCCGTCGATCACGATCACGTGGCGCAGGCCGAGGTCGGCGGCCTTGGCCGCCTGCGCGGCGTTCTCCGCGATCAGGATCCGGGAGCCGGAGTCGCCGATGATGTACGCGGCCTCGTCGGTCGTGGTGGTCGGGTACACGGTGGTGGTGGCGCCGCCGGCACACAGCACGCCGAGGTCGGCGATGAGCCACTCCACCCGGGTACCGGCCAGGATCGCCACCGGATCCTCCAGCCCGACGCCCAGCCCGACCAGGCCGGCGGCCAGGGCGCTGGCCCGCTCGTTGACCTGGCGCCAGGTCAGCCACTCCACGGCGCCCTCGCCGGTCGGGTACCCGAGCGCCCGGCCGTTGGGCGTGGCCGCCACGCGCTGGCGGAACATGTCGGGGATGGACTGGTACGGGACCTGGAACGCCATGACCTCGTCGCCTCCGGTGCTCGGGCTGCCACCGCCCGTCGTGCGGCCCCCGGCGGGTTACCGCGGGGTAGGGGTGCCTGCACAGTAGGGCGTAACCGGCCGGTAATCCAGAGGCCGCCGGGGGTGCGCGCGGCCCGGCGCGCACCCCCGGCGGTCAGCTCGTGACGTCCTTGCCGGCGAAGCGGGCCCACGCGGCGCTGCTGAAGATCGCCACGTACGCCGCCGCGGCGGCCAGCCCCGGCAGCATCCGGCCGTAGTCGACCGGGTCGCGCATCAGCTCGGCGAACGAGGTCCAGTAGTGCGTCGGCAGGTACCGGTGGATCGCCGCGAGCTGCGGGATCGCGTCCATGATCTCGCTGGCGAAGGTCAGGATCATCACCGCGATCGTGGCCGCGATCGGCTGCTCGGTCAGCGTCGACACGAACAGGCCCAGCGCGCCCAGCCCGGCCAGGCAGGCGGTCAGGTACAGGCAGACCAGGACCAGCCGGCCCACCCCGGTCCAGAACCCGAGCAGCGTACCGGACAGCGTCAGCACCGGGCCGCCACCGAACACGGCCAGCCCGAGCAGCGCACCGACCCCGGCCACGAGCAGCGTCGAGGCCAGCGCGAAGATCACGATCGCGGTGAACTTCACCGCCAGCAGCCGGGTACGGTGCACCGGTACCGCGAGCAGGTACCGCAGCGTACCCAGGTTCGCCTCGCCGGCCACCGCGTCGGCGGAGATCGCCGCCACCGCGATCGGCAGGAACAGCGGGATCTCCAGCATCAGCGAGGCCAGCGCCACGAACAGCCCGTTGCTGGTGATGTTGCCGATGAAGTCGGCCGGATCCCCGGGCCGCGGCGCGGTCAGCTTGACCGCGATGGTCAGCAGGATCGGTACCGTGGTCAGGACGGTCAGCCCGATCCAGTTGCGCCGCCGGCCGAAGATCAGCCACAGCTCGGAGCGCAGGAACCGGGTGGACACCCGCCGGGGCCGTACCGGCTGCGCCAGCCCGGCCGGCGCCGCCTCAGCCACTGACATCGAAGCCCTCCCCGGTCAGCTCCACGAACATCTCCTCCAGGTCGGCGCCGCGCACGGTGAAGCCGCGCACCGGTACCCCGGCGTGTACCAGCGCCGCCACCACCTTCTCCGGCGCGATGTCGCCGAGCAGCGCGGCGACGTGCTCGCCGGTGGTCCGGGCCTCGGTCAGCCCCAGCTCGGCCAGCGTCGCCGCGGCCGCGGCCGGGTCGCTGGTGAGCACCTCGGCCCGGCCCGCGCCCTGCGCCCGCAGCGCCGCCAGGCCGCCCTGGGCCACCAGCCGGCCGTTGTGCATGACCCCGACGTGGGTACAGATCTGCTCCACCTCGGACAGCAGGTGGGTGGACAGCAGCACGGTGGTACCGCCGGCGGCCAGCGTGTGCAGCAGCGCCCGTACCTCGCGGGTACCCTGCGGGTCCAGCCCGTTGGTCGGCTCGTCCAGGATCAGCAGGTCCCGGGGGCGCAACAGGGTGTTGGCGATGGCCAGCCGCTGGCGCATGCCGAGCGAGAAGTGGCGGTACCGCTTGCCCGCGGCGGCCAGCAGCCCGACCCGGTCCAGCGCGGCGTCGACCCGGCGCAGTTCGGTGCGCGGGTCGCTGCCCCGGTCGGCCGCGTCCAGCCGGCGCAGGTTGGCCCGCCCGGTGAGGTACGGGTGGAACGCCGGCCCCTCGACCAGCGCCCCGACCCGGGGCAGTACCCGGGCCGCCGCGCCCGGCATCGGCTGGCCCAGCATCGCGTGCCGCCCGGCGGTCGGTACCACCAGGCCGAGCAGCAGCCGGATGGTGGTGGTCTTGCCCGAGCCGTTGGGGCCGAGGAACCCGTACACCGACCCGTCCGGTACGGCCAGGTCGATCGCGTTGACGGCGAGTTGCCCGGAGCGGAACCGCTTGGTCAGCGCCGTGGTGGCGATGGCCAGGTGGTCCGGGTCGACCGGGGCGCCGGCCCAGGGCGGGGCCCCGGTACCGCCGGCCGGGTCGGGCTCCGCGACCACCGGCCCGGTGGCCCCGGCCGGGCGGGCAGCCTGGCCGGGGCGCTGGCCCGGGGCGGTCACTTCAGCGCCGCCGCCGGGTCCGCCGCCGCCTGCAGCAGCCGCTGGCCGGTCACCGCGCCGACGAGGACCCGCCCGTCATCGGTGAGCAGGACCGAGAACAGCCGCGCCTGCAGCAGCCGGCCGGTACCCCAGGTGCCGCTGACCGTGGGCAGGTTCCGCAGGATCGCGTCGAGGTTGGGCGCGGTACCGCCGTTGTGCCGCCCGCCGGCGTTCGGCGCCGGGGTCGCGGCCGGCTGCGGCATCCGGGCGGCCAGCACGCTGGTCCAGCCGGTACCGATGACGACCGGCCGGGTCGCCGGGGCGGTGCCGGCACCCGATTCCGGGGTGCCCTTACCGGCGGTGTTCCCGTCGGTGACCGTGGCACCCGGTGGCGGGGTGAACGCGAACTGGGCGTTGTCCGGCCGGTTGAAGCTCACCTGGGTGAAGCCGATCTCGAAGGCGGGCGTGTCGGAGCCCTTCGGGTACACCTGCACCCGCAGCGGTACGTGCCGCACGCCGTCGATGGCGATGTTCACCGACCGCACCAGCGAGGCGGTGTCGCGCGGGGCGAGCACCAGGTCGTACGCGGAGCGCCCGGCCACCACCACGGTGTCGGCGGTGCTGACCGCGGTGCTCGGGTCGATCGCGGCCAGCAGCGCGCCGGCGGCCTGCTGCGGCGTGGTCGGCAGCTGGCTCGGGTCCAGCGGCGGCGGCGCGCCCTGGCCCGGGGCGCCCGGGGCGCGGTCCCGCCCGGCCGGCAGGGTGCTGTGGGTGGCGGTGTTGGTGGCGCTGGACCAGGTCCACACGTCGGTACCGTTGCGGATCACGTCGGACTCGCCCATCGAGCCGAGCAGGGCCACCCGTGCCTTGTCCGGTCCGGAGTACCACACCCGCAGCGTGTGCGAGCCGCTCACCAGCGAGTTGAGGTTCGAGCTGCCCTCCCCGCCGAGGCTGCCCGGCAGCGACGGCAGGCCCAGGTCGGCCCGCTCCACCACGGTGCCGTAGCCCGCGTCGAGCTGAGCCGAGGCCACGTCCGCGAGTAGCTGGGCCGGGCTGCGCGCCGGCAGCGTGTCCCCGGCGGACGCGGAGATCACAGTCCGTACCGCGCCCGCGCCCAGGATCGCCACCAGCACCCCGGCCGGTACCGCCCAGCGCAGCGCCGCGCGGCTCGTCAACACGGACATGTCCCGATCGCCTCCTCGTGACGTACCCCGTGCACGTCTGGTACCCAGCATGCCCCAGGGTGCCTGTGCGGTCCCTGAGAACACCGGCGCGGGCCGCCGGCCCGACCCACGGCCGGGCCGGCGGTACCCGATCAGGCGCCGTACCGCGCGATCCAGACCGGGTCGCCCGGGCGCAGCCGGGACAGCGAAGCCACGGTCAGGTACCGGGCGTGTACCGGCAACTCCGCCACCGGGATCTCCACCACGCCGTACTTCGCCCGCCGCTCCGGGCTCATCATCTGGGTCTGCCGCATGTGGGTCACCTGCAGGTGGTACTTGAGGTCCGGGAACGTCTCCATGACGACGCCGTCGCTCTGCACGTACA
>Ga0209069_10000804_pt1 | contig 15123 bp, 9 predicted proteins | sample Str013_2_FD_187202 | JGI IMG/M metagenome (GOLD analysis project Ga0209069, IMG submission 187202) | Freshwater sediment microbial communities in response to fracking from Pennsylvania, USA - Straight Creek_MetaG_SC_2013 (SPAdes) (version 2) | ecosystem: Environmental > Aquatic > Freshwater >...
GGTCGGAGCTGCCCTGGAACGCCTGATCATCCGCCATCTTTATGGGCGTCCGCTGGAAACCCTGCTGGCCACCTTCGGCGTCAGCCTGATGCTGCAACAGGCTGTGCGGACTGGATTCGGACCGACCAACAGACAGGTCACGTCGCCAAGCTATATGTCGGGAAATCTTGAATTCTTGGGGCTGTCCATCACGGCGGGCCGGCTCTGGATCATCGGCTTCTCGCTCCTGGTGTTCATCGCTCTGCTGCTGTTGCTGCGCGTCACGTCGCTGGGTTTGCAGATGCGCGCCGTGACGCAGAACCGTCGCATGGCCAGTTCGATGGGCATCCGCACCGGCTTTGTCGATGTCATGACCTTCGCGCTTGGTTCCGGCATCGCTGGCATGGCTGGCGTGGCGCTGTCGCAAATCGATAACGTCTCGCCCAATCTCGGCCAGGGCTACATCATCGATAGTTTCATGGTGGTGGTGTTCGGCGGCGTCGGCAATCTGTGGGGGACGCTGGTTGCTGCCTTTACCCTCGGCATCGCCAACAAAGTCATCGAACCCGTCGCCAGCGCGGTGCTGGCCAAGATATTGATCCTGGTGCTTCTCATCCTCTTCATCCAGAAATGGCCGCGTGGATTGTTCCCGATCAAGGGACGGGCGGTGGAGACATGAGACCACCTGCAACCAATCCGCTTGTCGATAGGACCGGCACGGTGTTTCTGGCCGTGCTGGCCGCCATGGCCATCGTGGTTCCGGCACTCAATCTGTTGCTGCCGCCCGCATCGCTCCTGCACATCCCCGGCCAGACCGTCGAATTGCTCGGCAAATACCTCTGCTATGCCCTGCTCGCCCTCGCCATTGATCTGGCTTGGGGCTATTGCGGCATCCTGTCGTTGGGGCACGGAGCCTTCTTCGCGCTCGGCGGTTATGCGATGGGCATGTATCTGATGCGCCAGATCGGCGCGCGCGGCGTCTATGCCAATCCGCTGCTGCCCGATTTCATGGTGTTCTTGAACTGGAAGCAGCTGCCGTGGTTCTGGCACGGCTTCGATCATTTCGCGTTCGCGGCGCTGATGGTTGTTGTCGTACCGGGGCTGCTCGCCTTCGTTTTCGGCGCGCTCGCCTTTCGCTCGAAGGTGACGGGCGTCTATTTCTCGATCATCACCCAGGCCATGACCTATGCGCTGATGCTTGCATTCTTCCGCAACGACATGGGTTTTGGCGGCAACAACGGTCTCACTGATTTCAAGGATCTTTTGGGTCTGCCGCTCCAAGCGCCCGGAACGCGCGCGGCGCTGTTGGTGGCGACGATCCTGGCGCTGGCCGGTAGCTACCTGGTTGCGCGCCTGCTGGTCACCTCCGCCTACGGAAAGGTTCTGGTCGCCATCCGTGACGCCGAGTCCCGCGTGCGCTTCCTCGGCTACCGGGTCGAGAACTTCAAGCTGCTGGTTTTTACCGTCTCGGCCATCATGGCGGGCGTCGCCGGTGCGCTCTATGTGCCGATGATCGGAATTATCAACCCCTCCGAGTTCCGCCCCGAGGCCTCCATCGAGGCCGTGGTCTGGGTTGCCGTCGGAGGGCGCGGCACCCTGGTCGGCGCGGTGCTCGGCGCGGTGGGAGTCAACTATCTCAAGACCGTCGTCACCACTGGACTGCTGGCGCCGTTCTGGTTGTTTGTGCTCGGAGGATTGTTTATTGCCGTGACGCTGGCCCTGCCCAAGGGCCTGATGGGCGCGCGCGAGGCCATACGCAAGCTGATGAATAGGCCCACAAGCGTTCCCTCCGCGATCCCGGAGGCCGCCGAATGAGACTCGCGACCGCCCACGAGCCGCCAGCCTTTGACCCGCTGCACGAGCCGACAACTCCGGCCGTGCTCTATCTCGATGACATCTCGGTCAGCTTCGACGGCTTCAAGGCGCTGAACCGTCTGTCGCTCATCATCGGCGAGGCAGAAATGCGCGCCATCATCGGCCCGAATGGCGCCGGCAAGACGACGATGATGGACGTCATCACCGGCAAGACGCGGCCTGATACCGGCACCGCGTACTATGATCGTGGCCGCTGCAACCTGCTGAAAATGCACGTCGCAGAGATTGCCGATGCCGGGATCGGGCGGAAATTCCAGAAGCCGTCGGTATTCGAAAGCCAGACCGTCGGCGACAATATCCTGTTGGCTCTGAAGGGGCCGCGCGGCGCGATCAGCTCTATTTTCGGTGCGCGCGGCCGGGTCACGCGCGAGCGCATTCTTGAGGTGCTGGAGCGCGTCTCCCTGGCCGATGCGGTGTTCAAGCCTGCCGGCGAACTCAGCCACGGCCAGAAGCAATGGCTCGAGATCGGCATGCTATTGGCCCAGGATCCCAAATTGCTTTTGGTCGATGAGCCCGTCGCCGGCATGACGGATGCAGAAACAGAAGCCACCGCGCAGTTGCTGAAAAGCATAGCCAAGACGCGCTCCGTCGTCGTGGTCGAGCATGACATGACGTTTGTGCGAGCGCTCGGCGTGCAGGTCACCTGCCTGCACGAGGGCAGAGTCTTGGCCGAAGGTACATTGGATGAAGTGTCTGCGAACGAGCGCGTCATCGAGGTTTACCTTGGCCGATAAACCAGCGATCACGGGCCTCAGCGTGCGCGGCCTGGACCTGCACTACGGCGCGGCGCAAGCCCTTCGCGGCGTCTCGCTGGACGCGCATCTGGGGCAGGTCACCACCGTGCTTGGACGCAACGGCGTGGGCAAGACCAGCCTGTTGCGCGCCATTGTCGGGCACATCGCGCCGACTGCCGGGCAATTGTCCTGGGACGGAGCGGTGCTCAACGATCTCGCCCCGTTCGAGCGCGCCCGGCGCGGCATCGCCTATGTGCCGCAAGGCCGCGAAATTTTCCCACTGCTGAGCGTGCGCGAAAATCTCGAAACAGGCTTGCCGGCGCTACCGCGCGCGCAGCGCACCATCGAGCCTTATATCTTCGACCTGTTCCCAGTGCTGAAAGACATGCTGCAGCGTCGCGGCGGCGATCTTTCCGGCGGCCAACAGCAGCAGTTGGCCATTGCCCGCGCCCTGGTGCTGCGGCCGCGCCTGCTCATCCTCGATGAGCCGACCGAAGGCATCCAGCCCTCGATCATAAAGGACATCGCCAGGGCGATCACGTTCCTGAAGGGGCGGGGCGACATGGCGATCCTGCTGGTCGAACAGTATTTCGAGTTTGCCCGCGATCTCGCCGATGGCTTCGCTGTGATGGATCGCGGACGGATCGTCCTGTCGGGCACCCGCTCGGACATGATCGAGAGCGACGTGCGCCGCTTTTTGTCCGTTTAGGACCAGCGCGGTGATGCCGGCGCTGTTCGGGTGGTCGGATGTCAATTGGCTGCGTAGGAACCGCGCATGGCGCTTAAAATAACAGCAGACTTCTGAGATCACACCAGAATGGCATTGATTACTGGTTCGAACCCCGTAGCGTCAGAGTCTGACCGGCGTTTGGCAGTGAATCGACACGGGGAGACGGGTGAGCCCGTCGCAAAGACATTGGGTACATTGACCGCATTGAAAGATCCAAGACAGGCCGGCCCGTTCGACGGCTACGATCCAAAGCCGTATTATTGCGAGTTGCTCGGGACGGACAGGCAGCCTGGCAAGGCGTTGGTCGCAGTTTGGCAACGGTTGCAGGCGCTTGACGTGCCAACCTTGCTGCGGCGGGCAGCCGACGCCGAGCGCGAGCTGTTCAATCTCGGCATCACCTTCACCGTCTATAGCGACAAGGATGCAATTGACCGCATACTGCCGTTCGACGTCATACCGCGCGTCATCACGGCGGCGGAGTGGGGCGTGGTGGAGGCTGGCGTCATCCAGCGCGTACGCGCGCTGAATATGTTCCTTTGGGACATCTACCATGAGCGACACATCCTGAAGGATGGCACGGTGCCGGCCGCGCTGGTGCTGGACAATCGCAACTATCGGCCCGAGATGATCGGTTTTGATCCGCCGCATGGCACCTATATCCATATCAATGGCACCGATCTGGTGCGCGATGGCAAAGGCGTGTTCCATGTCCTGGAGGACAACGGGCGCTCGCCGTCGGGAGTCTCCTATGTGGTTGAGAACCGGCATATGATGCAGCGGGCCTTTCCCGATCTGATGCAGGGGCTGCGGGTACGGCCGGTGTCCGATTACGGCGAGCGTCTGTTGGGCAAGCTGATCGATGTGGCGCCGGCTGGCGTGGCGCAACCCTCGGTCGTGCTGTTGTCGCCGGGGGTCTATAATTCGGCCTATTTCGAGCATATTTTTCTCGCCCGCGAGATGGGCGTGCCGCTGGTGGAAGGTCGCGACCTGGTGGTGGAGCATGATCACGTCTTTATGCGCACGGTCGCCGGCTTGGCGCCGGTCGATGTCATTTACCGCCGCATCAACGACGATTTTCTCGACCCCGAAGCCTTCAATCCCGATAGCAAGCTGGGTGTCGCCGGGTTGATGCGGGCCTCGAAGGCCGGCCATGTCACGCTGGCCAATGCCGTCGGAACCGGCGTGGCCGACGACAAGGCTGTTTATGCCTATGTGCCACGGATCATCGAATACTATCTCAATGAAAAGCCGATCCTGCCCAATGTCGAGACCTACATTTGCGGTGAGCCGGAGGGGTTGGCCTTTACACTGAAGAATGTCGAGACGCTGGTCGTGAAACCGGTGGGAGAATCGGGCGGCTATGGAATTGTCGTTGGCCCCAAGGCAACCCGCGCCGAACTGGACGCAGTGCGCGCCGAGATCACGGCCAATCCCGCCAATTTCATCAGTCAGCCGATGGTTGCTCTCTCGGTTTGCCCGACCCTGACGCCGAACGGTGTCGTGCCAAGGCATGTGGACCTGCGGCCCTATGCGGTCACCGGCAAGGACACCTGGGTGCTGCCCGGCGGCCTCACGCGCGTGGCGCTGAAGGAGGGATCGATCATCGTCAACTCGTCGCAGGGCGGCGGCACCAAGGATACTTGGGTGCTGGAGGATGGCACGATCGAGGAGTGCGGCACGTGACGCTGCTTGCCCGCAACGCCGAGCAATTGTTCTGGCAGGCGCGCTACATCGAGCGGGCGGCGAGCCTGGCGCGCATCATCGAGATCCATTCCTCCCATGGTCGGGCCAGCGCCGACGATCTGGGGTGGGCGTGGCTGGTGGCGCTCTATTCCAACGAGCGGTGGTTCGCCGAGAAGTACACCGAACGCACCTCCAGAAACGTCATTCAGTTCTATGTCGCCGATGTCGACAACCCGGCCTCGATCCGATTCTGCATCAAGGCCGCGCGCGAAAATGCCCGTGCGCTGCGGGCCATCATCCCGATGGATATGTGGACACAACTCAACAGTTTTCACAATAGACTGCTGGCGCTGGGGCCGGAGGACTTCGATGTGGTGGCGCTGGCGCGCACCTGCGGCGTCATCAAGGTCGGCTGCTATGCGCAATTGGGCGTGGCTGAAAGCACGCTCTATCGCGACGAGGGCGAGCGCTTTTTCAAGCTGGGGCTGCTGATCGAGCGGGCCGATCAGACCAGTCGCCTGTTGGACGTGAAATTCGCGCAGTTGGCGTCGGGGCGCGACAGCGGCGGCACGATCGCCGATACGACCTTCTGGGCACTGATCTTGCGCTCCGCTGCGGCCTACCAGGCGTTCCGGCGGCATGAGCCGCGCGGCGCCGATCCCGGCAAGGTCGCCCGCTTCCTGCTCGCCAATGCCAGCCAGCCGCGTTCGTTTGCCTATTGCCTCGACAATATCCAGACCGTGCTTGAGGGGCTGCGGCGCCAATATGGATTGCGGCAGGCCCGGGGGTCGCTGGAACTGGTGGACACCCTCATCAACGGACTTGGGACGGCGGCGGATGATCGCGATCTGGTGGTTCGGCTGCACGACGTCAACGATTGGCTGCAGCAGCGGCTGATCGAGCTGACGGCGGAGTTGAGCCAGGCGTTCTTTGGTCTTGAGCCGAAGCAAACCGAGCCCGCGACGCCAGCTCAGACGCAGTCGCAAACTCAAACTCAAACACAGACCCTATCCTGAGTGTGCCATCGCGCCAGGCAGAGACCACGGAGCCTTACGACCGATGACAATCCATGTCGGCCTGACCCATCGCACAGCCTATCGCTATGACCGCACCATCGCCATGGGGCCGCAAACCATCCGGCTGCGCCCGGCCCCGCATTGCCGCACGCCGATCCTGGCCTATTCGTTGAAAGTCGCGCCCGCTACGCATTGGCTGAACTGGCTGCAGGATCCGTTCGGCAATTTCCAGGCGCGCGTGATCCTGCCGGAACCGACCGGGGAATTCTCCGTCACGGTTGATCTGGTCGCCGACATGGCCGTCATCAATCCGTTCGAATTCTTCGTTGATGAGGCCGTCGAGGCGTGGCCGTTCCAGTACGATCCGGTGCTGGCGGCCGAATTGAAACCGAACATGGAGCGGCTGACGGGAACGCCGAAGTTCGATGCTTACGTCCGCGATCTTGGCATCACCAGCAAAGTCACCATCGATGTGCTGATCGATCTCAACCGCAAGCTGTCGCAGGACATCGGCTACCTGATCCGCATGGAGCCGGGCGTGCAGACGCCGGAGGAGACGCTAACCAATGGCTCGGGCTCGTGCCGCGACAGTGGCTGGCTGCTGGTGCAGATTCTGCGCCGTCTTGGCCTTGCGGCCCGGTTTGTCTCGGGCTACCTGATCCAGCTCAAACCAGACGAAAAACCACTGGACGGACCGGCCGGCGCCACCAAGGACTTTACCGATCTGCATGCCTGGGCGGAAGTGTACGTGCCTGGCGCCGGATGGATCGGGCTTGATCCCACCTCCGGACTGCTGGCGGGCGAAGGTCACATTCCGCTCGCCGCCACGCCCAATCCGTCCAGCGCCGCGCCGATCAGCGGCGCGCACGACCAGGCCGACGTGACGTTCGATTTCGAGATGCGCGTCGCACGCATTCTGGAAACGCCGCGCGTGACGAAGCCCTATGACGATGCGCAGTGGGCGGCTATTCTGGATGCCGGGCATGTGGTCGAGAAGCGCCTGACGGCCGGCGACGTCCGCCTCAGCATGGGCGGCGAGCCAACCTTCGTCGCCATCGAAGATCCCGAAGGCGCCGAGTGGAACACCGCGGCGGTCGGTCCAACCAAACGCAGGTATGCCGAAGATCTGATCCGCCGACTGCAAAAGCGCTTTGCACCGGGCGGCTTGCTTCATTACGGCCAGGGCAAGTGGTATCCGGGCGAGCAATTGCCGCGCTGGTCATTCGCCTGCTATTGGCGCGCCGATGGCGAACCACTGTGGGACAACCCTGAAGGCATCGCCCACGAAACCGTCACCACGCCGGCCACCATCGACTGCGCCGACCAGTTTGCGCGCCAACTCTGCAGTCAGCTTGGCCTGGCGCCCGCCAGCGCCATTCCGGCCTACGAGGATCCCGCCCATTTTCTGACCGTCGAGCAGATGTTGCCGCTCAACCTCACGCCCGGCGATCCGCGTCTCGCCAATCCCGCTGAACGCGCGCGACTGGTCAAGGCGCTCGATCCGGGGTTGGATGTTGCCCGCGCCTATGTGTTGCCGGTGCAGGTTTGGCAGACCAAGGATGGCGGGCGGCGTTGGATGACCGAGCGGTGGGCATTGCGGCGTGAGCGGCTCTATCTCCAGCCCGGTGATTCGCCGGTCGGGTTCCGCCTGCCGCTGGGCGCATTGCCGTTCGTTTCGGAGATCGATGCTCCACGCGTCTGGCCGGCCGATCCGATGAGCCAGCCACCGCCGCTGATGGCGCGCCAGGTGCTGCTGCAACGGCGTCGCGCGGCCACGCTCGAGGCCGATCAACAGGGTCCGCGACCCGAGACGGAAATCACCGGCGCCGTCCGCACGGCGCTCACCATCGAGCCGCGTGACGGCCATCTGTGCGTGTTCATGCCGCCGCTGGAGGATGCCGAGGACTATGCCGCCATGGTCGGCGCCATTGAAGCGGCGGCCGGGGCGATCAAACAGCCGGTGCATGTCGAAGGCTATCCGCCGCCGTTCGATGCGCGCATCAATGTGATCAAGGTCACTCCGGACCCGGGTGTGATCGAGGTCAACATCCATCCCGCCCTGTCGTGGGACGAGTGCGTCGCCACCACCGAGACGCTTTACCAGGAGGCGCGCAACGCCCGGCTCGGCACCGAAAAATTCATGCTCGATGGCAAGCATACCGGCACCCAAGGCGGCAATCACATCGTGCTCGGCAGTGCCAAGCCGGCCGACAGCCCGTTCCTGCGCCGCCCTGATCTGCTGGCCAGCCTGGTTGCCTATTGGCAGAACCATCCGTCCCTCTCCTATCTGTTTTCCGGCCTGTTCATCGGCCCGACCAGCCAGGCGCCGCGCGTCGACGAGGGGCGGCATGATAATCTGTATGAGTTGGAAATTGCTCTGGCGCAGATCCCCGATCCCATCAGCGGTAAGTCCGTGCCACCCTGGTTGGTCGACCGGATCTTCCGTAATCTGCTGATCGACGTCACTGGTAACACGCACCGGGCGGAAATCTGCATCGATAAGCTCTATTCGCCTGATGGACCCACGGGGCGCTTAGGCCTGGTCGAATTCCGCTCGTTCGAAATGCCGCCGCATGCGCAGATGAGTCTCGCCCAGCAATTGCTGCTGCGCGCGCTGATCGCCTGGTTCTGGGAGCGTCCGTACAAGGCCAAGCTGATCCCCTGGGGCACCGCGCTGCAGGATCGTTTCATGTTGGGCCATTTCGTCTGGGCCGACTTTGAGGAAGTCATTCACGATCTGAAGTCCGCCCGATTGCCGGTGTCGGCCGAATGGTTCCGGCCCCATCTCGATTTCCGCTTTCCGGTCTGCGGCACAATCGACCACGCCGGTCTGACGCTGGCCGTCAGTCAGGCGCTGGAACCCTGGAACGTGCTCGGCGAAGAGGGCGCGCCGGGCGGCACGGCTCGCTATGTGGATTCAGCGGTGGAACGCCTGGAGGTCAAGGTTACAGGCCTGACGGGGGATCGCTATCGCGTTGCCTGCAACGGCTTTGACGTGCCGTTGACCGCGACGGGCCGCAGTTGCGAGTATATTGCCGGCGTCCGCTTCAAGGCTTGGAGTCCACCCTCCAGCCTGCATCCGACCATCCCGTTGCAGGGACCGTTGACCTTCGACATCGTGGATAGTCGATCCGGGCGTTCGATCGGCGGCTGCCGCTATCACGTGACCCATCCAGGCGGCCGCGGGGCCGAACTCTTCCCCGTCAATTCCTACGAAGCGGAGGGCCGCCGTCTGTCGCGCTTCGAGGCCATGGGCCATACGGCAGGGCCGATGACAGTCAAGCGGCTCGGCGTGCACCGGGATTTCCCGCTGACGCTCGACCTGCGGCGTGCAATTGTGGCAGTCTGAGCCTTGAAAACACGTTGGCGTCTTGTCACCCGTGCCCTTGGTCGCTGGATGCGGGCGTCCGTCCAGGGGGGCTGGCGCAGGCCCAAGCCGGCAGCGCGCCAGGACCAGGAACAGCCTCTTACGATGACGACCAGTTTGCAGCCTCGCACGCCCGGCACTGCCGATCTCGCCGCTGGTTACCGGCCCGAGACTGGCGGCTATGACGAACTCATGGGAGCCACGGGCGCGGTGCAGGCGCATTGGCAAGCGTTGCTGGCCGCACTGAATGCGCTCACACCTGAGGCGCGCCAGGATCGGTTCGAACGCTTGAACATGCGGGTGCGCGAAACCGGCATCGCCCACGACTTGTTCGCCGATCCCAACGATGCCTCTCCGCCCTGGCGCGTCGATTTCATGCCCCTTATTCTGCCCGCCGCCGAGTGGCGGGTGCTGGAGGCGGCGCTGATCCAGCGCGCTGAGCTGTTCGAGCGGATCGTGGCCGACGTCTATGGGCCGCAGCAGTTGATGGCATCGGGACAGATCCCGCCCTCGCTGATCTTCAACGATCCATCGTTCCTGCGCGCCTGTCACGGCCTGCCGGGCGGCAGCGGCTACCTGCAGTTCTTGGCTACCGACGTCGCGCGCGGGGCCGACGGCCTTTGGCGCGTCATCGATACGCATACCGAGACGCCGGCCGGCATCGGCTATGCGCTGGCCAACCGCACCGTGCACACTCATGTCGCCGGCGAGATGTTTGCAGCCTCCAACGCCCTGCGTCTGGCCCCGTTCTTCGAGGAACAGCAAGGGGTACTGGCGCGCCGCTCCAACCGCGCCGATCCGACCATCGCGCTGCTGACGCCCGGCCCCCACCACGACGACTTCTTCAGCCACGCCTATCTCGCCCGCTATCTCGGCTTCCTGCTGGTCGAAGGCGCCGATCTGCGCGTCGATGGCGAGCATGTGTTCCTGAAAACGCTGGATGGCCTGAAGCCCATCGATCTTTTGGTGCGCTGCGTCGCGGGCGGTTCGTCCGATCCCCTGGAACTCGATCCGGCGGGATTTCTGGGACCGGTTGGCCTGATGCAGGCTGTCCGGCGCCAGCCCGAGTTGGTCGTGAATGCATTGGGCTCCGCGGTGGCCGAGAACCGCGGGCTCGGTCCCTATCTGCCCGGTCTGGCCAAGTCGCTGCTCGGCCAGGACTTGCTGATCCCCGATGGCGTAAAGTGGTGGCTCGGCGAGGCCGCGGCGCGCGCGCGCGTTTACGCCAATCTCGACCAGTTCGTGATCCGCCCGGCGCACGAGCGGACCGCCCGGCCCGGCCGCGCCGCGCCAGGACGCGATCCGGCGAAAATGACCGCCCAATTGCGCGCCGCGCTGAAGGCTGAGTTGGACCTCAACGGCGCGGCCTTCGTCGCCGAGGCCAAAGTGCGGTTTGGCACCACGCCCTCGATCGGCCCCGACGGCCTGGCGCCCAAGCCCTATGCGCTGCGACTGTTCGTGGCGCGCACGCCCAACGGCTTTACCGTCATGCCGGGTGGCTTGGCCATGACGGTTGATCCGCAGTCGGCGGTATCGCTGAGCGCGCCCGACGGCGAGTCGCGCGATGTCTGGATCGTCAGCGACGGCGCCGTGCCGCCGTTCCACAGCCTATGGCAGCCGGTCGCCGAGGGCGCCCGCATCCAACGCTCGCCGCGCGAACTGCCGAGCCGGGCCGCCGACAACCTGTTCTGGCTCGGGCGTTATGCCGAGCGGGCGGACTGGACCTTGCGGGTGTTGCGCCAGTCGCTGGTCCGGCTCGATCAGGGGGCGGGCGCGCGCCAGGATCTGGGCGCGGTGCGCTGCGCGCTGGAAGCCGTGCTCAATCGCGATGCCGGATCGCAGACGCCGCTCGCGGTCACCACCGACGCCCAACTCGTGCGCAGTCGCGCCCATGAACTTATGACCTCGGGCAAGCTCCCGTTCGGCTTGCCGCAGACGCTGACGCAGGTGCAGCGGATCGCCGGGCTGGTGCGCGACCGGCTGTCCCAGGAAGCCTGGCGCACACTGAATACCTTCCAGCTGCAGCAAGGCTGGCAAGCCAATGCGCCGCTCGCCTCGGTTGGCGAGACCATCGATCTGCTGGAAACCGGGCTCGGCGCGTTCGCCGCCTTCAATGGCCTGATGCACGAAAACATGACCCGCAATCTGGGCTGGACCTTCCTCGACATGGGCCGCCGTCTGGCCCGGGCGCTCGGCATCTGCGACCTCATGCTGGCGGTTTTTGGCCATGCCGGGAGCCAAGACGCCGACGGCTCCAGTCTTGCCTTCGTGCTCGACGTGGCCGACAGTTCCATGACCTATCGGGCGCGCTACCGCCAGACGCCGGCGCTGCCGCTGGTGCTCGATCTGCTGCTGATCGACGAGACCAACCCGCGCAGCCTGGGCTTCCAGCTCGCGGCGCTCTCGAACCATATCGACCAGCTGCCGCAAGGCGGCCAGCAGCTCGGCCGCAGCGACGAGAGCCGGTTGCTGATGGCGCTGCTGACGCAGGTGCGCATAGCCGAAATTACGTCCCTGAGCGCGCTCGGGTCCGACGGCACCCGGCACCAGCTGGTGGCGCTTTTGAGCGAACAAAACCGCCAATTGCTGCAGCTTTCCGACGCCATCGGCCGGCGCTATTTCGCGCTCACCGAGAAAGAGCCGCGCTGGGTGCGATCAGGCGCGAGGCAGCCGTGAAGACCTTCAACATCAGCCATCGCACCAGTTACCGCTACGGCGCGCCCGTCACGCAGTCCCAGCACGTCGTGCATCTGGCCCCGCGCCTGCTGCCGCGCCAGACCGTCAGCCGGCACAGCCTGCTGATCGAGCCGGCGCCGGCCTCGCGCTTCGATCGCATCGATTATTTCGGCAACCCGACCTCGATCCTGATCATCGAGGACGAGCATCGCGAACTTGTCGTGCTGGCGCGCAGCACCGTGACGGTCGCGGCGCCGGCGGATATTGATGTGGCCCGCAGCACGCCCTGGGAGCAGGTCGCCGAGGCTGCCGGTCTGGACGGCGGGTTCCGCGACCTGTCGGTGGTGCAGTTCGTCAATACGTCCCGCCACACCCGGCTCAATCCCGCCATTCTGGCCTTCGCCGCGCCATCGTTTCCCGCCGGTCGGCCCGTGCTCCAGGGCGCCTTCGACCTCACCCGGCGCATTTTTTCCGAGTTCAAGTTCGATCCGGCGGCAACCGATATCTCGACGCCGATTGCCGAGGTGCTGAAGGCGCGCCGTGGCGTCTGCCAGGATTTCGCCCATCTGTCCCTGGCGGCGCTGCGGGCGCTCGGCCTGCCGGCGCGCTATGTCAGCGGCTATCTGCTGACGCGGCCGCCGCCAGGCAAAGTCAAGCTGCAAGGATCGGACGCGTCCCATGCCTGGGTTTCGGTCTGGGCGCCGGACATCGGCTGGGTCGATTTCGACCCGACCAATGGTCTGATGCCGCGTGACGAGCATATCGTGGTCGCCTATGGCCGCGACTATGACGATGTCAGCCCGGTCAGCGGCGTGCTGCTGGGCGGCAGCGATCAGGTGCTGAGCATCGCGGTGGATGTGATCGAGGCGGATTGACGGTGCGGCACGAGCTTTGCGCCCTCCTGCAAAGCACGCGCCAGGCAGGTAACGCCCACGTCCATTCGCAACCAGAAATTGCAGAACACAACGGATGCATTGCAAGTTCTTCGGCTGCCCCGCCGCCGTAATTCAAGGTGATCGCCAGTCGAAGCCGTAAGTATACGGACCACTCGACAGCATTCCGGACCGTGATGACTGCAGGAATTGTTCGCGATAGCGCGCCCATGGTGCAATTGCATCATGCCGAGAGGCCCGCCCGGCGCCTACTATAACCAATTCGTCTACGACATTGCGCTTGCGGGAAAGGGGCGCGTTGTGAGGAATCTCACAGCGTCGGGCGCTTGCACCACTTACCGATGTCTTCCAGCTTACCGCGATGAGAGCTGCATTCGACCTGAGCCACGCCTGTCCCCCCTCACTAGGAGCTGCGCGCGCTATGACAACGGCACTTGAAGGACTGTTGGATCGTTTGCAGGGCGCCAATTTCGTGATCGGGCAATCGCAACGCGTCCAGGTCATGAACCAGCGCGCGGGCAAACTGGCGCGCCAAGCCGACGTACTGGACATTCGCAAGGATCAACGGCTGCGCTTCGTCAATCCGTCGGCGCAAACCGCCTATCGCCAGGCCCTGAAGGCGGCGTTCGATCCCGCCGCCTACGGATTCGTCTCCGTGCTGATCGAGCCGCTCGAGGGAGCCACGGCGCAACTGTCCGTGTTGCCCCTGACCATGCCCCTGGCGCAGGCGCTGGCGGCCCAGGCGCAACTGGCGCTGGTCAGTCTGCGCGGTCAGGGCGAACAAACAGCTGTGGAAGAAAACCTGCTCATGAGCCGTTATCAGCTCTCGAAGGCCGAGGCGGCGGTGGTGAGCCGGTTCGCCAGCGGCGCCACCCTGGCCGACATCGCCACGTCGCGCGGGGTCGGCTATCTGGCTGTGCGCAATCAGTTTTCCGCCGCCAAACAAAAGATGGGCGTGCGCCGGCAGACCGAAATCCTGCTCAAAATCAGCGAGCTTTCGCCGCGACTGTTGCTGACTCAGCACAGCACGGAGGATTCAAATCTCGATGGTTAGATTGCATCATGCGGGGCCTGATGGGCTGCGCTAGGTTTATTCCCGAGGTTGAGAAATACTTAAGAAACGGCCTCGAACCAAAGACCCAGATAGCACGCCCCAACAGGGGCCAAGGGCTAACTGGTAGCGATAGAACCGGATTGCTGCGTTTCGCTTCTTGATGGCTCGCTTAGGTTTCTGCGAGACTCACACAAGAACTGCTTTTGACACTTGGCCACGGCGACTGCGGCAACGCAATTCCGCCGACGGAACACTGTTCCCTGGTCATAGGAATTTGCACGGCACACAGAACGTGTGGTCCGTGAACGGTGGAACTATGTCCGCCGGGGCCGTTGTGTCCTGGCGCTGGGAAATTGGTTTGTGGCCGGCGTGTTGCGACGGCTGCGGACGTGGTGGAGCGGTCTGGCGCGCAGGGCGCTGGCTGTTGGACGTGATGTGGAGCGCGGGTCCGCGATCGTCCGTCCACCATGCTTTTGACGGGGCCGTCCGGCCCATGCGTGCATGAGCGGTGCTCATCCGGTGTGCTGCGTTGAGACCGTGTGCTGACGATACCGGCGCGAGGGAGATGCGGGGTGACGGTCTATTTGCGAGTTGCCATAGCGGCAGCGGTTTTGGTTGGAAGTGCGGGGTCTGTCATGGCTGGCGGAACGGCGAGAGGATCGGCGAGCGCGTCGATACGCATCACGGCGACGGTGCTGCCGCGCTGTGTGCTGAAGAGTGGGCCGGGCAACGGCAGCAGCGGCAAGGGCGGCGGCCTGACCTCGTTCGACCTGGGCGCGGGGCGCGACGGCCAGGGTTCGGTCTACGACCGCCAGGAGCAGGCCGGCGTGGCGCATTATGAATGCAACACGCCCTCGGCCGTGACCCTGAGCGCGGTGCATGATGGCGGCGGCGAGTTTGGCGGCAACGACAGGGCCGGCACGGGCGCGACGCGCGCGGCTTGGCGGCTGAACGACGGCGGCTATGCCAATGCGGTCGACTACAGTTTTGCCGTGAATTTCCTCAGCGACCGGCAGACCGCCGCGGTCGCTCCGGCTGGCCCGGCGCCGCTGACCCACGTCATGGGCTTTGTCGCGGTGCCGGATGTGATGAGCACGGGGTCGATCGCCCCGCAGG
>Ga0209069_10000805_pt1 | contig 15122 bp, 10 predicted proteins | sample Str013_2_FD_187202 | JGI IMG/M metagenome (GOLD analysis project Ga0209069, IMG submission 187202) | Freshwater sediment microbial communities in response to fracking from Pennsylvania, USA - Straight Creek_MetaG_SC_2013 (SPAdes) (version 2) | ecosystem: Environmental > Aquatic > Freshwater >...
AATATCTATTCTCTTTTCTAAATGAAAATCGATTCGTGTACTTCGTGCTATACGATTTGTGTTTTCAACTGTTCAATACAGTCATGTATAACCGATTCTATTTTTTGTACAAGAGAAGAGATTTCTTCTAGGTTTTCTTGCTGTTTGGCATTCGATTCCACCAGGCGTATATCATCTCTGATGGATTTGATGCCCATGGAATCCACGGTTGATTTTAATTTATGTGCCATTTTAGAAGCCTGCTCCCAATTTTCGACATCCACCCCCGCTCTCAACTCCTTTACATTCTGGGGAACTGTTTCGATAAAAAGTTTGATCATTTTTTTCAGGAACCCTTCATCTCCTCCCGCCATTGATTGAATCATGGACAGATCGTATAATGGCAAATCTGCAGCAGGAATGGCTGTCGTTTCATTTTGTTCCTGGTGATTTTTTCCGTTGCCAGCATACACTTCGTTTCTCAAAATAACCAGCATCAAACCCGATTCGTCGAATGGTTTGGCTAGATAATCATTCATGCCCGCAGCACGGTATTTCAATATATCATCCCGGTGCACATTTGCCGTCAACGCGATGATTGGCACAGACGATTTAACAGGATCAGTCAATTGCCTGATGCATTGTGTAGCTTTGATGCCATCCATTTCCGGCATTTGCACATCCATTAAAATACAATCGAAGAAATTTTCTTTTGCCAGTTGCAACGCTTCATGACCGTTATTTGCAATGGAAACGGAGGCCCCGCGGGATTCGAGGATATGCCTGGCAAGATGCTGATTCAACTCCACATCTTCTGCAACCAAAATTTTTTTGGCATCAAGTCTTTTGGTATCACTTGTAGATCCCTGCATAATAGTTTTGCGGATATAGGCAAGTACCTAACCGATTTTGCATGTAAAAGCCGACCGCTTGAATATTTATTTGTTTTTTAATTCGCCGTTCTGGATCATCCTGTAAATGGTAGATTTACCAATATCTAATTTTTTAGCAACCAGCAAAACATCTTTATTATATTTATCCAGGTAGTGTTGGATGATCTGGTTTTCGAACTCTTGCAAAGTAGTTTCCTTATTCAACAGGTCGTTGATACTGGTTGTCGCATTCAGCGTAATGTGCTCGGGTAAGATATTCTCACTATCACTCATTACAACAGACAGTTCCATAATAGATTTCAATTCCCGTACGTTTCCCGGGAAGGTATATGTTAGCAATTTTTGTTGTGCCTCGGATGTAAGTGTTTTCCTGGGCATTTTGTTCTCCCTGGAAAAAGCGTCTATAAAATTCTTTGCAAGAATAATAATATCATTGCCCCTGTCTCTCAATGGAGGCAGCAAAATGGGCAAACCGATCAACCGGTAATAAAGGTCCTCCCTGAAATTTTTGTTCTTTACTTCTTCCATCAGGTTTTTATGCGTAGCAACGATGATGCGCACATTGATGGCCGTTACCGTATTGCTGCCGACACGTGTAATCTCTCTCTCCTGCAGCACTCTCAGCAATTTTGCCTGAAGGTTGATATCCAATTCACCTATCTCATCCAAAAACAAAGTGCCTTTATCAGCTTCTTCAAATTTCCCGATACGGCGGGTTACGGCGCCTGTAAAAGATCCTTTTTCGTGGCCAAATAACTCGCTTTCTATTAAGTCCCGCGGGATAGCAGCTACATTGACAGTTATGAATGGCTGTTTATGCCGATCCGAATTATAATGAATGGCTTTGGCCACCATTTCCTTACCCGAACCTGTTTCGCCGGTAATAGATACTGTAATATTTGTTCTGGATGCTTTTTCGATTAAAGCAAATACTTTTTCAATGGCTTCACTTTTACCAATGATCATTTGCGAAAAATCGTATTTGCGTCCTACCTGTGTTTTCAGGCTTTCTACTTCTTCTTTCAGGTTTCTTATTTCCCGCAGATGCAGAATGCTGTTCCAGAGCCTGTCCTTAGTATCGTCATCTTTTACAATATAATCAAATGCACCGTTCTTTAACAGGTTGATGGCTGTTGCCACATCTTCCTGTCCGGAAATAATTACGACACGTATATCAGGATTATGTTCTTTTATTTTTTTCAATACTTCAGCACCATCACAATCGGGAAGGGAATAGTCCAGTGTAACCACGTCAGGAGTTTCGTGTAGATGTGCAAAAAAATCACCAGGGGCTTCAAAACGTTTAACTTCATATTCCGGGTTCAGTGCCAGGTAATGCTCCAGCATTGAGCCATACCATACATCATCTTCTACAATAAATATTTTAAAGGATTGGTGGTTCTTCATAATTGGATCTTCATAATTCGGATTATACCGCTATATAACGATAAAAAGCCTGGAATAATATTCCGGAAATAAGAAAGTTTCCACATTCTGAATAACTTTTATAAAAGGCCAAGGTTTGGGTCAAGACTTAAACCCAAAATCTCAACCTCAACCTATCCGTATACAACACCTCATCCTTTACCTTTACCTTTACTTTCTGAACAGGTATTTCATGAATCAAAAAGATATTTTTAATGAACTGTACAATAGCCTGAATGATCAGCAAAAGAAGGCCGTCGATACAATTGATGGCCCGGTTATGGTGATCGCCGGCCCGGGCACCGGTAAGACACAAATTTTAAGCGCCCGTATCGGAAAAATCCTGCTCGATACCGATACCAGGCCCGAAAACATATTATGCCTTACCTATACCGATGCAGGCGCTTTGGCCATGCGCAGGCGATTAACAGGTTTTATAGGTCCCGATGCATATAAAGTAACTATCTCCACGTTCCATGCTTTTTGCAACGATATCATCCAGGAAAACCTTTTCCTCTTTGATAAAACAGCATTGGATGCGGTGTCAGAATTGGAAAGGATCGCGCTTTTAAAAGAGCTGATTGATTCATTCCCCAAAAATCATCCGCTAAAACGCTACCGTGGCGATGTGTATTTCGAAACCAATAACCTGAAATCGCTTTTCAGTACCATGAAGCGGGAGGGATGGACACCTGCATTCGTAAACCAAAAAATAGATACTTATTTAGCAGATATCGAAACGCGTGATGAATTCATATATAAAAGAGCATACGGAAAATTCAAAGCAGGCGATAAAAAGTTGGACAAGATCACTGAAGAAAAAGAAAGAATGGAAAAACTACGCGCCGCTGTGAATGAGTTCGCCCATTTTCAACAGATGATGCGCAATCGCAACCGGTATGATTTCGACGATATGATCAACTGGGTCATTGCAAGCTTCGAAGAAAATGAATCTTTGCTCCGACGCTACCAGGAAAAATTCTTATATATTCTTGTAGATGAATTTCAGGATACCAGCGGCACACAAAACCGGCTGGTGCAGTTACTCATCAATTATTGGGACAGGCCCAATGTATTTGTTGTGGGCGATGATGACCAGAGCATTTATCGTTTCCAGGGCGCTAACGTGACGAATATGCTGGATTTTAAAAAGGATTATCAAAAGGATTTACTCACAGTCGTGCTCACACATAATTATCGCTCTACACAACCTATCCTCAACATTTCCAAAACACTGATCAGCAGGAATAATGAACGATTGACAAAAAAAATAGAAGGATTAAGCAAAGAGCTGATTGCTTCTAACACAAATATCAATCAGTTAACCCATCTGCCCATCATCAGAGAATATGAAACCCAGCGGCAGGAAATGACAGACATCACCCTGCAGGTAGAAAAATTAATACTCCAGGGCGTTGAGCCGGGAAAGATTGGCGTGATCTATAAAGAAAATAAATATGGTGAGGAGCTGATACAATATTTCAAGCTGAAAAAAATTTCTTTTTTCAGTAAAAGAAGTTTGAATATCCTGGAAATTTCATTGGCAAAAAAAATTATATTGATTATCCGCTACCTGGCTTCAGAGCATGAAATCCCATACAGCGGGGATGAATTATTATTTGAGATCCTTCATTTCGATTGGTTTCATATACCTGCCATCGATATTGCCAAGCTTACCATTGAAGTGGCAAACAGGCAATTCACCGAAAATAAAATTTCTTTAAGAAGATTATTGCACGAAAAAAGCAATGAGCCCCCGAGGGATCTTTTTTCTCAAGGCATTCATTCAAATCTTAAAAAAGCCGGAACCATTATTGAGGAATTGATCAGTGCTGTTTCCAATGTTACATTGCAAACATTGGTTGAACATATCATCCGGAAAGCCGGGGTCTTGAATCTTGTTATGCAACATGAAGAAAAGATATGGCAACTACAAGTGCTTACAGGATTATTTGATTTTATTAAAGAAGAAACACACCGAAATCCTGCTCTTACTCTACAACACCTGGTGAATTTAATTGATCTGATGGAAAAAGAGGGAATACCATTGCCCCTTGTACAAGTAACAGGCAGTACGGAAACAGTGAACCTGCTTACCGTACATGGCTCAAAAGGATTGGAATTCGAGTATGTATTCTTTGCGGGCTGCAATGCTCATTTCTGGGAAAAAAAACGTGCACCATATACCGGATATAAATTCCCTGACAATATTTTCTCTTCCCAGCCCAAACAACTGGAAGAAGAAGAACTAAGAAGATTGTTCTATGTGGCCCTGACAAGAACGGAAAAATATCTTTTCATTTCATATAGCCGGTTTAAAAATGATGGGAAGGAAATAGAGCCCTCTATGTTTATTGCCGAGATACAGGAAGTGCATGCATTACAAGTAGAAAAAGTATTTATAGCCCCCGATCAGTTGGCCGAATTCCAATTGTTACAATTAGAAGGAGAACAATCGCCCGAAATAGAAAAAATTGAAGAACAGTTTGTCAGTCGCCTGCTCGATACATTCGTGATGAATGTAACAGCGCTTAATAACTATCTGAGGTGCCCGCTGGAATTTTATTTCAAAAATCTGCTTCGGATACCTGCTCCCAAAAATGAATCAACGGAATTTGGATCGGCGGTGCATTATGCATTGGAACAATTGTTCAGAACCATGCAGTCATCAACGCAGCAGCAATTCCCCGATCAACAGGTTTTTGTTTCCTATTTTGATGTATATATGCACCGTCATCGTGAAAGTTTTACCAGGGAACAATTTGAAAGGAGGATGGAATATGGTCATATTGTTTTACCCGATTACCATAATAAGTATATTAACAATTGGAACAAGATAGTAGCCATAGAACGAAATATTCGTCATGTAGTAGTGAATAATGTACCGCTTAAGGGGAAAATGGATAAACTGGAATTCGATGGAAAACTCGTCAATGTCGTAGACTACAAAACCGGCGATCCGGACAAAGCGAAATCCAAACTTTTGTCTCCGAATGACAAAGATCCAAATGGTGGTGATTATTGGCGCCAGGCCGTTTTCTATAAGATACTATTGGATCATTATGAATCACGGGGCTGGCAGGTCATAAGTTCAGAATTCGATTTTATTGAACCCGATAACAGGAAAAATTACAGGAAGGAAAAACTGATTATTCGCCCTGAAGATATTACTACAGTAACGCATCAAATAACAGACACCTGGCAAAAGATTCATCGGCACGAGTTTTATGTTGGCTGCGGTAAAGAAAATTGCCATTGGTGTAATTTTGTTAAGACTAATAATTTGGTGGTGGAGCTGCATGATGCAGAAACTTCTGATTGAAATGATTTGTTCTGATTGTTTTAATAATGAATTCCTCTCTAAGAAATATTGAACGCGTAATCAGAACAAATCATTTCAATCAGAAGTTTAGTAGATTATTATGATTCTTCTATTTAATCATTCCTCTAAACAGCTTAAGTTTGTAGGTTAAGCGAGTATGACTATTACTGATTTTTTTGTTAATGAATTATCCCCAAAAAATATTGAACGCTTAATCAGTAGTAATCAGAATAAATCAGAAGTCCAATGAACCGTTTAATATATTTTTTTCTTGTTATCCTGGTAATAATAAAAACCCCATTGCTGACCGGCTGCGCCAATATAATTCCCCCAACTGGAGGATTGCGTGATACCCTGCCGCCTGTGCTTGTAAAATCCATGCCGGATAATTATAATCTGCATTTCAGGGGCAAAATCATCACTTTTAATTTTAATGAATACATTGAGCTGAATGAAATTAATAAAAATCTTATTGTATCCCCTGTTCCCAAATCAGATCCGAGAATAACATCGAACCTGAAAACAATTACTGTAAAACTGCGAGATACTTTAGAGCCAAATACGACCTATTCCTTAAATTTCGGAAGAGCGATCCGCGATATAAACGAAGGAAATGTCTTTAAAAATTTTACGTATGTTTTTACTACAGGACCGTACATTGATTCAATGCAATTCTCCGGCAAGGTAATTCTTGCCGCTACAGGTAAAATCGACAGCACACTAATTGTTATACTGCATACCAAAACCGATGATTCGGCAGTGGCCAAAGACAGGCCCAGGTATTTTACCAATCTCGATACCGGGGGAAATTTTGTTTTCCGCCACATCCAGCCAGGCACTTATGTCATATATGCTCTTAAAGATGAAAGTGGTCAGAAAAAATACTTGACTAAAACACAATCGTTCGCTTTTGCTGATTCACCTGTCGTTATACAACAAAATAATACTCCCATTACATTGTACGCTTACGAAGACACAGCCGGTGCAAGAATCACAAAGAAAACAATTTCCAAAACCGGAGCAGCAAAAAAAACAGAAAAGGAAAAGCGACTGATCGTGCAGCTTAACCTGCCCAGCGGCCAGCTCGATTTATTGAGTACCCTGGAAATGCAGTTTCAAACCCCTTTGAAATTCTTTGATTCTTCCAAAGTCCGTTTCACAGATGAAAATTTCAAGGATATCACGCAATTCTACTATGCAGAAGATTCTAACAGAAAAAAAATTACCATTTTTTATAACTGGGTAATGGATACCAAATACCATATCATTGCCAGCAAAGAATTTGCGGAAGATACCCTGGGTGGCAAATTATTGAAAACGGATACCATTTCTTTCAAGACAAAAAAAGAATCCGATTATGGTTCCGTTCGCCTTCGTTTTATCAATTTGGATCTAAAAAAAAATCCCGTACTGCAATTTGTGCAGAGTGATGCAGTGAAAGAGGCTTATATTTTTGGCTCATCCAATATATATTTCAAGAAACTTTTTGTGCCAGGGGACTATGAATTGCGCATCCTCTATGACGACAATAAGAACGGTGTATGGGATCCTGGTGAATTTTTTAATAAGCACAAGCAACCTGAGAAAGTTAAACCCATCAGGCAAAAACTAACCGTAAAATCGAATTGGGATAATGAGACGGATATTGTTTTATAGGGTGTGGGTATAAGGCATACGGTGTACCGTATCGCTTTCACATGCAGCCATACCTTACACCCCTACCTCATTCCCCAAACCTTTTTGCCCTTATTCCTTAACTTTGCTCCATGCAATTCTCCTCAGCCTTATTGGAAAATGCAGTCAACGAATTTGCCAAACTTCCCGGTATTGGGAAGAAAACGGCATTGCGATTGGTGCTGCATCTGCTCAAACAGGATGCATCAATTGTACAGAGCTTTGGTGAAGTCATAAGCAAGATGCGTAAGGAAATTAAGTTCTGTCAGCGCTGCTTCAATGTTGCTGATGTTGATATTTGTTCCATCTGCGCCAATTCAATGCGAAAACAGGAATTCATCTGCGTAGTGGAAAATATCAGGGATGTTATTGCCATTGAAAGTACCCAGCAATACAATGGAACATATCATGTACTGGGGGGTATCATTTCCCCGCTGGATGGTATTGGCCCCGATCAACTCAATATTGATTCCCTGGTCAACAGGGCGCAGAAAGAGCATATACAGGAAGTAATATTTGCACTGAATCCCAATATACAGGGGGATACCACTATTTATTATATCCAAAAAAAGTTGCAACCATTCAATATCAAGGTTACAACCATTTCCCGGGGAATCGCTTTCGGCGGCGAACTGGAATATGCAGATGAAATGACATTGGCCCGGTCCATTACCAACCGACTGCCTGTAGAAAACTATGTATCCAACCGTTAATTCTGAGCGCAGTCGAAGAATAAGCGAAGCCGAAGAGTGAGCGAAGTCAAAGAATGAGCGCAGCCTAAGAACAAGCGGGCCCCAATAGCGTTTTGATCTTATCAGTATATGTTTTAAATTTGCAATCGCAACAGGTGGATTTGTTTATTGTTCAGCCTGTGGCGGTGCCGTGAACCTGCGTTGAGCAAAGAAGAGATGGTGAACAGAGCAAGTGGTGAGTGAAAGAGATGGTGAGCGAAGTCGAACCATCAGTTCAAGCGCAGTCGAGAATCAACTGAACTAATAAACGCCAAGGAAGCCTTCCTGATTTTTATCTTCCCCAAACGTTTAGAGTTCAATTATTTTAAAGCCACTGCGCACTACTTCACGGGCCAAAGTAACACTCATTGCTGCCATGCACCGAACTGCTGTAAAAAAATTGAATATGAACAACATCAAAAAAGAACTCGAAAAACGTATCCTCGTCATTGATGGCGCTATGGGCACCATGATTCAACGGCACCGGTTAACCGAAGAAGACTATCGCGGCGATCGCTTCAAAGACTGGCCTTCTGATATCAAGGGCAACAATGACTTGTTATGCCTTACGCAACCGCAGATCATCAAAGAAATCCATAAACAATACCTCGAAGCAGGCGCCGACATCATTGAAACCAACACTTTCAATGCACAACGAATTTCCCTGGCCGATTATCAGATGGAGTCCTTGGCGTTTGAAATAAATGCTGCGGCTGCAAAAATTGCCAGGCAGGCTGTGGATGAATTTCTCAGTTCCCCTGCCAATAAAAACAGGGAAAGCGCTTTTGTTGCCGGCGCCCTCGGCCCGATGAATAAAACCCTTTCTCTTTCGCCGGATGTTAATAACCCCGGGTTCCGCGCAGTTAGTTTCGATGATGTGGCATCGGCCTATTATGAGCAAGTAAAAGCGCTTGTTGAAGGAGGAGTGGATACATTGCTGATTGAAACCATTTTTGATACCCTCAACGCAAAGGCAGCTATTTATGCTATTAAAAAATATTTCAGGGATACGAAACAACCTGAGTTGCCAATCATGATCAGTGGAACCATCACAGACGCAAGCGGACGTACATTAAGCGGTCAAACGCTGGAAGCTTTCTATACTTCCGTGATGCATGCAAAACCTTTGAGCATCGGGCTGAATTGCGCATTAGGGGCCGCAGAAATGAGGTCTCATATTGAGGAGTTATCGCATATAGCAACCTGTTATACTTCAGCATACCCCAATGCCGGTCTGCCCAATACCATGGGCGAATATGATGAGCAGCCTGAGCAAACGGCTCATTTCCTGGAAGACTGGGCGAAGGAAGGGTTTGTGAATATTGTGGGAGGATGCTGTGGTACCACGCCCGATCATATTTCGCATATTGCTGCACAGGTAAAAAAATATGAACCGAGGCCACTTCCCGTATTGGAAGAAATGGTGTGATATTGATGATTGGCATGATTCAAAATAGTGTTTGTTGAGTCAATCGTGAGACGATAAACGCGAGTATCTCACGTTTATCGTCTCACGATTGACTCAACGCTGGCGCAAGAATAATTTTTTTCCAATGAATGCATAGATGTCAAAATTATAAAAAAGAAAACGGGTAAATTATTGGATTAACTTCCAAAAACCAATGAAAGAAAACATAATCATAAAACCTTATCTGCGCCTGGCCGGATTGGAGCCGCTGGTTGTGCGGCCGGAAACCAATTTTGTGAATGTGGGTGAGCGAACCAATATCACCGGTTCCAAGAAATTCGCCCGTCTCATCAAAGACAACAAATACGAAGAAGCACTGAGTGTGGCAAGACAACAAGTGGAAAATGGTGCGCAGATACTTGATGTAAATATGGATGATGCTTTATTGGATGGCGAGAAAGCGATGACCACGTTTCTTAATCTTATCCAGAGTGAACCGGATATCGCGAAGATTCCTATCATGATTGATTCTTCCAAATTCAATATTATTGAGGCAGGATTGAAATGCGTGCAGGGAAAATGTATAGTGAATTCGATTTCAATGAAAGAGGGAGTTGAAAAATTTATTGAACAGGCAATTATTTGCAGAAGTTATGGTGCCGCTGTAATTGTAATGGCCTTCGATGAAAAAGGGCAAGCAGATACCATGGATAGAAAAGTGTCCATTTCAGAAAGGGCCTATAAAATATTAACCAACCAGGTAGGGTTCGATCCGCAGGATATTATTTTCGACCTGAATATTTTTGCGATTGCTACCGGACTTGAAGAGCATAATAATTATGCTGTCGATTTTATTGAAGCTACACGTACTATCAAACAAAAATATCCACTGGTCAAAATCAGCGGCGGAGTAAGTAATCTGTCATTTTCTTTTCGCGGGAATGAACCGGTCAGGGAAGCGATGCACAGCGTATTTCTATACCATGCCATTAGAGCAGGAATGGATATGGGTATAGTAAATGCGGGCCAGCTCGTAGTATATGATGAAATTGAACCTGCGCTGAGAGAATTGTGTGAGGATGTGATCCTGAATAAAAACAATGACAATAATGAATCCACTGAAAAGCTGATTGTTTTTGCTGAAACTTTTAAAGGCAAAGACAAAGAAGAAAAAAAGGATGCAGCCTGGAGAAGCGCTTCCGTAGAAGAACGCCTCAAGCACGCGCTCATCAATGGCGTCACTGAACATATTGATGAAGATACCGAGGAAGCAAGGCTGAAATATCCTAAACCATTAGACGTAATAGAAGGCCCGTTGATGGCAGGCATGAACATAGTGGGCGATCTTTTCGGCAGTGGTAAAATGTTTCTGCCACAAGTGGTGAAAAGTGCCAGGGTAATGAAAAAATCCGTGGCCGTATTAACACCTTATATAGAAGAAGAAAAAAAGCAAAACCTCATCAAATTCCCGCTCAAAGAGGGTGAGAAAGAAGGTAAAAGAGTTCCCAGGATATTATTGGCCACTGTAAAAGGTGATGTGCATGATATCGGAAAAAATATTGTTGGCGTGGTATTGGGTTGCAATGGCTATGATATTATTGACCTGGGAGTAATGGTCCCTGCGGATAAAATATTCGATGCGGCTAAAAAAGAAGATGTGGACATCATTGGCCTGAGCGGATTGATTACTCCCTCACTGGATGAAATGGTCCATGTGGCCAGGGAAATGAAAAGGTTGAATTTTAACGTCCCATTGCTGATCGGCGGAGCCACTACATCGCGCATGCACACGGCGGTGAGAATCGCCCCTGAATACGAACATGGTGTAGTGCATGTACTCGATGCTTCACGCAGTGTAACTGTTGTCGGCTCCCTGTTAAGCAAAGAACAAAAACCGGGTTTGTTAAAAACTATCAGTTCTGAATATGCGAAATTGAAAGAAGATTTTGCCAATAAAAAAACTACCAAACAATATCTTTCATTCGGGCAGGCGCAAAAAAATAAATTAAGTATCAACTGGAGCAATTTCATTCCTGTTAGGCCCAGTTTTACCGGAACAAAAATTTTTGATAGTTATCCATTACAGGAAATTGCAGCATACATTGACTGGCAGCCTTTCTTCATAGCCTGGGAAATGCATGGCAAATTCCCACAGTTGCTAAGCGATGAAAAAATCGGAGCCGCGGCAACTAAGCTGTATGAAGACGCACAAATCCTGCTCAAAAAAATCATTAATCAAAAATGGCTCACCGCCAGGGGCGTTATCGGTTGCTGGCCGGCATCCACAGTGGCGCCCGATACAGTCGAGGTCAAACTTCCCTCATCCAATATCAGGTTGGAATTTCTCCGCCAGCAAATAAAAAAAGCTCCGGGTCAGCCAAATATTTCTTTAGCAGATTTCATTGCACCACAGGAAACAGGAAAGCAGGATTTTATCGGCGCATTCTCCGTTACCATGCTGGGAATAGAGTCGCATATAAAAGCGTTTGTGGATGATAATGATGATTATAATAAAATCATATTGCAGGCGCTTGCCGATCGGCTGGCAGAAGCATTTACGGAATTGCTCCATAAAAAAGTACGCATGGAATATTGGGGTTATGCGAGCAATGAATCTCTTACCAATGAGGACCTGATCAGCGAAAAATATTCAGGCATCCGTCCTGCGCCAGGTTATCCTGCCTGCCCCGATCATACGGAGAAATATAAGCTATTCAATTTATTGGGAGGCGAGGCAACGACCGGCATCACGCTTACAGAATCACTGGCCATGCATCCGGCCTCATCTGTTTCCGGTTGGTATTTTGCCAATCCTGAAAGTAAATATTTTGGTGTCGGTAAAATTGAAAAGGACCAGGTGCTGGATTATGCCCGGCGCAAGGGAATGACAATGGAAGAAATGCAAAAATGGCTTCGCCCGGTACTCGAATATGATGAATGACATTGTATATGTTCCGATAATTTTTATCTGTAATTTTACAGTCAATTTTTTTATCACCATTATCTGTAACCAACAATGAAAATATCAATAATAATCTCTGCAACAATATGAAGCATGTAAACGGCAATATAAAAATCTACATGGCGCTGATGGTATTGTTGCCTATGTGTACACTTGCGCAGAAAAATAAAACTACGAGAAATCATGAGTTTTATTTTTCCTGGGGATATAATACAGAATGGTTTACACATAGCAACGTATCGGTGTCTCAACCGGAATTGGGTAACAAGTATACTTTTAAAAATATATCGGGCCATGATCACAAAGGCTGGGACGATGGTTTATTCTCCAAACCGCTCACCATACCTCAATACAATTATCGCATCGGATTTATCTTTAATAAAAAAAAAGGACTTGGATTTGAAATCAATTTCGATCATACCAAATTTATTTTTTCTGATCAGAATGCGCATATCAAGGGAACTTTGTCTAACAAACCTGTTGACAGCACCGTCGCTTTCAATGAAAAAAATGGTTTTTTCTATTATCTTAATAACGGCGCTAATTTTTTGCTCTTCAATATTGTAAAACGTTGGCATGTCTATCAATCGCCAAATGAAAATATTAAAATAGATTTTTTGGGTAAGGCTGGGATCGGTCCCGTTATCCCGCACGTTGAAAATAGTTTTTTCGGGCAAAAAAATGAACCACATTTCCAGTTTGGCGGCTGGAACATCGGTGTAGAAGGCGCTTTGCGTGCCACCTTCTTTAAATATGCATTCCTCGAATATACTAACAAGCTGGACTATGCGCGATATTCCGGGCTGAGGATTTATAAAGGCACTGCAAAACAGGCATTCGGAACTTACGAGATGATTCTCAACCTCGGCGTTAGTTTTCCTGTTGGTAGAAAAGTGGGGGAATAATCAATCTGTATTTACGGTGTGCTATCAATCGTGAGACGTCAAACGTGAACATCTTACGTTTGACGTCTCACGTCTCACGATTATTATAACAACAGTTCATCTTTTCTCGAACAACCACCATAATCTTTTTCTTGGTTTTATCTGGTAGTTTTTGGTAATATAGTTTTTGATATAATCCATTGCATCTTCGATGCTGTCAGTTAATAATACAAGAGACATATCTTCCTTTGATATGGTTCCTTCGTTCGACATGGATTCGATGCTCTGCATCAATCCGGCATAATATTCTTTGCCAAATAAGACCATCGGAAATTGTGTGATGCTTTTTGTTTGAATCATCGTCAGTGTATTGAAGAATTCATCCATTGTGCCAAAGCCGCCGGGCATTACAATAAAAGCATAAGAATATTTCAACAACATCGCTTTGCGTACAAAGAAATAGTCGAACGTGATCCATTTATGCATGTAAGGATTGGGTTTTTGCTCGAATGGCAGTCGGATATTGCAGCCAACCGAACTTCCTCCATTTTCAAAGGCTCCTTTATTTGCAGCTTCCATAATACCCGGACCGCCTCCCGTCATAGTAGTAAATCCCATCGCCGCGATCTGCTTTCCAAACGCCCGTGCTGCTTTATAATATTTATTGTCCTCTTTAAATCTTGCAGAACCGAATACAGTGATGCAGGGTCCGGCAAAATGAAGTGTTCGAAACCCTTTGATAAATTCTTTAAAAACTTTCCAGGCAAATAATAATTCATATCCGCGGCTTTTGGGGCCTTCAAGATAAACCGGTTCTTTTGCAGGAATGATCCTTTCTGCTTTTTTCATAATAATCGAATGATATAATTACAAATACTAAATTGCATGTCGAATTTAATATAAACATCCTTATGTCCTCCATCCGCATCATCAGTTATAATGTCAACGGCATCCGTGCTGCAATAAAGAAAGGTTTTATTGATTGGTTAAAGACTGATCCGGCAGATATCATCTGCCTGCAGGAAACCAAAGCGCAAAAAGATGATATAGCTTTTAAAGAAATAAATGATTTAGGATTTTCCGATTATTGGTTCAGCGCACAAAAAAAAGGATACAGCGGGGTTTCTGTATTCACTAAGATAAAACCTGATCATGTAGAATATGGAACGGGGCATAAAGTAAGTGATGATGAGGGCCGTGTTTTGCAATTAGATTTTGGAAATATAAGATTGATAAATGCTTATTTCCCTTCCGGGACCTCAGGTGATGAAAGGCAAAGTTTCAAATACAAATGGCTTGCTGAATTTATGCTGTACCTTGACAAACTCAAACAAAAATATCCTAAACTGGTTTTATGCGGGGATTATAATATTGCTCACAAGGAAACAGATATTCATGATCCGAAAGGAAATAAAAATTCATCGGGGTTTTTGCCTGCCGAACGCGCGTGGATGGATAAATTTTTCGAAAGTGGCTGGCTTGATACTTTTCGTCAATTTCATCCAGAGCCTCACCGCTATAGCTGGTGGAGCCAGCGATTCCCCACGGTACGGCTTCAAAATAAAGGGTGGAGAATTGATTATATCAATGTCACCGATAATCTCAGGAAGAATATCGTCAACGCAGAAATATATCCTGATGTAAAGCATAGCGATCATTGCCCTGTGTATTTGGAAATAAAAAAATGAGAAACAAGAAATGAAAAATAATAAATTGGAAAGTGAAGTTTTATAGTTTTTCTTACACATTGAAATCCTATTCCGCATGACTTGTTTCTTATTTCTCATTCCTCATTCCTTATTTCAAATTTCTTATCTTTCATTTACCCATGCTCGTATATAACC
>Ga0209069_10000806_pt1 | contig 15118 bp, 2 predicted proteins | sample Str013_2_FD_187202 | JGI IMG/M metagenome (GOLD analysis project Ga0209069, IMG submission 187202) | Freshwater sediment microbial communities in response to fracking from Pennsylvania, USA - Straight Creek_MetaG_SC_2013 (SPAdes) (version 2) | ecosystem: Environmental > Aquatic > Freshwater >...
ATCGCCTCGTTGCACGCCTGTTGCTGTACCTTGATGGCGTCCAGCTGTTCGCTGGCCATGCGCGGCGCGGGCAAGTTGGCGAACCGCGCGGCAAGGGCAGCCTGTCGGGTCAGGTCGCCCTTCGTGGTCCGGTAGATCTCGTCTACCTGGCGCCGACGCTCCCGCCAGTACTCCAGCTGGGCCTGCGCGTGCGGGCCGTCCAGCCACTGCCGTTGCCACGCGGCGTAGTCGCCGTACTGGACCGGCAGCGCCGGCAGCCGTACCCCCGCGTACCCGGCCACGAGGTCCCGGGCCAGGATCTGCATCGACCAGCGGTCACACACGGCGTGGTGTACCGCCAGGTGCAGGACGTGTTCGGTCCGGCCGAGCCGGATCAGCGTGGCCCGGGCCAGCGGTCCGGCGGCCAGGTCGAACGGCGCACCGGAGCGCCGGGCCAGCTCCTCGTCCAGCCGGTCCCCGCCGCGGCCGGTGAGGTCCAGCTCCGCCAGCTCGATCCCGCCCGTGGGCGCGACCACCTGGAACGGTTCCCCGTCGAGGTCCAGGAACACGGTGCGCAGGCTCTCGTGCCGGGCGACCAGGTCCGCCAGCGCCCGGCGCAGCGCCGCCACCTCCAGCTCGCCGGCCAGGCGTACCGCGCTGTCCACCACGTACGCCCGGGAGCTTGCCGGATCCAGTTGCTGGAGGAACCACAGCCGCCGCTGGCCGGAGCTGGCCGGCAGCACGTACCGGCCGGCCAGCTCGCCGCCGACCTGCGGCATCCGGTACTGCACCGGGATCTCCTCCCCCGGCGCCGCCGGCATGGGGCCCGCGCCCGCCGGCGCGGCCGACTCCGCCGCGACCGCGCCCGGGTCGGTACCGGTCGCACCGGCGGGACTGTCACTGCCCCGGAGCTGGGCCGCCAGGCCCGCCACGGTCGGCTGGTCGAACAGCGCCCGCACGTACACCCGCCGGCCGGTGGCCGCCCGGACCCGGCTCATCACCCCGTTGGCCAGCAGCGAGTGCCCGCCGAGGTCGAAGAAGTTGTCGTGTACCCCGACCGAGGGCACCTCCAGCACCTGCGCCCAGATCGCGGCCAGGGTCCGCTCCAGCTCGTCGCGGGGCGCCACGGCAGCCGGGGGGCCGGCCTTGTCCGGCTCGGGTCCGGCCCGGTCGTCCGGGCTGCCCTGCGGCGTACCGGGAAGCTGCGCGACGCCGACGCCCCCGTCGGGTACCCCGTGGTCGGGCCGGCGGCCCAGGAACTCCAGCGATCCGTCGTGCCGCCAGCGGACCAGGTCCCCGGTGCGGTACACGGTGCGGGGTGCCCCGTCGGGACCCGGCCCGTACGGGTGGGCGATGAACCGGGCCGCGGTCAGCTCGGCCCGGCCGTGGTACCCCAGGGCCACCCCGGCTCCGCCGATCAGCAGCTCGCCGGGGATCCCGATCGGAACCGTACCCAGGGCCCGGTCCACCACCAGCAGTTCGGTGTTGGCGATCGGCCGGCCCACGGGTACCGGATCCCCGCCCGCGACCAGGCGGGCGGCGCACGACACGGTGGCGCCGGTCGGGCCGTACAGGTTCCACACGGTCACCTCCGGGCCGGCCAGCGCGCGGACCAGGTCGGCCGGCAGCGGCTGCCCGCCGCACCACACCGAGAACCCGGCCGGGGCCCGCCAACCCGACTCCAGCAGCAGCCGCCACGTGGCCGGGGCGGCCTGCATGACGGTGGCCCCGACCCGGGTCAGGTGCCCGGCCAGAGCCGCGCCGTCCACGGTGGTACCGCGGGGTACCACGTCCACCCGGGCGCCGGCGACCAGCGGACCCAACAGCTCCAGCGCGGCGACGTCGAACGACAGCGCGCTCACCGCGCAGAGCGTGGCCTGACCGGGCAGGCCCGGGCGGTCGCCGGTGGTCGAGGCCAGCGCGTTGGCCAGCGCCCGGTGCGGCACGACGAGGCCCGCGGGTGGCCCGGTGGGGTCGCCGGGGTAGCTCAGGTACGCGGGGTCCTCCCCCGCCGGCCGGGCCGGCCAACCCTCGTCGGGCTCCGGTACCAGCGCGTCGGACAGCGTGATCATCGGGGGACCGCCGGCCATACAGGGGGCCCGCTGCGCACCGGCGATGGTCAGCACGGCACCGCTGTCGGACAGGACGTGGGCGATCCGGTCGGGCGGGTCCTCCGGGTCCACCACGACGTACGCGGCACCGGCGCCGAGCACCCCCAGCAGGGCCGCCGGCAGGTCGGTGTCGCGTGGGACGCACACGGCCACCACGGCACCGGTACCCACGCCGCGACGGCGCAGCGCGCCGGCCACCCGCCGGGCCCGTTCGACCAGCTCGGCGTAGCACTGCCGGCCCGACGGGCCACTCACGGCGATCGCGTCCGGGCTCCGCCGTGCCTGCGCGATCACCTCGCCCAGCACGCCGCCGGGCGGGATCTGGGCCGCCGGGCCGGTACCCAGACCCCGGATCCGGGCCAGCTCGTCCTCGCCGACCAGCTCCAGCCGCGACAGCGGCCGCTGCGGGTCGGTCGCCACCTGGTCGAGTACCCGGTACAGGTGCTCGACCAGCCGGGTCGCGGTGACCGCGTCGAACAGCGCCGTGTTGTAGTGCACCGTGAGGTCCAGCCCACCGTCCGGACGTGGCGTGCACGTGACGAACAGGTCGAACTTGGCCGTACCGGGGTCCACCCGGAACAGTTCCGCGGTGATGCCGGCGGAGACCATCGGCGGCAACGGCACGTTGCCGAAGACGAACATCACCGAGAACAGCGGGCTGCGTGACAGGTCCCGGTCCGGGCGTACCCGCTCCACCACCCGTTCGAACGGCACGTCGGCGTGGGCGTAGGCGCCGACGCACCGGATCCGTACCCGGTCGAGGAACTCGGCGAAGCTGGGGTCGCCCGCGGCGTCCAGCCGCAGCACGAGGTTGTTGACGAAGAACCCGATCACGTGGTCGAGTTCGGCGCTGCGCCGTCCGGCCACCGGCGTACCCACCGGTACCTCGTCGGCGCCGCCGTGCCGGGCCAGGACCGCGGCGAACCCGGCCAGGACGGTCATGAACAGGGTGGCGCCACGGGTACGGCCGATCCGCTCCAGGGCGCTGACCAGCCGCGCCGGCAGCACCCCCTCGACGGTGGCGCCGTCGAAGGTCTGCGTCGGCCGGCGGGGCCGGTCGGTCGGCAGGTCCAGCCGGGTCATCCCGGCCAGTTCACGGGCCCAGTAGTCCAGCTGGCCCGACTCCTCCGAGCCACCGACCCACTGGGCCTGCCAGGCGGCGAAGTCGCCGTACTGCACCGCAAGCTCCGGCAGCTCGGCCTCGCGGCCGGCCAGGGCCGCGGCGTACGCCGCCAGCAGTTCACGGGTGAAGACCGCACCGGACCACTGGTCGTAGATCGCGTGGTGGAAGGCCACCACCAGGACATGCTCGTCCGGGGTCAGCGCGAGCAGCCCGGCCCGGAACAGCGGCGCGGTGGCCAGGTCGAACGGTTCCCGCACGAAGCGGCCGACCACCTCCGCGCAGGCCGCCCGTACCTGTTCGGTGGTGGCGCCCACCGGGACCGCGACGGCATCCGGCAGCACCACCAGCGGTACCGTCAGCCGCGGCGTGACGGCCTGCACCACCTCGTGCTCGACCATCGCCAGCCTCGTTCGCAGGGCCTCGTGCCGCTGTACCAGGGTGTCGATCGCCCGTTCCAACGCGGGCACGTCCAACCGCCCGCGCAGCCGCAGCGCCCCGTGCTCGACGTAGGAGGCCCGGCTGTCCGGTTCGAGCTGGTCGAGGAACCACAGCCGGCGCTGGCCGAAGGACGCCGGCAGCAGGTACGCCTCGCGGCCCGGGATCTGTGCTTCGTCAAGGCTCACCGCGTGCCTCCAGGCAACCGTTCCGGTAGGTGGTTCGGTGGTGGATCAGATCCGTTGCGCCACCCGGGGCTGGCGGGTGATCGTGGTCGCGCTGGCGCGGGCCGCGCCCTCGTCGATCGCCGCGGCGAACGCCGCCACGGTCGGCCGTTCGAACAGGACCCGCACCGGTACCTCCACACCCAGTACCGTCCGCAGCGTGAACACCACCCGGGTGGCCAGCAGGGAGTGCCCGCCCAGGGCGAAGAAGTCGTCGTGGGCGCCGACGCGGTCCAGCCCGAGTACCTCGCGCCAGGCGTCGGCGACCGCGATCTGGGTCGGCGTGGCCGGGGCCACGTATTCCCGACCCAGCTCGGGACGGGAGCCGTCGAACTCCGGCAGCGCGGCCCGGTCGATCTTTCCGTTGGGGGTCAGCGGAAACGCCTCCAGCCCCAGCAGGTACGCCGGCACCATGTACTCGGGCAGCCGCCGGCGCAGTGCCGCCCGCAGCTCCGCGTCCACGATGCTGGCGCCTGCCGCGGGGACCAGGTAGGCCACCAACCGGGTGTCCCCGGCGATCTCGCGGGCCGCCACGACGGCATCGGCCACGGCCGGCACGTCCCGCAGTACCGCCTCGATCTCGCCCAGCTCCACCCGGAACCCGCGGATCTTCACCTGGTGATCGGCCCGCCCCAGGAACTCCAGCTCGCCGTCGTCGGTGAACCGGGCCAGGTCGCCGGAGCGGTACATCATGCCGGTACCGGTGAACGGGTCGGGGGTGAACCGCTCGGCGGTCAGCTCGGGCCGGTTCTGGTACCCGGCGGTGACGCCGGCGCCGGCGACGTGGATCTCGCCGCGCATGCCCGGCGGTACCGGCCGGCCCCGCCCGTCGAGCAGGTAGACCCGCAGGTCCGGTAGTGGCCGGCCGACGTTGCTGCGGACCGGTCCGCTCAGGTCGGCCGCGGTGACCCGGAAGTAGGTGGAGTGCACCGTGGTCTCGGTGATGCCGTACATGTTCACCAGTTCCGGTGCGCTGTCGCCGTACCGCTGCACCCACGGCGCCAGGGCGGGGGTGTCCAGGTACTCCCCGGCGAAGATGACGTACCGCAACGGCAGCCGCTCCCGCCCCGGCGCCAGGGCCGCGGGCAGGAACCCGCGGAAGGCCGACGGGGTCTGGCTGAACACGGTCACCCTGCTGTCCCGGAGCAGGTCGAACAGGGCCTCGGGGTTGCGTACCGTCTCGTGCGGTACCACGACCAGCCGGGCCCCGTGGTACAGCGCCCCCCACATCTCGAACACGGACACGTCGAAGGCGTAGGAGTGGAACACGCTCCAGGTGTCGGCCGCCGAGAACGCCATCCGGGTCGCTGCCCCGGCCACCAGCCGGACCACGTTGGCGTGGGTGACCCGGACCCCCTTGGGCTGCCCGGTGGATCCCGAGGTGTAGATCAGGTAGGCGATGTCCGATGTGGACACACCGGTCTCGGGTACGTGGTCGGGCCTGGCCGCGATCGCCTCGGCGTCGCGGTCGAGGTTGACCACGGTACCGGCGAACGGGGGTGCCGCCTCGCCCACCGCGTCGTGGGTCACCAGTACCGAGGTGTCCGCGTCGGTGAGGATGAAGGCCATCCGGTCCGCCGGGTGCCCCAGGTCCAGCGGCACGTAGGCCGCCCCGGCGGCCAGCACGCCGAGGATGCCCACGACCATGTCGGCTCCCCGGTGCAGGCACAACCCGACCCGGTCCCCCCGGCGTACCCCCAGCTCGGCCAGGTGGTGGGCCAGCCGGTGGGCCCGGGCGGCCACCTCGCCGTAGCTGTGGTCGCGGCCGTCGGCGCTGACGGCGACGGCCTGCGGCGTGCGCAGTGCCCAGTCGGCCACGATCTGGCCCAGCGGCGGGCCGTCCGGCTGTGGCCGGGTCGGGTTCCAGCGGCGCAGTACCAGCTCCCGGTCGGCTTCGCCGAGCAGGTCCAGGGCACCCAGCCGGGTACCGGCCCCGGTGCGCATCGCCGCCAGAACCGCCTGGAACTGGCCGACCAGCCGGCGCATCGCGGTGTCGGTGAACCGGGTCTGGTCGTAGACCAGCCGCGGTACCGGCATCGCCTCACCCGGCATCACGATCATCGTGATCGGGAAGTGCGGGCGACCGTCGTAGGTGGACCCGACGATGCGGACCGTGTCCAGGCTCATGTCGGGTACAGGCACGTTCTCGAAGGCCAGGTCCACTTCGAACAGCGGCTGGTGGCCGGGCAGATCGGCGTAGCGGCGCAGGTCCGGCAACGACACGTCGGCGTGGTCGCGGGCCAGCGCCATCCCGGTCTGCAACTCCCGCAGCCAGGCGATCAGCTCGGCGTCGTCGTCAACCCGGCCCCGGACCGGGGTGGTGGCCAGCATCGGGCCCATGATGCGTTCGCTGCCGGCCAGGGTGGCCGGGCGCTGGGTACCGGTCGAGCCGACCAGCACGTCCGGCCGCCCCAGGTACCGCGACACCAGCACCAGCCAGGCCCCCTGCATGACGGTGTTCAGGGTCAGCCCGTGGGTACGGGCGAAGTCGCTCAACGCCGGCATCTGCGCCAGCAGCTCCGGGGTCGGCAGGACCGCGTGGGTCGGCGTGTCCGGGTCGTGCGGGCCGGCCGGGGCGGTACCGATCTCCAGCGCGTCCGGGGCGCGGTAGCCGTCGAGGTACCCGCGCCAGAACTTCTCCGTGGCGGTCCGGTCCTGCCGGTTCCACCAGGTCAGGTAGTCCCGGTACGGGCGGGCCGGGCCCAGGTCGACCTCGGTACCGCCGGCGTACCCACGGTAGAGCGCGGCCAGTTCGGCGAAGGCGAGCCCGAAGGACCAGCCGTCCATCAGCAGGTGGGAGAAGCTCCAGAAGAACTCCCACTGGTCGTCGGCGAAGCGGATCAGCCGGCCGCGCATCAGCGGCGCGAGCGTGTAGTCGAAGCCCTGCATCCGGTCCGACCTGGCCAGCTCGGCGTGCAGGTCGGCGGCCCGGCGGGGTCCCTCGGCACGCCAGTCCAGGACCTCGATCGGGAACTGCGCGGTACGGTGCACCACCTGCAGGGCCTTGTCCACGCCCTCCCAGTGGAAGCTGGTGCGCAGCACGTCGTGCCGGTCCACGATGCTCTGCCAGGCGCGCTGGTACGCGGCCACGTCCAGCTCGCCCTGCATGCGCATGGTCACCTGCTCCAGGTAGATGCCGCTACCCGGGGCGTACAGGTTGTGGAACAGCAGGCCTTCCTGGATCGGCGACAGTTCGTAGACGTCGTTGATGTCGTCGAGCTCCATGCTCACTCCTCGGCGGCCGCTGCGGCGGGCGTGCTCGGGGCCGGGGTGCTCCCCCGGCCGGTGGTGATGGCGGCCAGGAACGACGACAGCGCGCCTGCGTCCAGGCCGGACAGGGGGAAGTCGGTCGCCGACACGGCCGGCCCGGTGCTGGTCTCGAAGTGCTCCAGCAGCCGGTCCAGGGCCGGGTCCAGCCCGTCGGCCAATGCCTGCGCACCGGGCTGGTCGGCCGGGTACAGCACCGTGACCACGAGCTCCCCGGCGATCTGCGCGCTGCCGACGGTCACCGGAAAGGAGGTGGCGGCCCACGGGATCTCGGCCGGCGTCGGGCCCGGCCACGGCAGCTCGCCGAGGTGACGTACCAACACGGCTGCTGGTACGGCCCCGGACTGCGGCTGCCGGTACCGGTCCTTGACCACGGTGACCAGTTCGGCCAGGTCCGCGGTTGCCGGTACCGGCAGGGTGCCCAGTACCGCCAGCGGGCCGGCCACGGCGGTCAGGTCCACCGTGGTGTCGCCGCGGACGTCACGCTCGACCGCCAGCGCGCCCGCGGCGGCCAGCCCGTCACCGGTGCCGTGCAGCGCCAGCGCCACGGCCGCGGCGACCAGCTCGGGGGGCCGCAGCCGGTACGCCCGGGCGGCGGCGTCCAGCAGCCGGGTGGTGCCGTGCGGGTCGCGGCGCACCTGGCGCAGCAGCCGCGGCCCGGCCGGCCGCGAAGCGCCGTCGCCGACCGGTACGCCGGCCGGATCCCCGCTGGCGCGCAGCGCCCCCAGCAGCGCGGCCTCGGTACCCGTCGACCCGGCCAGCTCCGCCGGCAGTCCCAGGACGGCCAGCGGATCCACGGTGGCTGCCACGGTGTCGGGAACCAGTTCCCGGGCCAGCTCGCGCAGCAGGATCGGCCAGGACGCCGCGTCGACGACCGCGGCGCTGAGGGTCAACGCCAACCGGCGCTGCCCGTCGCCGAGGTCGAACACGGTGGCCTTGGCGACCGGGCCGGCCACCGGGTCCAGTTCGCCGGCCAGTTCGTCGAGCATCTGGTCCAGCGCGGCCTGGCGTCGCGCCGGCGGCAACGGCGCCAGATCCACCGTCGCCACGGCGGTGTCGACCTCGGCGGCGTCGGCCAGACGCTGGCTCCAGGTCCCGTCGGCGTCCACCAGCCGCAGCCGCAGCGCCGGCAGCCGGCCCAGCACCCGGGCGACGGCGCGCGCCACCCGGTCAGCGGCGACCTGGTCGGCAGCGGTGTCCGGCAACGGCAGCAGACCACGCAACACGCCGGCCGTGGCCGGGCCGCCCCGCTCCAGCAGCGCCGCCTGGTACCCGGTCAGCGGCAGTTCACCGGTACGCCCGACCCCACCACGGGCCGCCACCACCTGCGCCAGCGCGCCGATGGTGGGTTGGGTGAACAGGTCCGCCGGGGTGATCTCCAGCCCGGCGGCGGTGGCCCGGTTGACCACCTGGATACCCGCGATCGAGTCGCCGCCGAGTGCGAACAGGTTGTCGGTCAACCCGACCGCGGTGACCCCCAGCACGTCGCCGATGATGCCGGCCAGCGCGACCGCGACCGGCCCGCCGGACTCGGGGCTGACCGACCCGGTACCGGCGGCCGCGGCGGACGCGGTTACGGCCAGCGCGGCACGGTCGACCTTGCCGTTGGCGGTCAACGGAAGCCGGTCGGTCACGACCACTGATCCGGGCACCATGTAGGCCGGCAGCACCTCGGCGGTCAGGGCCAGCAGCCGGCCGGCCAGGTCGGCCGGATCGTCCGGGTCGCTGCGGGGCACCACGAAGGCCACCAGCCGCCGGTGGTGGCGGTCGCCGACGGCCACCGTGACCGCGGTGGCCACCCGGCCGTCACGGCCCAGGGCCGCGTCGATCTCGCCCAGCTCGATGCGGTACCCGCCGACCTTGACCTGGAAGTCGTCCCGGCCAAGGAACTCGATGACCCCGCCCGGACGCCAACGGCCCAGGTCGCCGGTACGGTACAGCCGCCGCCCGGTGACCGGATGCGTGATGAACTGCGCGGCGGTACGCTCCGGGTCGCCCCAGTACCCCTGGGCCAGACCGACACCGCCGATGTACAGCTCCCCGACCACCCACAGTGGACAGTCCTGGTACCGGTCGTTGAGTACGTGGAACTGCTGGTTGGTCAACGGCCGCCCGTACGGTACCGACTCCCAGGTCTCGTCCACGGTGCCGATGTCGTGCCAGATCGACCAGATCGCCGCCTCGGTGGCCCCGCCGAGGGAGATCGTGCGGCACTGCGGCGCGGCGTCGCGCCACCGCTGCGGCAGGTCCAGCGCGATCCAGTCGCCGGACCACAGCGCCAGCCGGATCGGGGACAACGCCCCGGCCAGCTCCCGGTGCCCGGCGGCGTGGGTGACGGCCATGTCCGCCAGGGCCGGCACGCTGTTCCACAGCGTCACCCCGTGGTCGCGGACCAGCTCCAGCCAGTGCTGCGGATCCCGGCCCGACCCCGGCCGCGGCAACACCAGCCGGCCGCCGGCGGCGAGTACCCCGAACACGTCGTACACCGACAGGTCGAAGCTCAACGAGGACAGGCCCAGCACGGCGTCGCGCGGCCCGATGCCGAACCTGGCGGTGATGTCCACGCAGGTGTTCAGCGAGGCCCGGTGGGTCATGGTGACCCCCTTGGGTTCCCCGGTCGATCCCGAGGTGAAGATCACGTACGCCACGTCGTCCGGGCCGGCCGGGCACTGCGCCGGCGCCGTGTCGCCGTCCGCGGCGGCCGCCACGAACTCCTCCACGACGAGCACCTCGACCCCGTCCGGCCAGCTCACCGGCGCGTCGGCGGCGCCGGTCAGCACGTACCGGCAGCGCCCGGCCGCCAGCAGGTACCCGCGGCGCTGCGCCGGCAGCGCCGGATCCACCGGCAGGTACCCGGCACCGGAGCGCTGCACCGCGTAGGCGGCCACGACCTGGGCCAGTGACTTGGCCGCGGCCACGGCCACCAGCTCACCGGGTACCACACCACGGTCGATCAGCGCCGCGGCCAGCGCACCGGCGCGCTGCCAGAGCTGGCCGTAGGTCATGCTCGCGCCCTCGCCGGCACTGACCACCGCCACCCGGTCGGGTTCCCGCGCGGCCCACTGCCCGGCTCCGTCGATGAGCAGCCCCTCGGGTACCGGCCCATCGGTACGGTTGACCTCGGCGACCATGTCCGCCAGTGCCGCGGGCGCGACGTCCACCGGTTCGCTCCAGCCGTGGCCCTCGACCAGTCCCAGCACCAGCGACCGGAAGCCGTCGAACATGGCATCCAGCACGCCCTCGGGGAAGATCTGGCGTACCGCGTGCCAGCTGGCCCGTACCCCGTTGGGGGTCTCCAGCAGGGCGAAGTCCAGCCATACCTGGGGGGTCTGCGAGATCTCGTGGACGACCTCACCGATCCAGCCGAACCAGGTCTCGTCCCCGGGCTCGCTGCTCTGCACGATGGTGCTGGTGAACACGATCGGGGCCACGGCTCCGGCGGCGGCGCCGCGGCCCCGCGCCATCTCCCGCAGTACCTCCACCCCGCTGAACTGGCGGTGTTCCAGGTCCGACCAGCTCTGCTCCTGCAGCGCCCGGGCCAGCGACACCAGATCGGCGGTGGCCGACAGGTCCGCCGGCAGCAGGTCGAAGGAGGCGAACTCGCCGACGATGTCGGAAATCTGTTCGTGCACCGGCAGCCGGTTGATGACCGTGACGTTGAGTGTGAACGCCGCGTTGCGGCTCCACCGGCCAACGGCGATGGCGAACGCCGCGAGCAGCAGCGACGACGGCGTCAGGCCCAGGCCGCCGGAGCGTTCGGTGATCCGCCGCCAGGCCGCGTCGGCCAGCGCCAGGTCGAAGGACACCGGCTCGGGGCGGGTGACCGAGGCCGGGGCCAGGGCCAGCGGGAGTTCGGGCCGTGGCGGCAGCGCGGCGATCCGGTCGCGCCAGTAGTCCCGGGCCCGCTGGTAGCCCTGGGTCAGCCGGACCTTGTCCAGCGCCAGCACGTAGTCGCGGTAGGTCAGCTCCAGCGGCGCCAGCGCGCGGCCCTGGTACAGCCGCCGCCAGTCCCGGGAGATCAACCTGATGCTGCCGATGTCGGCGATCAGCAGCTCGAATCCCAGGTGCAGCCGGGTCCGTCCGGGCAGCAGGGTGGCCCGGACGTCGAACAGCGGCCACCGGTCGGCCGGGCGCATGGTCGTGGTCAGTTCCTCGCGCAGGGCCGCCAGCTGCGCCGCGGCGGCCTGGGGATCCCGGTCCCGCAGGTCCAGGACCGGCAGGTGGTACCGGCCGCTGTCGGCCAGGACCTGCTGGGTCCCGTCGGGATGGACCACCGCCCGCAGCATCAGGTGCCGGTCCAGGATCTGGTTCCAGGTGTCCGCCAGCCGGTCCAGGTCCAGCTCGGCGGCTTCCACCTCCCAGTACACGTGCGCGGCCACATTGCCGCCCTCGAAGGTACCCAGCCGCCCGAGCCACTGGGCCTGCTGGATTTCGGCCAGCGGGAACGGTTCGAACCGGCCGGCCGGATCGGCCACGGCCACCGGCAGCTCGCCGGCCGGGTCGGGCAGGGCCGGCTGCCCGTCGGCGCCGGCCGCCGACGTGGCCATCGCGGTACCGGCCGGGCTCATGGTCCGTACCAGGTCCGCCAGGTCGGCCACCGTCGGCGCGGTGAGCATCTGCCGGATCACCAGCGGCACGCCGAACGCGGCCCGGACCCGGGCCACCACCCGGGTGGCCAGCAGGGAGTGGCCGCCGAGTTCGATGAAGTTGTCGTGTACGCCCACCGGGGTGATGCCCAGCAGGTCCTGCCAGATCGCGGCGATGAGCCGTTCCCGGTCGTCGCGCGGTGCCACGTAGTCGGAGCTGATCGGCGGCCGGTTCGAGCCGGCATCGGTACCGTCGTCGCCCGGCCCGGCCGGCGCGATGACGATGCCGTCCAGACCGGCACTCGCGCCGGCTGCGTCGGCGGCCGGCTCGATCCAGTACCGGCGGCGCTGGAACGGGTACGTCGGCAGGGCCACCCGGGCCCGGGTGCGGTCGCCGTGCAGCGCGGTGGCGTCGACCCCGACCCCGGCGGCCCACAGCCGCCCGAGGGCACCCAGCAGTACCGTCCGGCCGGACTGGCCGTCGCCGGGTCGCGGCATGGTGGTCACCGTGGTACGGCCCGGCGCCTGCCCGGCGAGCATGGTCAGTACCTGACCCGGGCCGAGTTCCACCAGCACGGTACCGGCCGGCCCGGCCGCGGTCGCCGCGGCGCCCGGCAGCGCGGTCACGGCCGCCAGGCCGTCGGCGAACCGGACGGTCTCCCGCGCATGGCGGACCCAGTACTCCGGGTCGGTGACCTGATCGGCCTGCGCGAGGGTACCGGTGACGTTGGCCGCGTACGGCACCCTCGGCGCGGCGAGCCCGATCCCGGCCAGCTCCGCCCGCAGGCCGGCCATCGCCGGGTCCATCATGGCCGAGTGGAACGCGTGCGAGGTGTGCAGCCGCCGGCACTGCACCCCGCGCCCGGTGAGTACCTGCTCGAAGCGGGCGACCCCGTCGTGGTCCCCGGCGACCACGCACAGCTCGGCGGCGTTGACAGCAGCGAGGTCCAGGTCCGCCGGCAGCAGCGGCACCAGTTCCTCGGCCGGCAGTCCCACGGTGAGCATGGCGCCGGTGGGGAGCTGGCCCATCAACCGGCCCCGGGCGGCCACCAGACGCAGCGCACCGTCGAGGTCGAGCACGCCCGCGAGGGTGGCCGCGACGATCTCACCGACGCTGTGGCCGACCATCGCGTCGGGCCGGATCCCCCACGAGTCGAGCAACCGGACCAGGGCGTACTCGACCACGAACAGCGCCGGCTGGGTGAACTCGGTACGCGACAACCGCGCGGCGGCCTGGACCGCGTCGGTGCCCGGCGCGGGGTACAGCACCGTACGCAGGTCGCAGCCCAGCGGACCGGTCAGTGCCACGGCGCACCGGTCCACGGTCTGCCGGAAGACCTCCTCGCCGGCGTACAGCTCCTGACCCATGCCGGGGTACTGGCTGCCCTGGCCCGGGAACATGAACACCACCCGGGGGCGCTCGCCGGCCAGGGCGCCGGCCGCACCGGGTGCCTGGCCCGACAGGCGCGCCGCCGCCTGTTCCGCGGTGGCCGCCACGACGGTACGCCGGTACGGCAGCGCCTGGCGGCCCACGTGCAGGGTGTACGCCACATCGGCCAGATCGGGGGCCTGTGGCGCGCGCAGCGCCAGCGCCAGCCGCTCGGTACCGGCATCCAGGGCCGCGCGGCTGTGGGCGGAGACCACGATCAGTACCGGACCGGCCGGCGCGGCCGGTCGCGCGGCCGGCTGCGGGGCCTCCTCCAGCACGACGTGGGCGTTGGTGCCGCCCATGCCGAACGAGGACACGCCGATGCGCCGGGGGTGATCGCCCGGGTCCCACGCCCGCAGCTCCGCGTTGACGTGGAACGGCGTACCGGGGAAGTCGATCTGGGGGTTCGGTCGCCGGTAGTGCAGGCTCGGTGCCAGCTCGCGGTGGCGTAGCTGCTGGATCGCCTTGATCAGGCCGGCCACACCGGCCGCGGTGTCCAGGTGGCCCACATTGGACTTGACCGTACCCAGCGCGCAGAAGCCGGTGTCGCGGGTACGGGCGGCGAAGACCCGGGTCAGCGCCGCGACCTCGATCGGGTCGCCCAGCGGGGTGGCCGTACCGTGGGCCTCGATCGCCGTGACGGTGCGCGGCTCCACGCCGGCCAGGCCGAGCGCGGTGGCGATCGCCTGTGCCTGCCCGTCCACGCCGGGCGCGGTGTACCCGATCTTCGCCGCGCCGTCGTTGGTCACCGCGGAACCCTTGACCACGGCCAGGATCCGGTCGCCGTCGGCCGCGGCGTCCTCGTAGCGCTTGAGCAGGACGACACCGCAGCCGCTGCCGAAGACGGTACCGCTGGCGTCGGCGTCGAAGCTGCGGGTGTGCCCGTCGGCGGAGAACACCAACCCGTCCTGCCAGCGGTAGCCCGAGGGCTGGGGCAGCCGCACCGCGACCCCGCCGGCCAGGGCGAGATCGCACTCGCCGTCCAGCAACGCCTGCGTCGCCAGGTGGGTGGCCACCAGCGAGGAGGAGCACGCCGACTGGACCGCGACCGCCGGGCCGCGCAGGCCGAGCTTGTACGCCACCCGGTTGGCCAGGTAGTCCTTGTCGTTGGTCAGGAGCAGTTCCAGCGTGTCCGGCCCGGTGGCCACGGTACGCCCGGCGAGCAGATGGTGGATCAGGTACGTCGACAGCGCGGCGCTGGCGTAGACACCCACCACGCCGGGTACCGAGCCGGGCGGGTAGCCGGCGTCCTCGACCGCCTCCCACGCGCACTCCAGGAACAGCCGCTGCTGGGGGTCGATCAGCGCCGCCTCCCGGGCGTGGTACCCGAAGAAGTGCGCGTCGAAGTCCTCGTACCCGGTCAGTACCGGGGCGGCCTTGATGTAGCTGGGGTCGGCCAGTACCTCCTCGGGGACGCCCGCCTTGCGCAGCACCTCGTCCTCGAAGAACGTCACCGACTCCACGCCCTCGCGCAGGTTGTGCCAGAACGCACCGACGTCGGCCGCGCCCGGGAACCGGCCGGCCATACCGATCACGGCGACGTCGCCGCCGTACCTGCCCTGCACCTCGTTCATCTCGCGCTACCTCCACGGCAGGGGCGGTACGCCGGGCCGCCGCCCGCGCGGCGGCCCGGCAACGGGGCCGTACATGCCTTTCACCTGCGGCGCCGGGACAACCGGTACCGGGCCGCCATCGTTCTCCAGTACCGCCAGCCGGTGGCCGAACCCCGCCACCACCGGCAGGTCACCGGTCCACCACCACGCACCGAGGGACCGACCGGGCCGCGGATCCGGCCGGTCACCGCGCCACCTGCTTGGCCACTGCTCCTTCACCGTGTATCTGGCGCAGCAGGTCGTAGTGGCTCGGCAGGGTCGCCACGAGTTCCCGTTGGGTCTGGCGGACGCTGGCGAAGACCGCGTCGGCTTCCTTGACCGACTCGGGCTTGTGACCCAACACCGGCAGCG
>Ga0209069_10000807_pt1 | contig 15116 bp, 15 predicted proteins | sample Str013_2_FD_187202 | JGI IMG/M metagenome (GOLD analysis project Ga0209069, IMG submission 187202) | Freshwater sediment microbial communities in response to fracking from Pennsylvania, USA - Straight Creek_MetaG_SC_2013 (SPAdes) (version 2) | ecosystem: Environmental > Aquatic > Freshwater >...
CGTGGCGACGCTCGGCTCGGTGGACAACCTGCGCCGGCTGGACAGCCACGACATCGACGTCGGGTTCGCGTTCGCGTCCAACGCCGCCGACGCCTTCACCGGTAAGAACCAGTTCTCCGGTCACCCGCTGGCGATCCGCGCGCTGGCTCGGGTACACAACAACTACACGCAGGTGATCGTGCGCGAGGACGCGCACATCAGCACGTTCGCGGACCTGCGTGGCCACCGGGTCAACACCGGTACCCACAGCTCCGGCACCGAGGCCACCGCGTTCCGGATGCTGGCGGTCGCCAACATCGACCCGGCCCGGGACCTGGTCGTCTCGTCGGTCTCGTTCCCCGAGGCGGTGGCGGAGATGGCGACCGGCGCGATCGACGCGATGTTCTGGTCCACCGGGCTACCCGCCCCCGGCGTGACCGAACTGTTCTCCAAGGCCAAGGTGTTCCTGATGCCCATCGACAGCCTGCTGCCCGCCCTGGACAAGGCGTACGGCCAGGGCGTGTACACGGTCGGCACGATCCCGAAGCAGACCTACGGCATGCCGGCCGACGTGCCGACGATCGTCGAGCCCAACCTCCTGGTCGTCCGCGCGGACATGCCCGAGGATCTCCAGTACCAGCTCACCAGGCTGCTCTTCGAGTACCCCGGTGAACTGATCGCGGTCAACACCGCGGCCAAGGAGATCACCCGGGCCACCGGCTCGCAGACCGCGCCGGTCACCCTCGCGCCGGGATCGGCCCGCTACTTCGCCAACGGCTGAGCACCGGCGGGACCCGGCGTACGGGCGCCGGCCCGGCCCGGGTCACTGCGGCGGGCGGGCCAGCATCGCCGAGATCCGGTCCGGCTCGACCGGCGGCGAGAACAGGTACCCCTGCCCGGACGCGCAGTGCTGGCGCAGCAGCTCGGCCCGCTGCGCCGGGTCGGTCACCCCTTCGGCCACCGGGTGCAGCCGCAGGCTGGTGGCCAGGTCGACGATGGTACGGGTCAGCGCGGCCGGGTCCCCGGGTACCGCGACGAGGTCCACGAACGACTTGTCGATCTTGAGGATGTCCACCTCGAGGTCGCGCAGGTACGCCAGCGAGCCGTACCCGGTACCGAAGTCGTCGATGGCCACGCGTACCCCCAGCCGCCGCAGCGCCCGCAGCGCCTCGGCGGCGGCCGGTCCCCGGGTGGCCAGGGACTGCTCGGTCAGCTCCAGCACCAGCCGGTGCGGCGGTACCCCGGCGCCGGCCAGGCAGTCCCGGACCAGGTCCACGAAGCCGTCCTCGGCGAGCTGGCTGGCCAGCACGTTCACGCTCACGGACAGGTCCGCCCGGTACGGGTACGCGCGGTGCCACTGGGCCAGCTGCGCCACCGCGGTACGCACGACCCAGTCGCCCAGCCCCGGCAGCAGCCCGACGTCGTGGGCCACCTCGATCACCAACTGCGGCGGTACCGGTCCGCGGGTCGGGTGGTGCCACCGCAGCAGCGCCTCAACGCCCTGGATGTCCCCGCTGGCCAGGTCCACGATCGGCTGGTAGTGCAGCCGGACCTCGCCGGCCGCCAGCGCCGCGCGCAGGTCGTTCTCCAGCTCCGAGCGCGCCAGGATGGCCGCGCGCATGCCCGGCTCGAACCGCCGGAAGCCGGCCTTGCCCTGGTGCTTGGCCGCGTACATGGCCACGTCCGCGTCCCGCAGCAGGCTCACCGCGTCCTCATCGGCGGCCCCGGTCGACTCGACCACGCCGATGCTGCCGGCCACGCTCAACGCCCGGCCCGCCAGCGAGGTCGGCGTACGCAGCGCGGTGAGCAGCCGGCCGGCCAGCGACTCCGGGGTGGACACCTCCTCGTCCCGCTCCACCAGCACCGCGAACTCGTCGCCGCCCAGCCGGGCGACCACGTCCACCGGACGCAGGCAGCCGGCCAGCCGGCGCCCGGCGATCACCAGCAACTGGTCCCCCGCGTCGTGGCCGAGGCTGTCGTTGACCGACTTGAAGCCGTCCAGGTCCAGCAGGAACACCAGGACCCGGCCGTCGCCACGGGTACGGGCCCGGGCCAGCGCGGCGTTGACCCGGTCGTTGAACAGGGCGCGGTTGGGCAGGCCGGTCAGCGGATCGTGGTACGCCTGGTGGTGCAGCCGCCCCTCCAGCTCCCGGCGCTCGGTGACGTCGGTGACCACCCGGAACCGGCCGGCCGGGCGCCCGTCGTCGTCGGCGAGCGTCGCCTCGGCGATCTCCACCTCCACCAGTACGCCGTCCGAGCGCCGGTACCGTGCGGCCACCCGCCCGTTGGCGTCCTGCCGCACGTCCACCGCGGTGGACCCGGCCGCGGTCGGGTCGACCCGGCCCAGTACCTCGTGCGCGGCCAGCCCGTAGATCTCCTCGGCGGCCCGGTTCCAGCGCAGTACCCGGTCGGCGTGGTCGGTCTCGATGATGCCGACCGGCGCGGCGTCCAGCAGCCCGGCCAGCCGGGCGGTCAGCGCGTGGTTCTGCACCACCTGCCCGGCCAGTTCCCGCTGGGCCGCCTCGGCGGCGTGCCGGGCCTGCTCCGCGCCGCGCTGCGCGTCCTGCGCGGCGGCGCGCAGCTCCCGCTCGGTACCCAGGGCCTCCACCATCCGCTCCAGCAGCGGCCGGGTCACCGCGCCGGACAGCCGCGACTCCCCGCGCGCGGCCGCCCGTACCGCCTCGGCCAGCTCGGCCACGCCGGTACCCTTCACCAGGTACCCGCGGGCGCCGGACAGCAGCGCCTCCACCACCAGCGACTCGTCCCCGTACGCGGACAGCACGATCACCGCCGGCGCCGGCCGGACCGCGGTGATCACCCGGGTGGCGGCGAGCCCGTCCATCACCGGCATCCGCATGTCCATCAGCACCACGGCCGGTCCGGCCTCGGCCACCACCCGCAGCGCCTCGGCGCCGTCCCGGGCGGTACCCACGACCTCGATCCCCGGTACCAGGCCCAGCAGCCGGGCCAGGCCCTCGCGTACCTCGGCGACGTCGTCGACGACCACGGTGCGTACCGGCTGCCCGCCAGCCCCGTCGGGCCCGGTACCCGGGCCGCCCCCGGTCACGTGGGTACCCCGTCCAGCACGGTCACCGGCAGCCACGCCCGGATCCGGGTACCCGCCCCGGCGGCCGAGTCGACCGCGTACCGGCCGCCGGTCAGCTCCACCCGTTCCCGCATGCCGGCCAGGCCGAAGTGCCCGCCGGCCACGAACGTGGGCAGCCCGGTGGTGTCGAAGCCGACGCCGTCGTCGACCACCGACAGCACCACGCCGCCGGCGCCGTCCGGCCCGGTGATCTCCACCGTGACGGTACCGGCGCGGGCGTGCCGGGCCACGTTCGCCAGCGCCTCCTGTACCACCCGGTACAGCACCGTTTCGGTGTCGCGCTCCAGCCGGCCGGCCACGGTCACGCCCACCGGGCAGGCCACCCCGGTACGCCGGGTGAAGCCCTCGGCCAGGTCCCGCAGCGCCGAGGCCAGCCCCTGCTCGTCCAGCGCTGGCGGGCGCAGCGCGGTCATCAGCGTGCGCAGCCCGGTGATCTCCTCGGCCAGCCGGGCCTGGTACTCCGCCAGCATCGGCCGGCCCCGCGCCATCCCCTCCAGGTCCAGCACCAGGCACGCCTCCTCGAACCCGTACCCGACCGCGGTCAACTGCTGGATCGGCCCGTCGTGCAGCTCCGCGGACAGCCAGGTGCGCTCCTCCTCGCGGCTGCGGATGGTCTGCGCCAGCAGGTGCCGGCGCTGCTGCTCGACCCGCTCCAGCTCGGCCAGCGCGGTACCGAGCCGGGCCCGCTGGTCCTGCAGTTCGGCCACCCGACGCCGTACCTCGCGGTTGGCCTGCGCCAGCGCCGCGGTCCGCTGGGCCACCAGGTCCTCCAGGTGGTCCCGGTGCCCGCGCAACTGTTCCCGGGCCACGTCCAGGGCCACCGCGGACTTGGCGATCTGGCACTGCATGGTGTTGAAGTTCGCCGCCATCGCCCCGATCTCGTCCCGCGTGTGCACCACCACCGGGACCTCGTCCACCCGGGCGTACGCCTCCTCCAGCCGGCCGCCGGCCAGCGCCTCCAGCGCCCGGGTGAGGTCGGCGAGGGTACCGGCGGCAAGCCGGTCCGCGGTCGCCGCGAGCTGGCCGGCCGCGTGCGCGATGGTCCCGGGCAGCACCAGGCCCACGGTGACGGTCAGGATCGCCACCGCCACGAAGATGTCCTGCAGCGTGCTGACCAGCGCCAGCTGGCTGGGCCGGGCCTGGCCGATGGCGATCAGGTACCCGGCGCCGTCCAGCACGATCACCGCCAGCATGCTGCCGGTCAGCTTGAGGTGCATGGAGCGCAGGTGCACCGGCCGGCCCGCGGCCCGGCTGTCCCGGGCCACCCGCCAGGCGTACAGCACCGAACCGGAGTACGCCAGGCCGAGCGAGAACAGCACGGTCGGCAGCCCGAACTGTTCGAAACCGAGCACTGTGGACAGTCCCCAGACGCCGGCCGCGCCGAGGCCGAGCAGGACGGTACCGCGCGGGGCGCGCCACGGCCGGTACAGCGCCGGGGCGTGCCGGCGCAGCAGCCACACCGCCACGCTGGGCAGGCCGATGCCGATGAGGTAGCAGAAGTTCGCCGCCGCGATCATCCACACCGGGTCGCCGGCGAGCAGGAACGCGATGGCCATCACGGCGGTGAGTACGGTGGCCACGTACGGCACGTCGTACCGGTTGCGCCGGGCCAGCAGCCGGGGCAGCAGCCCGTCCTCGGACAGCTGCGACAGGGTACGGGAAGCGCCGGCCAACGGTTGCAGCGTGCCGTGGAACATGTTCAGCACCATGAACAGTACGGCGGCGGACTTCGCCGCGCCGCCGAGCAGCGGGCCGAAGGTGGGGCCGAGGGTGACCGCGAGGTCGCCGCTGATGCCGCCGGGGCCGATCACGCCCAGCCACACCACCGGTACCACGACGAAGTAGACCCCGGCCATGCCGCCGCTGGCGAGCATCGCCCGGCGCAGGTTGCGCACCGGGTCGCGGGTCTCCCCCACGTGGCAGGTGGCCGCCTCGAACGCGGGTGCGGCGAAGCCGATCAGGTACAGCGCGGCCATCGCGCCGGTGATCCCGCCGAACACCCCGGCGAACGGGGACACCAGGTGGAAGGTGGCCGCCTGGCGCCAGTCGACGGTACCGGCGGCCACCGGCCCGACCGTGGAGGCGAAGGCCAGCAGCGCCGAACCGACGGCGACCGGGGTGGCCAGCCGGGTCACCCAGCGGATCCCGGCCAGCGCCACGGCCAGGAACAGCAGCACGAGCAGCACGGCCAGCGCCGGTACCGGCACCGGTACCTGCCACCACTGGTGGATCGCCGAGCTGGCCAGGATCGCGGTCAGCCCGCACGTCGGTACCCAGCCCCACCAGTAGCAGAACCCGGTCAGGTTGGCCAGTACGGCGCTGTACGGCCGGAACGCCTCGGCGCAGGTGGCCGCGATGCCACCGACCCGGTTCGGCCACATCAGCACCAGTTCCAGCCAGCCCGGCGCGGCGGCCCAGGACAGCAGCAGTCCCAGCAGCAGCAGCGGTACCACCGCGGTGCCGTGTACCAGCACCAGGGCGCTGATGAGGAACAGGCTCTGGTTCGAGCCGCCCATCGCCAGCGCGGTGGTACCGATCCAGCCGATCGTGCGCGGATGGGCCAGCGCACCGTCGCCGGCCGGGCGGCCACCGCCGGCCGGCGGGTCGCCGTCTCCTCGGTTCGCCGCCACCACACCACCCTTCACCGGCAGACCCGTGCCCGGTCACCATCGGCGCGGCGGTGTGGCAGTCAAGGCAAAGCGGCCCGGGCGGCGCTCAGCGGGGGGTGCGCAGCCGGGCCGGGTCGGCGGTGCCGTACAGCGCGGCGGACAGCCAGCCCGGCGCGGCGCGGCGGAACCCGGCCGGATCCAGCGTGCCGGCACCGTCGGGTACCACGCCGGCCAGCTCGCCGGGCAGGTCGACCAGGTTGTACCGGTGCACCGGCTCCGGCCGCGCCGGCCACGCCCCCAGGACCACGAAGGCCGGTACCGACCGGGTGGCCAGCGCCTCCAGCGCCAGCGCGGTGTGGTTGAGGGTACCCAGGCCGGCCCGTACCACGAGCACCGCCGGTACCCGCAGCGCCACGGCCAGGTCGGCCACGGTCCAACCGTCGCGCCCCATCGGTACCAGCAGGCCGCCGGCGCCCTCCACGAGCACCACCTCGTGCCGGTCCCGGGCCTGCCGTACCGCCGCGACCACGGCCGGCAAGGCCAGCTCGGGCAGCCCGGCGACCCGGGCCGCGGTCCGCGGGGCCAGCGGATCCGGGTACCGGCACAGCGCCGTGGCACTGGCCGGGGCGGCCAGCCGCCGTACGGTGTCCACATCGGACACTCCGGGCGCAGCACCGGACTCGGCCGGTTTCAGTACCGCCGCGGACAGCCCGCGCGCGCCGGCGCAGGCGGCCAGCGCGGCCGTGACGACGGTCTTGCCCACCCCGGTGTCGGTACCGGTGACCAGCCACACCCCGGTCACGGCGCACAGTCCGCGACCACGTCCAGCGCCGCGACGAACCGGTCCCGGGGTACCCCGACGTTGACCGTCAACCGGATCCGGGCGGTACCGTCCGGAGTGGACGGTGGGCGGAAGCAGCCGACGGCCACGCCACGGCGGCGGCACGCGGCCGCCCACGCGAGCGCCTCGCGCGGCCCGGGCGCGGCCACCGACACCACGCCCGCGACCGGTTCGCCGACCGGCAGCCCGGCCAGCCGCCTGCGCACCAGCGCGGCCCGGTCGGCCAGTTCGGCCCGCAGGCCGGTACCGGCCGCGATCACCTCCAGCGCGGCCAGCGCCCCGGCGGCCAGCGCCGGTGCCAGCGCGGTGTCGTAGATGAAGGTACGGCCGGTGTCGACCAGGTGCCCGATCAGTTCCGCCGGCCCGGCCACCACCCCGCCGGCCGCGCCGAACGCCTTGGACAGGGTCAGCGTCAGCACCACGTCCGGCTGCCCGGCCAGGCCGGCCGCGGCCACCGCGCCGGCCCCGGCCGGACCGAGCAGCCCGGTCCCGTGCGCGTCGTCCACCAGCAGTACCGCCCCGTGCGCCCTTGCCAGCGCGTGCATCGCGGCCAGCGGCGCGAGGTCCCCGTCGACCGAGAACACCGACTCGGTCACCAGCACCGGGGCGGTACCGGCCGCGGCGGTACCGGCGGCGGCCAGCGCGGCGCCGATCGCGGCCAGGTCCCGGTGTGGCGTCACGACCACGGATGCGGGGCGGGCCAGCCGGATGCCGTCCACCAGCGACGCGTGGTTGTGCGCGTCGGACACCACGGTCGCCCCCGGGCCGGCCAGTGCCCGTACCGCGGCGATGTTGGCCAGGTACCCGGAGGAGAACGCCAGCGCGGCGCCGGTACCGAGCCAGCCGGCCAGCCGCGCCTCCAGTTGCGCGTGCGGGCCGGTGCTGCCGCGCACCAGCCGCGACCCGGTGGCGCCCAGCCCGTACCGGGCCAGCGCCGCGCCGGCCGCGGCCAGTACCGCCGGGTGCCGGGACAGCCCGAGGTAGTCGTTGCCGGACAGGTCCACCAGGTCGTCGCCGGGGCCGCGCGGGTGCAGCGCGCGGCGCAGCCCCGCCCGGTCGCGGTCGGCGGCCGTGGCGGCCAGCCGGCGCAGCCAGGCGGCCGGATCCGGGCCGGGAGCCACCGCCATCGCCGCACCCCCCGTCCGCTCCGCCGGGCCACCGGCCCGGCCCGGCACTGCCTGTAGGGTAACGACATGCCCGAGCTGACCGACCCGAGCCTGGCCGCCGCCGCGGATGCGGTGCTGCGTACCGGTACCGGCCTGGCGCAGGCCGACGTGCTGCGCGTGCTGCGGCTGCCCGACGCCGAGGTACCGGCGGCGCTGGACATCGCGCACCGGGTACGGATGCGCTGGTGCGGGCCGGCGGTCGAGGTCGAGGGCATCGTGTCGGTCAAGACCGGCGGCTGCCCCGAGGACTGCCACTTCTGTGCCCAGTCCGGCCTGTTCGCCTCGCCGGTACGCGCGGTGTGGCTGGACGTTCCGGCACTGGTCGAGGCGGCCCGGCAGACCGCCGCCACGGGCGCGACCGAGTTCTGCATCGTGGCGGCGGTACGCGGGCCGGACGAGAAGCTGATGGCCCAGGTCCGCGCGGGGGTGGCCGCGATCCGGGCCGCGGTGGACATCAACGTGGCCGCGTCCCTGGGCATCCTGACCCCGGCGCAGACCGACGAACTCGCCGCGCTCGGGGTGCACCGGTACAACCACAACCTGGAGACGGCCCGGTCGTACTTCCCGGCCGTGGTCACCACGCACACCTGGGAGCAGCGCCGGGACACCCTGCGGCTGGTCCGGGACGCCGGGCTGGAGGTCTGCTGCGGCGGCATCCTCGGGCTGGGCGAGAGCCTGGAGCAGCGGGCCGAGTTCGCCGCGCAACTGTCCGAAGTGGACCCGCACGAGGTACCGCTGAACTTCCTCAACCCGCGGCCGGGTACCCCGCTGGGCGAGCAGCCGGTGCTGGCGCCGCGGGACGCGCTGCGGGCCATCGCCGCGTTCCGGCTGGCGCTGCCGCGCACGATCCTGCGGTACGCGGGCGGGCGCGAGATCACGCTGGGCGACCTGGGTACCCGCGACGGGCTGCTGGGCGGCGTCAACGCGGTGATCGTGGGCAACTACCTGACCACGCTGGGCCGGCCGGCCGCCGACGACCTCGCCCTGCTGGCCGAGTTGTCCATGCCGGTCACGGCGCTGTCGGTGACGCTCTGAGCCGGCCCGGGTCCGAAATGTCCACTGTGGACGGTGAGGGGCCGGCGGGGTACTGCCCGCGCTGCGGTGGGCCGGTCGCCACGACGGACCACACCGCCTGTACCGCGGCCGGGGCGCTGGAGCCGCCCCGGTACTGCCCGGCCTGCCGGCGCCGGCTGGTGGTCCAGGTCCTGCCGGCCGGCTGGCACGCCACCTGCGTCGAGCACGGCCACCGTACCGGCTGACCGGCCGGCCCCGCCGATCCGGGACCGGTGGCCGCTGGCGCCGGTGGACCGGTCCGCGTACCCTGTGCCCGCTTGCAGCGTCGAGGCGACCCGAGGTGGGACATGGCACTGGTACGGCGGTCCACGGTGATGGGCCCGCAACCCTCGCAACCGGTACCGGCGCAGCCGCCCGTACCCGGCACGGCCCCGGCCCCCGGTGCCCCGCACGCCGCGTCCACCCCGTCCCGCCCGGCCAGCCCGCTGGCCGTGCTCGCGACGTTCGCGCTGCTGGCCGCGGGCGGCGCGGCCGGGTACGCGATGATCCGCTGGGGTACCCGGGCGGAGCCGTTCCGGATCGGCAACCAGACCTCCGCGTACGCCGGCGCCGCCGCGTTCGCCGCCGCGGTCGAGCGGTTCCTGGAGCCGTTCGCCCAGTGGCTGCCGGGGCGCAGGCACAAGGCGCAGTACGAGGCGATCGTGGCCGCGCTGGCCAACGGCGACCCGCGGGCCACGCTGGAGGCGGTGTCCGCGGCCCAGGCCCGGCTGGACCGGTCCACCGCCAACCGGGCGGTACTGATCTGGGGGCTCGCCTCGGCGGTCGCCACCGTGGTCGCCGCGGCCGGCGGGTTCTACCTGCTGCACATGATCGCCGCGGACAACTGGAACCCGTCGGCCATCCCGCTGTGGGTCGACGCGATGGTCACCGGCATGGTCGTGGGTACCGGTACCAAGCCGCTGCACGACCTGATCAGCAGGTGGCAGGCCAACCGGGGTGGTACCCCGGCCGGGTAGCCCGGCGGCGTACCACCGGCGAACGCACGCTGCACTACCATGACGGTCGGGTACCCGACCGCAGGAGGTGCTGTGCCGCCACAGAACCGTACGCCCGGCGACCGGGTCGCGCTCGACCCCACGACGGTCGACGACCAGGGCCGTACCGCCTGCGAACTGGCCGACGAGCTGGCCCGGGTACGCGGGGCCTGGTGGCGTGACACCGACCGGGCCGGCGACGCGTTCGGGTACCGCGACCTGGACCAGGCGTACCAGCAGACGCACGAGGCCTGGTTCGCCGAACTGGGCGTGTACGTCGAGGTGCTGTCCGAGCTGTGCGCGAAGATCCGCGCCAGCGCCGCGCAGTACCAGCGGACCGACACCGACTCGGCCGCCCGCCTCGGCGGGGCCCGGTGACCTCCACCGACCGGTACCAGATCACCCACGTCATCCAGGTGCTGGAGACGCTGGTCGGCTCGCTCGACCCGATCAGCCTGGCGCGCGACCTGGTCACCGTGGTCGAGGTGGTGGCGGTACCGCCGCCGGGTGACCCGGCCGCGCTGCGTGCGCTGGCACAGGGTTTCCGTACCGCCGGGCCGGCCGTGGCCGGCCTGTCCGACGAGGTCCGGGCGCTGGGCCGGTCCCGGCTGCCGCAGGCGTGGAGCGGCCCCGGCGGCGAGCGCGCCGAGACGGTGGTCAGCGCCACGGCCGACCTGGTCGGCACGGCCGGGCCTGCGCTCAGCCAGGTCGCCACCGCGCTGGACGCGCACGCGGACACGGTCGCCACGCTGCAGGCCCGCCACAGCGCGCTGCACAAGGAACTGCACGACGCCTGGCACGACGCCACCCACGTCAGCGTGCTCGGCTTCGACGTACCGATGGCCGACCCGCTGGCCCTGGGCCGGCTCGCCGGCAGCGTGGTCGAGCTGATCACCGGCTGCATCGGGGTGTACCGGCGCAGCCTTGACGCCGCCGACGAACTGCGCGGCCAACTGTCCGATGTGGCCGGTCGTGCGCTCGCCTCGGCCGCCCTGCCCACGGGTACCGCCGCAGCCGGCGCGGTGGTCCTCGCGGGCACCACCGTGGGCGGCCCGGCGGGGTACGACAACACGATCGTCACCGACGCCCAGGCGCGCCAGGCGGCACAGCGCCGCGACGCGCTGGACCCGGCCGACAGGTCCACTGTGGACACCCTGCTGGCCGCGGCGACCAGCCCGCAGGAGCGGGCGTACCTGGTCAAGGCGTTCGCGGCCGGGCACGACGTGGCCGACCTGGTCGCCTTCCACGCGCAGATCCAGGGGCGCGACCCGCAGTGGCTGCGCGACCACCTCAGTCTGATCGACCCGGCGGTACCGGGAATGCTGAGTTACGACGGCCAGCCGGTGGTACAGGTCAACGAGAACACCTGCGGTTCGGCCTCGATCCTGATGGCCCGGGCGATGACCGATCCGCTGTACGCGTTCGGGCTGACCACCGGCGGGAGCCCGGACGACCCGGCCGCCGGTACCGGGGCCGCGTTCGCCGCCCGGCTGCGCGCCGAACAGCTGCGCATCCACGACGCCACCAACACGCTGTGGCCGGAGAGCCTCGGTACCACCCCGTGGGGCGTGGCCGGCGAGCTGAACCGGCACGCCGACGCGCTGGGCACCCGGTACGACTGGCGCGTGGTGGACGACACCAACGACCGCAGCGTGAACCCGGCACTGGCCGACGCGGTCACCGCGGTCGACCACGGGTACCCGGTGCCGGTCCTCATCGGCGACAGCTACCCGGCGCACTACGTGCTGGCCGTCGCGCACGAGGGTCAGGACGTGGTGCTGTACAACCCGAGCGCGGGCAGTGTGGTACGGGTCAGCGAGCAGGACTTCCTCGACGGGCGGCTGGACCCGGTGGGCTTCCCGCACGTGCAGGGCGTGGTCACGCCGGCCGGCTGAGGCGGTACCGGCCGGGCGGCGGTGCAGCGACTCAGCGGTACGGCGACTCAGCGGTGCAGCGGGTCCGGCGCGGTGGACACCCGGACGGGGCCGACCCGGCGGCGGACGTCGGCCGGGGTACCGGCGGCGACCGGGTCGGCCGGCGCGCCCGGCGACTCCACGCAGGTACCGCCGGCGGCCAGCGCGGCGGGCCGGTCCGGGAACAGGTCGTCCGGGTCGCGGTGGTTGGGCGCGCGCAGGGTCACGGCCAGTACCGCGCCGCCGTTGCGCTGCGCGGTCAGCTCCAGGAAGGCCCAGTAGCTCACCCGGTCGACCAGCCGGTACGCGTAGACCCGCCACACGTACACGTCCAGCGCCGGATCGGCGTACCCCGGCTGGCCCGGCGTGCTGGCGTGCGGCGCCGGCGGGCGGCAGGCGGCGTGGTACACGGTCCAGCCGGCGGCGCGGGCGGCGGCGACCGCGGCGGCCAGGTGCGCGGCGGCGGCGGCGAAGTCCGGTGCCGGTGGCGGGTCGCCGGGCGCGCGGCGGTACCGGTCGCCGGTGACCTCGCCCCGGTCCCAGCCGGTCGCGTCGCCGTAGTCCCGGCCCAGGCTCACCACCGGAGCGTCCACTCCGGACAGCAGCGGATCGGCCCGCATGGTCTCGGCCCGCAGCCGGTCCACCGGGGAGCTGCCGGTACCGGCCGGGGCGGTGGCGGGGCAGCCGGTGGCGAGCAGTGCCACGAGCAGCAGGGCGGTGACCGGGGTGGCCCGGCGCGACGGTGTCACCGGCACAGTCTGCCGGTACCACGCGGTACCGGCGACCCGCCGCCGCGACAGAACCGCAGAGAGTAGTGTGCACAATCTCCTTGCCGTCTACCGGTGGCGGCATGCCACCCCCGTACCGACCAGGCCAGCCCGACCGACCCCGCGGGCGCCCGCCCGGTCGGCGGGGTACCGGCGGCGCTGCACGTGCTGCGCCGCGATAGCATAGAATATGTATACGCCAGCGTAGACGATAGTGTCATCGGTTGGATATAGTCAGGGCATGGGTAGCGTGATGATTCGGGTGGACGAGTCCACCCGCAACGACCTCACCCGCGTCGCCAGCGAGGACCTCGGTGGCGCATCGGCGGACGAAGCGATCCGCCGGCTGCTGGCCGAGCACTGGCAGCTGAAGGCCATCGCCGCTGTGGATGCATACCGGGCGAGCGATCCGGACGGTTGGGCTGAGTATGTGGCCGAGGCCGACCGGGAGGACCGGGCCTCCGCACCAGCCGCCGATCCGTGGGACGAGGCCGCGTGACGGTTATCCGGCCGTGGCAGGTCTGGTGGGCCGACCCTGACCCTACCGAGGGCCGCGAGGACCCTGTCGAGGGCCGCGAGCAGGCTGGTCGCCGGCCGGTGCTCGTGGTCTCCAGCGCGTTCCACCTCCGGCTGACCGGGGAGGCCCTGGTCACCGTGCTCCCGGTGACGACGCGGGAGCGGCCCGGCTGGCTGCACCGCATCCCGGTACACCCCACCAACCGTCCCATCGGGTTCGTCCTGACCGAGCAGGTGCGGACGATCGCCCGGTCGCGTCTACAGGGACAGCGGCCGGCCTGGGTACTCACCGACACCGAGGCATCAGCCGTGACGACAGTGCTACAGCAGATGATCGACATGTAGCCGAGTTCCCCTGACGCGACCGCGACCGAGGGCAGGCCGCGACCGGGCGGGCGTAAGCCGGGCGGTCGCCTGGATCGACGCGATGATCGGGGTACAGGCCATCAACTGGCTGGCCACGTTGGGTTTCCTGGCCACCGGGGCGCTGAGCCTGGCCCAGGTCCGCGTTCGAGGGGTTTGACCCCTGATCGACTGGTTCGTAGCTCGGAGGCATCCTCGAGGTTGTCCTGACTGCGATGTCCAAGCGTAGCGGCCGGGACCTTCGCCGGGTCGTTGACCGGCTTGACGGTATGTACTGAGGCTGCCCGGGGATCAGGGTGGCCAGGGGTGGCGCGTGGTACGGGATCTGAACCGGATCAGTGGTGAGTGTCCGGGCGCGTGTTCGCCGACATCATTCGAGTTGCCGCTGGGGTACGAACGACGTGCATTCTGCTGCCGCAGTGAAGCGCAGCCCCGCGGGCGCCGGATGTGATGGTGCTGCGCCCGACGTGGTCTCCTGCCGTGACTGCCGGGCCCGGCCCGGGGGGCAGCTGGCCGGGCTCGTAGGTCACCCGGTCGACCGGGTCGATGCCCTTGTCCTGCGGACGGATCCGGGCCAGCAGCTTCTTCAACGGCCCGTCCGAGTACGACGACGGCCAGCCGATCCGCTGCGCGATCTCTGGTGCGGGCATCGTCGGCCAGTCCTTGAGCAACGCCCGGATCTGTGGCTCGTACGGACGGGGAATCCAGAGATCATCGCAACACAGCGACCTGTGGCGGAGATCGTCGTGGGTCAGCGAATGAGTGCGCGGGCAAGTTCGGGCACCGGCGTGTGAGTGTCGGTGGACCAGGTGCGGACCGTCGCGGTGAGGGCCAGGGCGCTGCCGTAGAGCACCTGCGGCCCGCCCTGGCGGGTGAGCAGCGAACCGAGCGAGTGGAAGGCTTGCCCCTTGGCGGCCAGGGCGAGAATGTCGCGGGCGGCACGCTCACCGACCCAGTGTCCTTTGGGGAGCCGGACCCGGTCGGCCAACCGTGCCGGCGCGGCCTGGTCGTGACCGCCGAGCCAGTCGTCGAGCAGGCCCAGGGCGATGCCGATGCAGGCGGACACCTCCGGCGCCGAGTGGTCCGGCGATTCCGGCTGAACCTGGTCCAGGATCGCCGAGGCGACCTCGGTGTCGTCGTCGGTGAGGGCCTGCACCACCAGCCGCAACGCGGCCGCAGCCACGTCACGGCGTTCGCCGACAGGCGTGAACAGGGCCGTGTTCTGCCGCTCGACGGCCCGGTTCATGGCGCGCTGCAACGTCTCGATGTCATCAACTTCCATGTTGTTGACGTTGATGCCCTCCTCGGCGAGCAGCGGCGCCAGCTCGCGCAGCATCTTGTTGGCCATGCCGGGCTTGAACTCGATCCTCGGTGGGCCTGGCGGCGGCTCGGGGTCGCGGCGGCGCATCTGTGCCATGCGGCCCATCCTGTCAGGCGCCGACCGGCCCAGGAGCCTCAGGACCGGGCCACGGCCCCGTCCAGCGTTGCGGCCGGGGTCAGCCACGCCAGCGTCTTGCGGGGACGGGTGTTCAACTCCTCGGCGACGGCTGCGAGGTCATCCGCGTCGTGGCGGCGCAGGTCGGTCCCCTTCGGGAAGTACTGGCGCAGCAGCCCGTTGGTGTTCTCGTTGCTGGGCCGCTGCCACGGGGCTGGCCTTCGCACAGAAGTACACCGGCATGCCCAGCGCTTGGGCGATGTCGGCGTGCATCGCCATCTCGCTGCCCCGGTCCCAGGTCAGCGATCGGCGTAGGTGCGCCGGCAGGTCCTTCATCGCATCGATGACGGTGTCGCGCACCGCTTCGGCGGTG
>Ga0209069_10000808_pt1 | contig 15102 bp, 12 predicted proteins | sample Str013_2_FD_187202 | JGI IMG/M metagenome (GOLD analysis project Ga0209069, IMG submission 187202) | Freshwater sediment microbial communities in response to fracking from Pennsylvania, USA - Straight Creek_MetaG_SC_2013 (SPAdes) (version 2) | ecosystem: Environmental > Aquatic > Freshwater >...
AATCAGCGCCGACACCGACGCGAACCGTCGTGCCGCCGGCGTCGCAGCCGCGGCCCGCGGATAGCCAGTACGCTCCCGCTGCCCACGATCGACGCCCGCCGCAGAGCCCCGATGGGCGCCGCGATGCCCCCCAAAATCCGCAGGAAGACATTGAGCTGCCTATGTTTTTCCACAGGGAGGCGAAATAGGTCGGCGGCGCCGGTAGGCGCCTGCGCCAAGCGATTCCGATTGCGGCGGCAGCTTGGCTAATCAATGGTAACAAACTGTAAGAAACAGTGATTTGTTGCAAATCGGGCACGAGGGTTAAGCTGAGCCAACTGAAAGAGCAGAATCAGTGGCTCAGTTCCGGACGGGCAGCCGATCTTAAACTCGGAAACCGGAGTGACGCCGCAATTCAAACGGGCAAAGCCCGACGCTCTACGGGGAAGTCTCTGGCGTATCGATACTTTAGTCGAGAGTCTGGGACCTGAATTGGGGATGAGGGGACGGCGTGACAATGGCTAAACGCTTTATCGGCGCTCGGCAGACGACGGTTGCGCGCGAGATCGTTTTGACCGGCAAGGGTGTCCACAGTGGCGCTCCGGTATCCATAACAATACATCCGGCGGAAGCCGACAGTGGCATTCGGTTCCTGGTTGCGCAGGACGACGACACCACCGCGGAGATCACCGCGGACGTCCATTCGGTGGCCAACCTGACCTTGTGCACGGTGCTCGGCAACGGCCGTGGCGCGCACGTGGCCACCGTCGAGCATCTGCTGGCGGCCCTGCGCGGCCTCAGCATCGACAATGTCTACGTCGAGATCGACAGCGGCGAAGTGCCGATCATGGACGGCAGCGCCGTGGATTTCGTCGAGGCGCTCGACGAGGTCGGCATCCGCGAGTTGCCGGTGCCCCGCAAATTCATCAAGGTATTGAAGACGATCCGCGTCGAGGAAGGCGATTGCTGGGGCGAGATAAGGCCCCACGCGGGCTTCCATCTCGATCTCGAGATCGAGTTCGACACGCCCCTGATCGGCCGCCAGCGGGCGGCGATGGAAATCAGCCCGGGCGTGTTCCGCGCCGAGCTGTCCCGCGCCCGCACGTTTGGCTTCATGCGCGATGTGCAGAAGCTCTGGGCCGCCGGCCGCGCGCTGGGTGCTTCGTTGGACAACACTGTGGTGATCGGCGAGGACAAGATCGTCAACCCCGAGGGGCTGCGCTACGCGGACGAGTTCGTGCGGCACAAGATGCTCGATGCAGTTGGCGATCTTGCATTGGCCGGCGCGCCGCTGCTTTGCGCCTATCGCTCGGTTCGCGGTGGCCATCGGTTGAACGCGCATGTTGTGAAAGCGCTGCTGGCCGACCGGGAAGCCTGGGTGCTCGTGCACGCCCCGCGGGTGCGTGATCTGGCTCCTGCTGAAACCGTTCGCGCCTTGGCCGCGAGCTATGCTTCGGATCGGAGCTGACCTGCGATTGGATTGCCACGGCCGGACCCGGGGATGGAAGCCGCCGAGGCTTGGTGTTCGACCCGTCCTGTGCTATGGCACTCGGGAGACTAATCGGGGTGTCGTCCGGGCCTGCATAAGGGCATGAGATAATCTCGGACGACGGCAATAACGGACGACCGAGGTCAGTAATCGCCTGTCGATCTGACAGCCGTGGCCTGGGTCCAGGGGAAGGTGCATGGCATTTTCGCGACGTTCTCGGCTGCAAGTCTGCCGCGTGTCGGCATTTGGGATTGCAGCTGTCGCCCTCACCACATTGGCGGGTTGCGCGGGTTCGGCAAAAGTTGGTGAGCCCGATCCGCCCGAGAAGCTGTACGGCAACGCCGACATGCTGCTGACCAAGGGCAAATATGCCGACGCGGCCGAGAAGTTCGACGAAGTCGACCGCGAGCATCCGTACGCCCCGCAGGCGCGCCGCGCCATCGTCATGGCCGCGTACTCCTACTACAAGGCCGGCAAGTATCCCGAGGCCGTCGCCGCCGCCAAGCGCTACACCACCATGCATCCGGGCACCAAGGAAGCGCCGATGGCGCAATGGGTGCTGGCGTCCTCTTACTATGACGAGATCAAGGATCCGCAGCGCGATCAGGGCAACACCCGCAAGGCGCTGTTGGAGTTCCGCACCCTGGTGCGACGCTATCCGGACAACCAGTACACCAAGCAGGCGGAGAACCGCATCCGCCTGTGCGAGGACGTGCTGGCCGCCTCCGAGATGAGCGTCGGCCGCTATTATCTCAACAAGCGCAGCTACTTGGCCGCGATCAATCGGTTCAAGACCGTGGTCGCCGAGTATCAGACCACCGACCACGTCGAGGAAGCCTTGATGCGGCTCACCGAGGGCTACATGGCGCTCGGCATCCGGCCGGAGGCGCAGACCGCCACCGCCATCCTGGGCCACAACTACCCCAACTCGAAGTGGTACAAGCAGTCCTATGCCCTGCTGCAGTCGGACGGACTTGCGCCGCGCGAGGATACCGGCTCCTGGCTCAGCCAGCAGATGAAGAAGATCATCCCGGGCTCCGCGCCCAAGGTGGCGAGTCCGGCGCCTGCCCCGTCCGCGGTGCCGGCCGCCAACGGCGGCGCGCCTGCTGAGCCGCCGCCAACGCCGGCATGGCCGCCCGCCGACGCAAAGCCGGCCGGCAATTCGTCCACGCCCATCAGCCAGGCGCCCACCGGTCGTCCGATGGGGATCGGGGCGAGCGCGCAGTAGCAGCAATAGGGGTGTCACCTTCGGACTTGTTCCGAGATCGGCCCGCGGTCGACGTCCCGGCGGCAGGGGTGATCGCAACCTCGTCCCGCGACTGGGCGGCGCACCGCGCCCGGTCGTGAACGGAATCGCCGCCGCTCATTCCCGTTCCGGTTTCGCCGCAACTCCTGCTATCATGCCCGGATACGCGCGACCCGCAACGGCCGGTAGGCCCCCGCCGCCAAGTTGGTGGGCAATTGCGGGTCATCAGACGAGGCCGTTTTGGGCTCCGCGAGGCATTGCCATGATCCCGTCCGCGACCAATTCCAAGCCCGATGGCCACCCCAATGCGCGCCGCATCGACCGCTTGCTGGCCGAATACGGCGAAAGCCACCGCAATCCCGTCAATAAGCTGATCCATTGGGTCGCGGTGCCGGTGATCGCGTGGACCGTGCTCGCGCTGCTGAGCGAGCTTCCGACGCCCGCCGCGTTCCGCCCGTCGTGGCTGATCAACTGGGCCAGCCTCGCCGCGGTCGCCGCCACGCTTTACTACCTGACCTTGTCGGTTCCGCTCGCGATCGGCATGGCGCTGTTCAGCTTGCTCTGTTTCGCGGTGATGGCCGCATGCCGTGCGGGCGTGGCTCTGCCGCTCTGGCAGCTCGCATTGGCGGTGTTCGTGGTGGCCTGGATTTTTCAGTTCGTCGGCCACAAGATTGAAGGCAAGAAGCCGTCCTTTTTCCAGGACGTGCAATTCCTGCTGATCGGCCCGGCGTGGCTGCTGCACTACGTTTACCGCCTGCTCGGCGTCAGGTATTGAGAGGAATTCGGGGGCGGCGATGATCAGTCGAAGCACTGCCATTGAAGCGTTGTCCCAACCGGGTGCACCTGCATCCGCACCTACCCCAACTGCGGCGCATGAGCAAATCTGAACTTCCCCTGATCGCCCCCGAAGCCTTGACGCCCGCCCAGGCGAAGGCCGAGCTCGCGCGCCTCGCCCAGCTCATTGCCCATCATGACGCGCTCTATTACCGCCAGGATGCGCCCGAAATCTCCGACGCCGACTACGATGCGCTCCGCCAGCGCAACCTCGCCATCGAGGCGCGCTTTCCGGAACTCGTCCGCGAGGACAGCCCGGCCCGCCGCGTCGGCGCCGCGCCGGTCGAGGAATTCGGCAAGATCCGCCATGCCGTGCCGATGCTCTCCCTCGCCAACGGCTTTGAGGATCAGGACGTCGCCGATTTCATCGAGCGCATCGACCGCTTCCTTGGGCTGAAGGGCACCGGCTCGCTGGAGCTGACCGCCGAGCCCAAGATCGACGGCCTGTCGATCTCGCTGCGCTATCAGCGCGGCCGGCTGACCGAGGCCGCCACCCGCGGCGACGGCATCGAGGGCGAGAACGTCACCGCCAACATCAGGACCATCGCCGACATTCCCGGGCGCATTGCCGCCAAGGACATGCCGGAGGAGATCGAGGTGCGCGGCGAGATCTATTTCACGCACGCCGACTTCGCCGCCCTCAATGCCCGCCAGGCGGCGGCCGGCGGCAAGGTGTTCGCCAATCCGCGCAACGCCGCGGCGGGCTCGCTGCGCCAGCTCGATCCCACCATCACCGCGTCCCGCCCGCTGCGCTTCTTCGCCTACACCTGGGGCGAGGCTTCCAGCCTGCCGGCCGATACGCAAATGGGGGTTTGTGAAGCGTACCGCCGCTGGGGTTTTCCGGTCAATCCGCGCATGCGGCTGTGCCGCTCCTTGAGCGAGCTGATTGCCTGCCATCATGAGACGGAGGCGGCGCGCGCCAGCCTCGGCTACGACATCGACGGCGTCGTCTACAAGGTCAACCGGCTCGATCTGCAGCAGCGCCTCGGCTTCGTCTCGCGCTCGCCGCGCTGGGCGCTCGCCCACAAATTCGCCGCCGAGCAGGCGATGACGCTGCTGGAGGCGATCGAGATCCAGGTCGGCCGCACCGGCGCGCTGACGCCGGTTGCAAAATTAGAGCCGGTCACCGTCGGCGGCGTCGTCGTCTCCAACGCCACGCTGCACAACGAGGACGAGATCGCCCGCAAGGACGTGCGCGTCGGCGACACCGTGCGCGTGCAGCGCGCCGGCGACGTCATTCCCCAGGTGCTCGGCGTCGTCATCGAGCGGCGCCAGCAGCACAGCACCCCCTACGTGTTTCCACAGACTTGCCCGGCCTGCGGCAGCCACGCCGTGCGCGAGGTGGACGCCAAGACTGGCAAGATCGACGTGGTGCGCCGCTGCACCGGCGGGCTGATCTGCCCGGCGCAGCGTGTCGAGCATTTGAAACATTTCGTCTCCCGCAATGCGCTGGATATCGAGGGTCTCGGCGAGAAGAAGATCGAGGAGCTGTTCCACGACGGCATCATCGCCTCCCCTGCCGACATCTTCACGCTCGAGGCGCGCGATCGGGCTGGCGCAACGCGGCTCGCCGAGCGCGAGGGCTGGGGAGAGCAGTCGGTCGCGAAAGTGTTTGCAGCCATCGATGCGCGCCGCACCGTCCCGCTCGACCGCTTCATCTTCGCGCTCGGCATCCGCCACGTCGGCGAGACCACTGCCCGGCTGCTGGCGCGCAGCTACGGCACCGCCGCGGCGTTCCGCGATGCCATGATCGCCGCGGCCGGGAAGGCGGAGGGCGGCGTTGCAAACGAGGCGTTTGAGGAGCTCGACAATATCGAGGGCATCGGCCCGACCGTCGCCCGCGCCATCGCCGATTTCTTCGCCGAGCCGCACAACGTCGAGGTTGTCGACGCGCTGCTGCGGCACCTCACGCCCTCCCCGCTCGAAGCGGTCGATGCCGCCTCGCCGGTCTCGGGCAAGACCGTGGTGTTCACCGGCACGCTGGTGAAATTGACCCGCCAGGAGGCGAAGGCGATGGCCGAGCGGCTCGGCGCCAAGGTCTCCGGCTCCGTTTCGAAAAAGACCGATTACGTCATCGCCGGCGCCGACGCCGGCTCGAAACTCAAGAAGGCGACCGAGCTCGGAGTTGCCGTGCTCTCCGAGGACGCCTGGCTGCAGCTCGTCGGCAAAGGCTGAGCGGCGCTCCTGTTAACCGCCTCCGCCACTGGCCGCGTTTTGATCGGTCCGCTGGCATGGCCGCTGCAATCCCGACATGACGCGGTTCCATCCCGTTCGCGGTGCGAGCGGGAAAGGCTCCGGCGTGCGCCGAGTGGAGCGCGAGCCACCTTGAAGCGGAGTAGCCATGTTCGAATTCGTTGCGTTTCTGCGGTTGCTGGGCTGGCGCATGGCCGAGGCGCTCGACTACTCGACGATCACCTCGTCGCTCTCGTTGTCGACCACCACCGGCGTGTCGAAATAGCTGATCTGCGGCTCGGCGCCGTAGCGCTCCGCGATCATCTTGCGCCAGTCTGCGGTGTAGACACGCTCGGCGGATGCGCGCGATTCCCACAGATAGACGCCGCCGCCATCGGCGCCGTCGAAAATGTAGTATTTGCGGATCAGCCCCGCGAGATGCCGATATTTGGGCGCCGAGCCCTCGAACAGCTTGGCGGCATCGGCGAGCGTTGTGCCGGATTTGAGCGGGAATCGCACGATTGCGGTGATCATGGGTGAGCTCCGTGAAAGAAGAAGTCGGAAATCAGAAATCAGAAATCAGAAATCAGAAATCAGAAATCAGAAATCAGAAATCAGAAATCGGAGGCGGTGCAATTGTCCGGCTTCCGATAGCCGACTTCTGATTTTCTCGTCACGCCCCGATCGGCGCCGTCGCCGCGTTGAGCCAGGCGCGCTCGGCCTTGCCGAGCTTTGCGCCGATCTCGCGCTTTACCCGGGCATGATAGGCGTCGAGCCACGCCAGCTCCTCCGCATTCAGCATCTCGGCCATCACCAGCCGCCGGTCGATCGGCGCCAGCGTCAGCGTCTCGAACCCCATCATCTCCCGATCGCCGCCGGCGATTTTGGCGAGCGGTGTCACCAGCTGCAGGTTCTCGATGCGGATGCCGTAGCCGCCTTCCTTGTAGAAGCCCGGCTCGTTCGACACGATCATGCCCGGCTCGAGCGGCGCCGAGAACCGCTTGCCGATGCTCTGCGGACCCTCGTGCACCGACAGATAGCTGCCGATGCCGTGGCCGGTGCCGTGATCGAAATCGAGCCCCGCATGCCACAGGCCGATGCGGGCCAGCGCATCGAGCTCGTTGCCGCGCGTGCCCTTGGGGAAACGCGCCCGCGCCACCGCGATATGCCCTTTGAGGACGAGGCTGAACCGCGCACGCATCTCCCGGCTCGGCTTGCCGACCGCGATGGTCCGCGTGATGTCGGTGGTGCCGTCGACATACTGCGCTCCTGAATCGATCAGGAACAACTCGCCCGCCTTCAGCTTGCGGTTCGTCGCCCGCGTCACGCGGTAGTGCACGATCGCCCCGTTCGGCCCCGCGCCGCTGATGGTGTCGAACGACAGGTCCTTGAGCGCGCCGGTCTCGGCCCGCAACGCTTCCAGCCGCTGCGCCGCGCCGATCTCATCGAGCCCGGTTTCGACCGCGCCATCGAGCCAGGCCAGGAACCGGCAGACCGCGACGCCATCCCTGAGATGCGCGGCGCGCGCGCCGGCGATCTCGACCTCGTTCTTCCTGGCCTTGCTGAGCACGCAGGGATCCTCCCCGCGCGAAACCGTGCGTTTGGAGGCGCCGAGCCGTCGCCAGCACCACCAGGACGCGGTGGCCGGATCGAGCCGCACCTTGGCTTTGCTTTGCCGCAGCGCCGTCAGTCGCGGGGCGAACAGCGCCGGCTCCCGCAGCTCCGCTGCCCCGGAGAGGTGGCGCCGGGTATCCTCGGCGACCCGCTCGCCGGCGACGAACAGCTCGGCGCGGCCGTTGGCGGGCACGATCGCATAGGCCAGCAGCACCGGGTTGTGCGCCACGTCGCTGCCGCGGATATTCAACAGCCAGCAGATCGAATCGGGCAGCGTCAGTACCACGGCGTCCTCTTTGGCCGCGGCAAGCGCTTTTTGCACCTGGGCGATCTTGTCGGCGGCGGCTTGGCCGGCGTGCGCGAGCGTGTGCACAACCACCGGCGCCGCCGGCGCCGCTGGCCGCCCATCGCCCCAGATGCGGTCGACCGGATTGCCCGCCAGCGCTTTAAGCTTGATGCCCTTCGCCAGCAATGCCACGCCGAGCCGCTCGATCTCCAGCAAGGTGTGCAGTTTCGGATCGAACCCGATCACCCCGCCGCGCTTCAGCTGCTCGCCGATCCAGTCGGTCAGCGGCTGCTGCGGCATCTGCAGCATCTGGTAGGCGCTGGCGTCGACCTGTGCCCGTGCCTGCAGCGTGTAGCGGCCATCGATCAGCAGCGCGGCCGATTTGATGAGCACCGCCGTCAGCCCGGCCGAGCCGGTGAACCCGGTCAGCCACGCCAGCCGCTCGGCACAGGCGGGAACATATTCACCCTGGTGCTCGTCGCTGCGCGGCACCAGGACGCCGTCGATCCCGAGCCTGCCGAACGAGGCGCGCAGCGCCTGCAGCCGGTCGGTGGTGGCGCCGGTCTCGGTCGGGCTATCGAAATCCTGCAGCATGACGGTGTCTCGGACCGGGTGGAGGGAGCACGTGGGGCACGGCCTCGCCCTGTCTTACCGGGGCTGCCCGGCGATATCCAGTCTCCCCGCAGCGCAGCGGGGGTAGTTGTGTCGGACCGGCCAACGCCGGATGCATGCCTCGCCTGTCATCCCCAGATGCCGGCGCACCGGGGGATGACAGCGCTTGAATTGAAGCGGGCTCCCGGAACTCCCCTTCTTCAACCACCAGCCGATCCGGCAATCAACCATTGCAGTAATTGCAATGCTGCACTGCGTCGCAGCGGATGCGCGCCACGCTGTCGCGGTGCTCCTGAAATTTGCGCGAATCAGCGGTAAAACGCGGCACATAATGATGAAAAAGATCGCAATGTGACATGCGTCCCGGTCATTGCTGCGATGCAGCATATACCCTGGTCTGCCGGTCGCTGAATGCATACCTTTCCCTCATCGCGAGCCGCTTTCCCGTTCCGGAGGCAGTTCAATCCATGGGCAGCACTCGGTGCGCCCGACACGAGTGCCGATCAACGGGGCTCGATTGAAGAAACGAGGACAAGGATCATGAAGGCAACAGCAATCCACCACGACGCTGCGCTCGACCCTGCCGGCGCAAGCGTGCTGCCGGGCTGGATCAGCAACCTGATCGCTTCGGCCAAGCAATCCTATGAGCAGCGCAAGCTGCGCGAGCATCTGGCCAGCCTCGACGACGCGCTGCTGCGCGATATCGGCATCGCCGAAGACGAGATCGCGCGCATCCGCGCCGAGGAGCGCTTTACCCCCCGCGCCTGGGCCTGACCCGAGCAATTCACGGCTCCCTCTCCCCGCCATCGCGGGGAGAGTTGCCATGAGCGCCGAAGGCGCACACATGAATGGATGAAAGGCGTATGGTTAACCGTTCGCTCTTTGTCCGGTTTCTTGCAGAGCAGGGAACAGTGGCGTTTTCCCTCTCCCCGCGTGCCGGGAATGAATTGCATTGACGCGTGGGCCTGGCCCGGTCGCGACGAGGTGTTTTCCACCAACATCCTGCGACGCGACGTCAGCGCGACTTGCTGTTGCTTCGTCAACGGCTTACCTGTGGGCGGCCGGACAATGACAGGGGCCCGCCGAGCGCATGCTGATCTGGCTGATTTTCGCGGTAATGACGGCCGCCGTTCTTGCGACGGTATTGCGTCCGCTGTTCCAGCAGCCGAGGCATCTGCCCAGCACCTCCGCATTTGACCAAGCGGTCTACCGCGACCAGCTGCGCGAGATCGACGCCGATCAGGAACGTGGCGTGATTTCCAGCGCCGACGCGGACGCGGCGCGGATCGAGGTGTCACGTCGGCTGCTGGCGACCGATGGCGCGCCCGCCCGGCCTATCGTCCCGGAGCCACCGACGGCAGCAGACACCGGCCATCGAACCGGCTTTTGGATCGCCGGCACGCTGCTGCTGTTCATAGCCGTGGTCTATGCGCAAGGCGGCGCTCCGGGCCTGCCGGGGCAGCCCTTTGCGCGACGCACCCTCGCGACGGATCCGGAACAGCGCATCGACCAACTCGTCGCGCAAGTCGAGCAGCGCTTGCGCGAGCACCCCGAGGAGGGGGCAGGCTGGGACGTGCTGGCTCCGGTCTACTTGCGGTTGGAGCGCTATCAGGACGCGGTGGATGCTTTCAACAGCGCCATCCGGCTGCTGGGTGAAACGCCCAAACGCCTCGCCGGCCTGGGCGAGGCTCTCATTACCCTCAACAACGGCATGGTCAACGCCTCGGCCCGCGAGACCTTCGAGCGGCTGCTGAAGGCCGACCCCGGCCGGCCCGATGCGCGCTTCTGGCTGGCCATGGGCAAGGAGCAGGACGGCCGCAAGGACCTCGCCATCGCCGACTATCGCGCGCTGCTGTCCGAGGCCCCGCCGGGAGCACCGTGGCGCCAAGCGGTGGCGGACCGCCTGGCAGGCCTTGGCGTGCCACCGCCCTCGGCGCCAGCCTCCGATCCGCCGAACGAGGCAGGCGCGCGCGGTCCGAGCGCAGCCGATGTGGCCGCTGCCCAGCAGATGTCGGCGGAGGATCGCCAGAAGATGATCACGGGCATGGTCGAAGGGCTTGCCCAGCGCCTTAAACGCGAGCCGCAGGATGTGGCAGGCTGGCTGAAGCTGATCCGCGCCTATGCTGTGCTCGGCCGCCGCGATCAGGCGCTGGTCTCGACGCGGGAGGCGCGCAAACACCTTGCCAACGATACCGGTGCGCTGCAGTCCATCGACGCGCTGGCCAAGGAGCTCGGGCTCGGGTCCTGAGGTTGCCGTGATATTTCACAAGGATTGGCCGGACCATGACCAGGAAGCAGCGCCGTGCAAGCTTGATCGCAATCAGCCTCGCCGTTCTCGGTGTGGCGGTCGGCCTGGTGCTCTACGCGCTGAATGATACCATGGTGTTCTTCTATACCCCGAGCGACCTCACCGCCAAGCGCCTGCAGCCGGGGCAGCGGTTCCGGCTGGGGGGCCTCGTCGCCGAAGGCAGCGTCAAGCGTGGCGGCGGCACGGTCGTCGAATTTTCGGTGACCGACAAGATCAAGGATTTGCAGGTCAGCTATCAGGGCATCCTGCCCGATCTGTTTCGCGAGGGCCAAGGCGTCGTGGCGGAGGGCAAGCTGGCGCCGAGTGGCGTCTTCATCGCCGACAGCGTGCTCGCCAAGCACGACGAGACCTATATGCCGCCCGAGGTGAAAAAGGCGCTCGAGCAGAAGGGCGTCTGGCAGGGAGCCAAGGCGGCGAAGCAGAAATAGGCGCAGGATCGATAAAGAATGACAAGAATGTCTTCGCAGATGCTTGTTTCGACGAGGCTTGAGCTGACGATGATGGGCCCGCCATGATCACCGAAATCGGACACTTCGCCCTGGTGCTGGCGCTCGCCGTCGCGCTGGCTCAGACGGTGCTGCCGGCCTGGGGCGCGCGCACCGGGCAGGCGCCGATGATGCGCGTCGCCGAGCCCGCCGCGATCGCCCAACTGGTGCTGATCCTCGTCGCGTTTCTGGCGCTGATGAACGCCTATGTCACCTCCGACTTCTCGGTCGAGAATGTCGTGCGCAATTCGCATTCGGCCAAGCCGCTGATCTACAAGATCTCGGGCGTGTGGGGTAACCACGAAGGCTCGATGCTGCTGTGGGTGCTGATCCTCGCCCTGTTCGGCGCCGCGGTGGCGGTGTTCGGCGACAACCTGCCGGACCGCCTGCGGGCCTTGGTGCTGGCGGTGCAAGGCTCGGTCGGACTTGCCTTTTTGACCTTCATCGTGCTCACCTCCAACCCGTTTCTGCGGCTCGATCCGACGCCTCCCGACGGGCAGGGCCTCAACCCGATCCTGCAGGACCCCGCGCTCGCCTTCCACCCGCCGTTCCTGTACGCCGGCTATGTCGGCTTCTCCATGGCATTTTCCTTCGCCGTCGCGGCGCTGATCGACGGGCGCATCGACGCCGCCTGGGCGCGCTGGGTGCGGCCCTGGACGCTGGCCGCCTGGATGTTCCTGACCATCGGCATCGCGATGGGCTCCTGGTGGGCCTACTACACGCTCGGCTGGGGCGGCTGGTGGTTCTGGGACCCGGTCGAGAATGCCTCGTTCATGCCCTGGCTGGCGGGCACCGCGTTGCTGCATTCCGCCGTCGTCATGGAGAAGCGGGAGGCGCTGAAGGTTTGGACTATCCTATTGGCAATACTCACGTTTTCGCTTTCGCTGATGGGAACCTTCCTGGTCCGCTCGGGCGTGCTCACCTCGGTTCACGCATTCGCCGTCGACCCGGCTCGCGGCGTCGCCATCCTGCTCATCATGTGTGTGTTCATCGGCGGCTCGCTCACCCTGTTCGCGGCCAGGGCGGGCGGCCTCAGGCAGGGCGGGCTGTTCGCCCCGATCTCGCGCGAGGGCGGCCTGGTGCTGAACAATCTGCTGCTGACGACGGCGTGCGGCGTGGTTCTGATCGGCACGCTCTATCCGCTGCTGCTGGAGGCGGTCAGCGGCAGCAAGATTTCGGTCGGCCCGCCCTATTTCAACATGACGTTCGGCCCGTTGATGCTGCCACTGCTGCTGGCGGTGCCGGTCGGGCCCCTGCTCGCCTGGAAGCGCGGCGATCTGCTGGCGGCTTTACAACGGCTGTATCTGGCGGCCGGCCTGGCGGTCGTAACGACCGTGCTGGTGTTTGCATTGCAACGTCGCGGACCGTGGCTGGCACCGTTCGGCATCGGCCTCGGCGCCTGGCTGATCGTCGGCGCATTGGGCGAGCTTGCCGGACGGATCAAGCTCGGCAGTGAGGATCTCGCCACCACCTGGCGCCGTCTCAAGGGTTTGCCGCGCTCCGCGCTCGGCATGACCGCGGCCCATTGCGGGCTCGGGCTGAGCCTCGTCGGCATCGTCGCGACCAGCGCCTGGCAATCGGAGCTGATTACCACCATGAAACCCGGCGAGACGCGGGCAATCGCCGGCTTCGAGCTGACCTTCCGCGGCTCGGCGCCGCGCCAGGGTCCGAACTATCGCGAGGAGGTCGGCGTGTTCGATGTTGCTCGCAGCGGGCGGGCGATGACCGCGCTGCAGTCTTCCAAGCGGCTTTACGACACGCCGAAGCAAATGACCACGCAAGCCGGCATTCTGGTGTCATGGCGCGGCGATCTTTATGCCGTGCTGGGGGACCGCGGCGATCAGGACGCGTTTGCCGTGCGGCTGTACTTCAACCCGCTGGTGCGCCTGATCTGGCTCGGCGCGCTCGTCATGTTTTTCGGCGGGCTGCTGTCGCTGACCGATCGCAGACTGCGCGTCGGCGCGCCACGCCGTTCCAAACTGCCGGCGGCGCAGGCAGCGGAGTGAACCGCAACATGCAATCCGGACGGCGCACCCATGGCCTGCTGCTCGTGATGATCGCGAGCCTGTTGTGGCTCGGCTGCGGCACCATTGCCCGCAGCGTCGAGCCGGACGAGATTCTCGCCGACCGTGCGCTGGAGACGCGCGCGCGCGCAATTTCCAGCGGCCTGCGCTGTCTGGTGTGCCAGAACCAGTCGATCGATGATTCCAATGCGCCGCTGGCCAGGGACCTCAGGGTGCTCGTGCGCGAGCGGCTGAAGGCGGGCGACAGCGATGCCGCGGTGGTCGGCTACATCGTCGATCGGTATGGTGAGTTCGTGCTGCTGCGCCCGCGCCTGAGCCGGGAAACCGTGCTGCTCTGGGGTGCGCCGTTCCTGCTGCTCGCCGGCGCCCTGCTGGTGCTGTGGCGCAGCTGGCGTCCCGTCGGCGGACCATCGGGCGCCGCAAACCCTGCGATGCCCCCGTTGACCGAGGCCGAACGGGCGCGGCTCGAGAAACTGCTGCAGGATCGCGGATGAGGGCGCCCGCCGCCCCTACGCTTTCTTCTCTACCCGATTGTAGACATCCTCCAGCCGCACGATGTCGTCCTCGCCGAGATAGGAGCCGACCTGCACCTCGATCAGCTCGAGCGCGATCTTGCCGGGATTCTCGAGCCGGTGCACGCAGCCGAGCGGCAGGTAGATCGACTGGTTCTCCTGCACGATCTTGACGGCGCCGTCGATGGTGACCTCGGCGGTACCGCGCACCACCACCCAATGCTCGGCGCGATGATGGTGCTTTTGCAGCGACAGCCGGCCGCCCGGTTTCACCACGATGCGCTTCACCTGGTAGCGGTCGCCGGCATCGACCCCCTGGTAGGATCCCCACGGGCGGTGGATCTGCCGGTGCTCGACAGCCTCGCGCCGGCCGCTGGTCTTGAGCTGCTCGACGAGCTGCTTCACCTGCTCGGCACGGTCGCGCGCGACCACCAGCACCGCGTCGGTGGTGGTGACGACGGCAACATCGTCGACCCCGATCACCGCGGTCAAGACGCCCGCCTCGCTGTGCACCAGGACGTTGCGGCACTCGATCAGGGTCGCCTCGCCCCGCGTGATATTGCCGGCGTCATCGCGCTTTGAAATCTCCCAGACGGCATTCCAGCTGCCGATGTCGGACCAGCCGAAGTCCGCGGCGAGCACGGCGGCGCGCGTGGTGCGCTCCATCACGGCATAATCGATCGACTTGCGGGTGGCGCGCTCGAAGGCGGCCGCATCGAGCCTCAGGAAATCCAGATCCCGCACGGATTGGGCGAGCGCCGCCCGCACCGCTTGCGCGATGGCCGGCTCGAACCGGGCGATCTCCTCGCGCATCACGTCGGCGCGGAACACGAAGTTGCCACTGTTCCACAGATAGCCATCGGCGATGTGGCGGGCGGCGTCGGCCGCGTCCGGCTTCTCGACGAAAGCCTCGACCGCGTGCGCCTTGCCGACCGTCGGCTTGCCCTTGCGGATGTAGCCATAGCTCGTCGCCGGGCGGCTCGGCTTGATGCCGAAGGTGACGATCTGGCCGGCGAGCGCGGCCGGCAACGCATCCCGGCAGGCCGCCACGAAGCCCGCCGGATCGAGGATCACGTGGTCCGCGGCGAGCACCATGACAACCGTGTCGCCGCCGCGCTGCAAGGCCAACTCGGCCGCCGTCGCCACCGCGGGTCCAGAATCCCGCCGCATCGGCTCCAGCACTATCTCGGCCTTTCGCCCGGCGGCACGCACCTGTTCGGCGACGATGAAGCGGAAATCATCGTTGGTGATGACGATCGGCTGCTCGAACAGGTCGGGATCGGAGACGCGGCCGAGCACCTCCTGGAACGTCGAGCGGGGACCGGTCAGCGGGATGAACTGCTTGGGCATCGACTCGCGCGAGGCGGGCCACAGTCGCGTGCCCGAGCCGCCGCACATGATGACCGGCAGAATCTTGCGGCCCTGCAGATCGGTTTCGTGGGGCGAGCCGGGCCCGGCCAGAGGAGATGCGGGCGTTGCGGATGGCTTGCGCGCCGGCGGGTTTGGCTGTGAACGCATCACCAATGAAGCTCCCTTGTCCC
>Ga0209069_10000809_pt1 | contig 15102 bp, 13 predicted proteins | sample Str013_2_FD_187202 | JGI IMG/M metagenome (GOLD analysis project Ga0209069, IMG submission 187202) | Freshwater sediment microbial communities in response to fracking from Pennsylvania, USA - Straight Creek_MetaG_SC_2013 (SPAdes) (version 2) | ecosystem: Environmental > Aquatic > Freshwater >...
CCCGAAGTTCATGGTCTCGACGGTGGCCAGCGGCGATGTCGGCCGTTACGTCGGCGCGTCGGATATTTCCATGATGTATTCCGTCACCGACGTCGCGGGCATCAACCGCATCTCCGAGCAGGTGCTCGCCAATGCCGCCCATGCGCTCGGCGGCATGATCCTGCACAAGCAGCGTGACGGGATTTCGCGCGCCGAGAAGCGCTCCGTTGGCCTTACCATGTTCGGCGTCACGACGCCCTGTGTGCAGATGGTCCAGCGAGCGCTGCAGGACAAATACGATTGCCTGACGTTCCATGCGACAGGTACGGGCGGGCAGTCGATGGAGAAGCTGGTCGATAGCGGGCTGATCTCCGGCGTGATCGATGCGACGACAACGGAAATTGCCGATCACCTTGTCGGCGGCGTCTTCTCGGCAGGACCGGACCGGCTCGGCGCTATCGTCCGCTCCAAGGTGCCCTACGTGGGGAGCTGTGGGGCGCTCGATATGGTTAACTTCGGCGCGCGCGACACCGTACCGGCGAAGTTCTCAGCGCGGAAATTCCATATCCACAATGCCAACGTCACGCTCATGCGCACCACGCCCGAGGAGAACGAGGCCACGGGCCGCTTCATCGCCGACCGGTTGAACCGCATGACCGGGCCGGTGCGCTTCCTCATCCCCGACGGCGGGGTTTCGATGCTCGACGCCCCCGGCCAACCCTTCCACGACCCTAAGGCCGACAAGGCGCTGTTCGATGCCATCGTGCGCATTTTTGCGCCCTCCTCGACGCGCAAGCTGATGCGGCTGCCCTACAACATCAACGATCCGGAATTCGCCAAGACCCTGGTCGTCAATTTCGAAGAGATCATGCGATGATGAGAAACCAAACAGTGCGGCGTAGGGGCGAGACTTGTCTCGCCCTCGTGCAGCTTGTCGCAATGATAGAGGGCGAGACAAGTCTCGCCCCTACGCAACTGATAACGGTGGCCACATGACTCGATCCGAAATCATGACCCGCTTCCGCGCCAAGGTCGCCCGCGGCGAGCCCATCGTCGGCGGTGGGGCGGGTACGGGACTTTCGGCCAAGTGCGAGGAAGCCGGCGGCATCGACCTCATCGTCATCTACAATTCGGGCCGCTATCGCATGGCGGGGCGCGGATCGCTCGCAGGACTGATGGCCTACGGCAATGCCAATGAGATCGTCGTTGAGATGGCACGCGAGGTGCTGCCGGTTGTGAAGCACACGCCGGTCTTGGCCGGGGTCAACGGCACAGATCCGTTCTGCCTGTTCGATAGCTTTCTCGACGACCTCAAGCGCATGGGCTTTGCGGGGGTACAGAATTTTCCGACCGTTGGCCTGATCGACGGCATCTTCCGCGCCAATCTCGAAGAGACCGGCATGTCTTATGCCCTCGAGGTCGAGATGATCGCCAAGGCCCGCACCAAGGATATGCTGACTACGCCTTATGTATTCTCGGAGGCCGACGCTGCGGCCATGGCGAAGGCCGGCGCGGACATCATTGTCTGCCATCTCGGCCTCACTACCGGCGGCTCGATCGGTTCCAAGACCTCGCTCAAACTCGCCGATTGCCCGGCCACCGTGGACACCTGGGCGGCCGCAGCCCGCAAGGTGCGCGATGACGTGATCATCCTGGTCCACGGTGGCCCAGTCTCCGAACCCGCCGACGCCGAATTCGTCCTGTCAAAGAGCAAACTCGCACAGGGCTTCTACGGCGCCTCGTCGATGGAGCGCTTGCCGACCGAAAAGGCGCTCACCGAACAGACCCGCAAGTTCATGTCTATCAAGAGAAAGCAGAGCTAGGCGCGCCTCGCGCCCGGCAGGAGGAAGTCATGTCGCCTGAACTCTTCACCAGCCTGATCGCCTGGGGCCTTGTTGTCCTCATCATCCTCCTGATCCTGGGCTACATCTTCCATTGGTTTTTCCGTCGCTCGACCAAGGAGACGGCCTTCGTCCGCACCGGGCTCGGCGGGCAGAAGGTGGTGATCGGCGGCGGGGCGTTCGTTGTGCCGCTGTTCCACGACGTGACCCCGGTGGGTATGCGGACACACAAGATCGAGGTGAGCCGCACGCGCGACAAGTCTCTGATCACCAAGGACCGCATGCGCGCCGATGTAACCGCGGAGTTCTTCGTCCGTGTCGCCCCTAGCCGCGAAAACGTGGCCATTGCTGCCCAGGCGCTCGGGCGGCGCTCGCTGGATGCAGACGGGCTGCGCGAGCTGGTCGAAGGCAAGTTCGTTGACACATTGCGCTCGGTGGCGGCCGAAATGACCATGGAGGAACTGCACGAAAAGCGCGGCGAATATGTGCAGCGTGTGCGCAAAACCATCGGACCGGTGCTGGAAAAAAGCGGCCTTGAAGCCGAGGCGGTGTCGTTGACCCAACTCGACCAGACCGACATGGAGCACTTCAATCCGTCCAACGCCTTCGATGCCGAGGGCCTGACCCGGCTCACCCAGGAAATCGAACAGCGAAAAAAGGAGCGCAACGACATCGAGCAGGATTCGCTGATCGCCATCCGCAATAAAAATCTGCAAACGGACAAACTGGCGCTGGAAATCGACCGCGAGACGGAATTCGCGCGTATCAACCAGGAGCGATTGATCGAGATCCAGCGTGTAGGGCAGCGCTCGGAGCTGACGCAGGAGCGGGCGGCGCGCGAGTTGGCGGCGCAGCAGGCGGAGCTGACGCTGCAGGAAGGGATCGAGCGCTCGCGCATCGCGCAGCAGCTCAGCATCGAGACGCAGAAGATCCATCGCGAGATCGAGCTGCAGAAGCTGGAAGTGGAGCGCCGCACCTCTCAGGAAATTGCCGAGCAGAAGCGCAGCATCACAATTGCCGAGCATTCGCGCATGCAGTCGGTGGCGCAGGCGGCCGCAGAGATCGCGCGCGCCGAAGCGGTGTCGGCGGAGGAGCAGGTGTTCACGACACGCGAGGTTGCGGTGGCGGACCGGCGCAAGCGCATCGAGCTGATCACGGCGTCGCAGGAGGCAGAACGCTCGTCGACCAAGATCCTGATCGAGGCGCGCGCCAACAAGGAGGCGGCCACGGAGCGGGCCGAAGCGAGCCGGCTGCTGGCGACCGGCGATGCGGACGCCGACAGGATCCGTTCGGCTGCCGCCCGCATCCGGCATGAGATGGAGGCCGAGGGAGAAAAATTGGCTAACGAGGCGCAGAACGTGCTCAGCCCCGAGTCGCGCAACTCGATGCTCCGCAAGCTGCTGATCGAGAAGCTGGAAGGAATCGTGCGCGAGAGCGTGAAGCCGATGGAGAAGATCGGCGAGATCAAGATCATGCAGGTGGACGGCATGATGGGCGGCGGTGGCGGGAGCAACGGGGCCGATCACGGTTACGGCCAGAACCTCTCCGACCAGGTGGTGAACAGCGCTTTGCGCTACCGGGCGCAGGGGCCGATGATCGACAAGCTGCTGAAGGAGCTGGGTATTCCCGGCGGTAGCATGCAGAACCTGATGGGGGCGGACCTGACTAGGCTCGCGGGAATGGCAGACGATACGACGGCCACGGACGAGCCGCGCCGCATCACGGCTACCGGACCGGATAGCACGGACGGCAAATAGCCCATGGTCAAAATCTATGCCTCCAGCGTGATCGACGCTCCCGCCGATGGCGTCTGGGCCATCGTGCGCGACTTCAACGGCCTGCCGAACTGGCACCCGGACATCGCTGACAGCCGCATCGAATTGCAGCAGGTCGCCGACAAGGTGGGCTGCATTCGCAACTTCACGCTGAAATCCGGTGGCCGCATCCGCGAACAGCTGCTCGCCCTGTCCGACTACGACATGAGCTGCACCTATTCGATCCTGGAAAGTCCAATGGGCGTTGAGAACTACATCGCCACCCTGAAACTCACGCCCATCACCGACAAAAACCGCACCTTCGCCGAGTGGACGGCAGAGTTCGACTGCGGCAAGGCTAAGGAGCGGGAGCTGATCCAGACCATCGGTGCGGGGGTGTTCCAGGGCGGGTTTGACGCGCTGAAGGTCCGGTTCGGCGGCAAGCGCTAGACCATGGTGGAAGTCGTCCGTTCAACCATCATCGACGCGCCTATCGAGGCCGTCTGGGAAGTCTTGCGCGATTTCAACAGCCACGGCGGCTGGCATCCGGCCATCGCGGCGAGCCAGATCGAGGATGGGCGCGCTAGCGATGAAATAGGCTGTGTGCGAGATTTCGCGCTTCGTTCGGGCGGGGCACTGCGCGAGCAATTGCTGTCGCTGTCGGACCGCGACCATACGCTCAGCTATTGCATCCTAGACGCCCCGATGGCGCTGACCGGTTATGTCGCGACCATCCGCTTGCGCCCCATAACCGACGGCAACCGCACGTTCTGGCAATGGCGCAGCACATTCCGTGCCCCACCCGGCGAGGAGGCGTCGCTGGCGCGCGTTGTGGCCACGGACATCTACGAGGCCGGGTTTGCGGCTTTGCGGGCGCATCTGGTGGGATCGACGCGCGGATACTCCACCGCCACCGTATCCGGCATATCAGGCCCCATCGACACTGGCGCCGTGGTCGTCACTGCCTTTGGCGGCCCCGAAGTTATGCAATGGCGCCAGACCATCGCGCCGCCGCCCGGTCCCGGCGAGGTGCGCATCCGGCACACGGCCATTGGCGTCAACTTCATCGACGTCTATTGCCGCACCGGCTACTTCGACACGCTAACGCCTTCGCGCATTCCCGGCATGGAAGCGGCTGGCGTTGTGCTTGATTTGGGGCCGGGTGTGCAGCACATCTCCGCCGGCGACCCGGTCGCCTACGCCTGCGCGCCGCCTGGAGCGTATGCGGAGGTTCGCACCATGTCGGCTGAGTTGATCGTCCGCCTTCCACAGGATCTCGACGAGCGAACCGCCGCAGCAGTGATGCTGAAAGGCATGTCGGCCGAGTTCCTGATCCACCGCGTCGCCAGGGTCCGGCAGGGCGATATCGTGCTGGTGCATGCCGCTGCCGGCGGGATCGGGCAATTGCTGTGCCAGTGGACGAGGGCTTTGGGCGCCGAAGTGATTGGCACCGTTGGCAGCCCGGACAAAGTCGCGGTCGCGCGCGCTGCCGGCTGCGCGCATGTGATCAACTACCGGGACGAGGATTTTGCCGAACGGGTCAGGGACGTCACGCGCGGACATGGCGCTGACGTCGTGTTCGACGCGGTCGGGCGCGATACGGTCGCGAAATCCTACGAGGCCCTGGCGACGAACGGCCACTTGGTCAGCTACGGCCAGGCGTCCGGCCACATCGATCCCATCGACATCGGCCGGTTTGCCGCCAAATCGGCGACCGTCTCGCGCCCGAACTTCGGCCACTTCACCGACACGCCCGAGAAAGTGCGCACGATCACGACCAACCTGTTCCTGGCGCTCCGCAACGGCATCCTGAAGCCGGCCGAACCCACGGTGTTGCCATTGCGGGACGCTTCCGAAGCGCATCGGCGTCTGGAGAGCCGCGCCACGACGGGTGCGATGATCTTGATTCCGTAAGACGACCTGGGTGCTGGTGCGGAGATATCGCGGCGCTCAAACCTGCGGTGCGTCCCTCTCATGCTTATCCGCGTAGCCCTCGATCTCGGCTTCCAGCGCGGCCATATGCTCGCCGCCGGCCATCAGGTCGGTGATCTCTTCGCGGCTCTTTTCGCCCTTGCGGAAGTCGGCGGCCTTAGCGCCGCGAATGAGAACGGCGAAATGGTCGCCGACAGTCAAGGCGTGCACGACATTGTGGGTGATGAAGATGACCGCGATGCCCTTCTGGCGCGCTTGCAGGACGATCTTGAGGACATGAGCGGCTTCCTTGACGCCGAGGGCCGCCGTTGGCTCATCCAGGATCAGCACGCTGGCGCCGAAGTGAACGGCGCGCGCGATGGCCAGCGCCTGGCGCTCGCCGCCCGAGAGGCCGCCGACCAGGCGGTCGCCGTTGTTGATCCGGGTGATGCCGAGGTCGCGCACGGCCTGGACCGCGATGCTATTGGCCGTGCGGCGATCGTAGATCGTGAATGGCCCCCAGCCCTTGGTGGGCTCGCGGCCGACGAAGAACGAGCGGCCGATGCTCATGAGCGGGAAGGTGCCACCGAACTGGTGCACGGTCGCGATGCCGTGGTCGCTGGCTTCGCGCGGGCTGCCGAGGTTGAGCGTTTTGCCGTCCATCTCGATGGAGCCGGAGGTCTGCTCGTGGACGCCAGAGAGAATCTTGATGAGTGTGGATTTGCCGGCGCCATTATCGCCCAGCAGGCACAGAACCTCGCCCTGGTAGACCTCAAGCGAGATGTCGTGCAGCACGTCGATCGGACCGAAGGATTTGTTGATGCCAGTAAGTCTCAAGAGCGGCGCCGCCATGGTCTTGGCCATCACTTGGCTCCCGCCTTTAGGCGGGGAACGTAGGCCAACGCCAGCTTCCGGAACGTGTTGTTCATCACCACCGCCAGCAGCAGCAGCACGCCGATGATCGCGCTGGCCCAGTTGGCGTCGAAAGCCGTGAAGTAGATGCCCTGGTTGACGATGGCGAAGGTCAATGTGCCCAGCACAATGCCCACAACCGAGCCATAACCGCCGGTTAACAATACGCCGCCCACCACCACCGAAATGATGGCATTGAAGATGTAGGATTGCCCCGCCGAGACCTGGGCGCTGTTGTAGAGAATGGCCTGGCACAAGCCGACGAAAGTGGCGCTGACGCCGCTCGCCATGAACAGCAAAGTGGTCACGCGATCAGTCGGGATGCCGGCATTGCGCGCGCCGGCCTTGTCGCCGCCCATGGCGAAAATCCAGTTTCCGTACTTCGAAAAGTGCAGAACAAAGCCGGCGATCAGCGCCGCGGCGACCCACCAGAAGATGATGACCTGATAGATGCCGGCAATGAAGTGTCCGAGCATGAATTTGGCCTCGACCCCGGCCTTGAGGGCGACGCTGGTGGTGCCGGTCAAAATGACCGACAGACCAAGTGTAATGCCCGCGACCGTAAACAGCGTTCCCAGGGTGACGATGAAGGAGGGCACGCCGGTGCGGATCACCAGCTGCCCGTTGATGAACCCGACGGCCAACCCCAGGGCCAGCGCGGCAACGATCCCGACCAGGATTGGGGCGCCGAAATGTCCGGAAATGATGGCTATGGTCATGGATCCGGCGGGGATCAGCGAGCCGATGGAAATGTCGAGTTCGCCGGCGATCATCAGCAGGCCCATCGGCAGCGCGACGATGCCGAGGGACGCGGCGACGTTGAGCCAGCTGGCAGCGCCGGTTGCGGAGGCGAAATTCTCGCCGCCAAAGACCATGAAGAAAATGAAGACGACGGCGAGCCCCAGAAATGAGCCCGTTTCGGGGCGACGTAGCAGGCTGCCGAGCGAAAAGCCTGGGGTCTCGCTGTTCATGAAATTGAACTAGCCTTCATTGGCGCTTACCGATGTAGCGAAGAGGTAGGTTGGGTCAAGCGTTTCAGCGCGACCCAACTGCCACGGGCGGTACTTTCAATTTTGGGTCGCGCTGAAACGCTTGACCCAACCTACGAGTCGTACCCTTAAAGCCATTCCAGGGAGACAAGTCCGGCCCGTGGGATCGCTCCCCGGGCCGGACAGTCAGACTCTATTCGCTCAGCGATAGCCAGCCTTTGCGCCAGCGAGCGTCGCGTCAATCGTGGTGGCGTCGACAACGCCCGGTCCGGTCAGGACCGGAGCGGTCGCGACTTTAAGGCCGTAGTTGACGAAGCCGTCGGCCATCGTCACGGCCAGGAAGCCCTGCAGCCAGGGTTGCTGGTCGATGGCGAACAGCTGCGTGTTGGCCTTGATGCGCTCCAGGCAGGTCTCGTTCATGTCGAACGAGCCGAGCTTGATTTTGCCGGTGCCGCCAGCCTGTTCGATGCCAACGGCAGCGCTGTCGGCGTCGCCGGCTGAGATCGTGACCACGCCGTCGATCGACTTGTCTTTCAGAAGCGTCGCCTTGATGGCTTCGGCGACAGCCGTCGGATTGCCGAAAGCACTGGCGGGCAGTGGAAGTTGTGTGGATTTGCCGCCGGCCTTGGAGATGCCGTCGGAAATGCCCTTGCAACGGTCTTCGAGATTCTGCGCGCCGGGAACGGTGTTGACGCAGATCACATTCTTGGCGCCATGGGCCGCGAAATGCGCGCCGCCTGCAAGGCCAGCGGGATACTCTTCATTGCCCACATAGTTGATCGCGCCCAGCTCCTTGGCCTTGTCGCCGCCGCCGGAGTTGAAAAGGATCACCGGAATGCCAGCGGCCTGGGCAGCCTTGATGGCCTCGTCTTCGGAACCGGGCACCCAATCGGGAACGGCGATTACGCTGGCCTTCTGGGAAATTGCGGTACGGACGAGATTGGCCGCGTCGCCGCCGATGTTGTCATAGGTCTGCAGCTGCAGATAGGTCACCTTGCCACCGTGCGCAGCAACGACCAGGGCGCCGTCGTCGATGCCCTTCTTGACTTTAGCGAAGAAGGGATCGTCGGTCTTGCCGCCAACCACGGCAATCGTGGTGCCGCCCGCCGTGGCGACCGTTGCGCCAGCCAACATCAGGGCCGCTGCGGCTGCCGCAGTCCACAAAGTCTTGGTGTTTGTCATTCCTCGTCTCCTCCCGTGTTGCCGTCTATGACGGAATTCTTTCTTCTTGGGCTCGATCACGTCACACATCATATCGCGATTCAAGGCTGGCATTGATCGTTTTGCATCAATCTGCGATAGCCTGGGTCCGCGCAGCGTTTTGAACGACCATCATGTCCGCAAAGCCCGTCTCACCCAGACTGCCCAGCACCAAGGCCTCACGACACCGCATCGCCGATATCGCGGCCCTGGCCGGCGTTGGGGTGGCGACCGTCGACCGGGTGCTCAACGAGCGCGGCAATGTCAGCGAGAAGACCGCACGCAAGGTGCTTGAGGTCGCCCGCACGTTGCGCCTCAAACGCATCCTGCCGTCGTCGCACCACCGCATGCTGCGCATAGAAGTGCTGCTCGGGCGGCCGGATTTGCCGCTGATCGGGCGCATTGGCGCGGAGTTCGCGCGCCTGGCCGAACGCATCGACCGCTCGGTGATCATTCAGCGGACCATTCTCAAGAGCGACGCGCCACAGGTCTATGCGAAGCAAATCGTGGCGACCAAATGCGATGCTGTCGTTATGTATGCTTCGGACCACCCGTTGATCCATCAGGCCATCGCCGAGGCTCGCGCACGTGGAGTTGAGACTATCACGATCTTTTCCGATCTTCCGGCCTCGCAGCGCTTGGCCTATTGCGGCGTCGATCCCGTGATCGCTGGGCGCACCGCCGGGTTGTTCATGGCGCGCATGATGAAGAAGCCGGGGCCAGTGATCGCTCTGTGTGGCGACCTTGTCGTGCACGGTCATGCCGGCCGGGTGCAGGGGCTGCGCGACGCGCTTAAGGAATATGCCCCGAGGTGTGGTGAGGTGCAGGTGTTGCAGGGCGACGACGATTCGGCCAAGTCCGAGCGGCTGCTCATGAAAGCCTTCCGCGCGAAGCCGGACGTGGCGGGTCTCTACAATGCCGGCGCCGCCAACCCGGCGTGCAACGCGGCCCTGACCGCTGGGATATTGAAGAGCCTGCCGGTCTTCATCGGTCATGAACTCACGCACGAGACCCGTCCGATGCTGCGCAGTGGCCTGATGGCGCTGGCAATCGATCAGTATCCAGAGCACCAGGCGCGGTTCGCCGTTGATGTTCTGTTGCATCACTTCGGCTTCTCGGATGCCGGCGCCATGATGACGCCCTATCGCTCCAACATTTCCTTCCAACTCTACTCGCGCGAGAATATTTCCGGAACGGACCAACTGCCGGGTTCCTGATTGAAAACCATCAAATTTGCGATACCGCAATCAGGACGCTGGAGTAGATTGGCGGTACGAGTCCCGCCCGTCCGCTTTGGGAGATGTGGCGCCCCACCCCGGCATGGATCGATCAACGATGGACACCAACTTTACCGGCAAGCGCAACAAGCGCGGCGACTGGCAGCCCGCCAAGCCGATCGCCTATGCCCCGTTGCTGAACTGGCCGGTCCGGCCGCTGGCGATCCTGAAATGGCTTTTCGGCTATCCCGGTTTCTTCCTGCCCTGGGGTGTCGTCTATATGGCGGTGCCGGTGCTGACCTGGGAATATCTCACGCCCCCTATGGCCGGGATGCGCAGTTTCGGATGGGCCTGGATCCTGTTCGTCCTTGTGCGCAATTACGCGCTCGTCCTGGTGGTTCTCGGCGCCTGGCACATCCGGCTTTATGTGCAAAAGGCGCAAGGCACGGATTGGAAATATACCAACAAGTGGCTGGCGCGCGACAACCCGATCTTTCTGTTCAAGAACCAGTTCTTCGACAATGTGTTCTGGACCGCAGCGAGTGCCGTGCCGATCTGGACGGCCTATGAGGTTGTCACGCTTTGGCTCTACGCCAACCACCTCATCGCCTATGTGTCGTTCCGCGAGCATCCCATCTACTGCGTCCTGATGATGTGCGCCGTGCCGGTCCTGCGCGATTTCCACTTCTATGCCATCCACCGCATCAGTCACTGGGGGCCACTCTATCGCTGGGTGCATTACTTGCACCACAACAACGTCAATGTCGGCCCGGTGACGGGGCTGTCGATGCATCCCATCGAGCATCTGCTGTACTTTTCCGGCGTGCTGTTCCATTGGATCGTGCCCTCGCATCCGATCCACGCGCTGTTTCATATTCAGCATGCCGCCATTACGCCAGCGCAGGGGCACGCCGGCTTCGAGCGCATCGTGATTTCGGACGGCGTCGCCATCGAGACGCATGATTTCTTCCACTATCTTCACCACAAGTATTTCGAGTGCAACTACGGCGCCGATGGCCCGGTCCCGCTCGACAAGTGGTTCGGCTCGTTCAACGACGGCACTCCCGAGGCGACCGAGGCCATGAACGAGCGCTTCCTGACGCGCGCCAAGCAGAAGGCGGCGGCGGATGGCGCATCGTGAAGTTCCGGCCGTTCGGTCGCACCGGCTGGCAGGTCAGCGAAGTCGGCTTCGGCGCCTGGCAGTTGGGCGGCCAGTGGGGCACGCAGGATGACGCAGAGTCCGTGCGTGTGTTGCATTACGCGTTCGAGCAGGGCATCAACTTCGTCGACACCGCCGAACTCTATGGGGCCGGCCACAGCGAGACGGTCATCGGCCGGGCGTTGAAAGAGTGGCGCGGACAAAAGATCTATGTCGCGACCAAGGCCCAACCCATCCGCTGGCCCGATCCCGGCGACGACGCCCCGCAGATGCGCGGCCGTTTCCCGGCGTGGTACCTGCGCGAGAACGTCGAAGCCTCGCTGAAGCGGCTTGGGCAAGAGCGGATCGACTTGTTTCAGCTGCATTCCTGGATGCCCGATGGCCTTTACGCGCTGGATTGGCTGGAAACGCTGAACGCGCTGCGACTGGAGGGCAAGATCGACAAGATCGGCGTGTCCTTGCGCGACTACCGGCCCGGCGAGGGAGTCGACTTGGCGCGCTTCGGTCTTGTCGAGTCGCAACAAGTCGTGTTCAACCTGTTCGAGCAGCGCCCTGCCGAGCGGCTGTTTCCAGCCGGCGCTGCGACGGGCACGGCGTTCATCGCGCGTGTGCCCCTGGATTCCGGATCGCTCACGGGAACCTGGACCAAGGACAGCTACGGCAGCTGGCAGCCCGGCTCGCAACCGCACCAGATGTTCCGTGGGACGCGCTTTGCCGAAACGCTGGCGCGCGTCGAGGCGCTAAAAAGCCTGTGTGCACTATATTTTCCCACGCTTGCCGAGGCCGCCATCCGCTACGTGCTGAGTCGTCCGGAAGTCTCGACTCTCATTCCCGGCATGCGTAGCAAAGCCGAGGTGGACATGAATATCCGCTACAGCGACAGCCAGCCGTTCCCGGTCGCGCTGGCCGGCGCGCTGCCGGCCCATGCCTGGGTGAGGAACTTCTACCAATGACGTACACTGTTTGCGCCGAACTTATGCTGCCCTGGCAGCTGCGCGCCGCGATGGCCGCGCGGCCAGTCGTCTACATCCCGCTGGGCGCCATTGAATGGCATTGCGAGCACCTGCCCGTCGGGCTCGATGCCCTGACCGCGCATGGCATCTGCCTCGGCGCGGCGGCCAAAGACGGCGGCATCGTGCTGCCGCCACTGCACTATGGCACCGGAGGCGGTCACGGGGCTTATCCCTGGACCATCATGCTGGAGACGGACCGCGAGATCGCAGCGGCGTTGGTCAAAACCTTCGCAAGGCTGCAAGACTTTGGATGCCGCCTCGCCGTTGTGTTCTCGGGGCATTTCGCCGATACGCAGCTTACGATGCTCGATCATCTGGCCACGACGTGGAATGCCGAAGGGCATGCCATGTCAGTGCTCACCACCGCCGTCAACCGTATCGAGGGCCTGCCGATCCCACCCGATCACGCAGGCATCTTCGAGACGACGCTGCTCTATGCCCTGCATCCGCACCTGGTGCAGCTGGACCGCCTTTCGTCGCTGGCCGATGCTCCGTTGGCCGAGGACGACGTCTGGGAGGCCGGCCGCCACGATCCGGCGCATCCCATCTGGGGCGTCGTCGGTCCCGACCCGCGCCGGTTTGATCCGTCGGCAGCAGAGCCCGTGCTGGCGGGGTGCGTGGATTGGCTGGTTGCGCAGAGCAGGCAATTGTTGGTCTGAATGAGGATCTGTGCACCACGCTGCGTCGCACCTGACATGCGCCTTCGGCCTACCGACCGTCACCCGCCAGGGCCGAGACCCTTTGGGGCTCGGTCGCGAATGGAAGCGCTGGCCTCATGAATCCACACTCCGTACGCTGGCTACCTCGAAAAATCCTGTGTGAGAGTCCTGTGTGCTGGCAGGTAGCACCTAGGTAGCAGAACATTCGGGCTATAGCGAGACGAATTGGGGACCTATCGGACTGAAGTCCATGATTTACGCGGGAAAATCATGGTATTGCGTGAGACCGCGATGTTCTAATTGCGTTCGTGTTTTTCGTGACTTAAAATCCTGAGGGCTAACGCCCGTGAGGGTTCGACTCCCTCCGCCCGCACCACTGCCAAGATTATCCTGGGAACAGCGTGATGCCGCCATCCACACGGATCACCTGGCCATTGATGAACTTGGCGCGAGGGCCGGCCAGGAACGCCACGGCCTCGGCGATTTCGGCGGGCTCGGCGTAACGGTCGAGCGATTTCTTGCTCGCATCCATCTTGACCGGATCGACCGTGCGGGTGGCCTGGAAGCGCGCCGTCTTGGTCGGGCCGGGACTGACGGCATTGATGCGCACGCCGTCGTGCAACAGTTCCTTGGCGAGGCAGCGCGTGTAGTGGACGACTGCTGCCTTCAAGGTGGAGTAGACCACTTCCGGCGAACACCCCATATGGGCGGCGGCCGAGGCGATGTTGATGACCGATCCCGCGCCGCGCTTGACCATGGGCGGCACGAAGGCCTGGCACATCAGCATGGTGCCGATGAGGTTGTTGTCCGTCAGCACCTTGATGTCCTCGAAGGATATGTCGAGGGCATTGTTGGGCTTGGGCTTGTTGCCGGACGCGCCGATGTCGCCACCGGCGCAATTGACCAGGATTTCCACCTCGCCGAGCTTGGCCTCGATGGTGGCTTTCATCCGCGCCACGGCGGCCTTGTCGCCGATATTGCCGGTGACGCCTACGGATTTGACGCCATGGGCCTCGATGGACTTGACCACATCGGAGAGGCTGGAGGCCTCGCCATATTTCGCCGTCGCCGTCTCCTCCAGATCGTGGACGGCGACATGGGCGCCGAGTTCGGCCAGCCGCAGCGCCATGGTGTTGCCCAGGCCCCGGCCCGAGCCGGTGACGAAGGCGATCTTGCCGGAGAGTTCCTTGGTCATGTGTAAGCGTCCTTTCAGGACATCAGGCCGAGCGCGCGCATGTTGGCGGCGCTGCGGCGGATCATGGCGAGTTCGTAGCCGGTAAGTTCGTGGTCGGCGTTGCGCTCCCAAGGCGTGCGCGTGTCAGTGTCATCGGCGAGGCGGTTGACGCGAGCGGCGGCGAGGGCGGCGGCGAAATTGCGGGCGTCCATCGGCCGGTAGCCGCACCACCAGTCCGGCTTGAGAAATCGGATGTGCCGGGCTTCAAGCGCGCCGGGCTCCAGCACTGCCGTCATCGACTTATGGTGCCGCGCCAGGCTCTGCTCAATGCTGGCGAACGGCACCGCGCCGTCGCCAATGGCGCAGCGCACGAGTTTGTAGCCTTCATCGGTGAACTGGACGCGGTAGTCCTTCAGGTGGACGTGCGCAACGTAAGGGGCGATGCGGCGCGCGAAGTCGAGCGGGGCCTCGCCGACCGGGAAGGTGTTGCCGGTGTCAAAGCAGATGCCGAGGCCGGGGCCGTAGGCCTCGCAGAATTCCACCAGTTCATCGCTGCCGAAATCCTGGTGGTTCTCGATGGCGAGACGGCGGCCTTGATCGTGCGCCATCGGAGCGTATCTGGCCAGCCCCTCTCGGATGGCGGCATTGAGCTCGAACCACTTGCCGCCCCACGCCACCCGGCTGCCTTCCAGCACCGGCGACAGGCCGAGCCTGATCACCTTGGCATCGAGCGCAGCCGCCGACCGCAGCGCGCTTTCCACCGGACCCATCATGTTGAGCCCGGCGCTGATCACCGGCGTCATGCCGAGCGCGGCCAGCCGCTGCTTGAGCCGCTTCAGCTCATCATCCGTCATCGCCGCAAGCCAAGGATCGTAAATCTCCAGCACACGGGCCTTCAGCTCCGTGGCGATGGCGATGAAGCCTTCCAGCCCCGCTCCCGCCTTATTGGCGCGCGGCGTGTCGCGGCCTTGCAGACCGAGGTGATAGGTGAGGCCGTAGGGGTTGAGACCGGTCTTGAAGATGGAATTGCTCACGCCGACAGCCCCGCATCGACGATGAAGGACTGCTTGGTGATGGCGCGGGCGTCGTCGGAGGCCAGGAACAGCGCCATGCGGGCGATGTCCTCGCCGGCAAGCATGCGGCGCAGCAATTGCTTGGACAGCATCGCGTCAATTGATGCCTCAGTCGGGAACCACAGCTTGCGCTGCCGCTCGGTGATCACCGCGCCAGGCTCGATGGCGTTGACGCGGATATTGTCGGGGCCGAAATTGCGGGCGAGCGCGCGGGTGAGGCC
>Ga0209069_10000810_pt1 | contig 15095 bp, 5 predicted proteins | sample Str013_2_FD_187202 | JGI IMG/M metagenome (GOLD analysis project Ga0209069, IMG submission 187202) | Freshwater sediment microbial communities in response to fracking from Pennsylvania, USA - Straight Creek_MetaG_SC_2013 (SPAdes) (version 2) | ecosystem: Environmental > Aquatic > Freshwater >...
GCTCAAATCCAGAGAGTCAAACTGCACATCGGTATAGCCCCCGATGAGCTTGGCGTTCCACCACGGAAACAACGCCCCGCCTTGCGGATGAAGCCTTGCAGGTTGGTCTGTTGAAGCAGTTGCGTCTGCAGGCACATCAAACTTTTTAAGCTCTGCATCTCCGATTTCAGTGGCGGCAGTTTGCAGATGGTCTTGTGTGGCGTGGACCTTGGGCACATGGGCCTCTTCAGCACCTGCCGATTCCCCCGGTTCGGCATGTCCGACCAGCGAGTTCTTGAGATAGAGGATCAGGGCGCCCAGAGAAGCGCCAATATACATGGGAATATGCGAGACGCGATTTGCTGTCTTGTCTTCATAGAGTTCGTGGCTGGGCGCTTCGGGCTTGCCGTTTCCACGTGTGCCTTTGGCTTGAATGATGCTCATGACTCGCAGCCTCCCTAACCAACAACCAATTGCGGTGCAGTGCGTGGTGCCAGCGGTGCGCTGCCGGTGCGCGATGCAGGCTTGGCAACAGCGGTAAGCGCGGTTGAAGCTTCAGCAGGCGCTGGCGATGATTTATTGGCTGCCACCGGCTTTTGGCCTTGGCCCAAAATATCTTCCTTGCCGCCAAAGGCCACCATGCGGCCCTGTTGCACAACCGCCACCAGATCAACCGCAACCAAGGCGCTGGGGCGGTGGGCAACAACAATGGCAATGCCTCCGCGCTGTTTGATGCCGTTGATGGCCGCGGTCAAAGCCAATTCGCCTTCTGCATCGAGGTTGGAATTGGGTTCATCCATCACCACAACAAATGGATTGCCATAAAGTGCACGCGCCAAACCAATGCGCTGGCGTTGGCCGGCCGACAGAGTTTCACCCTGTGTGCCCACTTGGGTTTGATAACCATCGCTCATATGCACAATCAACTCATGCACACCAGCAGCGCGCGCGGCCTCAACCACGTTCTCAGGGTTTGCCTTGGGATCAAGGCGCGCAATGTTTTCGGCAATGGTGCCATCAAGCAGCGCCACATCTTGCGGCAGATAACCGATCATGGAGCTTAAGCTGGCTTCGGGCCATTGATTGAGTTCAGCTTCATCGAGGCGCACTGAACCGCGCAATGAAGCCCAGATTCCGGTGAGCGCACGCACCAATGTGGTTTTGCCACCGCCTGAAGAACCGATCACGCCCAGCGCTTGGCCAGCTTTCAATTCAAAGCTCACTTCGCTGAGCAATACGCGGCCTGTGGCAGGTGCGGCAACGGTCAACTTGTCCACCCGCAAGGCACGCTTGGCCAAAGGCAGATCCATGGGCTTTCTTTCAGCGGCCAAGGCCACCATCGTATCAATGATGCGTGACCAGGCATTGCGGGCGTTGACCACATTTTTCCAATTGGCAATTGCCATATCGACAGGTGCCAAGGCGCGTGAAGAAGCAATCGAACAGGCAATGATAGAGCCGCCAGACATTTGTCCCTGAATGGTGAGATAAGCACCCAAGCCCAAGGTAGCTGACTGCAAGATCATGCGCAGAATGCGAGACACAGCACCCATGGTGCCAGACAGATCGTTGCTGCGGGTTTGCAGCTCAAGATGTTGCTTGTTGGCATCCACAAAACGGTCAACCGCGCGCCCGGCAAAACCCATGGCGCGCATCACTTCAGCATTGCGGGCGTTCGATTCGGCAATCACATTACGTGCAATTGTGGCCTGATGCGTAACGCCTGCCAGTTTGCGGGTCATGATCTCGTTGGCGATGGCCAGCATCGAAAGCACAAAGGCGCCAGCCGTCACCAAGGCACCAAGATAGGGATGCAAGGCGTAAACGAAAATCAAATAGAGCGGAAGCCAAGGCAGATCAAACAGTGCCATCGGCCCTTGGCTGCCCAAAAAGCTGCGCACAGTGTCTACGTCGCGGCCACGCTCCAGCGATTCAGCCGGTGTGAAGCCAAAGCGCGGCATATCAATGGCCACTTTATGGGCGAGGGGGGCCAGCTTGCGATCAACGCCAGCACCCACGCGCACCAAAATCTGGCTGCGCAGGGTTTCGAACACACCCTGGAAAACATAGAGGCCAATGGCCAAAATCGAAAGGCCTGCCAAAGTGGGAATGCTTTGGGATGGGATGGCGCGGTCATAGATCTGCATCATGTAGAATGAGCCAGTCAGCGCCAGCAGATTGATGATGCCCGAAATCGAAAACAAAAAGATGAAGATACCACGCAAGCCGTCAACCAATTTGGAAGCGGCTTTTCTGCGTGCAACGCTGTTATCTTTTTTCATTTGCCTAACTCTGCCTCACTGTTCCGCCGAAGGATCATGCCTGCATTCCAAAATCACCCACTTTACACGGTCATTCTGGGGCAGTTTCAGGTGGAACGGGCCAATGCGCCCATTCCACCTGAGTTTGTTGTGTTAAGCAGCAAAGTCCGTGCCATTTACGTGATGGCCCTTCACAAGCAGTTCGAAATGGTTACCGCCGTCATCAAGGCCCGTGACGACAGAGTCGCCGTGGGTTGTGGCATCATACTGCACAGCCAAGTCGTGGTTCGCAGTTGCGGTGCCATTTGGCTTCAGATTAACCGTGCCACCCATCATGCCATGCAGGTCGATCACGTCGCCAGTCTGGAAGTTCTGGATGGTGTCGCCGTCAGCCGCCGCCGCAGAGCGGAAGATGATGGTGTCATGGCCGCCGATTGAATGATCGCCCACGTCGATGATGTTATGCGCATCAGATGCCGTAACCGTATCATCGCCCGAACCCGTGCTGATGTTTTCGATGCCGTAGAGATGATCGGTTTCGGTTCCCGCTTTCGCCCAGCCCGCAAAACCCGTGCCGAGGTTGGCTTGGATATTGGCAGCAACGGCACTCATATCCAGAGTGTCGCTGGCACCATCGCCATGGTAGCTGTTGTTGCCACCCAGGCCGCTGTCCACAAATGTGGTGTGGCCCGAACCGCCGAACACATTGTTGTCGCCAGCGCCAGCATCAACCAAGTTGTTGCCATTGCCGAGGAACACATTGTCATTGCCCAGCCCAGTATCAACATGGTTGTTGCCATTGCCCAGAACAACCGTGTCATTGCCGTCGCCAGCGATCACATTGTTGTTGCCGTTGCCAGCCGAGATCAAGTCATCGCCAGCCAATCCCGTGATGGTGTTGTTGCCATCACCAGCATTCAGGTTGTTGGCCGTGGCATCACCCAGCAGATGTTGGTCAACAGGAGGTGTTGGCGCAACAACAGGTGCAGTGGTGCCAGCGCCAGCATCAGCGGCATGGCCTGAAGAAGTATCAGAGATCGGATCAGAGCAAATGTGGTCAGTCAACGGCGGATTGGAATCATCCGTACCCGAAGTGGAGCCACCTGTGCCGCCAGTGCCAGTTCCACCAGTGCCCGTGCCTGAAGTGCCAGTACCCGTGCCCGTTGTCGGCGCGCTGCCAGTGATGATCTGATCTTGGCTGCGAGCCCCGATGATCGTATCTGCGGCATTGGTTGAGTAGAGCGCGATGTGGTGAGCAGAGGTTTGGTCAGTCACGTCAACCGTCACAGCACCAAGGCCCTGATCATCCACCGAGATGGTGTTGTAGTTCAGAGTTGTAAGACCAAAGCTGCCGTGCGTAATGACGTGGTCGGTACCGATAGTGGTGTTTGTTCCAACAGTAGTAACCGCGCCACCCATATTGAACTGCAGCTCCTGGATGTTGTTGACATCGGCAATCTCAACACCGTTACGGGTGATGTAAATGTGTGAAGCTATACTTCCGGCATTACCAGCGTTACCCCAAGCCGTACCCGAGTAAACATCATAGGTTTCAGCCTGACTGTTGCCGTTAACAACAAACGTGTTGCCGCGGGCTGATGCAGTGCTACCACCATTTACAATGTCCAGACCGTCTAGAACGGCATTGGCGTTCGTGGTGCCAGTTGCAGACCAAACAATCACATCATCGCCAGCACCGCCAGTGATTGTGTCATTGCCGCGGCCAGCGACGATAAAGTCATTGGCCGTGTCTCCACCGCGATTAAGTGAATCGTTGCCATTTGTTCCCAGCACCAAATTATAAGTGCCGTTGCCAAACTGAACTTTCTCAATGCCCACTAATGTGTCGGTTCCGTCAGTCGCATTGGCGACTGTGAAGCCGGTACGCAGCGCAGCGGTAGACTGCCATGCATTGCCCGTGAACACAGCGGTATCAATTTCACCAGCAGCATTGCCGCCAGTGATGGTGTTGTTCAGTGCGTTGCCTGTGCCGGTGAAGTTGCCTGTGCCTGTGTAGGTCAAGTTTTCCACGTTGGCGGTCAAAGTATAGCTGCTGAGACTTGTCCTAACTAAATCTGTGCCGCCATTTACAGCTTCAACAACCACATCGCCTACATTGTTGACAACATAGGTGTCGTTGCCGCCGAGTCCGATCAAAAGGTCGGCTCCGGCAGTACCAGCAAGCGTATCATTGCCACCAATTGAGAAGCCGAAGATAACGGTTGGATTGGTGCCCACTTCAGCTGTGCCAGTGGTGAAGCTGTGGCTGCCGAAGGCATCCGTATAGGTGCCTACCGCTTCGACCACCCTAGGAGTGGAGGCAATAAGACCCGTTGGCAAATAGCTTGCGCCAGTTGCGCCAGGGATAGTCGTCCACGTTGCGCCGCCATCGCCAGAAGACTGCCATTGATAGCTAAGTGTTGCAGTGCCAGCCAAGTTGGCTGCAGTTACCAGATCAGGATCCGTAACTGTGCTCACCGTTGTCAATGTGCCATCTGCGCCCGGCACGCCGAGAACCAAGGTGCCTGCGCCGATTTCATCCACATTGGTCACCGTCACCGCAATATCCTGGCTGGTTGACAGAGTTGGCCCCACACCGCCAAGTCCATTGTCAGTGGCCAAAACGGTTACGTTGTAGATGTTGTTAGCATGTGCAGGCAGTTCGAAGTTTGGCGCAACCTTGAAGGACAGCGCGCCTGTGCTTGCATCAATGTTGAACAGTGAACCATCCACACCGGAACCGGCAGCCGTGCTGATCGAATAAGTGATCACCGTGCCAGCATCAGGATCATTTGCCGCAACAGTCATCACTGCTGCGTTGTTTTCTGCGATTGAAGCAGTTGCCGCTGATGTAATCACCGGCGCTTCATTCACGTTGTTCACAGTCACAGCAATGGTCTGGCGGTTATAGGCCCCGGCAAGATCTGTTGCTTGAATGGTTACATTGTCGATGTTGTTGGCATGGGCCGGGGCTTCGAAGTTTGGCGCGCTGGCAAAAGCCAAAGCACCCGTTGTTGCATTGATCGTGAACAATGCTGCATCGGCCGCACCGCCATTGGCAGTGCTGACAATGGAGTAGGTAATCGGATCGACAGCAATTGGATCAACGGCAACAACTGCTGTAACCGCAGTGGTGTTCTCGTTGATTGAGAAAGCTGCTGCCGAGGTGAAGGCTGGTGGAGAGTTGCCGAGCAGGTTCGCGTCAATTGTGCCATCAGCAAATTGCACCTTGCTGATGCCAACCAACAGATCGGTACCGTCAGAAGCGGTGCGCGTGGCACTGCCATTGTCGGTGACGGTCAAGGCAGCGATATGCGTGCCATGAGCGTCATTGAAGTTGTTGATGGCCGCGAACTTATAGTCGGCGAAGTTGCCGGTAAATACGGCGGTATCAGTGCCGCCATTGGTCAAGCCCGCAGTGTCACCCAGCACATAATCCTTGTATGCAAGAGATTGCTCAAGAACGCCCAAGTGCTTGGCAAAGGTCTGTCCGGTGGCAAGAGCTGCCGCATCCAGCAAGCCGTTGCTTTGCAGAGTTGCGTCGTCCCAGATACGGTGCGAAGCGCCTTCGGAGTTGACCGAGTAGTCATTGGCCGAGTGATAGGCGCTTTCGCCGAGATGGTTCACATCCGTCCTCGCATAAGTCCCGATCAAGCTATCCAACCGGATCGAGCCGCCGATGATCACGTCGTTGCCGCCGCGGCCTTCGAGGATGTCGGAGCCTGAGCCGCCGATCAACCAGTTATTGCCATGGCTGACGGCTGCATCAGGATCGCCAACACTGTCGCCCATCAAATGGTCATTGTTCTTGGTGCCGATGATGCCTTCCATTTCGAGCCAAACATCGCCCGTGTTGGTGGCAACCGGAGTGCCCACTGGCAATGGGGTTTTGTCATTGGCCAAAGCGCCGGGGGCTGCTTGGTTGGCAAGATCGCCGACAAGGCCGAGGGAATGCGTGGTCTGGCTATAGTCGGCAAAGTCAAATCCTGTGTCGGTGGTGCTACCGTCTGGATTGGTTGTACCATCACCGCCGATCAGCACGTCAGAGCCGCCGCCGTTGCCGGCCACGTCTGCGATGTCACCGGGGCGCAAGATGTCGTCACCATTGCCGCCGTAGAGATTATCTTGGCCAGCGCCGCCGTCCATGATGTCGGAACCATTGCCGCCGAACAGAATGTCCTGGCCAGAGTTGCCGTTCATATAGTCGTTGCCGTCGCCGCCATACATGAATGGATCGGTGTCAGAGCCGCCATATAGATAGTCGTCGCCTTGGCCGCCGAACATCTTGTCGATGCCGATGCCGCCGAAGATGTGGTCATTGCCTGCGCCACCGATCAGCTGGTCAACGCCGTTGACCGAGGAGCCGGAAGATTGACCGAAGATCCAGTCATCGCCATTGCCGCCGTCGATCAGATCAGGTGCGTCACCGCCGACGAGGAAGTCATTGCCGTCACCGCCATAGATCGTGTTGTGGCCAGCATTGGCAAGGCCGCCGTAGATGATGTCATTGCCTTTGCCGCCGTAAGCGGTGTCGTCGCCGATACCCATTTGGATATAGTCATCATTGGCGGTGCCAACGAGAACTTCAGCCGCGTTGGTGCCCTTGTCGACCGAGCCATCAAGGTTGGTTGTGCTGCCTGTCGGCCGCGCGTCGTTGATATAGGTTTCATTGAAGCTGATGGTTTTGGCAGCGTCAAAGCCCGATGGATCCAAAAGCGGAGCTGTCGATTCATCGCCGAAAGTCAGCATGATGTGATGCGCCGCAATGGCACCGTTATGAGCGGTCGTCACGTCATCGCCAGTATAGATTCCGAGTCCTGTTTGGTTGGAAACATCGGTGCCGAGGCCGTTGTCAATCATTCCATCAGTTGTGTTGGCGTGATGATTGAGGGCATTCGTCACATCAAGTGCAGCAGCAGCTGCACCAACAACCGTAGTGTCGGCGATCAATGGATTAACAAAGGTTGAACCTGCAAATTCACCAATCAATGAAGCATATTTATTCTGCGGGCCACCAACATAGGTGCCGTCAGCAAAATATAGGGCATTGAGATCAGTTGCGAAGTTTGTGGGTTCGACAAACGAGTGCACAACTACAGGCGATCCTGCAACGATTGCCGCAGATGTCCACTGCAGCGTTGCTGAGTCGAACACTTTGTTGTGGGCCTTGTCGTAAAGGTCAACTACCTGGTTACCCCAGAGGTCAAAGAGCGGGCCAGTCGGAATGGCTGATTCGACATAAGCGTGACCGGTGGGGTCAACATGCAACGCGATTGTTGCATTGCCGCTGGCGTCATGCGTGTAAAGGTCCGTCAAACTCGTCGGATCTTTCAGGGCTTCTGTTGCCAGGCGCGCATGGCGACCTTCATCGTAATAGTTATCGGCATAGGTGAAGATGTTACCGTTCAGATTCTGCAGGCCAGTGGTGCGCTCAACGATATCCTTGAGCTGCTCGTTCTGCATTTCACTGCCGAAGTCTTGGTTCACCAAGCGTTGCAAATAGTACAGGCGGTCACCGTCCATCAGGTTTTCAATCTGATTGACGAAGATGGCGTTGAAAGTTTCACCCAAAATGCCACCAGCGACGTGCACTTCTGCAAGACCGCCGATCCAGATGTCGATGTGGTTCACGCCATCGGCTGTGTCAGCGGTTTTGTCGCCAGACAGGAAGCGATGTGCAAAAGCGGAGTCCCAGCCATTCGCGGTTGCAATGGCTTTTTCCGTGGCACTCAAAGTAACCGTAGGGTCATTCAAGTCAATGATCGTCTGGGCTTTGTCGAGATCGCCATCCAATGAATAAGCGGCAACGAAATCAACCAAACGTTCGGGGTGGATCATATTGGTCTTGAAATCATTCCAGCTGTTATAAACCGTGCCGATGCCCGCAGCAGCCTTGAAGGCGTTCAAGGTTGGCAAGCCCATATCGCGGCCACGTGCAATGTTGATTGCACCAAGGTCAAGCGGTTGCGCCAGCAAGCCTTCGTTCAGCGAAGGTGTGACAAACTGATCGACTTCGTTCATCAGCTGATGCGATGAGCCCAAGAGCACAGCGCCTGCGCCAACTTTCGAGAAGCCCGCCGGATTGAGGAACGCGTTTTCAAGGGCATAGCTCATGATCTTGCTGGTGATGCCTTGGGTCGGATCCATCGTGTCAATCGTGTCACGCAAGGTGGAGTGACCGAAGCGGAAGGCCGCTTGGCCGTATTCCAAGGTGATCGCGGCATTCTTGTTGGTGCTGACACCTGCGAATTCCTGGATGTCCGGCGAAACCGCACGGGCATATTGGTCAACAGCAGAATGTTGATATTCCATTTCAACGGTCAGCTTGGCGCCGTTGAACACTTTGTCGAGATTCCAAGACGTATTGCCATGCGAGTCGGTATAGTTGTGATCGGCATCTTCATAGTGATCGCCCACCAGCAATGCGCCGCCCGAAGGAACATCGCCCGACTTGGCCAAAACCGCGGTCTGCCAATCATGCAGTATTTTGTGATTGACGTCAGTTGCGACGCCGTCGCCTGCGCCATGATCATTGGTTGAATCTTTTGCCGTGGCTTGGGCATCCAATGAACGGATGGTGTTTTCGATGTTCTGAACTTGATAGCTGTGTTCTTCGTGGAACACTTGGTGGATTGAGGTCAGGCCAAAGTTTTCATTCGCGCGACCATCGCCAGCGATGTAGTGATCGCCAACGGAGTCGAGTAGGATTTCACCAATGGCGGCGTGTTGAGCATCGGTCAACAATGGTCCAGGCCCGCCGAAGAAGCCTTTCTGAATGCTGAAGTCAGCAAAGTTTACCCAAGGTGAAAGTGCCGACACGCCTGTATAAGTGCCAGCGCCGGGCAGTCCGGGAGCTATGACGAGAGTTACAACGCCGTCAACGATTGAGAATGAATTGCCAGGTCCAAACATGGACAGGCTGGCGTTCAAAGTGGCAACCGCGGCGAGGGCCGCAGGCGAAGTCAAATGCGCACCGTCAACATGGGGGTTCATGTCGAGCAACAGTGGATCGCCGCCTGAATTGGTATGCAAGCCGATTTCAACTGACGCGTTGCCAGACATATCGAGTTGCGTCCCATTCTTGTCGAGATAGGCAACCTGCGTTCCTGAATTGTCATAGAGTGCCACGTGGCCATTGGCGTCGCGGTGGCGCACGTCTTGGCTCACATCTTCCCATGTCAAAGCGGTGCGGTTGGTGCCAACAACGGCAGCGCGCAGCTCATTCAAAGTTGGCAATGTGTTAGTGATCGTGTCGGGTTGGCCAGCCGTGCCTGCCCAAGGATTGGCATAGGCCACCGTCTGATGACCATCCAGCAACTTTGTGCCGGGAATGAATGTGCCTGGGTTGTTTGGATCTTCAACCCATTCACGCAAGATCGAGGTTACATCAGCAACTGAGCCATAGGTCTGGCTTTGATCAATATAAGGTGAGGTGTGGTTGATATAGGTTGGGCTGGTTGCGCCCAAGGTGGCACTCGCCAGTGTGTGATCTGCACCAATCGACTTGATGTCGTCGGCTGTGCCCCAGATGCCGTCGGCACCGGCGGTTGAAACAGCCGCGCCAAGGGCGTCAACGGCAGCAGTGCCATCAGCATTCAAGATTGAATGGGCGAGATCGCTGCCATCCAACAAATTGCCAGCAGCATCACGCACCCAGTGATTATCCACAGTGGCGCGGTTGATGGTGATGGAGGTTGTCGGTTGGCCGTCAGAGCCAATCTGGCCATAGAGAGGGTCATTCACCGCCAATGGAATGGTGATGGTAACGGTGTGGCCCGCGGCATTGGTGTCGCTCTTGCCGACGAAATCCAGACCGTGATCGAAGAACTGACCGAACAAGGCCATGAAGCCATTGTTGGGCGCATTGCCGCCAATGGAGGCCACGTTGCCATAGAAATATTCATGGTTGCCGTGGCCGGTGACGTTGTTGGCATCGGTGTTCTGCTTGTCGTGTTGGCCAAAAATGGAAAGCTCGCCATAGCCAGCACCGCTGTAAATATTGCCGTCGCCTGTGCCAACGGCAGGGTTACCTGAACCATCTGCCTGGCCAGCCAGCAACGGAACTGTGGTGTCAACAATGGCAGAGCCGAGCACCAGGCTCGCGGTATCGATTGTCTTGGTGCCGTCGAAGGAATAGTCCTTCAGTTTGGCGGCCATGGCGGCAGAGCCATCCCAATAGACAAGCTGGTTGTGTGCATCATGCAGCAGCACAACACCATCGCCCTTGATGTAGTGGCCTTTGGAATCATAGGTCACATGGCCAGCGGTGGTGATGGTTTCAGAAATCATACGCGGCGTATAATCAACCACCGACTTGTTGGGGTTGTAGTCATTCATGGCCAAGCCATCGGCAGTAGCGGCCGCAATCTTGCCTGCGAGGCCTGCGTGATAGCTCTTGCCCGTCAGCGGATTGATGCTGGTATCAAGTTCGCCACCGGAGAGGAAGCTGTCGGTTGCGTTTGCCGTTGTGATGGCACCGGCATGCTCACCAGCGCCGTCGAGCATGAAGGCCTGGGTCGTGGTTGTGGTTGTTACCTGATTATTATTTACGGTATTGTGATGGTTGTCGGTGGTGGTGATATCCGTCACGGTCACGGTGCGCTTGAAGGTGTTGTAGGTAACAGAAAAGGTACCCGTTTGCGTGTAAACGCCAAATTGGTCAACAGACCCAATTGGAACCGAGATCGAATGTGGCGACAAGGCGCTGTCAGCGGATGTGGTTGTGATTGAATCCGAAGTGCTCTGCGCAATATTGATCGCCTGCTGGACATAATTCTTGAAATCAGCCGCAGCGATGCGCGTGAAATCTTGGTTGGTGGCACCCCAAGTGGATTGGCCGGGAAGCAGGTTGTTGTAGTTGCCGGTTACATCACGCAGGCCAGAGATATCGGTATAGCTGTTGTAGGAGGTGCCGAGGGCAGCCAGTGCGGCCGCGCTGTCAGCAAACTGAGTTCCGTTCACACCATCCCAGAGCAACGCCCCGGTGCTGTCGTAAACCGCACCCGTGCCATCCCAATTGATGATTGGCGAAAAGCCAGTGTTGCTCACGCTGCTCTTGTAGAACAGCGGCTTGAACGCAATTTGCGCTGCGATGAAGTTCAAATCGGTGAGATTGAAAGTGAAGCTGCGAAGATTTGGGTTCAAAGCCATGATGAAGTTCCTTCGGTTGAATTAGAATTTGGTTGGGGCTGAAGTCGGGGTGAATAGGGAATCTTGGAAACGGCCACGCGCCATGATCAGCCGCTGGTTGGCTGAAATCCGTGTTTGGTTGTTGTCGAACCAGGTAATCATTGCGCCGTGTCCTTGAGACAAAGCTCCGCTGACCGCTGCATTGGCATGCAACGTGCAAAAACCTTGTCGTTGGTCAAAGTTTCACTGAGCGCGTACTTGCGTACGACGCAGCAGTGCCGTCGATAGATGGAAAGTCCAAAATCCCGGGGCGTGCCAAGTGTGCAATAGGCATGCGAAACGCCGAAAGGCGCTCACAAGACCAAAGCCGTTAATTTTTGAGGAATGTGCGAACTACAATCTCGCGAACAGCGAAAACATAGAACCGCCCCCTAGAACTAACGTACGCCGCTCAGTAGAGATGGCAATTTGCCCCGCCAGTCTCTACCTAATTGCTTGACCCGACTCGGCGCCCCCGCCGAAATAGTTAATAGATCATTAAGACAATTTAAAATTTGCAGATAAATTACAACCTGTCAATAACCCCATGTCGGTTGTCAGCCAAAAATCAGTCTAAAAATAGGAACATAACTTTTTCGCGTTGCGAATAAGCTATGAAAGTCAATGCGATAAGTGTGGTCGCCCCCGAATTAACGTTATTTTAAGCTTTCACGCAAAGATTCAGAAAATGCAATTGATAGTTGTGGTATTTTTCGATACTATCGCAATGGATGTTGTCAAAATTGGTTTTTTTGTAACTTCATCAGTGTTTTGGCAGCACGAAATTTGTGTTTTTGAAACTGCCTTGAAGACACGCAGAGCGACCAAATGCCTAACGGGGATCAATTCATGGTAGTGGAGATTTGTTGGTCAAAAACCATGGTTTTGTTCCTAACAATCGAGAGTTGACCATGATAGTCGCCGCGCTTCCAATTCCCGTCGCTTGCAACCTTGCCCACCGAAAACACATATTCCGCCTTGTCGTGATCCAATTGCAGGGTTTGTTGAGCCACAATGCCTTCTGGCCCTGATAAACTGAGATGCAGCTCATCTCCCAATTTAAGGTTGATGGCGCGAAGATAGACAACCAATGCGGGCCAGCTGGCCTCCGGCTGTGCTCCTGTGGGGGTCTCACCATTTTCGAGTGAGTTGAGATCAAGCTTCCTGTTGGCCCAGCCGAATTCCAACAGGTCAGAGCTGTGATAGGCCAGAGACTTCTGCGCCGCTGCTGACCAGAAACTGCTGCCGCCAGCACCACATTGTGACACCAATGGGCCGCTGAAGGGATCCAACTTCACACCGCCGTGGCGCAATGACAAATGCAGATGCGCAAAAGCGGCGGCCCCTGAATAGCCAACTTTGCCCAATGGGCTGCCTGTCTTAACCGCGTCGCCGACTTTCACGGCGATGCTGCCACGCCGCATATGGCAATACTGGGTTTGATAACCGCCCTCATGCGAAACAACCACGCCGTTGCCGCATTCCTGTTTGATCACCGCGCGCAAAAGTTCGGGGGTATTGGCCAAGCGGTCTTCAACGCCATCGCGCGCCGCAACAACAAAGCCAGGGGCCGCAGCAACGACCCCAACATCGCTCTTGGTGTTGAGAACGCGAATGTCGGTGCCGTCATGGCCGCTGTAAGTTTCGCCTCCGCATTGATAGTCTTGAACCTCTTTGCCAGCGCTGTGATTGGCGTATTGTTGGATCCAACAGTCTTTTCCAATCTCGCAAGCTAAAGGCAAATCGAGTTCAAACGCCTGAGCAACACGAGGTGCGGCGGCAAAAAAAACGATACCCAGAAAAATTCGAACGACTGACATTCCCATCACCCTTTCAATTTTCGAACTGCGGCCAGCACCTTAGAGAATTGCTGCGGAAACGGAAGCGAACCTTTTAAGCAAGGCCGCAATGCCGAGAATATCAATCAATGATTTGAAAAAAAATGGTGCCCAGAGCCGGAATCGAACCAGCGACACGCGGATTTTCAATCCGCTGCTCTACCAACTGAGCTATCTGGGCACACAGTGCAAAACGAACTTGCGTGCGCGTCTATAGGTGACAAAAACGCGCCTTGCAACCCGCTTTTCACACTTCGTTGGAAGGATCGTTTTCCGGGCCATCCTGATCTTCGGCGGGGATGGCGTAGTGGCCTTTGAGCCAGCGGCCCAAATCCACCTCACGGCAGCGGTTTGAACAAAATGGATGATGTTTGGGATCAGACGGCTTTTTGCAAATCGGGCAAGGCTTGCGTTTGGTGAAGGTGACAACGTCCGCCATGGCTTAAAGCCCGGCAGGGGGTGCATCCATCCAGCGTTTTTGCACCGGATATTTGGCACCCTGCAACAAGTCGACCGTTTCATTCAGCGGCAGGCCCACCACGCCGGAATAAGAGCCGCTGACATAACGCACAAATGCCTCGGCGCGGCCCTGAATGGCATAGCCGCCGGCCTTGCCCTTCCACTCTTCGCTTTTGAGATAGCTTTCCATGTCTTCGCGTGACAGGCGCTTGAAACGCACCTTGGTTTCCACACAGCGCGTGGATTTGGAACCATCAGGCGCAATCAGGCATATCGATGAATAAACCCAATGGGCGCGGCCTGAAAGCAGCGTCAGGCAATCCTTGGCGTCTTGATATGTCTCAGCCTTGGGCAACACACGCCGCCCCAAGCCCACAACAGTATCAGCCGCCAATATATATACTCCGACACCAGCCCCATTGGACATGGCGCGCACCTGCGGGGCTTCCTTGGCCTTCAAGGCTTTTTCTTCGGCCAGGCGCAATGACAGGCGGCGTGGTGTTTCGCGCCGCCCCGGCGTTTCATCAACATCGGCTGGGTTCAACAGGTCAGGGGCAAGGCCAATGCGGTCAAGCAACGCCAAACGGCGCGGAGAAGCGCTCGCCAGCACCAACCGAATTTTGGTCTCGCTCATGGATTATTTGAACCGATAATTGATGCGACCCTTGGTCAAATCATAGGGCGTCATTTCAACCATCACGCGGTCACCCGCCAGAACACGAATACGGTTCTTGCGCATCTTGCCTGACGTGTGGGCAATGATTTCGTGTCCATTGCTGTCCAGCTTCACCCGGAAGGTGGCGTTGGGCAAAAGCTCAACCACTGAGCCTTCAAATTCCAGAAGTTCTTCTTTAGCCATGAATTTCCTTCATATTCAACCAACCCGCACCTTGATGGTATCACCAAGGCAGCAAAACTGGCCATAATCGATATGCTTAATCGGAACCGTCGCGCCAAATTGTTTAAAGTTGGGCAAATTCCGCTCTGAGCGATTTGGGGGCTTTTGAACCGGAACCCGCGCAAAATCAAGCCTTGGCATTGATGGGCCGGGCTGGCCAAGCTGGCGATACTATGTCAATCTTCAGCAGACTTGGGGATCAGCTTGCGAAACGAGAAAAAAAGCAGAATTCGCAAAGACAATTTTCTGGCGAATGACAGCCGCTATTTCTTGGCCGTTATTGCGGCGGGCAGCGTTCGCGCCGCCTCTCGCAAGTTGAACGTGGCAGCATCAGCCATCAGCCGCCAGATTGCCAATCTTGAGGCCGAAGTGGGCATTGCGCTGTTTGACCGCAAGGGTCGCGCCCTGGCCCTTTCGGCGGCGGGCAAAATTCTTGCGCAAGGGTTGCAAGCCGCCAGTTTGGCGCATGGTGAGGCCATTGAAGAGCTGAAC
>Ga0209069_10000811_pt1 | contig 15089 bp, 17 predicted proteins | sample Str013_2_FD_187202 | JGI IMG/M metagenome (GOLD analysis project Ga0209069, IMG submission 187202) | Freshwater sediment microbial communities in response to fracking from Pennsylvania, USA - Straight Creek_MetaG_SC_2013 (SPAdes) (version 2) | ecosystem: Environmental > Aquatic > Freshwater >...
GTCTACCGGCGCGCTGAAAGTGCGTTGGGATGCGTCCAGCCGAACGGTCGAGTTCATGGCGCCCAACGATCCAGCTGCGCGCTTGCCCTACACGCCCACTCTGGCCGAGCGCGGCAACCCCGAGGCGATCGCGCGTGGGATGACCGTCGAGATGGAGCATCCGGCCTGGGGGCTCGTCCGACAGGTCGGCATCCCGTTCGAACTGTCGGCCACGCCCGCGTCGATCAGGGTGCCGCCGCCACTCCTCGGCCAGGACTCGGACGCGATCCTGCTGGAGCTTGGCTACGACCCGGCGTCGATCGCAGCGTTCCGCGCGGCCGGCGTCATCTAGGCTCGCGCCTAGAGCTCGCGCCGCCGGAACGACCAGGCGGCGACACCCAGGGCGATCGCGATGAGGATCGCGGTCGAGATCACGGGCTTGAGCACGTCGATCCTGTCGATCGTCTCGCCGGATGCGATGGCGACCGCCGGGGCGGCCAACCCACCCGGACCGAACGGCGCCAGGCCGGGCACGGCCGCCACGATCGAGAGCACCAGCAGGGCGACGAACCCGATCCCGGCGGCGGCCGCGGTGGAGCCCGTCACGGTGCTGCCCATGAACGTGATCGCGGCCCAGGCGCACAGGCCCAGCCAGGCCAGGCCGGCCAGGACGAGCCAGCCCGTGATCGACGGCGGCTCGAACAGGACGGCGGTGTAGGACCAGGCCAGCCCGACCGCCAGGAGCGTCGCGAGGCCCAGGATCGCGGCGATGACGCCGACCTTCGCCGCCAGGAACGCCCCGCGCGAGGCCGTCTTGGACAGGACGAACGCGGCTGTCCCGTGATCGAGCTCTCCCGACACGGAACCCATCGCGAGGATGATCGCAGCGAACGCCCCGAACTGCGCCAGGTTCTTCCAGACCTGGCCGACTGCGTCGGCGAGGACCGGTGTCGGGAGGTTGACGGTCGGGAACTGGGAGCCTCCTGCAGCCTTGACGATCTCCGGCAGGTACTTCGCGAGCAACGGTGACGTCAGCCCGACGAGCACGAACAGCCCGCCGACGATCGGTGTCCGCAACGTCCGCCACGACTCGAGCCATTCCTTGCGCCGAAGGACACGGAACCCGGTCATCACGCGTCCCGCCCGACGAGTCGCAGGAAGACGCCCTCTAGGTCCGGACGGACCCGTTCGAAGGCCGCCAGACGCACACCGGACTCGACCACGACAGGCAGCAATCCGGCCGACGCCACGCTCGCATCCGTCACGGACACGACGATCGCGCCGCTTTCCTCGCCGACCCGGTCGACCCACGGGAGTGCCCCGATCCGCGCGACGAGCGTCGCGACCGCCTCGGCCTGTCCGGGTTCGGGATCCAGTCGGTAGAGCGGGAGGGCATATCGAGCGAGCAGTTCGTCCAGCGGCCCCTCGGTCACCAGGCGTCCGTGGTCGAGGATGGCGATGCGGTCGCAGATCCGTTCGACATCGGCGAGCACGTGCGTCGAGAAGATGATCGTCGATCGGTCCCGCAGGTCGGCGATGAGGGCCAGCAGGTCGCGGCGACCCTCCGGGTCGAGCGAGCTGACCGGCTCGTCGAGGATGAGCAGGCTCGGTCGCGCGGCGAGCGCCTGGGCGATCCCGAGCCGCTGGCGCATCCCGCCCGAGTACCCCGTGATCCGACGGCGAGCCGCCTCGGCGAGCCCGACCTGCTCGAGCACGACCGCCGCGCGAGTGCGTGCGTCCGTCTCGCCGAGGCCCTGGAGCCGGCCCGCCAGCTCGACGAGCTCGCGCCCGGTCATCCAGCCGTAGTAGCGCGGGTCCTGGTCGAGGACGCCGATCGCGTGCCGGGCTCCCGGATCGCGCGAGTCCACGGTCGTGCCGTCCACGGTCGTCGTGCCGGAGGTCGGCGTCGCGAGTCCCGTGATCAATCGCAGGGTCGTGGTCTTGCCCGCGCCGTTGGGCCCGAGCAACCCGAACACCGACCCGGCCGGGACATCCAGGTCCAGGCAGTCGACGGCGAGGACCCCGCCGTCGCCACCAAAGCGCTTGGTCAGGGCGCGGGTGCAGACGGCGACGCCGCTCATCGTTCCTCGCGGCCCACGGCGAGATAGATGAGCGGCCCGAGCATGCTCACGAACACGATGATCAACCCCCACATCAGCCGGCTGTCGCCGCGGACCTTGCGCTCCGGTCGCAGCAGGTCCCAGAGGGCGAACAGCATCAGGCCGATCTGGATGACCACGATCGGGGCGAGGAGGAGGAGCAGCTGTCGGTCCAATCAGGTCACCCGCTTCGCCGGATCGACTTTCCAGACGCGGTAGGAATAGACGGCCGACACCACGAGCAGCAGCACGATGCCGGCGATGAGCACGACCGCGAGGGCTTCCGGCGACACCCCGACGATGCCCATCGCGATGAAGACGAGCCCCTCGATGACGAACAGACGACCACCCACCCGATGCGTCTTGTCCCAGGCGAGATCGCTGGTCAGTGTCCAAGGCGTCCGGATCCCCATCAGGTAGTTGGGGCGGACCTTGGGCAGGTAGTTGCCGATCACCAGGTACAGCGCGCCGATCCCGAAGAGCATCAAGCGCGACATGTCCACGGTCGCGCCCAGCGCTGTCGCGACGATGACGACCTGGACGCACGCGAGGAGCAGGATGACCGCGATCCAGATCGCGCCGTACGCCTTCCCGGACCGCTCGAGGTTTGCCCGGCGCGGTTCGAAACGGGGGATGCCGGCCAACAGGAGCGCAAGCCCGGCGGCGGTCAGTGGCAGGAGCAGCAGTCCGAGTGTCTTCGACGCCCAGCCGTCCACGGTCCCGTCCGGACCCCAGTGGATCGGGACCTCCGCGCCGGCAGGCAAGGTGACCCAGGCGTACGCCGCGAAGGCGAGCATCGCCGCCACGATGCCCACGCTGAACCAGATCAGTCGACGCCGGTTCATCGGTCGGCCCTCGGGACGATCTTGAACGCCTCCATCAGGACGGCCATCGCCTCCTCCAGGACCGACACGTTGAGGTGGTATGTGATCGACGTCCCGACCTTGTCGGCGGCGATCAGGTCCGCCTCGCGCAGCACGTTGAAGTGGCCGGACATGGTGGGCCACGACAGGTCGAATGCGGCCGCCAGCTCACCGGCAGTCATGTCCCGCTCGCGCAGGAGGGCCAGGACTCGGCGACGCGTCGGGTCGGCGAGGGCGCGGTAGACATCTTTGATTTGGTGAGTCCCTAATTAGGTGATCGCCAAGATAGCAGCTCCGTCCGCTTCCGTCGCCGTCCGCACGCCGGGTGTTCATCGCCAGGGCTGGCACCGTCTGAAGGCCCTCCCAGCACCCCGGATCGCCGGGTTACCGTCCGCGGTGCACATCCGATGTGCATCCGCCTCCGCATCAAGCCCGAATGACGCCGGGCAGGACGATCCGCTCGTCCATTGCCATCGCGAGGCGTCGCGGATGAACACGCGGCGAGCGTTCGAGCGTCGAGCGCGTGCCGAGCCCCTGCTAGACTCGGGCCGCTTCGACCGACGCCCCGATCAGCACCGTCACCCGCTCGAAGGAGGCCCACCGATGACCGACGACCGCGAGCGCTGGGCGCTGATCCTGGGCGGCTCGTCCGGGATGGGCGAGGCGACGGCCCTCACGCTCGCCGGAGCGGGCTACAACATCATCGGGATCCACCTCGACTTTCGGGCCGCACTGCCCCATGTCGAGGAGGTGAGGGCGGGTATCACCGCCCAGGGCGTCGACGCGATCTACATCAACATGAACGCGGCGGACGACGAGAAGCGGGCGGCCGCCATCGAGGTCGTCCGTGAGCGCTTCGCCGCCTCGGAGGCGGCCGGGCGGCACCCGTACATCCGGATCGTCATGCATTCGCTCGCATTCGGTTCGCTCGTGCCCTTCCTGACCGAGGATCCCAAGGGCGGTGTGGACCGCAAGAAGATGGAGATGACCCAGGACGTCATGGCCAACAGCCTCGTCTACTGGGTCCAGGATGTGTGGCGTGCCGGGTTCCTGGGGCGGGGCTCCAAGATCTACGCGATGACGTCCGAGGGGTCCACCCGGGTCGTGCCCTCGTACGGCGTCGTGTCGTCCGCGAAGGCGGCCCTCGAATCCCACGTCCGACAGCTCGCGATGGAACTCGCCCGCCACGGCACTGGCGCAACGGCCAACTGCATCCGGGCGGGCGTCACGATCACCCCGGCCCTGCTCAAGATCCCCGAGTCGCAGACCATGATCGACGTCACCATGAAACGGAACCCGACCGGGCGGATGACCACGCCGCAGGACGTGGCGAACGCGATCCTCGCCCTGTCCGGCGACGGCACGGCGTTCATCAACGGCGACATCATCAGCGTCGATGGCGGCGAGTTCATCACCGGTTCCTAGGGGCCGCGTCATGGGTCGCGTCATCGTGGTCGGGTCCGTCAACGTGGACCTCGTGGTGGTCACGGAGCACCTGCCGGGTCCGGGTGAGACGGTCATCGGTGGCCGGTTCAGCCAGCACCATGGCGGCAAGGGCGGGAACCAGGCGGTCGCTGCGGCCCGGCTCGGCGCGAGGGTCTCCTTCGTCGGTGCGGTCGGGGACGACGCATTCGGCGAGCAGGCACGGGCGGCGTTGCAAGCCGAAGGGATCGACCTGGGCGGGTCGCACACGTTCGCGAACCAGGCCACCGGCGTCGCGCTCATCCTCGTGGACGCCGTTGGAGAGAACAGCATCGCCGTTGCGTCCGGCGCAAACGGAGCCCTCACGTCGGAGCACGTGCGCCGCGCGCTGGCGGACCTGGGGCTCGACGGCGACGACGTGGTCCTGGTCGGTCATGAGATCCCGACGGCCACCGCCCTGACCGCCTTGACCCTGGCCGGTGCGGCGGGGGCGATGACGATCCTGAATCCGGCACCTGTCGCCGGTCTGACCGCGGAGGTCCTCCTGGCGGCCGACGTGGTCACGCCGAACCAGGGCGAACTGGAGGCGCTCGCACGATCCGTCCTGGGCTCCGGACGCGGGCGAGACGTCGAGCTCGATCGGCTGGTTCGCGCCGGCCTGGGCGGCGCCTACCTGGTCAGCCTGGGTGCGGCCGGCGCGGTACTCGCGACGACGAACGGGACGACCAGCGTCCCGGCTCTCCCCGTGGATGCCGTGGACACGGTCGGGGCCGGGGACACGCTCAACGGCGCGCTTGCCGCAGGTCTCGCCGCCGGCCTGGGCCTGGAGGACGCGGCCAGGCGGGCGGTCGCCGCCGCTTCGCTCGCAGTCACTCGCGCCGGGGCTCGCGAAGGGATGCCGACCACCGCCGAGCTCGAGACAGCGCTCGGGGCTTAGGTCCGGCGACTCAGCCCCAGCAGGGGGCGTGCACCGGGCCATCCGGCGATCGCATCGATGGCGACCCACAGCGGGTCGTACCGTGTCGCCCGGCTCGAGCGACCCCGAGATGTGCACTCACGCTGGGACGACCGGGCGGAGCCCGTGCGCCCTGGTCGAGACGAGCAGTGCGAAGGCGAAGATCGCGCTCTCGACCAGTACGATGGCGGCGCCCGACGCCACGTTCAGGTAGTAGCTGACGTAGAGCCCGCTGACCGCCGCGACGATCGAGACCGCGATCGCGATCCGGACGAGATCCCAGAACCGCTGCGCCAGCAGCTGACCGGTCGCCGCCGGCGTCACGAGCATCGCCACGACCATGATGATCCCGACGGCCTGGATGCTGACCACGACGGTCACCCCGATGAGGACGAGGAGCAGCTCGTCGAGCCGATCGACCGCCAATCCGGCCGCGGCGGCCGCATCTCGGTCGAAGGACGCGTAGAGCAGCTCCTTGCGCAGGAGGCCCACGATCGCGAGGACGGTACCGCCGAGGATGGCTAACTGGACGATGTCGATCATGGTGATGCCGAGGACGTTCCCCAGCAGGTAGCCGAACAGATCGGCGACGTAGCCGTCGATCGAACTGAAGAGGGCGATCCCGAACGCGAACATCCCGGCGAAGAGGACCCCGACGGCCGTATCGAAGCGAAGGCCGCCCCGCCGAGAGACATACGAGATACCGAGCGCCGTGGCCACGGCCGTGACGGTCGCGCCGAGATACAGGGGCAGACCCAGGATGTAGGCGATGACGAGGCCGGGGAAGGCCGCGTGGCTGACCGCATCGCCGATGAACGCGAGTCCGCGCAGGACCACGAACGATCCGACCACGGCACAGACGATCCCGACCAGAAGCGTCGCGACCAGGCCGCGTTGCATGAACCCGTACGCCATCGGGCCGAGGACGAGGTCGAAGGCGTTCATCGTGGCGCCTCATGGGAGTGCCGTTCGTCTCGTGGCGCCCTGTCGTGGTGGTGGGCATCGTCAAGCACGATGACGCGCCCGTCGTAGGTCTCGGCGAGGAGCCCCGGATCCCGGGCCAGGTCCGCAGCGCCCACGGCCACGAGCCGCCGGTTGACGAGCGCCACCTGTCGGAACCGGCTGGTGGCAAGTGACAGGTCGTGCGTCGTGGCGATCACCGTTCGACCCCGCCCCGACTCGGCGGCAAGGATGGTCATCAGGTCCTCCTGCGTGACTACGTCCACGCCGGTCAGCGGCTCATCGAGCAGGTACAGGTCGGGCTGTGAGGCGAGGGCCCGGGCGAGGAAGGCCCGACGACGTTGACCGCCGGACAACCGCCCGATCTGGCGGTCGATCAGGTCGCCCATCCCGACCGTCTCGATCGCGTCCTCTACGACCTTGCGGTCGTCTGGGCCCGGGCCGCGACCGATGCCGATCCGCGCGACGCGGCCCATCATCACGACGTCGTTCACCGTGACCGGGAACGTCCAGTCGACGAGTTCGGCCTGTGGGACGTAGGCGATCCGCCGGGCGGCGTCCCGGGCGTGGCCGCCCAGGATCTCGAGGGACCCGCTGAGAGGCTCGAGCAGCCCGGCGATGACCTTGAGCAGCGTGCTCTTGCCGGCGCCGTTCGGACCGATGACCGCCAGCAGGGCACCCGCCGCGACCTCCAGATCGACGTCGGCCAGCGCCACCCGGGTCCCATAGCCGGCGGTGACCCGCGACAGCCGGACGGCAGGTACGCCACTCGTCACTCCAGCGCCTGCACGATCTGCCGGATGTTCCAGCGCATCATCCCGAGGTAGGTGTCCGCGGGCGGAGGCCCGACCGTGTCGTTGTAGAGGGTCGTGACGACCTTGGTGATGCCGGCCTCCGTCGCGAGGGCGTCGGCCAGGGCCGGGTTGAACTGCGATTCGGAGAAGATCGCGTGGACGTGGGCGGCCTTTACCGTCCCGACGAGAGCCGCCAGGTCGGCGGCCGTGGGTTCCTGGCCGACGTTGTGGAGGATGACCCCCACCAACTGGAAGCCGTAGTGGGTGGCGAAGTAGGGGAACGCATCGTGGGCGGTCACGAGCTTCCGATCGCCGACCGGGATGGCGTCGAGCTGGACCCTGGCGCTCGCATCCATCGCGGAGACCTGCGACGCGTATGCGGACTCCCGTTCGGCGAACGTGGCCGAACCCTTCGGGTCCAGCGCCGACAGCTTCGCTTCGATAGCGGGGAGGTAGTACTGGACGACCAGGCTCGGATCGAGCCAGAAGTGCGGGTTCGCCTCGCCGGCGACCTTGATCGTCGGGATCCCGTTGCCGAGGACGAGGCGTGTCGCCCGGCCCTCGTCTGCCGCGCCGATGAGGCGGTCAAGGAAGTCGTCCAGGCCGACGCCGTTCGAGACGATGAGATCCGCGCCGGCCAGCTTGCGGGCGTCGTCGGGAGCGGGTTCATAGTCTTCGGGCCCGACGCCCGCCGGCACGATCGACTCCACTTCGACCAGGTCGCCGCCGATCTGCCTGACGATGTCGGCGAAAACGGTGGTCGTCGTGACGACCCGAAGCGCGGCCGCCGGAGAGCTCGCAGTCCCACTACCCGCGCACCCTGCCAGGATCATGGTAGCCGTGATGAGACTGAGTCTCATAAACAGTCGTGACATGTCAGGTCCTACGGTCGACGTTCTTCGGGGAAGTGGTCAGGCCGTCGCTGAGGACGGCACGGGCTGGAGGGCCAGGCAGGCCGGGCACAGACCGAACATCTCGAGGCGGTGGTCGTCGATACGGAACCCCGTCTGGCGGGAGACCTTGCCGACGAGGGTCCGGAGGCCGGCGTCCTCGATGCCTTCCGTTCGCCCACAGCGCGAGCAGACGACGTGGTGATGATGAGCTCGCTCGCACTCGACATACGCATGCTCGCCGCTCGGAAGATCCAGGCGTTCGATCACATCGAGGCTCTCGAAGAGGTCGACCGTCCGAAAGACGGTCGCCCGGCCGATCCCGGTGTGCCCGGACCGACACGCCGCGACCAGGTCCGCCACCGTGAAGTGACCGTTGCGCTCGGCGATCAGACCGGCGATCAGTCGCCGCGCGTCCGTCAGTCGATGGCCTGCGCGGTCAAGGGCCGTCAGGATGTGGTCAGGGTCGCCCATGCGCTGGAGCCTAGCACGATGTCACCGACCTTGTCGAGACTGAGTATCAATCGATGGGTCGTCCTCCGACGCCACCCAGACCGTCCCGCGTCTGGCATCGGCCGTCATCTCCAGTGTGCCGTCGTCCGCCACCCACCAGGCGGCGAGACCACGCGATCGGGCTTCCTGCGCGATGTCCGCCAACCCCGCGATGAACAGCACCTTGGACCAGACCTCGGCCCAGGCCGGGTCCGGACCAGCGACGGTGACGGACAGCAGTCCACCTGTCGCAGGCTCTCCGGTCCGGGGATCCAGGAGGTGGTGGACCGCTCGACCCTTGATCGCCCAGCGATGGACGCTGACGGACGACGTGGCGACCGCCTGATCGGCGACCGCGATGACTGCCAGGTGATCGCGGTCCTCTTTCGGGTCCTCCAGGCCGATGAGCCACGGCCCGTCGGAACGATCCATGCCCCGCGTGACGAGATCCCCGCCCGCCTCCAGCAGGAACCGGGTCACGCCGGCTCGTTCGAGCTCCGCCGCCGCCCAGCGAAGGGCCAGGCCCTTGCCGATCCCCCCGAGGTCCACCGGGCGGGCGAGCGCCACGTCGCGACGACCCCTCCGGTCCAGGATCCGCGATCCGGCGGCGATCCCGGGTGCGGCCGAGGGCAAGGCCGCGCCCGTATACCCGAGCCGGTCCAGATCTGCCAGGACCCGCGGATCGAACCGACCGTCCGTGATCCGGTGCGCGCGATCGGAGGCCACCAGCGCCCGGCGCAAGCGGGCCGACGGGCGCGTCAGCCGTCCGGTCCCGGCCATCCGATTCAGCTCGGTCAACTCGCTCGTGTCGCGGAACCGCGACATCGCCTGCTCGGAGACCTCGAAGGAGTCCACCACTCCGGCCCATACCGGGGGTCCGCCCGCGAGCGCGGTCCCATCGACGTCGCCCAGCGTCAATCGAAGGGGCGATCCCATCGCCCGACCTTCGAAGCGGCCAGTCTCATCCATCGGAGTCGGTCAGGGGGCCTCGATGCCGATCGCACCGACCGCGACCGAGAAGACGTAGATTGCCACCGCTCCGCCGACCGTCGCGACGACGATCCAGCGCGACCGATCCCGTCGGTGGGCCTCAGGCAGGAGCTCCGCTGCCCCGACGTACAGGAAGAACCCGGCGAAGAAGGCGAGCAACGCGCCGAGCGCCTGGTTCGGGACGTGCACGATCGTGCCAAGGAGCACGCCGGCCACCGGCGCGATCGCGACCAGGGTCAGCCAGCGGAAGGCGATGTTGCGCGGGACCCGACCCGCGAGCAGGAAGCTGACGACCCCGATGCCGTCGCTGAAGCGATGCACGATCACGACGACCGCGATGACGACGGCCGTCCCGCCGCCGACGGCCAGTCCGGCCGCCAACGCCACGCCGTCCAGGAAGCTGTGGATGCCCATCCCGACGGCGCCGGCGATGCCGACGTGCTGGTGGCTGGCGGAGTCGTGGTCGAGTTCGGCTGCGGTCTCGTGACCGACGTGGAACGCGGTCAGCTTGTCGATGACGTAGAACGCGAGGAATCCGATGGCGGTCCACAGCATCGCCGTCGCGAGCGACCCGAGATAGGCCACGGCCTCCGGGATCAGGTCGAAGAACGCAGCGCCGATCCGGATCCCGGCGCCCACCGCGATGATGATCCCGACGTATCGCACGGCTCGCAGGGCGAGGTAGCCGCCCGCGAAGGCGGACAGGAACGCCCCGAACGAGACCAGGAGCGCCGGACCGAACATCAGGCGCGGAGCCTAGCACAGTTGAGACACAGTCTCAACGAGCGCGCTGATCTGATGCGGCCGCGGGCACCGAACGTACGACCGGCGTCGGGACCATCGGGGCGGGTTCGAAGCGCACCGGTCAACTCCAAAGTGGACCCGATGACCATCAATAGCGCGCTGCGCCGGTTCCATCGCCCGAGTCGCGGGCCCAAGGCGGATCCCCGCCCTGAGCCCCTCGCTGTGGGCGAGTCCGAAGCGGACGGCTTCAATTGCCCCACCTGTGCGCGTCCACTCGCGATCGGTGCGCCCGTGTGCCCCGGCTGTGGGACGCACCTGCTCCTCGGGGTCAAGGCGAAGATGGCCAGTCTCTTCCTCGTCGTCGGCCTCGTCATCGGGGCCGTGCTCGGCGGCGGGATCATGGCCGCGGCCCGACCTTCCGGCGCTGGACTCGCGGCCCTTGCGTCCAGCGGCGCTCCCTTGAACGGACGGCCCGGCGCGGCCGACGTCCCCAGCGCCGCACCGCTCACTCCAGCCCAAGCCGGCGTGCCCTCACAGCCATTCTCGGCACTCCGCCAGGCCGCGATCCTCGATGCACGCCTTACGACCCAGCGCACCGCCCTGGTGGTCCTCCTGAAGAACCCGAACGCCAGGGGCGACGACATCGCCCCGATCCTGCGCGGCCTGTACTCGGATGCGTCGTTCGGCGTGGGCCTCGCGCCGGCCGTCGAGCCGTGGCCCGCCGCCGCCGTCCTGTCGACCGACCTGGGCTCGTTCTACGCCGCGGTCCGCGACTCGGCCCAGTCCAGCCTGCGAGTGTCGATGTCGAACGCCAAGGCCTATCGCTCGGCCGGCCAGCGGATGGCGTCGTTGCTGACCCGCTTGCCCAAGCTGGACGCGACCGCTGCGGCCATCGTGTCCGGGGCCGGTCTGGCGCCACTGGTCGAGCCCGCGCCGACGGCTCCCGCCGCGTCCGCTGCCCCGTAGCCCGTCAGCTCCACATACCCCTCGCCGCCGATCGCGCTGCGCCCGCCTTGGGTCGCCGTCACGCGTTGCGACCCCTCCCAGTAGACGACACCGGTCGTCGCCCGCGTGTCGAGCTCCTGTCCGGCGACCGTCGGGGTGAGCGAGATCGTCAGGTCCTGGGCCGGTAGTTCGATGGTCCAGCCCGCCGGATAGACGGCTCCGGTCGCCGGACTCCGCCAGTGATCGGTGACGGTCACCGTGAAGGCGCTGCGATCTAGATGCCGGACGGTGCCATCCGGCGCGACGAGCGTGCCGTAGACCAGCGGATAGCTGCCGTCCGCATCGCGGACGAGCGACAGGCTCAGATCCGTGCCGTCCGCCAGGTTGACCGCGAACCAGTCCCAGCCGCCGCCGCCGATCGAGATGAAGTCGCCCCACTGGTGATCGAACCAGGCTGACCCGTCCACCGCCAGCACGACCCCATCCACGGTCATTGTCCCGGTGGCGGACATCGCCGTTCGCGAATAGTAGTAGGAGCCTCCGGCGGCCCCGAAGTCGATCCAGCCGTCGTGGTCGTGCAAGGCCGGCGCCTTGGTCGCAGTGAGCTTGAGGTCCAGGCCGAGACCCGTGGGCGCGCCGGCCGCGGCCGCCTCACCGGGCGCGAGCGCCGCGATGAGCCGGTCCGACCCGCCCGACCCGCTCATCGTCCAGGGCGGCCGGCCCTGGGTGGAGGCATCCGACGGGTTCGCTCCCGCCAGGGCCAGGTCGAAGCCGGTCGGCTGACCGTCGGGCCCCAGGGGCGAGTGATCCACCTGCGGTCCGACCTCGAGTCGCTGGCTGTACAGGAACCGGTCGCCGGCCTCATCCGTGATCGCCAGGTGCGACACCCAGGAGGTGGGGAAGGCACCCCGCTCGGCGCGGAAGATGACGTATTCGAAGCCGTAACGATCGCCGTTCGCCGCACGCAGATGGCCGGTGTCGTACCACCATTCCGTCAGGCGGTCGTGCGGTCCGTCGTCCCGGGGCAGGACCACGGGGAGTGGATCGGCGGCGGCGACCGGCGGCGAGGTCGGCGCCGCGATGGACGGCCGCGCCGCCACGGGGTTTGCCAGGATCGGATCGCCGCCGGAGCAGGCGGCGACGATCGCGGCGAGGGCGACGACGAGGAGGACGCGCGCGTTCATGGGCGCAGCGCCGCTTCCACGTCAGCCTCGGCCGCCGGCAGGTGCCCGGCGACGACCCGGCCGAGCCAGTCCGGCATCCACCAGTTCCACTTGCCCAGCAGGCGCATCGTCGCGGGCACGAGGAGGGCCCGCACGACCGTGGCGTCCAGGGCGATGGCGATCGCCATCCCGATGCCGAGCGCCTTGATCAGGACGATGTCGGCGAACGCGAACGAGCCGGCCACGACCACCACGACCAGCGCGGCCGACGTGACGATCCGCCCGCTCCGCTCCAGGCCGCGAGCGACGGCTTCGATGTTGTCGCCGGTGCGGTCCCAGACCTCCTTCATCCTCGAGAGCAGGAAGACCTCGTAGTCCATGGAGAGCCCGAAGAGGACGCAGAAGAGGATGACCGGCTGGGTCGTCTCGACGTAGCCGAGTGGCTGGAACCCCAGGACCGACGACAGGTTGCCCTGCTGGAAGATCCAGACCAGGGCGCCGAAGCTGGCGACGATCGACAGCGTGTTCATGATCAGGGCCTTGGCCGGCAGGACGACGGACCGCAGGAGCACGAACAAGACCATGTAGGTCGTCACGATGATGAAGAGCGCGGTCCGCGGGAAATCCGCGGCGACGCGGTTCACCACGTCCGTGACGTCGGCGGCCCCGCCACCGACGAGGACGGTGACACCCGGCGGGGGAGCGACGGCACTCGACGGGTCGCGCAGCGCGGCGACCAGTGCCTTGCCCTCGTCCCGGTTCGGGCCGTATGGCGTGTAGAGGGTGAAGGCGGTCAGGTCGCCAGCCGTGGTCGCAGCCAGGGTCGTGGCCACGTATCGATCGCGGGGGCCGTTGGGATCGCCGTATAGCAGCGTGTACTGGCCCAGCGTTAGGCGCGGATCCACGTCCACCAGGCTGTCCACGCGCGTCACGCGTGGGTCCGCGGCCAGCCGTCGCGAGTAGTCGTACAAGGCGGCCAGATTCGCGGGCGACGTCGCGGCGCCGGTCGTCCGGACCGCGATGACGAGCGGCGCGAACTCACCCTCCCCGAACTCACGCTGGAGGCGATCGAAGGCGGCGCGTGAGGGGACGGTCGCCGGGAGGATGGAGGCGTCCGGCGCGTTGAAGCGAACGTGCAGGAACGGCGAACCCAGGATCAGCAGGAGCCCGAGCGTCGGGACCAGGACCGCGACAGGATGGCGCATCACTCGCCGCGCCAGTCGCGACCACGGCCCATCCGGTTCCGGGGCGACCGTGACCTTGCGGATCGCCAGCCGGTCCACCCGTGTGCCGAGGATCATGAGCACGGCCGGCAGGAGCGTCAGCGCCGCGGCGCCGGCCAGCCCGACGACGATCGCTCCCGCGATCCCGACGGAGCGCAGGATCATGAATTCGAAGAGGATCAGCCCGAGCAACCCCAGCAGCACGGTCACGGCACTGAAGAACACCGCCCGCCCGGCCGTGGCGACGGTCACCCGGATCGCATCCTCCACCTGCGTCTCGCTGCCCGTCCGGCGTGCCAGTTCCTCGCGGAAACGGCTCGTCATCAATAGGGAGTAGTCCACGCCCAGGCCCAGCCCCAGGAGGGTCGCGAGGTTGAGCACGAAGATGCTCATCGGGATCGCCTGGGCGATCAGGAAGATGGCCGCCAGCGCCACGATCACAGCCGAGCCCCCGACGACCAGCGGGACGCCGGCCGCGACCACGGACCCGAAGACGACCAGCAGGGCGAGTGCGGCCAACGGCAGGGAGATCAACTCGCTCCGGCGCAGGTCCGCCTCCGAGACGGACTGGACGTCGCCGTAGAACGCCGGGCCGCCGGCCAGTTCCACGTCCAGACCGGGGGCGTCGCGCAGTCGCTCGCGCAGGATCGGCAGTGCCTGGGGCGAATCGTCCGGCGGCAGGTCCAGGAAGACGATGTCGTAGGCCGTGTGTCGGTCCGTCGAGATCTGGCGGGGGGACAACAGGTGGGTCACGACGCGCGCCACGTGGGGTGCCGTGGCGACGTCCTGCATCGCACCGGCGGCGGCCAGCTCGAACGCGGGCGTGCCCGCCTCCAGTGTGGGGCTGCTGAAGACGACGACGAGCGCGCTCGGCGGTAGTCCCAACTCCGTCCCGAGGAGTGCCTTCGCACGGGCCGATTCGAGGTCGTCCAGGATGAACCCGCCCGCGCGCAGCGACCCAGGCACCTGGGGCGCGAGTGGGAGCGCCGCGAGCAGGAGCAGCGCCCAGGCGCCCACCACCCACCAGGCGCGGCGCACGATGAACCGGCCCAGCCGTTCGAAGGGGTTCACGTCAGTGGTTCGGGCCGGCGGACGTCGCGGATGGCGGGCGGAGCGGCCGAACGGTGGGCGGCGCGGATGGCGACATCGGTCCCCAATCCTAGTCGTGAATGCGCGGACCGGCCCTGACGTCATCTGCTAGCATCGCGGCGAGATGCAGCTCTTCCTGATCGCCTTCCAGCAGCCCATCCCATTCGGGATCTCGGCCGCCGTGGTCATCCTCATGATCGGCATCATGCTGCGGTCGGCGATGGTCGCCGAGGGCGGCTCCACCTGGGTCAAGAAGATCACCAACCCGAACGCGAAGTTCCTGTTCGCGTTCCTGTTCATCGGCTGGGCCCTGGTCTTCGGGATCGGCCTCCAGCTCGTACCGCACGAGGGGGCCAACTCGCCCTACGGCGGGATCGGGCTGATCGCCCTGTTCACGGGCTTCTTCATCATGATGGGCTTCCTCTGGGCCGTCATCGGCGAGTAGCCGGGACGCTCCGCCAGGGGGGAACCACGATGGGCT
>Ga0209069_10000813_pt1 | contig 15078 bp, 11 predicted proteins | sample Str013_2_FD_187202 | JGI IMG/M metagenome (GOLD analysis project Ga0209069, IMG submission 187202) | Freshwater sediment microbial communities in response to fracking from Pennsylvania, USA - Straight Creek_MetaG_SC_2013 (SPAdes) (version 2) | ecosystem: Environmental > Aquatic > Freshwater >...
AATTTGACCTTGTTGGCATCGCCCAAGACAGCAGCAGCGATGGCGCGGCAATAATCCACGTCAAAGCCAGTCCATTTGCCTTGATCGTCAGGAACGCCAAAGCCCAGAAGGCTGGGGTTTGAGCCGCAGATGAGTTGGCCGCGCGCTTTTACATCATCTAGGGTGCCGGCTTGGGCAGTCGACGCTGCAAGAGCCATGGCGGCGGCAGAGACTGCCAAAGTTGCCTTAAGTGCGTTTAACATGAGTGTTTCTCCGAAATTTGCCTGTTCATTATAGCCAGTCACAGTCTTTTAGCGCTGAGGGCTCGGCCAAACACTAGCATTCCACAGAAACTTAGCAAGGCGGTTGCCGAGGCCGCTCGAAGTCGCTATAGGCCCCTTGCGTTGCAGCGAAGCAGCATGAGGCAGGGTGAAGATTCTGCAGCAAAAAGCGCAAATTGGGGCGTCGCCAAGCGGTAAGGCACCGGATTTTGATTCCGGCATTCGGAGGTTCGATCCCTCCCGCCCCAGCCAATTTTCCGCATGTCTTCGCAACACGGCCAGCAGGGTTTCACATCAACCAGGATTTACATGGGCATGACGAGGGTGAGCTTTGTGCCGTTTCCTGGCGCTGTTTTGATATCGAGTGTGCCACCCATCACTTCGGCTTGTTCACGCATACCGATGATGCCGAAATGGCCGCGCTTGCGTGCTGATGGACTGAAGCCCTTACCATCATCAGTGATGACCAGTTTCAATTTGTGTTCGAGTGCGGAAATCTGATCGAGCGTGACATTGATATTCACGGCTTTGGCGTTCGCATGCCGTTCAACATTATGCAGGGCCTCTTCAACGACACGGTAGGCCGTTTCTGCCTTCGGGCCCGACAAGGCCGCAGCAGCTGGATCAACAAATAAATGCGCCTCAATCTCTGTTCTCTCTTGCAGCTTTGACACGGCTTTGCGCAGGGCTTCTTCCAAGCCATCATCGCGTACCGCAAAATACCGCAAACCCAAAACGGCACTTCTGGCGCTGTTCAGCCCTTCCTGTGCCGCCTTCTCGGCGTGTTCCAACTCTTCGCCCAGCGCTTCGGGCTTTCTGACCAGCAGCTTTTTCATCAGCCGAATTTGTGTCAGCATCGCCAGCAGGGAATGCGCCAAGGTGTCATGCAAATCACGCGCGAGGCGCAGCCGCTCACGGGTCATCGCCGCGTTTCGGGTTTCTTCTGATAGGCGCTGAACCTCTCGCGTGCGCTCTGCAACCTTTTGATCTAGGTTGCGGTTCATATCTGCCAATTCAAAATTCTTGACTTTGAGGCTGTCAAAAAGTTGGGCCAAGGAACGCGAAATGCGGGCTGGCTCATCTGAGCCACTGAGTGGTGAGAAAGTCTGCGCTTGGCCCAAGCGAAGGGCATCGGCGGTTGTGGCAATCTGCGAAAGCTTGCGTGTCATCAGCCAAGTTGCGAAAGTTGCAAATGCAGATAGGGCCAAACCAAACAGCAAGCTCACCATTCCGATCAGTGAGGCGATCATGTCTGCAGATTGATAGGCCACATTTAAAGGCTCCTGCAAAATGATGAGCCAGCCTGAACCGAGAATTCGTTTTGTGGGTGTGCTTTTGGCATATCCCAGCAGGTGGTTGGATTGGACGAAAAAACCGGCTTTGCCCTTGTCTGGCTTTGCTGCCAAATCGCTCTCTATTCTGGCAATTGTCACGGCGGGATCGTCAAAGGGGGTGTTGGGCAACAACTGAACGCCATCTGCACTGAGAACTTGCAGCTCAGTGTTGACCGCATCTGTGAAATTGGGGCTGCTTTCTCGCCAAAGATCCTTCATCCAATCCAATTGCAGGCCCGCAAAAACCACACCGATGCTCATGTCGTCGGCGTCTTTGATTGGGCGCGCGATCAAGGCCAGATTTTCAATTTTAGTGTTGCTGAGGGTAAGGGATACTGGTGCCGCAACAACGCGTGACACCAGTGCTGCGCGGAACCAGTCTGTTTCTGCGATGCTGGTGAGATCTGAGGTTTTGTCGATCGCGATGATCTGGCCATCAGCATCTGCGATGCCGATCAAGACAGCTTCCTGCAAGTTCTTGCGAATGCTGGTGATCAGCCTTTCACCCTCACTTCTTGCCACGACCAGCTTGCTTGAGCCAATAAAATGGGCCGCAAGATCCATCGCGGCAATGCTCTGATCCAATTTGACATCAATGGCTTGGGCCACATGTTGGGCGCGATCTGCAAAAAATTGCCCCTGATCACGTTCCACCGCATTGTGGGTGATGTTGCCCGTCCAAAGGCCTGTCATAAGTGCAAAGAACACCGAAAGCGCACTGAATATCAGCGCTATGCGAGCGGCCAGATTTCGTCCGGGGTTTATGGCGCTCAAGAAGGACTGAAACATAAAGTTGCTTTCGTCACACGACAATTGCCAAGCATGACTACATATTGTGGCAGGGCTGCGGTTTATGCAACGCCCCACAAAGCGAATTATATGCACAGGCGACAAAATGCCGAAAAGACTTATCGAAGATATTTGTACGGCGAGCGGTATTGATCGGGCACAGGCCGAATTGGCGTTGTATGCTGTCTTACATTTCCTGGCTGCCCGTCTTCCTTCACCCATCATGGGGCAGGTTTGCGAGGTTGTGCATCCGCCAATACTGGAAGGCGAAGCCGTGCGCGGGGCGGAGGTACTTGGCAATGGGCAGTAATAGTGCCATTGCCATGTTCACCAATCGGGACTTTGACATCATGCCGGAGAATGCTGTCATAAAAATTTTGATCGCTGAAGACCAACAGTTGGTGCGGCGCGCGTTTGCCAGCATGTTGTCTCTCGAAAGTGACATGCAAATTGTTGCCCAAGCCGCCGATGGTGCGGAGGCCATTCAACTCGCCAGACAATGGCGCCCTGATGTGGTTTTGATGGATTTGCAAATGCCGCGCGTTGGAGGCATTGGCGCGATAAAGAAAATTCTCGAAGAACTGCCTAAAACAAAGATTGTTGTGTTGACGACCTTTGAAACAGACGAGTTGGTGTTTGAGGCAATTTCGGCGGGCGCGCACGCCTATTTGCTCAAAGATTCCAATGAGGCGGAAATTCTTGAAACCATCCATGCCGTCTATGGCGGACAATCGCGGCTATCACAGAAGATTACGGGAAAAATTCTCGCGGAATTGCGCCGTCGGCGGCCGCTAGATGGGTTGCCACCAAACGATGATGACAAAGCCGATGAGGAATTGTCAGCGCGCGAGGAGAAAGTGCTGGCGCTTGTGGCCAAGGGAATTAGCAACCGGGAAATTGCTGACACTGTTTTCCTGGCGGAAGGCACAGTGAAAAATTATGTCAGCAAGATTATGGAAAAGCTTCACGTTTCATCACGCACTGAGCTTGCGGTGAAGGCGCTCCGCCGCAGAAGAATCTAATCGCCTTGGCATTCAGTTTAAATTTGGGCCCGCACTGTTGTGCAATGTGGGCCCATTTGTGCTCAATCTGGAGGTTATCCGCGATTGATGGAATAGACATATCCACCATTGATCCAAAGGTCGACCTTGTCACCAGGCCGCAAGCCTTGGAGCTCTTCGGGGTGCAGAGCTTGATAGGTATTGCCATTGCCGAGCTGGATTGAATTTGAACCAACGCTGGTCACTGTGCCGTAGTCAAACCATTGCGGATTGGCATCGTCGGCATAGGCGGCTGTTCCAGCAAGCAACAGGGTGCCGAGGGATGCTGCAAATAAAAGTTTTTTCATGACGTACTCCTTACGAAAGAGCCTGGTCGAAAGCGACTTGGGAGAGGCCGGATGGACAGGCTGTGACTCTGGAATACTCCCTCTCGCCATTCATACTGTAGTTGCAGCAGTCACAATTGACGGTGACTTTGGTCACCCTGAATGGTGCATATTTTTTCATCAATCGGGAAATCGGTTCACACACAAACTACGGAAAATATTGGGTGTCGGCGTTTTTGTCGGTATGGTGGCTCTATTGAAATTCTTCGGCCCTAATTTCCACATCACATTTTTTTGATGCGCTTCTTGTTGCCCATGACGTATCCCTGCAGTGTCTCAAACAACGCGGAATCAATCTCTAGCCCTTCGCGCAATGTTCGCTTGAGATTGGATTCTCGCCTAGAGTTTGGAAGCCTTGCGCCTTTTTGTTTGGTGACTGATTTCATCAGTGTACGGATTTGTTTGTCGAACGCCCCACCAGAAAATTTCTTTGGATCAAGTGCAATAAAAAATTGCCCGCAGCCGATGGGCTTTTCATTGTCAGTGAATGAACCCATTTGCGTGCCGAGATTGGCGCCTGTCATGGCGGCGCACATCACTTCAACCATCAAGCCAAGGCCGAAGCCTTTGTAGCCGCCCAGAGGGACTATGGAGCCTGCGAGCCCCTCATTGGGGTCTGTTGTGGGCTTACCTGATTTATCCAGCGCCCAGCCCAAGGGAATGGGGCGGCGTTGATCGGCGGCGCGTTTCACCGCTGTCCAAGCCACGGCTGAAGATGATTGATCAATCAGGAATGCGATTTTGCCCTTTGGGCCAGGCACGGCGAATGACATGGGGTTGGTGCCGATCACAGGTGTGTCTCCGCCCACGGGGGCGATCACCGGCATGGCATTGGTGAAACCGAAACACACCGCACCTTGGCGTGCAACAGTGCCTGTGTGAAAGCCCAGCGTGGCGGCGTTGTATGAGTTGTGAATGGACATGGCGGCGATGCCGTATTTCTTGGCGGCGGGGACGAGCTTGGCAAAGCCTTGCTCAATGGCGGGATGGGCAAAGCCCCAATTGGCGTCAATGCGGAATGATACTGGCGAGATGGTTTTGATCTTTGGTTTGGCTGCACCCTTCACCTTGCCACTTTGCACATGGGCACAATAATATTGCAGCCAGTAAAAGCCGTGTCCTTCGAGGCCCGACATTTCGGTATCGAGAATGGCTTCGGTGAAGTATTTTGCATTCTCAGGTTTGGTGCCAGCGCCCGTGAGTGCGCCGAAGATGAGTTTGCGAGCGTCTTTTACCGAGAGTTTCATTCAAACCTCCATGGCCCATTTGCGGGCTTCATAGATCGCCATAACGGCGGTGCGGGCAGCTGTTGCGTCTCCGATAGTTGCTACGCCCAGTTCATCGGCCAGAGCGTGTTCGGCCACGTTGGTGGCGGCTACGACCAGCGTGTCAGCTGGGATAGTTTCTTCCATGCCGCCCGCAGGTTTCAAAGTGGCAGCGTTGCCGTGCCATTCGAGCATTACCGTTTCAGTGAACATTTTCACACCCAGTTCGCGCAATCTGGCGCGCAGTTGTGGGTCAACATTGGTGCGGGCCATTTCCGCCATCACGGCAGGAGAGGAAGTGACGATGGTGACCTTGTGGCCTGCTTCTGCCATGGTGAGTGCAGTTCCTGCGCCTTTCCAATTGGCAGTTTCATCAAGCAGGATTACGTTGTTGCCCAGTTTGGCGGCGCGGCCCATCACGTCCTCAGCGCTATAGACATTGCCGCGTTCGATGCCGGGCAGGGCATCAAATTCGGGCATGGCGCGTTGGAAGGCTTTGCCATCAGGCTGCGAGCCAGTGGCGGCCATCACAATATCGGCATTCATCGCTTTTGCTTCATCAGCATCCAGCGGTGTGTTGAGCAACACTTTCACTTGCAGCTTTTGCAATTGGCGCTCCAGCCAGGCGATATAGTCAATAATCTGGCTACGGCGCGGGGCAAGGCCAGCTAGCCGGAATTGCCCGCCCAGCTTGTCTGACGCCTCAGCCAGTGTGACCTTGTGGCCGCGTTCCGCTGCCACGCGGGCGGCCTCCATGCCCGCCACGCCGCCGCCAATGATGAGAATGGATTTGGGTTTGTCAGCTTGGGTGAAGCGATCCCCGCCCCATTCAAATTCGCGGCCAGCACTGGGGTTGATGAGGCATGAGATCCAATAGTCGCGGTATCTGCGGCCCCAGCACATTTGATTGCAGGACAAGCACGGGCGCACATCTTCGGCGCGGCCCGCTTTGGCCTTGTTGGCGAGATGAGGATCAGCGATTTGGCCACGTACGATGGAAACCATGTCTGCCTGGCCCGAGGCTACCACATAATTGGCATTTTCTGGCGTGCGCACATGGGCTTCACACTGCACCTTGGCATGTTTGACGACTTGCTTCAGTGCTTCTGCAAAGGGTGCGCCCAGCTTGTCGGCATAAAACACATTGGGGATGATGCCGCCGAAAGTGAAATAGCTTCCCGTGCCGCAGGTGACATAATCCATCAGCTGGCGCTCATCATGCCAAGCAATAATCTCTTGCAGTTGTTCAATGCTTTGCGAAACTTTGACACCGGGGTCCATGTTCACGGCAAGGCCGATGATGAAATCCTCGCCCACTTGTTTGCGGATGCGCTCCATGATGTTGCGCGAAAAGCGCATGCGGTTTTCAAACGATCCGCCCCATTGGTCATCACGGCGGTTGTTGAAGGGCAGCCAGAATTGATCGATTATCGCGTTATAGGCGGCGAATAATTCAATGCCGTCAAAGCCAGAAGCCTGTGCGCGTCTTGCCGCTTGCACAAAGCCATCGATGACTTCCTCAATCTCGTTCTCGCGCATGGCGTGACTTCCGTCACTGTCATGGAATGAGGGCAGGCCGGAAGGCGACCATGAGGGTTCGTATGAATTATCAAAATCGCCGTGCTGGCCGATATGGTAGAGTTGGTGACATATCACCGCGCCGTGGGCGTGCACGGCATCTGTGATTTTGCGGAAATGCGGAATAATCTCATCGGTGGAATGCAGGAAATTGCCACGCGTTAAAACCCCGGTGCGGTGCACGGGAACGGGTTCCACCACAATCATTGCTGCACCGCCTCTGGCGCGTTCTTCATAATAGCCACGGTGGCGCTCTCCCGGCAGGCCGCCTTCGGCCATATTGGCGGTGTGGGAGCCAAAGACAATGCGATTGCGCAAGGCTTTGTGGCGCAGTTGCAAGGGCTTGAACAAGGCTGGGAAAGTTTCGCTCATCTCGTTACCTTTTCACATCAGCGGCGCGCCGCCTTGCTCACTTCGCTTGGCGACAAATTCATCCAATGCTTCTTTGATGGCCGGATCAAGAGGCGGGGCTTGGTATTCTTTCAAAGCATTTTGCCATATGGGAACGGCACGTTGAGCGGCATCTTTGCCGCCTGCTTCGCTCCATGCGCCGTGGTTTTGGGTCAGCGAGATCATCGGGCGATAGAACGCAGTTTCAACAGTGTCCAATGTGCGCTGGCTGCCGAAGAAGTGCCCTCCGGGGCCGATCTCCGCGATTTCGTCGATTGCCAAGGAGTTGGCGCTCACCTCAACCGGCTCCAGCGTATGCATCATGGATTGCAGCAGCTCGCAATCGAGCACAAATTTTTCATAACCGCTGCATAGGCCACCCTCGAGCCACCCTGCGGCATGCATCAAGAAATTATTGCCCGCCATCATGCCGGCAAAAACCGAATTGGAGCTTTCCATGCCAGAAGCAAAGTCCGGCACATTGGAGGATGAAAAGTTTGAGGCGCGCAATGGCATGTTATAGCGCCGTGCCATTTGCCCGCTGATTATGGTGCCGCGCTGCATGTCTGGCAGGCCGTAAGCGGGCGCACCAGTGCGCATGTCAGCGGCGGTGACGGCCGCACCATATATCATTGGCGCGCCGGGGCGCACCAGCTGCGCCAAGGTGAGGCCAAATAGAATCTCGGCATTGTTCAACACAATTGCGCCGGCCAGCGTGGCAGGCGTTGATGCGCCAGCGATGATGAAGGGGGTCAGCAATGTGGGTTGGCCAACGCGGGCCATTTCCATGATGCCTGTGGTCATCGGCACATCAAATACCAAAGGCGTGTTGGTGTTGATGATGGAATAGACTCCGGGGTGCTGGCTGAATTGTTCAACTGTTTCGCCTCGTGCCAAGGCGCACATTGTGACCACATCGCGGATGCGCTGCGGGCTTTGGGCAAAGACATAAGGCACCTTGTCAGTCAGCTCCAACATCGCGCGTGCGGCGTGCAAGTGGCGGATCGGAACCGCTATATCCTGCGGCTCAACCGGAAAGCCATTCATTTGGACGGCGTTGAAAAACTGGGTGAGTTTCATCAGCTCGCGAAAATCATCTATTGTGCCAGTACGGCGGCCACGTATTAAATCCTTGCAGGCGGGAGGGCCAAGCACCGCTGCTGTGGCGAGATAGGGGCCATGAAGTCTAACGACATGGGCAGGGTTGCGCGGAGTGATTTCAAGCGCGGGGGCGACCGTTTGAAGCGCAGCCTCGACAACCTCGCGGCCCAGTTTGATGAGGCCTGTGCTGGCGTCCAGCTTGGCACCGGCTTTGGCTAAGAGGCTTTGCGCCTCTGGCACTGCACACTTGACCCCTACCGTTTCCAACACCTGCAGCGAAGCCTGATGAATCGCTTCGACTTCATCGTCTGAAATCAATTTCGCAGGCGTGAAGGGATTGCGCAGCTGCTTCCAAGGTTTTTGGTGGATGGCATCAGAATTTCGCCTCTGCCGCCCCCGCGCTGTCATTTTTTCTCGCGCGTTTCGATCAGTGCGGGTTTGCCCTTCAGGGCAAAGACCGGTTCCATCTTGGCCAATTCGGCGCGTGACAAATGGCACATGATGGTGTGGCCGGGGCCCAACACTTGTACCGGCGGCATTTGCTGTTCGCAGATGGGGCCAATCTTTCGTGGGCAGCGGGTGTGGAACGGGCAACCCGTGGGCGGGGTGATGGGTGAGGGCAATTCGCCCTGCAACACAATACGTTTTTTCACCACCGAGGTATCAGCGATCGGCACGGCTGAAAGCAGGGCTTCGGTATAAGGGTGATAAGGTGGGGCGAAGACTTGTTGTGCGGTGCCTTGCTCCATCACTTGGCCCAAATACATCACCACCACGCGGTCCGCCAAATAGCGTACCACTGAAAGATCATGGCTGATAAAGATGATGGTGGTTTTGTGTTGGCGCTGAATGTCTGTCAACAGGCCAGTGATGGCTGCTTGCACAGAAACATCAAGTGCTGAGACAGGCTCATCCGCCACCACCACCGCAGCCTTTCCGCCAAAGGCTCTGGCAATGCCGATGCGTTGTTTCTGGCCGCCTGAAAGCTGACGCGGCTTACGGTTGGCAAACTCTCGCGGCAGTTTCACCAGATCGAGCAATTCACCCGTGCGCTGTTCAATCTCATCTTGGGTTTTGGCAACGCCGAGCTTTTTGAGCGTGCGGCCAATTTGCGCGCCCACGGTGTGGCTTGGATTCAGAGTCTCAAACGGATTTTGGAAAACCAGTTGTAGATTGGCGATGAGGCCCGCCGGGCGTTTCTTGACGGGCAGTTTGGCGATCTCATTGCCATTGATGAAGACTTCGCCACTGGTCGCCGTATCAAGCCCCATGAGTACGCGCGCGACGGTGGATTTGCCACAGCCCGATTCACCCACGATGGCTACCGTTTCAGATTCGTGGGCCACAAAGTCTATCTTCTCGTTGGCCTTGACCACGCGCTTGGGTTTGCCGAAGCCGCTGCTCAAATTATAATATTTGCGCAGGTCCTTCACTTCCAGCACCACCTTGCCCGTTTCAACCGAGGGCTTGGTTTCCACTGGCTTTGGTGGCTCTAGCCATTTGATGGTTTCAAATCTGGCACAGCGCACTTGGTGGCTGGTGGTGCTTTGCACCTTCAGCATAGCCTGAGGTTGGTCGCATGACCCTGCTTTGAAATAGTCACAACGCGGGCCAAAGGTGCAACCCGTTGGTCTTTCACGCGGCAAAGGCAATTGGCCGCGAATGGGCACCAAAGGCCGCGAGAAACGATCAGCGGTGGGCAGCGGCAAGGTTTGCAGCAGCCCATGCGTGTAAGGGTGGCGCATGTGGTTGAAGACTTCATCAACCGTGCCCAGTTCAACGGATTGGCCGGAATACATCACACAGATGCGGTCGCAGGTTTCGAGGATCAGGCCGAGGTTATGCGAGATGTAAATCATCGCCGTGCCCGTTTTGTGGGCCAACTCTCTGATCAGTTCGACGACACCAGCTTCAACGGTCACATCCAGCGCCGTTGTCGGTTCATCCAGCAGCAACAGCTTTGGCTTGGACAGCAGCGCCATGGCGATGACGACCCGCTGTTGCTGGCCGCCGGAAAGTTGGTGTGGGTAGGAATTCAAGATGCGTTGCGGGTCTGGCAGGCGCACAGCGTCCAGCATTTCAACGGCGCGGGCCTCGGCGGCTTTGGCGTCAATCCCCTCATGCACCATCGGCACTTCGATCAACTGGTCGCGTATCAACATCGCCGGGTTGAGTGAGGCCATGGGCTCTTGATAGACCATGGCAATTTGTGAGCCGCGAATTTCGCGCAACTCTTCCTCAGACATCTTGCGCATGTCGCGGCCAAGGAACTTAATCTCGCCTTGGGTGATTGCCCCGTTGCGCCCCATATATTGCATGATGGCCAGCGCCACAGTGGATTTGCCGCAGCCTGATTCACCGACGATGCCCACGGCTTCGCCTGCGTTTACAGTCAGGCTGAAGTCATAGACTGCTGGCACTTCACCGGCCCTGGTGAAGTAAGAGATCGAAACGTTGCGACATTCCAGAATGGGGGTTGGGGCTTGCATGATCAATCTCGCAACGCAATTTCACGCAGGCCATCGGCCAGCAGGTTGAGGCCCAGCACCAGTGATGAGATGGCGATGGCAGGCCAGATCATGGCATTGGCGGCCATTGCCCCAAAGCCGCGCACCTCTGAAATCATCTTGCCCCAATCCGGGTCGGGTGGTGGCAGTCCGAGGCCCAGAAAGCCCAGGGCGGCAATGGCGATGGTGACATAGCCGAGGCGCAGGCAGGCATCAACAATCAGCGGCCCACGCGCGTTGGGCAACAACTCCACCAGCATGATGTAAAGTGGGCCTTCGCCACGCACTTCTGCGGCTGAGACATAGTCTCTGGTTTTAAGATCGAGCACCAGGCCGCGAACGATGCGCGCCACTTGCGGCGCGGTAGCGAAAGTCACGGCCAGTACGATAGTGACACCTTTCACCCAGGTTGCGCTGAAACCCTTGCCGGAGAGCCAGTGGCCCGCGGGGGAATCAGGGCCGAGCTGTGATAGAATGACGATGAACAATACCATCTGCGGGAAAGCGAGAAACACGTTGCCAACGAAGGACAGGCCTTCGTCCCACCAGCCACCGCGATAGCCGGCTGTCACACCCATCAGCATGCCAACGGAATAGGCAATGATAGTTGCCAGGCTTGACCAGAACAGCACGAGGCGCGTGCCAAAGAACAGCCGTGAGAGAATATCACGGCCGCGATCATCGGTGCCAAGCCAATAATAGCCGCCGCCAGGGGCTGGCGTGAAAAAAGGCTTCAGCAAGTCACCAGCGGATTGAGCCAATGGATCACGCAGGGGCAGGAAGCCCACAAAGATGGCGATCAATACCCAAAAGAGCACGAGGCAGAGGCCGATGATGGCAATGGGGCTCTCGCGCAGGAGGCCGATGGCGGAGAGAAGTTTTCGGGCGCGGCTGGGGCGAGCGGTGAGTGTGAAGTCTGTCACATGGCCCTCACTGGAACCTGATGCGGGGGTTGAGCCGCGTATAACCAACATCAGAAATGAACTGCGAAACCACGGCCACAACCACTGCAATCATGGCGCCTGCCAGAATGAGATAGACATCGCCAAACATGGCAGCATCATAGAGCGCTTTGCCGTAACCATCGTAGGCAAAGAACACTTCGGTGACGACGACGCCAGAGAGGAGATAGTTCAACTGCAAAATCATCACCGTGAAGGGCGCGATCAAAGCGTTGCGCAAGGCGTGGCGCATGATGACCTGGCGGTAGGGCAGGCCTTTGAGAATAGCGGTGCGGATATATTGTGATGACATGACTTCGGCCATCGAAGCCCTTGTCATGCGCGTGTAGTAGCCGAAATTATAGATCACCAAGGTGGCCACCGGCAGGATCAGCTCTTGCCATGAAAAGCCATTTGAAAATGAGGATGAACCGGGAAGCCAATCCAGCCAAAAAACGAATATCGCTACCAGAAATGTGGCCGAAGCAAACTCGGGAACTGATGTGGTGAGCACGGAGAGCACGGTGATGGTGCGGTCACGCCTGCTGGATTCGGAAATGCCAGCGAGCACGCCAAGCACCAGTGAGATGATGACGGTCAGCACGAAAACACACGAGCCCAAGATGGCGGTGTTCTTCAAACGCGGCAAGAGGAATGTGTAAACCGGGGCGCTGAACTGGGCAGAGGTCTTCCAATCACCTGTGAAGAAGCCGAAGAGCCAGCTGAAATAGCGCGTGACGAGTGGCCGGTTATAGCCATTGTGCTCAAGCCAAGAGAGGCGGCCTTCCATGGGCGAATAAGGGCCCAGAACGCGCGCGGCCAAGTTCAGCTTATCGCCCTCAAAGAAAACAAAAAGCAAAACAGAAATGACCAGCATGATAAGCGCCATGGACAACAAGCGGCGCGCGGCAATCGTAATCATTGGCCACCATCGGGTGAGAAGCTCAACATTTTAGTGTGCCATCTTCAGAGAGCAAAGCTTCCACCACGCCGTGCCTGTGGAAACAGGCATTTGTGTTCGGCTACAAACACAGATCCTTACTTGCGTAGGGACGACGTGATGAAATACGAATTCTGCGCGACGATATAGCACCGACAGAAAATTAATGGCCTGCGGAAAAGATTGGCTTTCCGCAGGCTTCATTTTGATTAGGCCGACAATGCCAGATTTTCACCGAAGATGTAAAGCGTCGGATGAATTTCAAAGCCCTTAACCTTCTTGTCATAGGCGGCATAGACCGAGCGCCACAGAGGCTGCACGATTGGGCCATCTTCCTGCATGATTTTTTCCAGCTTGCCCAGAATTTCTGAACGCGCTTTCACATCAATCGTGCCTTCTGCCTTGGTGAGAAGTGCGTCAAATTCCTTGTTGGAATAGGCGCTTTCGTTCCAAGGAACGCCCGTGCGGTAAGCCAAGGCGAGAACCATGAAGCCGAGGGGGCGATGCGTCCATTCGGTGAAACCAAATGGCACCTTGTCCCAGACTTCCCAGAACTTGTTGGACGGCAGAACATTGATCTTGGCGCGGATGCCCGCTTCTTTCCATTGTTCGGCCATGGCCTCAACAGCAGCTTGTTCCCATGATGGATCTGGCTTGCAGTTGATTTCCAGATCAATGCCATCCTTGAAGCCTGCATCTGCGAGCAATTTCTTGGCCGCTTCAACATCGCGCTTCATCGCTGGCAGTTTGAAATAATCAGGATGCACTGGTGAAACGTGATGATGTTCTGATGGACTACCTACGCCTTTATGGGCAATGGCCAAGGTCTTCTCAGGATCGGTTGCCAAACGAACAGCCTTGCGAACAGCAGGGTTATCGTAAGGCTTGCTATCTGAGCGCATGCGCGCCACTGCAGTTTGCGCGGTGACGACGGAGTGAATCTCAGCGTGGCCCATGCCTTTGTAGATGTCATATTGCTCAATATTGCCTTGGTAGATACCATGCACTTGTTTGGAGGAAAGTGCAGCGGCAACGGCCGAGGCATTGTCACCCAAATCAATGAAGTGCAATTCATCAACATGGCCGGGGCGATCAGCGATGCGCTTCAGCACGGCTTTGCGGCCCACTTCCAACTCTGTCATTTCAAATGAGCCAGTGCCGTTGGAACCGACCTTGAAGTTGCCATCTTCTTTAGGGTCGAGCATCAGGAAGGGGTAGTGGAAGAAGTGCTCTGGCACGGCCACTTGCGCTTCGGCCAAATTGAGAATCAGGGTGTTGGCATCTTTGACCTGAATGGCGTTGGCATCCCACAGCTCTGTGGTCATGATCTTAGCGCCCTTGTCGTCCAACTTGCCGGTGTCGACATCTTTCAGCAAATAGCCCTTCATCAAGCCGATGACTGATGAGCCGATCTTGGGGTCAAGGCAATGCTTGATGTTCCAAGCTGCATCTTCAGCGGTAAAAGCACCACCCTTGTGCCACTTGGCTTTTGGATCGATGGTGATTGTCCAAGTTTTCAAATCTTCTGAGGCAGTCCACTTGCTGGCCAGATCTGGGCGAGTGACGTTGTCTGCGCCCGTGCGGGTGAGATAGCCGCAAACTTGGCGCACGCAGTTCGAATCATAAATCCACGAAAAGGTATGTGGGGTATCGAGCTTTGGCACACGTTGGGCGATTTTGAGAATGCCGCCCTTGGGCATTTCAGCGGCTTGGGCAGATGCCACAAAACCACCGTCAATCTTATTGGCGAATTCATAGGCAGCTGGTGCACCAAGGCCCAGAAGCGTGGCAAAACGCAAGAAATCACGGCGGCCGATTTTCTTTTCGGCCAGCTGCATTTTCAATGTGCCAATCAATTTATGTTCTTTGTCGCTCATCGTGTCCTCCGGGAACTTTCTTTTCAATTTGTTGAATAAGCCGTCTTGAACTTGGGGTCAGCACACAACCAACTGCGGCCGGAGTCAAGCTGACATATGACTAACCCCGCATCCTTTCGCCCTTTGGGTCAAACAAAGCTTCGTGATTGATCTGGGCTTTCCTCATTTTGCCGATGATTTCGATTTCAAATTCATCATCGCCCACGAGTTCTTTGGGGATATAGCCTTGGGCCATGGACTTGCCGAGATGATGGGCAAAGCCGCCTGAAGTGACCCAGCCCACCACCTTGCTCTTGTGCCAAATGGGTTCATCGCCCAGCACATCGGCGTCTCCGGCCTCTACAACCATCGATACCCGGCGCAGTTTGCCGCCGCCATCTCTTTCAGCTTGGGCAGCGGCTTTGCCGATGAAGTCAGGCTTGGTGAGATCAACGAAACGATCGAGCCCCGCCTCAAACGGCCCATATATGGGCCGCAATTCGCGGTACCAGGTGGGGAAGTTCTTCTCCAGACGCATGGCGAGAAGGGCGCGCATGCCGAAGTTGACGATGTTGTGTTGCGCACCCACCTTCATGATCTCTTGATAGAGGCGGTATTGGTATTCTGGTGCCACCCAGATTTCGTAACCCAAGTCGCCTGTATAAGTGACGCGGTTGACCATGGCACTGATATTGGCAACATCAAAGCGGCGGTGATCCATGAATTTGAA
>Ga0209069_10000816_pt1 | contig 15057 bp, 15 predicted proteins | sample Str013_2_FD_187202 | JGI IMG/M metagenome (GOLD analysis project Ga0209069, IMG submission 187202) | Freshwater sediment microbial communities in response to fracking from Pennsylvania, USA - Straight Creek_MetaG_SC_2013 (SPAdes) (version 2) | ecosystem: Environmental > Aquatic > Freshwater >...
GGCCTGGCGCTGATCGACAGCATCCATTGGCTGCTTGTGCTGACGGCGATGGGGCTTATCATCGGCTCGTTCAACCAGTGGGGCATCGGCGTGCCGGTGCAGGCCAGCGCCCCTGCAGCTATTGTGCAACCGACGGTCAAGCCGGCGGGCGGCTGAAGGAGAGCAAAGCAATGGTTGTCGGCAATATCAATCACTTCGCAGTGGTGGCTGCGGCCATCGCCAGCTGGATTTTCGGCGCGGCCTGGTACGGCGTGCTTGGCCAGCAATGGATGGAGGCCGTAGGCAAGGGCAAGGACGAGTTGATGCCCGGCGGCCGGCCAAAGCCGGTGGTGCTGATCGTCAGCTTCGTCGCCGAACTGATCATCGCCGAGATGCTGGCTGGCTCCATCGCCCATCTGGGCGTCGGGCAGATGAGTGTCAAAAACGCGCTGATCTCGGCAGGTTTCATCTGGTTCGGCTTCGTGCTCACGATCCTCGTGACCACCCACGCCTATCAGAACGAGAAGCGCGCGCTGACCGTGATCGACGGCGGCCATTGGCTTGGCGTGCTGCTCATCCAGGGGCTGGTACTGGGGCTGCTCGGGGCCTAGTCGCCCGGGCGTTGAGCCAGAGCGCCGCCGCCAGCAAAGCGAGGCTCAGCCACAGCCAGGCGTCCGGTCTTTCGGCAAACAGCAGCGCGCCCAGCAACACGGCGGCCGGCGTCGCCACATAGGTGGCCTGGACCGTCGTGACCGGCCCCAGGTGCTCGATCATGCTGAAAAAGCAGACGCGCTCGACCACCCAGGCAAGGATCATTGCCGCCAGCAGCCAGTAAGCCGCGCTGGACAACGCCAATGTTCCGCCGGTTGGCCATGCCATCAAGGCCAGCAATGGCAGGCCAAGCACTCCCGAAGCCAGCGATTCAACCGTGCCGCCGGTCAGCGCCGTCATGCCGGCAGGCCAGGCGATGGCGGTGAAATTGTTATAGATGCCCCAGAACACAGGCAGCGCCAGCGTCACCAGCACCCAGCCATCCACGCCGCCGAGGCTGGCACCGGGTCTGGTGAGGATGAGTGCGAGGCTCGAGCTCAGGCCGAGCGCCAGCGCCAACATCCGCATCGTGCTGTACCGCTCGCGCCGCAGCCCAAGCGCCAAGGCATAGGTCCATAGCGGCGAGGTCGAGGTGACCACAGCCATCAGCGAAACGGGCACATGCCGGATGGCGTACTGGCCGAGCGCGAAGGGCGCCAGCGTGAGCGCCCCGCACCCCAGCCCATACAGGACTTGCGCGCGGCCAAGCGCCAGGTGCCCATGGGCCGCCCGCTGCAGGGCCATCAGCGCCAGGCCGACGCAAAGCCCTGAGGTGACCACAATCTGGCCGACCCCCAGCCCCGCCGCGCCCGCCAGCTTGCTGAGCGTTGGCGAAACCGCCCAGAAGCCGCCGAGCCCCAGCACAAACAGGATTTGCCGCAAAGCCGCCATCGCGCCTCAACCCACTTTCCGCAATCGCTTGACGCCGGTCAAAAGGAGGATTGCCCCAGCTCTGTCATAGTCTCTAATATCGGGACAACAAGAGCATCAGGTTCCGGGAGGAGACAGGACGATGAGCGAGGCCAAGACATATGACGTGCCGGCAGCCTGGGCCAGCCGCGCCTGGGTCAACCAGGGCACATATGCCGCCATGTACAAGCGCAGCGTGGATGACCCCGCTGGGTTCTGGGGCGAGCACGGCAAGCGGCTCGACTGGATCAAGCCCTACACGAGGGTCAAGAACACCTCATTCGGCCCCGGTGATGTGTCAATCAAATGGTACGAGGACGGCACGCTGAACGTTTCGGCCAACTGCATCGACAGGCACCTGGCGAGCCGCGGCGACCAGATCGCCATCATCTGGGAGGGCGACGACCCCACCCAGGACGAGCGCATCACCTACCGCCAGTTGCACGACCGGGTGTGCCGCTTTGCCAATGTGCTCAAAGCCAACGGCGTCAGACGAGGCGACCGCGTCACCATCTACCTGCCGATGATCCCCGAGGCCGCTTACGCCATGCTCGCCTGCGCGCGGATCGGCGCGGTGCACTCCGTCGTGTTCGGCGGCTTCTCGCCTGACAGCCTGGCGGGCCGCATCAATGATTGCGCCTCGCGCTTTGTCATCACGGCGGATGAGGGCCTGCGCGGCGGCAAGCCGATCCCGCTGAAGAAAAACACCGACGATGCGCTGGCCAAGACCGATGGCTCGGCGCGCGTGCTGGTGGTGCGGCGCACCGGCGGCAAGGTGCCGTTCAACCCGGCGCGCGATATGTGGCTGCACGACGAGTTGGCCAAGGTCAACGCCGACTGCCCGGCCGTTGAGATGAACGCGGAAGACCCGCTGTTCATTCTCTACACCTCCGGCTCCACCGGCAAGCCCAAGGGCGTGCTGCACACCACTGGCGGCTACCTGGTGTTCGCGTCGATGACGCACCAATACGTGTTCGACTATCACGATGGGGATATTTATTGGTGCACGGCCGATGTCGGCTGGGTGACCGGCCACAGCTACATCCTCTATGGGCCGCTCGCCAATGGCGCTACGACGCTGATGTTCGAGGGCGTGCCGAACTACCCGACGGCAAGCCGCTTCTGGCATGTCATCGACAAGTGGAAGGTCAACATCTTCTACACCGCGCCGACCGCCATCCGCGCGCTGATGGGCGCGGGCGACGAGTTCGTGACGCGGGCTGATCGCTCGTCGCTGCGGCTGCTGGGGTCGGTCGGCGAGCCGATTAACCCTGAGGCGTGGGAGTGGTATCACCGGGTCGTCGGCGGCCATCGCTGCCCGATTGTCGATACCTGGTGGCAAACCGAAACGGGCGGCATCCTGATCACCCCGCTGCCTGGCGCGACCAAGCTGAAGCCCGGCTCGGCGACACTGCCGTTCTTCGGCGTGCGGCCAGCCCTGGTTGACGACAAGGGCAAGCCGCTTGACGGCGAGGCCCAGGGCAACCTGGTGCTGCTGGATAGCTGGCCGGGGCAGATGCGCACGCTTTACGGCGACCACAAGCGGTTCGTCGAAGCCTATTTCTCGACCTATCCCGGCACCTATTTCACCGGCGATGGCTGCCGCCGCGATGCCGATGGCTATTACTGGATCACCGGCCGGGTGGACGATGTGATCAACGTGTCCGGCCACCGTCTCGGCACGGCCGAAATCGAGTCGGCGCTGGTCTCGCATCCCAAGGTGGCCGAGTCTGCGGTGGTCGGCTACCCGCACGACATCAAGGGCCAGGGCATCTATTGCTACGTCACCTTGAACGCGGGTGAGGCGGGCTCGGACGATCTCAAGGCCGAGCTGCGCCAGCATGTCCGCAAGGAGATCGGCCCGCTTGCGACGCCGGACATGATCCAGTTTGCCGTGGGGTTGCCAAAAACCCGCTCGGGCAAGATCATGCGCCGCATCCTGCGCAAGGTCGCCGAGGAAGACATCACCAATCTCGGCGACACCTCCACCCTCGCCGATCCCGGCGTCGTCGGCGACCTGATCACCAACCGGCAGATCAGGAAGAAGATGTGAAGTGGTGGCGCCGTTGATCCAATTGTGCTATGCAACTTGTCATGGAAGTGATCAACGACACACTCGAAGATCTGTTCGAAAAAGTGCGAAAGCTCCCTGAGGATCGCAAGGCCGAGGCGACGCGCGCCTTGGCCGATATCACCAGTGATGACGTTTACGTCTTGTCAGACGACGAGTTGGCGGACGTAATGCCCGAACTTGAGGGCGCGCTAAGCGGTGAATTCGCGACCGAGGTCGAGGTCGACGATGCGATCAACAAGCCGTGGGCTTGAAGCTGCGTTATCGCCGCCGGGCGGTCAGCGACATCGCCGGAATTCGCGACTACATTGGCCAGAATGGTTCGATGGAGTCCGCAGAGAAAGTACGCAGGCACCTGGTTTCGCGGATCGAGCGATTATGTGACTTCCCGGCGACTGGAATCCGGAGTCAAATACCCGGAATTCGCATTTTGTCGCCGACCCGCTACCCTTATCGGGTCTATTTCACAGTGCTGGCGGATACGATCGTCGTGCTTCACGTTCGCCATACGGCCCGGTCCGCATCGAAGAATTTGAAATAGCACGCTCGCCAATTCCGGTACGGTCGGCGACCTGATCACCAACCGGCAGATCTGGAAGAAGATGTAGGGCGGCAGCTCAGCGGCGGCCCCTGTCGTTGGCGAGTGAGGTGATGTCTGTCAACTTTGCCACGTCGGTGAGAACCTTGGCGTAGACATTTGAAGTGGTTGTGCGCTGCCCCAATATTGCGCCCCGGTTGCGCAGGTTCTCCGCGCGGTCGCGAGCTGCTTGCAGCGCCGAGTCATATTTCCCCAGACCGATCAGGGCATCCACGAGTGGGTCCAAGGAATAGTCGTAAAATGCCTTCGGAAGGTTCCAATCAGGGTGTTTCTGGATGAGGTCAGCATACGATGCCTTGGCCAGTTCGGCCTCGACATATGAGCAGATGTAGTTTTTGAGCACATTCTCTTGTTCGGCGATTTTACCGTGCATCAGAGCGATGCCCAACAATAATGACGCATCGGCCGGGTCGTCCTGCTTCAGCTGCTGTCTTATTTCGAGGCTAGACCGGTAGGACTCGAGTGATCGCTGCTGCGCCGGTAGCCAATCCGGGTTCGGCCTATTGTTGATGGTCCTTGGTTCCAGCCGGGTCGAATCTCCCAGGGCGCCGAGTAAGTTGGCCTTGGCGCGCCGACCCTCATAACTCCTTGGCTGATCGGCCAGAAAGGGCGCGAGCTTGGCAAGGGCCAGATTTATCGTTTCAAGTGCCTTATCCTTGAAGCCCAGCCGGCGCAGCAGATCAGCGCCGGTGACGTAGGCCCACGATAGGCTCTCCTGAACGTTCGCCGGAAGCGTGCCGAACTCTGCCAGCGAGTCCAAAAGCCTGAGACCTGCTTCAGCTTCGTCTTGAGCTTGTTTCTTGTCGCCATCGAACAGCAACTGGCCATTCTGAATGTGGAGTCTGGCCGCGTTTAGGCGCAAGGTATCGGGCACCTGAGGGGATTGCATGGCCGGGTCGGCTTGCCGAATACCCGCCGCAACCTGTTTGTTGGAGTCTCCCTTCTGGCTGACAGCACTCAAAGCCTGGGCATAGCTATACCTGGCATTTACGATGGCATCGACATACGCCATATCGGGATGATCCGAATTTACTAGCGGCTCAAGCAGTTCGACCGCCAGTTTGGCGTTGCTCAATTGGCTGCCCACCTTGGCCTGTTTGCTGTAGCTCTCCGCCAGCAGTATGGCGAGCGTGGCCTTGTGAAATCGTAAGTCGTCGGAGTTTTGAATTGCACCGGAGCCACCGGGTGATGGGCTAATGTATTGTTGGGCCCATTGCAGGAGGGAACCGTTGCCTTTGAGTCCGGCCAACGTCGAATCGGCCTTACCCAACAGGCTTTGGACCTGCCCCTGCGGGATCGCGTAGCGCTGGGTGAGGTCGGTCGTGGAATTGGCCAACACATCAACCGAGGCGAGTGCCACTCTTAAGTTGCTCTCCGCGGTAGCTTCGGCGAGATTCGCGTTCGCCCATTGATAGCCTGCGATGGATGCCAACCCTGCAAACAACACCACCAGCCCGCCCAGCACCACCCGCTCCTGGCGTCGATGCCGCTCGAATCGATCCACGATCTCGCCGAGATTGACGCCGAGCAGTCCTGCGACAAGCTTCTGCTTGGCGCGTTCCTCGCCATCCCTGTCGGGCCGGGCGTCGGCCGCAACGGTCGGCGCCTCGGCAGCCCCCGTCGGATGGCCCTGTGCGTCGCAAACCCGCGTAAGCGCAATCGGGAAACACTCCGGTGTCCTGCCAACATATCGCGGCTGGATGATCGGCAGGATATTCTTGCTTCGCCCGAGCGATTTGAAATGGCCGGTTTCGGCGTTGACGAACGCGCTCTGCGCGGAATTTGCGGAGCACACCACTATCAGGAATTCAGACTCGCGCAGCGTTTCCTTTAGCTTGTCGTCAAGGTCGCGTCCGGCAGGCAATTCGTCCCGATCGCGGAAGATCGTACCACGGAAGTCGCGCCGCCGGCCCGATTGACCGAGCCGCCTGGCCAAATCGAACGGGATCCGATAGCGCTCCAGCCACGTATGCAGGTTGGCGGCCCAGCGGCCATCCGGTTCTTTTTGACTGTAGCTGATGAAAGCGCGATAACGATACGAGACTGTACTGACCATGATGACCCCCGCGGGTGGGTCACCCGGCACCATACCGAGGCCATCGGATGGTCCGGGCGACCACATTGTCGGGGGTAAGCCTGCCGGACTCTACGCAATTTGGCAATATGAATTGGCTTGACATACGAATTGGCCTGCCCAGACCGGGCGCTCAATTCCTTTCCGCCCAATCCGCCAGCTTGCCCAAGAACGCCAAGCAGCGCGGCAGTTCGCTGGCCTCGATGAACTCGTCGGGGCGGTGGGCCTGGGCGATGTCGCCGGGGCCGCAGATGACGCTGTCGCAGCCGCCGCGCTGGAACAGGCCGGCCTCTGTGCCGTAGGAGACGGCGTGGGTCTCGTTCTGGTCCATCAGTCCCAGCACCAGCGACACGGCCTCGGACCCCGAAGCCGAATTGAACGCCGGCACGCTATTGACCATCACTGTCTCGATGCCCGTGTCGTGCCCTATGGCATGCATCGAGGGCAGGCAGCGCTCGCGCACGAAGCGGTCGAAGCGATCCGTCACCGTCTTGATGTCAAAGCCCGGCAGCGCCCGGATTTCCCAGCTTAGTGTGCAGTGCCGTGGAACAATGTTCTGTGCCCGCCCGCCCTCGATCAGGCTCACCTGCACTGTCGAATAGGGTGGCGTGAACCGCTCATCGTGACGGCCGCTCCGCAGTTCCTTCTCGATCTCGCTGAGTTCGTTGATAAGCAGCCCTGCGATGTGGATGGCGTTGACGCCGATATGTGTCATTGCGGAGTGCGCCTCGCGCCCGGTGATAGTGGTGCGGAAGCGGCTCGCGCCCTTGTGACTGTCAACGATGCCCATGCTGGTCGGCTCGCCGACGACAATCAGGTGGGGGCGCGTCAGCCGCGAGCCAAGCTCGGCGATCATGGGGCGGACGCCGGTACAGCCGACCTCCTCGTCATAGGAGAAGACAATGTGAAGCGGCGTTTTCAGTTTGCGCGCCAAAAAGCCGGGGACCATCGCCAGCACGCAGGCCAGAAACCCCTTCATGTCGCAGGTTCCGCGCCCGTACAGCTTGCCATCCCGCTCCGTCACCTTGAACGGATCGGTGGCCCAGGTCTGCCCCGTGACCGGCACCACGTCCGTGTGCCCCGAAAGCCCGATGCCCGGCTTGCCCGCCTCGCCGATGGTCGCGAACAAGCTGGCCTTCAGCCCGTCGGGCGTGGGCACGAGCTGGCTCTCGATGCCATGCCCCGCAAGATAGTCGCGCACGAAGTTGATCAGCGGGATGTTGGTCTTGGCGCTGGTGGTGTCGAAGGCGACAAGCGTTTCAAGCAGCGCGCGTGGATCAGGCAAGATGGGCTCCGTGGCCGTTCAGACTCAATTCACCTGCCGCACCTGATAGGGGCTGTCGAGCGAAAAGGCGGGCACTTCCACGTTGAATTGGCCGCCGCCCGCCAGCTCCATCTGGTACCAGCCGGCCATGATGCCCGAGGGCGTCGTCAGCGGGCAGCCACTGGTGTAGGTGAAGGCTTCGCCAGGTTTCAGCACCGGCTCCTCGCCCACCACTCCTGGCCCGCGCACCTCGTCCACATGGCCGCGCGCGTCGGTGATGCGCCAGTAGCGGGAGCGCAGCTGCACCTGCTCCTTGCCCAAGTTGGCGATCTCGATGGTGTAGGCCCAGAAATAGCGGCTGTTCTCGGGCGAGGAGCGGTCGTCCAGGAATTGCGGCTCAACAGACACCTGGATGTTGCGCGTGGTCGCCTTGTACATTGCCGCCTCAGCTTCAGCTCGCCGCCCGTTCGTGGTATCAGCCTAGCACGGGAACCGGGGGCGGGCGATGTTGGATGCACGAGTTCGCGGGTTGATTGATCCGCCGCTCAACGCGGCCGGGCGGCTTCTGGCGCGCGCCCATATCGGCGCGGACGAGGTGACGCTCACCGGCTTTGTCTGCGGCATGATGGGGGCGGCGGCCATCGTGTTCAACCAGATGTTCGCCGCGTTGGCGCTCATCCTTGTCGGCCGGGTGCTGGATGGTCTGGACGGCGCCATCGCCCGCGCCACCCGCTCGACCGACCGGGGCGGCTTTCTCGACATTGCGCTCGATTTCATCTTCTACGGCTCGGTGCCGCTAGCCTTCGCCATGCTCGATCCCTACCGCAACGCGCTCCCCGCCGCCGCGCTGATCGCCAGCTTCTACGCCAATGGCGCGGTGTTCCTGGCCTATGGCATCATGGCCGGGAAGCGGGGGCTGGAGACGAAGCTGCAAGGCGAAAAGTCGCTCTACTACATGGCTGGGCTGGCCGAGGGGACAGAGACCATCATCGCATTCGTGGCGTTCTGCCTGTTTCCCTCAGTCTTCCCGTGGCTCGCGGGCGCCTTCGCGCTGGTATGCTATGCCTCGGCGATTGCGCGGCTGCTGTTGGCCTGGAAGACCTTGGCATAGGACGGAGGCGTCATGACCCGCAGAACCTTGCATTCAAGGCTGAAAGGCACGTTCATCTTTCTGGGCGTGGTGCTGCTGATCGCGGCCGTCGCGCGGTTCGCCTACCCCTTCATGGATCAGGCCACCCCCGGGGGCAAAGCCGTCTTTGCCGTCTACGAATATCTCAAGGACATGGCGTTGCTGATCGCCACCGGCGGCGTCGCCTACCTCACCAACGTGTTCCAGAAGCGCTCGTCCTTCATCGACAGCCTGAAGGAGGAATGGCGCGACATCCTGCACGCCAAGTCGGCGCTGCTGGAGTTCACCCATATAGAGACGCCGTCATCGGCCCAATACACCGCCGCCTTCAACATCCTCAGCGAGACCATCGACAATATGCGCACGGTCTATCGCAATGTCGGGGAAACCCATGAACTCGTTGGCACCTATCCGTTCGAGCCGTTGCACGACATGCGCCGGGCTCTGCAAACCCTCAACCCCACAAAGAGCGAACCTGCCGCCAGCGAGCAGCGCAAGCAGGCGCGCGACGCGGCGCTGCAATCCTTCTACGCGCTGCGCGAGGTGTTTCTTGAGGAGCTCGATCTGGAATCGCCGACTTCCGCAGTGCTGATCCCTGGCGCACGACGGACCAGGAAATCAGGGACGACACGCGCGGCGGCGGCTTGGCAGATGCGGCAAGGTAAGCGCCAGGCCAAGGCCAGCTCTGGTGATCCCGCAACCGACAGTTGGCTCAAGGAGCTGTTTGATCGCGAGCAGGCGACGCCAAAGCCCTGGCGGGACGTGCCCGAGGCCAAGGCCAACGGGCGCGCCGGGGACAAGCCTGGTCAAGGCGCGGCCTGAGCAGGCTCGCGTTTGGCGCCAGCGTTGAGGCTGGCATAGGCGGCGTTGACTCGGCGCGACATGGCATTGAGGTAGTCCCGGACTTCGCGCGGCAGCTCCAGGTTGGCGAAGCGGTCCGGGTGGTACTGCTTGACCAGCCGGTGATAAGCCTCGCGGATCTCGTCCTTGCTGGACGCCTCGGTCACGCCGAGGATGGTCCAGGGATTGAACAGCTCGCTTTTGAGCTGGGCGCGGGCGAGCTGATCGGCGCGCGGCACGACCTGCGGCTTGACCGACTGGATCGACTGCTTGGCGAGATAGAACCGCTCGCCCTCCTGCATCTCGAAGTCGACGAAATGGCCCGCATTGTTGAGTTCATCGCCGAGCGAGCGGGTCGTCGCGAAATGCATCCGCCCCCGCACGATCTCGCCATCGTCCAGCGTCACCTCGACGCTGGTGGTGCTGCGCTCGGGCTCATGGAGCCGGTCGACCCGATTGCGTTCGAACATGATTGCCTGCCGTTCCAGAATGACACGTTTGGTCGTTGCTGGAAGGAAGGTTGCAGGGTTCGTGCCGGGAAGGGAGGGACTAGGGACAAGGGACTAGGGATTAGAGATGAGGTTCGCACTTCGGCCATAGGCCGCGAGCGCGACTGCGCGACCGGCGCAAGTGCGCCGTGCCGCGAAACGTTTATGGCCGTTGGGGAAACGGACGGTTCAATCTTAAGGAATCAAGCCGCGTTTTCAGCGAGATTGGCGGCGCTTGACGTCATCATGCGCAGCTCGGAATAGGCGAGGTTGACGCGGGTGGCGACGGCGCTGAGGTATTCGGCGACTTCGGGCGGCAGGTCGGTGCGAAGGAAGCGGTCGGGGTGGTACACCTTGGCCAAGGCCACATAGGCGTTGCGGATTTGCGCGGCATCCGCGCCCTTCTTCAGGCCGAGCACCTCGTAGGGGTCGAAATTCTCCATTGAGGCCGAACGGCGGGTCATCTGGTCGGCGCGCGGAATGCTGTATTCCTTCACCGCAGCGATCGCCGTGCGGGCGATGTACATCCGCTGGCCCTCCACCGGCTCGAATTCCAGGAACGGATCGCCCTTGTTCAACTCCTCCTGCAAGGTCCGGCTCTTGGAATGGAACACGTTGCCCCGCAACTGGCCGCCGGCCGCCATGGTTATCGTGACCTGAACCGTCACCCGGTTCATGCGCGCGTAGTCAGCATCGCTCTTCATCGTGTCCCCAAGGGTCCGTTCGCCGCCGCCCCAAGCCCGCGCTTGTTGTTTTGCGGATGCCTGAGCAACGCCGAATCCTACCCGGTAACCCTTTAAGGAGTGTTGCCTGGGTCCGGCAGCAAGGGCCGCAATGGGCGTAGCGTGCAGTGCAGCAATGTGCTATGCGCTGCCGCAAAGCCGAACAACCCCAGAACATTACAGAAAGCCACGGGTCCCCTCATGGAGCTCCGCAACATTGCCATCATCGCCCATGTCGACCATGGCAAGACCACGCTCATCGACGTGCTGCTCAAGCAGTCCGGCGTCTTCCGCGAGAACCAGAAGGTTGCGGAAAGGGCAATGGATTCCAACGATTTGGAGCGCGAGCGCGGCATCACCATCCTGGCCAAGTGCACGTCCTTGGTCTGGAAGAACACCCGGATCAACATCGTCGATACGCCGGGCCACGCCGATTTCGGCGGCGAGGTGGAGCGCATCCTCAGCATGGTTGATGGCGTGATCGTGCTGGTGGACGCCTCGGAAGGGCCGCTGCCGCAGACCAAGTTCGTGGTCGGCAAGGCGTTGCGCCGTGGCCTGCGCCCCATCGTCGCCATCAACAAGATCGACCGGCCCGACGAGCGGCATGGCGACGTGCTGAACGAGGTGTTCGACCTGTTCGCCGCGCTGGACGCAGACGAGATGCAGCTCGATTTCCCCGTGCTCTATGGCTCGGCCCGCGAGGGCTGGATGGCGGCCGACCCCAGCGGCCCCAAGAAGGACCTGGGGCCACTGCTCGACATGGTGCTCACGCACGTTCCGCCGCCAACAGTCGAAGACGGCCCGTTCCGTATGCTGGCCACAACGCTGGAAGTCGACCCTTATCTGGGGCGCATCCTGACCGGCCGCATCGCCTCTGGCGAGGCCAAGCCGAACATGGCGATCAAGGCCTTGTCGCGCGAGGGCAAGCTGATCGAGAGCGGCCGCATTTCCAAGGTGCTGGCCTTCCGAGGTCTTGAGCGCCAGCCGGTTGAGACCGGCGTTGCCGGCGACATCGTGGCCATCGCCGGGCTTGAGCAGGCGACGGTCGCCGACACCTATTGCGCGATGGAGGTCGAGACCCCCATCAACTCGCAGCCGGTAGATCCGCCGACGCTGTCCATGACCTTCCGCATCAATGACGGTCCGCTGGTCGGCAAGGAGGGCGACAAAGTACAGAGCCGCGTCATCCGCGACCGGCTGTTCCGCGAGGCGGAAGGCAACGTGGCGCTGCGCATCGAGGATACCGGCGACACCGACGCCTTCGTGGTTTCGGGCCGGGGCGAATTGCAGCTCGCGATTCTCATCGAGACCATGCGCCGCGAGGGCTTCGAGCTGACGGTTTCGCGCCCGCAAGTCGTGTTCAAGAAGGACGAGGCGACTGGACAGAGGCTGGAGCCGTTCGAGGAAGTGATCGTCGACGTGGACGAGGAGTTTTCCGGCATTGTCGTGCAGAAGCTCAGCGAGCGGCGCGGCGATCTGCTCGAAATGCGCCCATCAGGCGGCGGGCGGCAGCGCCTAGTGTTCAAGGCCCCGACGCGCGGGCTGATCGGCTATCAGAGCGAGCTGCTGTCCGACACGCGCGGCACGGCGGTGATGAACCGGCTATTCCACAGCTACGGCGCTTTCAAGGGCGAGGTCGCTGGCCGCCGCAATGGCGTGCTGATCTCCAACGCCTCGGGCGTCGCGACGCAATATTCACTTTGGTATCTGGAGGATCGCGGCAAGCTGATGATCGGCTCCGGCGTCACCGTCTACGAAGGCATGGTGATCGGCCAGCACGCCAAGGACAACGACCTGATCGTCAACGTGGTGGAAAACAAGAAGCTCACCAACGTCCGCGCCGCAGGCAAGGACGAGAGCACGGCGCTCAGCCCGCCGATGCAGATGACGCTGGAGAAGAGCTTGGCGTATATCGAGGACGACGAGCTGGTCGAGGTGACCCCCGAGAGCATCCGCATCCGCAAGCGCTACCTCGACCCGAATTTGCGCAAGCGGATGGAGCGGAGCAAGGCGGCGGAGGTGGCGTGAGGCCAAAACCTGCATTTGTCATCCTCGGGCTTGTCCCGAGGATCCATTCATAGGTTGGCGCATGTTGCAGGATGGATCCTCGGGACAAGCCCGAGGATGACAATCTTTGCTGAGGACGCAGGCAAATGAAAGATAGCGCCCGCTACGCCAAAGTCGTTGAATGGTCCGAGAATGACCAATGCTATATCGGCTCCGCTCCTGGCCTGATGTATGGCGGCTGCCATGGCGATGACGAGAAGGCCGTTTTTGCGGAACTCTGCGAAATCGTCGACGAACTCATTGAGGCGTTGCTTGCCCACGGAGACCCGTTGCCGCCACCGACAACTGGCAGCAATCTCATTGGGGCGGTGATCGACGATAGGGCGAACGAGGACGAGCAGCCGACGGTGGTCGCGGCCGAATAGACGCCGATTTGCGGCGAATGGCCAAGCGCATCATCACCGTACTCCGCCAGTCAGCCCTTGTCGGTCTGGCGAGTGAAAGGCTGGACCCATCCCGGCGACCCGCGCGGCTGGTTCCAGTGGTATTGCCGCTATTACCTCGACCACCGCAGGCGGTGGTGCTAGGCGCTGCTCCATTGGGTCCATAACGGCCGCAAGCTGTAAGCGTTACGATGTTGTGGGCAGTGGATAATTTGACCAGCTCTACCCATATGATTTGATCGCTCGCCTCTTTCTGGCGGCCATTTTCCAAGGACAATTCCCATGTTCGCACTGTTTGAACTGGGCTGGGCTCTGCCCATCCTCATCCTCGCCATCGTAATACTTTTCGCCTCGCTCCGCGTCGCCAACGAATACCAGCGCGGCGTGGTGCTGCGGCTTGGCCGTCTCGTGGGCGCCAAGGGACCCGGCCTCTATTTCCTCTGGCCCATCATCGACCGGCAAACCCTGGTCGATCAGCGCGTGGTCACGGCGCTGGTCGAGCAGCAGGAGGCGATCACCAAGGACAACGTGCCCGTCAAGGTCGATGCGGTGGTCTGGTACCGGATCGTCGATCCCATCAAATCCGTGCTCGCGGTCAAGGACGCGCCGTCGGCCGTCACCCAGATCGCGCTGACAACGCTGCGCAACATCATCGGCAAGCACACGCTCGACGATGTGCTGAAGGAGAAGGAGAAGCTCACCGGCGAGATGCGGGTGATCGTCGATGCCGTCACCGAGGTGTGGGGCGTCGAGGTGCAGCAGGTCGAGATGAAGGACGTGGTCATCCCGCAATCCATGCAGCGGGCGATGGCGCAGGAGGCCGAGGCGCTGCGCGAGAAGCGGGCGCGCATCATCAAGGCGGACGCCGAGTTCGAGGCCGCTCAGCGCCTCAACGACGCCGCCACCGTCATCATGAAGAGCCCGGCGGGCCTTGAGCTGCGCCGGATGCAGATGATCACCGAGGTCGGCGCCGAGCAGAACACCACGACCATCATCATGATGCCGTCGGAGTTCGTGTCGATGGCGCGCGGCATCGCCGACGCCGCCAAGTTCATGACGGAGAAGAAGGACGGAGGCTGACGGCTCCAGTCAGCCGGGCTCAGTTCAGGTGATAGCTGGGGCCTGCCCGGAAAATGGCCTTGTTGAAGTCGAACGAGAATGATGCCGGGCCGTACACACCGCTCGGGCCAAAGTCGTATTGCTGCTTATCCGCGCCGAAATAGATGCCCTCGCCGCGGAAACTGAAATTGTTGGGCAGCATCATCTCGTAGCCAGCACCGACAGCATAGCCCAAGTGCTGGTGATAAACCCGGTCGCTGGTCGCCAGCCGCTCGACGTATCTTGATTCCGTACCCACTCCTGCCGTTGCGTAGAGCAACGAATTGCCAAAGGCGTAACCGGCCCGGCCGCGCAGCGTGAACAGATCATCGCTCGATCCGTCGACAATTCGCGACCAATCGGCTTCGGCCCCCAACACGTAGGGTCCGCTCCGCCAATTGGAGCCGCCAAAAGCGCCAGCCATCAGGTGGTTGCCCGATGCCGTGTTGGTCTGCTGGGTGTTGATATTGATGACTTCACCGTGGCCAAAGCTCTCGCCTGCCTCGCCACCGAAATACGCGCCCTGCCATTTGGCTGCGGGGACCTCTTGGGCCCAGCTTGAGGCCGAACCGAGGAAAAGCGTGCAGGCTGCCGCAAACACCATCCGCATGGCCAGAAAACCTTCCCTTGAGGACTGCACACGGCGCCACGTCGCGCGAGCAGAAGAGGCCCGTGGTAAGTACATCCTCGAAGAAAAACGAGCGATGGCTGATGGTATTCCCAGCCCAAACCGTTTGAGATGACGTGACGGCGGTGGTCCGGCAGCGCTGCCAGCCGGCGTTGCAAGATAGGCACAGCCGCGCAATTCGGGTTGACGGGCTTTGGTGGCATACCCATTTAGAGC
>Ga0209069_10000817_pt1 | contig 15057 bp, 14 predicted proteins | sample Str013_2_FD_187202 | JGI IMG/M metagenome (GOLD analysis project Ga0209069, IMG submission 187202) | Freshwater sediment microbial communities in response to fracking from Pennsylvania, USA - Straight Creek_MetaG_SC_2013 (SPAdes) (version 2) | ecosystem: Environmental > Aquatic > Freshwater >...
GGCGACATGCGCCGCGGCCAGTCGCTGGTGGTGTGGGCGATCCGCGAAGGCCGCCAAACCGCGCACGCGGTCGACAAGCAGCTGATGGGATCGACGACGCTGCCGAGGTAGCGAGGGGCGGGAGTGGTGAATAGTGAGTAGTGAGTATCTCCGTTCCTGCTCACCATTCACTACTCACTATTCACCCTGATACGGCCCTTCCGGATCCGCCAGCGCCGAGAGGCGCAGCGCCGCAGTGCGGGCGAAGGCGAGCAGCATGCACTTCCGGGTCGCGGCATGCAGCCGATGCTCGGGCGCCTCGCAGGTGATCGCGGCCCCGAATGCGTCCGCCACGATGAGGCCGGTATCCTTGGGAAAAATGTCGCACGGGACCGCGAGCGTGGTGGCGAAGAACAGCCGATCGCAATGCAGCCGATAGTCCATCCATTTCTGGTCGGCGCGAAAATCCGCAATCGATGACTTGACCTCGACGATCCATATTTCGCCAGCCCCGCTGAGCGCCGCCAGATCGGCGCGCCGGCCGGACGGCAGCGACAATTCGCTCACCACCGAAAAGCCGAGCGCGTGCAACAGCCGCGTGGTGCCGCGCGCCACCGCGAGCGCGGTCGCCGATTGGCGACCGTCGGGCGGAAGACGCGATGCAAGGGAATCCATGCCCATGCCGACGGCTCAAGCGTTGGCGCGGGCGGGCGCGGCGCGCTCCGGAAAGGCGCGCGCGAGCGCAGCCCGGTTCGGCGCAATCACGCCGCGCTCGGTGATCAGCCCGGTGACGAGCCGCGCCGGCGTCACGTCGAAGCCGTAGTTCTTGACCGGCGAGCCTTCCGGCACCACCCGCACGGTCTCGATGCGGCCGTCGGCGGTGCGGCCGGTGATGGCCGCGACCTCGTCGCCGTCGCGTTCCTCGATGGGAATTTCCGCGATCCCGTCCGCGACCGAGAAGTCGATGGTGGGCGACGGCAGCGCCACATAGAACGGCACGTTGTTGTCCCGGGCGGCGAGTGCCTTGAGATAGGTGCCGATCTTGTTGCAGACGTCGCCGTTGGCGGCCACCCGATCGGTGCCCACGATCGCCATGTCGACCATGGCGTGCTGCATCAGGTGGCCGCCGGTATTGTCCGGGATCACCGTATGAGGCACGCCGTGATGGCCGAGCTCCCAGGCGGTGAGCGAAGCGCCCTGATTGCGCGGACGCGTCTCGTCGACCCAGACATGGACCGGCAGCCCGCGATCATGCGCCAGATAGATCGCCGCCGTGGCGGTGCCGACGTCGACGGTGGCGAGCCAGCCGGCATTGCAATGGGTGAGCAGGTTGACCCGGCCGCCGCCCTTGCGCGCCGCGATCGCCTCGATCAGCGCGAGGCCATGGTGGCCGATCGCCTGATTGATCGCGACATCTTCGTCGCAGATTTCCGCCGCCCGGCGGTAGGCGGCATCGACGCGCGCGGCCCGGGGCCGGTTGCGCACGGCCGCCGTCATCTCGTCGAGCGCCCATTTGAGATTGATGGCGGTCGGACGCGTACGCAGGAGCGTCGCGCAGGCGTGCTCGAGCCCCTCGTCGGAGGCATCCTGGCGCAACGCCAGGCACAGCCCATAGGCGGCCGCGGCCCCGATCAGCGGCGCGCCGCGCACCTGCATGCCGCGGATCGCACGCGCGGCGTCATCGAGCGAGGTGAGGCGCGCAACGGCGAAGCGGTGGGGCAGCAGCGTCTGATCGACGATGCCGACCGACCAACCGTCGGGCTCGAGCCAGATGCTGCGGGTAGGCTTGCCGTCGACCTTCATGGCCGGCAGTCATAACGCCGTTCGGGCTGACCGCAAAGTGAGCCCCCGCTTGTCCCGGCCTTGAGCCGGGACAAGCGCTGCGTGGCACCGGGTCGCCAGCCTCAGCAGAACGCCTGAATGCCCGTGATGGCGCGGCCCAGGATCAGCGCATGGATATCGTGGGTGCCTTCATAGGTGTTCACGGTCTCCAGGTTGGCGAGCACGCGCATGACGTGGAACTCGTCGGAAATGCCGTTGCCGCCATGCATGTCGCGGGCCATGCGGGCGATCTCGAGCGCCTTGCCGCAATTGTTGCGCTTCATCAGGGAAATCGCCGGCGGCGCCGCCCGACCGGCCTCCATCAGCCGGCCGAGCCGCAGCGCGCCGGCTAGGCCCAGCGCGATCTCGGTTTGCATGTCGGCGAGCTTCTTCTGGATCAGCTGATTGGCGGCGAGCGGCCGCCCGAACTGCTTGCGGTCGAGCGCATATTGCCGGGCGCGGTGCCAGCAGAACTCGGCCGCCCCCATGGCGCCCCAGACGATGCCGTAGCGCGCATTGTTGAGGCAGCCGAACGGGCCGGCGAGCCCCTCCCCGTTCGGCAGCAGGTTCTCCTCCGGCACCACCACGCCCGCCAGCACGACCTCGCCGGTGAGCGATGTGCGCAGGCTGAGCTTGCCCTCGATCGGGCTGGTGGAGAATCCCGCGCTGCCGCGCTCGACGATGAAGCCGCGGATCACGCCCTCGAGCTTGGCCCAGATCACGGCGATGTCGGCGATCGGCGCATTGGAGATCCAGGTCTTGGTACCGGTGAGGCGATAGCCGCTGGCGACCCGTTCGGCCCGCGTCGCCATGGAGCCCGGATCGGAGCCGTGGTCGGGCTCGGTGAGGCCGAAGCAGCCCACGATCTCGCCGGTCGCGAGCTTGGGCAGGTATTTGCGCCGCTGCGCCTCGCTTCCATAGGCGTAGATCGGCTGCATCACCAGCGAGGACTGCACCGAGAGCACCGAGCGGTAGCCGGAATCGACGCGCTCGATCTCGCGCGCGATCAATCCGTAGGCCACGTGGCCGAGCCCGGCGCCTCCATACTGTTCCGGCAGGGTCGGACCCAGGAGGCTGAGCGCCCCCATCTCGGTCATGATCTCGCGATCGAAACGCTCCTCCCGAAAGGCCGTGAGCACGCGCGGAAAGAGCCGATCCTGCGCGTAGCCGCGCGCGGTGGCCTGCACCATGCGCTCGTCCTCGGTGAGCTCGGCCTCGAGCTCGAGCGGATCCTGCCAGTCGAATCCGGCGGCGCCCGGCGGCACCGCGTGGGTTTTGGCGCCTTTTGTCTCGGCGCCCTTGGCGGCGGGTGGTGGCATGGCGGTCTTCCGGGTCATGGGGCGCTCTTTATAGGACGCCGCCGGGGCGGAGCGATAGCCGCCCCTGCCCCCCTCCCCCGGCATCGTGGTGGGCCCGGCCTTGCGGTTGCGGCTGCGGCAGGGTTCCGTTATCTAAAGCCAACGCGCCCGTAGCTCAGCTGGATAGAGCGTTGCCCTCCGAAGGCAAAGGTCAGAGGTTCGAATCCCCTCGGGCGCGCCACGATCTCAATAACTTAGCAGGGCTTGCCAGCGAACCGCTCATGGCCGCGGAAGCATCACGGACGCACCCGGCAGGGAACATTGGACAGATTGTCGCGCTCTTGTCGCCCGGGGCCTGGCAAAACAAACGACCTTGGATGGCCCTGTGCCGCAAGTGTCCAAGCCAATATCTCATACAGGTGCGTCGTTCGAACGAGCTGCGTGGTCAGCCTGAACCTGAACTAGAGCCGCGGCAAATGGCCGAAGTCGCCGCTCCTCGAGGGCAAGTGGCACAATCCGATCGTTGCTTTCCTTTGACCGTCGCTTGAGGAAGCCATGAATTCGAGCTCTGACACCAACGAGCAGCGCATCAGCGAGCTCGTCACCGCCTATCGGATCCTGCTGAACGAGCAGGTGCTCGACAGTTTCGGGCACGTCAGCGTCCGATCGGCAACCGATCCCGACCGCTTCTTCATGCCGCGAGCGATGCCGCCCTCGCTGGTTACGTCAGATGACGTGTTGGAATACCGCGTCACCGACAGTCAGCCGGCCGACCGATCAACGCGGTCGGCGCGTGAACGGCGAGCGCTATCTGCACGGCGAAATCGTAGGCTTATCCTGCCGGCGCCACTCGACGTGCTGATCGACGAAGGCGCGAAGGCGATCGTCGTCATGGGGGTTCCGGTGGCGGCGCGCCGCGGCTTGCAACGCCGGCGATTGCGCCACCCGGCTGCGATTCGAACCCTCCCCGGCTCACGCCTTTGCGTTCACTCAAGCGGGACGCGCCGCGCCTCCTGCTTGCGGTCGCTTTGTGTGCACTTTACCAACATAACAATCGCGGTACCGCCTATTCCGACTTGATGTTTGCCTCTCGGATGACGCGGCCATATTCGTCGTATTGCTTGCGCATGAGAGCATCGAACTCTGTTCCGCACATGGAATCCACCGGATAGAGCCCCTGCGCGACGAGCTTTGCTTTGACGTCCGGCACCTGCATGACCGCGGCGAACAAGCCAGAGAGTTGGGAGATGGTTTCCTTCGGGGTTTTCGCCGGCGCGACGAGCCCGTCCCAAATGTCGACCTCGAAGTCCTTGTAACCTGATTCAGCGATCGTCGGCACGTTTGGCAACGCTTCAATCCGCGTCCGCGAGGCCGTAGCAAGCGCGCGCAGCTTGCCTGCCTTCAACTGCTCGGCCACGCTCGAGTAGGTGGTCAACGCCGAAATGACGTGCCCACCCAATAGCGCATTGACCGCGGGAGCAACACCGGGATACGGCACGAACGTCATATCGACGTTTGCCACGCGTTTGAGCATCTCGAACCCGATCTGGAACGGGGATGCGGGGCCGGAAGAAGCCAAGGTCAATTCGGCCGGCTTGGCGCGTGCGGCGTCAAGGAGGTCGGCAAGCGTGCGGTAGGGTGAGGCAGTGTTGACGGAAATCACGGTCGGTGAGCTTACGAGCAGGCAGATCGACGCAAAGCTGGTCAGCGGATCGTAGCTCACCTTTCGCAGGTGCGGAATGATGATGGATTCTTTGGTATTGAGCAGGAGAGTACTGCCATCGGGCGCAGCGCGCGATGCCGCCTCGGCCCCGATCGCTGAGCCGGCGCCCGGGCGGTTCTCGACGATTATTGTCGGCCCCCGCACCCGGGCGAACTGCTCCGCCACGACGCGGGCCAGGAAATCAGCAGCGCCGCCCGCCGCAAATGGAACGATGATCTTGATGCCTTGCGTCTGCGCCCAAGCACTGTGGCCCATCTGCGCAATCGGGATGGCGGATATGATGGGAAGAGCGGCAGCGCCCGCCGCCAGGCGAAGGAATTGTCGACGCGGAAGTTTCATGGCAACGCCCTTGATGAATGGCTCGCAGCCGCTATTCCCCTTCGATGCCGGATACGGCGACCACAATCGGCACTTGGCAGCAACAATCGGTCTATTCCACCTGGATATGCGCAAGCCTCGCGATCGAACCCCACTTCTCCCGCTCCTTGCCGAGAAACTCCGCGAACTCCGATGGCGATCCCATCCGGATATCGAGCGAGAGCTTGGCGAGCGCCGATTCGACAGCGGGCGCCTGCAAGCTCTCGTTCACGGCACCGTTCAGCCTCGCGACAATATCCCCAGGCGTTCCGTTGCGCGCTACCAACCCGAAAAACGACACGGTGACGAAATCCTTGATGCCGCTTTCCACCATGGTCGGAACGTCAGGCAGATGCGGGCTGCGCGTCTCGCTCGTCACCGCGAGCGCGCGAACGCTCCCGGCCTCGACCACCGGAAGAGCCGTTGCAGGGTTCTCGAACGTCAGTTGAACCTGGCCGGATACGACGTCTTGCACCGAGACACCGCCGCCCTTGTAGGGAATGTGCACCAGATCAAGCCCGGTTTTCGCATTGAACCACTCGGCGATCAGGTGACCCGGCGTGCCTACTCCCGGCGAGGAATAGCTGAGCTTGCCGGGATTGGCTTTGGCATAGGCCACAAGTTCAGCGACGGTCTTGACCGGGAGTGCCGGATTGACCACCAGCACATTCGACGAGGTCGCGATCGGCGCGATCGGCACGAAGGCGAGGGCCGGATCGTAGCCGAGATTCTTGTTGATCGCCTGGGCAACCACCAGCGTCGCCGTATTGCCGACCAGCAGAGTATAGCCGTCGGCATCAGCGGCAACGACCGCCCGGGCCCCGATGGTGCCGCCTGCCCCGAGCTTGTTCTCGACAATGATGCTTTGTCCGAGGATCGACTGCATTCTCTGGCCGATGATGCGGGAGATCATGTCGGTCGGTCCGCCGGGCGAGAACGGCACGACAATCCGGATTGGCCTTGCGGGATAGGTCTGGGCCTGCGCCGCTCCGCTGGCGACGACACCGGCGACGACCATGGCCGCAACCACTCCCATGACGGTTCGGGCAATCACGCTTCGGCTCTCGAGAAGAACCGCTTGGCGTAGGTGAGTTGGTCGTCCTCCTGATCCAAGACCCACTGTGCGATGCTGTTGTGTCCGGGAAACCAGACATCCGGGTGGCTCGAGAAGAACTTCAACAGCTTGTCGAACATCGCCGTCATGAGCGGCCGACCGCCGAAATGGCTGTGAAAGCCGAGATGGATCAGCCCCATGGGCTCATGCTCGTGAAGATAATCGAACGTATCCTTGTAGACATCGAAGTAGCCGCGGGGCTGGCCGCGCAGAACGCGATTGTCGACAAAATCGCTCCACGGAAATGCGACGATGTCGCCGCTCTTGGTCTTCTGACGGCGCGGCAGGCTGATATCAAGCGCGTCGGCGTACCATCGCACGCCTTCCTGGACCAGGAGATCGAAGGTGTGCTCGGTCCAGCTATAGGCCGGAGTGGCCCAGCCCTGCGCCCGGATGCCGGAGGCCTTCTCGAGCAGGTCGACCGTCTTGCGGATCGCCGCCCGTTCCTCTTCGGGTGTCATATAGGCAAAGAGACCGTCCTGCGTGTAGCCATGGCCCGCGATGTCGTGTCCGGATCGGGCCGCCTGCGCGATCACCTCGGGGTAAAGCTCTGCACTTTTTCCGCTGCAGAGGATGGTGGCCGGCACCGAATGGCGGTCGAGCGTGCGGATGATCCGCCAGAGGCCTTCATTGCCGCCATACTGCGCCCACTGGATTGCGCCGCGATCCACCGTACCCGGCTTCAATGGCGATGTCCGAGGAAAATAGCTCGGCGATTTGTCCTCCGACCAAGTCTCGAAGAGAATGCTGACCAGCACGGCGATGCGCTTTCCGCCGGGCCACACTTTTCCATCCATCATTTTCCGGGGTCCCGATTGTTATAAGCCTAACGAACGTCCCTAACACGCCGGGGCTTGTATTGGAAATATCATGGGCGGGACGGCGCTGACGCCTGGAACGCGGGCAAGCGATGAGCCTGCCGTCGCCTAAAGAAGCGGCCCCGGGTTCTTCTGATACCGGTTCACGATCGCGTCGGCGGTCATGTAGGCGACCGCCTGCATCGTCAGCGTCGGATTGAACCCGCCGATCGAAGGATGCGTCGAGCCGCCCGCGATGAAGAGGTTCGGAATGTCCCAGCTCTGTCCGAAGCGGTTCACCACCGACATCTTAGGATCGCTGCCCATGCGAGCGCCGCCCTGATGATGGCCACCCGGCGAGCCCGGCCGTTCTCTGGCGCGCCAGACACGCGACGCCCCCATCGCGTGTCCGAGCTCCTCGGTCTTGCCCAGCAGGTATTCGACCCGGGCTCGCTCGTTCGGCCGCCGCCAGTCGTAAGTCAGGCGCGGCGCCGGCAGCCCCCACGCATCGCGCACGTTCGGATCGAGGTCGATCATCTGATCGGGATACGGAAGGTTCTCGGTCTGTGCATTGAGGGCGGCGTGGCGGGCGAAGTATTTTGCGATGAAGTCGCGATAGGGCGCGCCCCAGTTCGGCGTGCCGGGCGGCGCGTTCATTGCCACCGACGCCGCGATCGGACCGGCATCGAAACCCGGACCTTGCACCGAGATTTGCGCGCCGCGGATGAACCCCAGGCCACCGTGGTCGAAATTGTCGGCGTTGAGGTCGTCGATGGTATGCTTCTGCGCGGTCGGCCCCATGAACATATTGACGTAGCGGTCATCGAAGGCGACGAACACCCGCCCGCCGATATGCGTCATGATGTGCCGCCCCAGTTGGCCGCTCGAATTGGCGAGACCGTCGGGGAATTTTCCGGTCTTGGAAAGCAGCAACAGACGCACGACATCGTAGATGAATGGAGAAAGGATGACGAGTTCGGCCTCGATCGTATTGTCGGAATTATCCGGCCCGTAATACGACACCCCGGTGACGCGCCCACTGCTGTCGCTGTTCACCCGATAGCACATGGCCCCGGTGACGAGCTTGAAGTTCCCGGTGGCATCGGCCTCCGGAATCTTGGTCACGAGCGTCGACGACTTCGCGCCCACATGGCAGCCGTGGGTCGAGCAAAAGCCGCAATAGCTGCAGCCCGGCCGCCCCTTGTAGGTTTGCGAGATGATTGCGCGCGGCGTCGAGAATGGGTGATAACCGAGCTTCTTGGCACCGTCCTCGAAAACGCGGGCCGAGGTATCGACGAACAACGGCGGTAGCGGAAACTCGCGCTGGCGCGGCGCCTCGAACACGTTCCCGCCCTCGATCTTGCGTCCTTGCAAATTGCCGGCTTTGCCCGACACACCGAGATCGTATTCGGCGCGATCGTAGTAGGGTTCGAGATCGGCGTAACTCAACGGCCAATCGGTGAGCGAACAGTCCTCGGGGATCGCGGCAGCGCCATAGCGCTCTATCGTCTGAGATCGCGCGCGGAAATCGTCCTCGTGGAAGCGCCACGACACCGCGCCGTAGTGGACGGTGCCGCCGCCCACCTGATTCCCATAGTTGAGCGGCGAAAGCGGGGTCGCGCGCGTGCTGGTATTCGCTCTCCAAGTAACCGGTTGGCGCTTCGGGTTCGGCCGCAGATCCTGCCGCTGGAAATAGCGTAGTTCGTCCTGCCCGGCGAAATCCGCAGTGACGTGCCGTGGACCGCGCTCGAGACCGACGACCTTCATACCGGCCTTGCCGAGCTCGGCAGCCAGAATTGCGCCGGTCGCCCCGACGCCCACGATGACCACGTCCGTCTTCTCAATTGCCACCGCTAGGGCCCTCCCGGACATTTGTGGTCTTCATTTTGGATCAGCCCCCGTTCCATATCAACGCCTTCCGGCTGCTGATCTGTTGCTCCCGCGTGTGGGACGTAAACCAAATCAGCGCTAGTCAGGCCGCTTGAGCTTTGGTGCAACCAAAGCGCTGCCCAAAGGGGCCCGCATGCGGCACGGCTGCACGTCATGCGATGCCGTGAATAAGCTCACCGAACGTTGTGGGAGGCGAAACGTGCCTTCGCGGCAAGCAGCGAAACCCCTCCAATGAAGGCTTGACTAAGTTCGTTAGCTTACTACTATTATAGGTTGTCCGCCCACGCAGGCTCACCTTAAGAAACATTAATCTCGACGATTCTCCCTCTGTGGTAGATCGCACTCGTAGGAGACGAAGGCGGGCGACGCCAAAGAGCGCATCGGGCCAGATCGGTGTGGCCGAAGCGATGCACAGAGGCCTCGTCGCCCGAGCACCGCCCGGTCTTCCATCTGTCGGAATCGTTACTGTCACGCTGATCGGATTTTATGAGGAGAACATCGATGCGCCGCCAACAGCTCATGGGCGCGTTCGCGCTCGCTCTCGTGATCGGTCTTGCGGGCGCCATGTCGGACGCTTGGTCACAGATCATCGATATGGGCAAGTATCCGAACATCGCGGGTGGATGGGGCAGAAGCGAGGTCTACCAATGGGCGCGCGGGGAGAAGCCTCCGCTGACGCCTGAATATCAGGCCGTCCTGGAGGCCAGTCTCGCCGATCGGGCCAAGGGCGGACACGGCACCGATACGATGTATCGCTGCTTCCCGCCCGGTATGCCGCGGCAGATGCTCATGTATTCGCCCATGGAGATCGTCATCACTCCCGGCACCACCTATATGCTGATCGATCACATTCACGACGATCGGCGCATCTTCACCGACGGACGCGCCTGGCCCCAGGAGGACATTGAGCCGACCTACTCCGGCTACTCGATCGGCAAGTGGATCGACGAGGATGGCGACGGCAAGTACGACGTGCTCGAGGTCGAGACCCGCTACATCAAGGGTCCCCGCACGTTGGATGGCCTGCTTCCGACCCACGCCGACAACCAGAGCGTCGTCAAGGAGCGCATCTATCTCGACAAGACCAACCCGGACATCCTGCATGATGAGATCACGCTGATCGATCACGCCTATACGCGTCCCTGGACGTCGACCAAAAATTACCCGCGCTACAAGAACCCGGGGCCGACCGGGTGGCCCGAGGAGGTCTGTGCCGAGGCCCAGGTTTGGGTCAGCCTGGGCAAGGAAGACTACTATCTCAGCTCGGACGGCAATCTGATGCCGACCAAGAAAGACCAGGCGCCGCCAGATTTGCGGTACTTCAAACCGGTCGGAAAATAGCTTCCGCTGCGGAATGAACAAAACCGTTGTTGCTGCGGCGCCTCACGCGGTTCGACTACTGTCCGGGTCGGCGGCAGCCGTGGGAGCAGTTCAGTTGCAGCTTCGCCGTCCCCGACGACAGTCGCCCGACCGGATTCGCCGACGTCCGATCGGGATGCGGCGACCTATTTCAATTGATCAGCCACCTTGGCGATGCCGGCCTGGCCACAGGCCTCTTCCTGTGGGCCGCCGTTCGGGGCCCCGCTCAGGCCGACGCCGCCGATCGTCTCGTCGCCGGCCTTGATGGGAACGCCGCCCTGAAGCGGAATGACCTCGGACAGCGAACGCTGGCCCGGAACGGTGGTCTCGGTGAACTTCATCCAATCGGCCGAGGTGCGCTTGAAAGTCTGCGCCGTGTAAGCCTTGCGGCGGGCCAGCTCGATATTGTGCGGCTGCGCCCCGTCGCCCTGCAGGAACACCCGCAGCCGCCCGACGCGATCGACGACCGCGACCGATACATGATTCCCGCATTCGGCGAGCGCCGTTTCCGCAATCGTCAAGGCCATGCGGACCGAAACGTCCTTCTCGGTCAGCACTTGCGCGCCGGCGGAACTTGGAACCGCAATGATCGCAGCGACCACAACGGCGGCCAAACGAAACGACATTGAGATATCCTCCCTTGGTTACGAACCTTGGTTACGAACCTTGGTTGCCAATCTTGAACCCGGACCACGTGCGCATCCGTGATCGGCGCCAGACCGTAGCTCGTTCGGCCGGTCGGTCGAACGTCTACGCTCCAGAACCGTGGGCCATCGCGTCGATCAGAAAACTCGACCCGTCGGTCTCATTTCCCGTCATAGAGCGGCGACCTTGGCCAGTATGTTCGGCTGTAGTTCAGCTTCAGATGAACGAGCATATGAGCAAGCCTGATCGGGGCTCCGATTCCCTCTACGACGGGAACTCCGAGCTCCTTCATGAGGAAGTCAGGCTTGATGTGCACCGGGCATTGCGTAATTCCCATGGGCAAAATCACGTCAGCGCCCATCTTCACCAGCTCGCGAGCGCTGTCGACAAACGTATTCACGACGCGCTCACGATTGGCGATGATGTCGGGCAATTCGAACCCGCATGTCCGCCACCCAATCACCTTCGGCATCATGTTGAATCGCTCGACCATGCGATAGCCGAGCGGCAATACGAAGTCATGATACATTATGATCCCGAAGCGCCGCCCCAGCATCGAGGCGATATGCAGCATGGATTCGCTCGGGCCCACGACCGGAATATCGACGGCGCAACGCCCGGCATCGACCCCCAGATCGAGCGTGCCGAGCGGAACAACGGCATCGTAGCCCTGCTTTTCGGCATCGCGAAATGCTTCAATGAATGGAGGTACCGCGATGCCCAGAAGATCCGGCGCATTGCCGAGGAAATAGGGCGTGGCCTTGACGCGAACAATTCCAACCTCGACTTCGGGAGAGGAATAGGACAGGGCGGTGTCGCTCCGCCGCTTCAGCTCGTCAGGCGGGTAGTCGCCAATCACGAACGCGACGCGGGTCGGGCGGGGTGTCTGTTTGTCAGTCATGTTTTACTCCTTGAGCCAGATGAAGGGATTTGATTTCGTCAAGAAACCGCCGACGATCCGGGCGGAGCCCGAACGGCCGGCGATGACAAGCTGCTGTTCACGTGTTGGCCCTTGGTGTCGAGGCGGCGAGAGCGGCAGCGCCTGCTTCAGCGACCTTCTCGTCGTCTTCTGCGATCCCGGAAACCGCGATTCCGCCTACGCACTCGGCACCGTGAAAAAGCGGCACCCCTCCAGACATCGGAAGCCCATTGGGAAACATGAGCCAACCCGGTCTGTCCTTCACGCGCTCTTCGAGGTTCGAGCTCGGCCGCTCGCGGAAAGCGGCGGTGCGGGCCTTCATCGTCGCAACTTCGACGCTGTTGGGCGATTGGTGGTCCGGACGCTCGAGATAGATGAGGTGGCCGCCGGCATCGACGACAACGATCGTGCCTTCCCGGCCGAGCTCGCGCGACGCGCGAGCGCACTCCAGCACCATCATCTTTGCATCATCCAAAGTCAGAGACGGCTTCAGCCTCATCCGGGTTCCTCCACTAACTTAGTTAGCATCCTAATTTCAACAAGACAAGAGAAGTCGCATACGGTCACGGTCAGCGTTGCTGAGCTTGGGCTTTCAGCATCCTCTGCCGGTAGTTCTCCCAAGGACGATCAGCGTCAAAATTTTCCCTTGCGTTGGTCGCCAGTTCGGCATCGTCCAAGGCGACGAGATTGGGCCCCATTGATACCGCCGCAGCTTGCGCTCGCGCGTCGATGTTGATGTAGAGGGTGCGAACAGTGGCTTCCTTGACGGAGCGTCCGACCACCGTCTCACCATGACCCCGCATCAAGACGACCGGATTGTTCCCGAGCTTCGTGGCCAGCGCTTTTCCGAGGACAGAATTGAGGACCAACATGCCGCGCTCGGTGGCCGAACCATACGCATCGCGGACCTCGAACAGCGGGGTCTCTTTCGGCAAGAAACCCGCTTGAGCGATCACCGGCCGCAGCGGCGTGTTGGTGAGGCCGAAGGGAATCACCGCAAGATCGTGCGTATGGATGACGGATTGGACATCGGCGCGGGCCTTATAGATCTCACAATGGATGTAGCGCTCGCCGTTCAGCCGGGGAGCGTTCGGCGTCACCGGCTTGCAGTCGAGGTCCAGTTCCACAATGTCCGCCCGCGAAACAAGCGCGGGCGGCATCGCTCTCGGCATGAAGAAGTGACCAGGATCCGTAGCCGAACGGACGGTCGCATGACCGAAACTGTCGAGCACCCCCTCATTGGCGAGAATGTGGCTGGCGGTGATCAGGTCCTCGATTCTCGCCTCGTTTGAATCGCCGCCCGACGAGGTCTGCGCCCCGGATTCTACCGTGATTGCCGCCATCGACATTATGGCGATCACGAGCTTGAGACCGACCGTACCCTTTGCCATGTTTGTTTACTCCCTCGTTGCTTCAGCCATTTGGCTGATCCGACTTCTTCAAAAAGTCATTCGCATTTTCCGGCTCCCGCGAGCGCGCCGTCGAGAAGCTCTTGAAAGCGGTCCAAAGCAAGATGGCGGCGGCAGCCGACAATATCGTCGCGCTCACCGGGTGCTGAATGAAGATAATCGGATCGCCTCGCGAGACGATGAGCGAGCGTCTCAAGTGTTGCTCCATGGCCGGACCAAGAATGAGACCTATCAACAACGGCGCCGGCGAAAATTTGAGAAGCCGCATCAGATACCCGACGCCGCCGAACGCCAACATCATCAGGATGTCCGTCGATGATTGCCGGATGCTGTAGACGCCGATGCACATGAAGACGAGGACGGCCGGGAACAGGATCTGGAACGGGATTGACAGGAGCCGAACCCACAACCCGATGAACGGCACGTGCCAGATGACGAGCAGGACATTGCCGATAATGAAGCTCACCACCAAGCCCCAGAAGATATCCGGATGGGAATTGATGAACTCCGGGCCGGTCGAAATACCTTTCACCGTCAGCGCGGCCAGCATGACGGCCATGATCGGATCGGCCGGAATACCGAGCGTGAGGGTTGGGACGAAGCCAGTCTGGCAGGCGGCGTTGGCTGCCGCCTCCGGTGCGACGACCCCTTCGATCGCCCCATGACCGAAGCGCCCCGGTTCTCTCGCAACCTGCTTTTCGACCGCATAACCCATGATCGACGCAAGGACCGGACCAGCGCCCGGAAGCAACCCGAGCCCCGCACCGAGACTTGTCCCCCGTAATATCGCGGGCCACGACAGGGCGAATTCCTCTCGCGAGGGAAGCAGGGAACGCCAGGTGATGCTTGAAGGGCGTATCGTGGGCGAAGTGGTCAGTCCGGCATTGAGTATGATCTCACTAACACCAAATAGCCCCATGGCTATGACGCCGACTCCGATTCCGTCGAGCAGGCTGGTGAATTCGAAGGTGAAACGCGCAACTCCGGAAGTGACGTCGACACCCACCAGCCCAATCAGCATACCCAGGATGACGGAGATGAAGGATTTGATCGGCGAGCCCTGCGCCAGAACGGCTGCGCCCGTCATGCCGAGCACGACAAGCGCGAAATACTCCGGAGATTGGAACGTCAGCGCGACTGAAGCCAGCGGGGGAGCAAACAACGCGAGCACCACAATTCCCACCAGGCTGCCACACAGTGAAGCCATCGTGGTCATGAAGAGGGCCACCCCGGCACGCCCTTTCTGGGCCATTGGGTACCCGTCGAGGCACTCGATCGCCGAGACCGTGTGTGGGATGTTGAGGAGGATCGCGCCGGTGACGGCCCCATAAACAGCGCCGTAGTACAATCCGGCGAGCATGATCAGGCCAGTCGCCGGCGGCACGTGATAGGTCACGGGCAGCAGAATCGAGACCGCGGCCACGGAGCCCACGCCCGGAAGGACGCCCAACAGATTGCCGAGCGAAACACCAAGGAAACAATAGAACAGGTTCTGCCAACTCGCAGCCTCCCGCCAACCGAGCAAAAGATGGTCAAGCAGCCCCATGGGTCACCACCGTAAGACCTCGACATGCAGGGAGAGCAGCCGGACGAAGACCACATAGGCGAAGGCGGTCAATCCAATTGCCAGCAGCGCAATGGTTATAGGCCGCCGCACCGGACTGGCGCAGGCACTCACGACGACGAGCAGAATGATCGCCGGCGCCAAGCCGAAACGCGGCAAACAGAGCGCGAACAGGCTCACGG